>JAABUK010005056.1_pt1 | contig 20916 bp, 16 predicted proteins | sample 5559141 | NCBI WGS metagenome assembly JAABUK01 (sample SAMN10711869, study PRJNA513367) | rock metagenome | isolation source: Antarctica rocks | place: Antarctica: Victoria Land, Pudding Butte nord | collected 2016-01-03
CGGCAGTCCGGGCATGGCTCCGATGTAGCGGGCGGCGACCTGCAGCGCCTCCTCGGCCGTCAGCTTCGGCGCCTCGCCCATGATGCCTAGGACGGTCGCGCCCTCGACGCCTAAGCCGACCCAGTGGACGGCCAGGCGGTCTATGGAGCTCAGGTCCAGGCTGCCGTCGGGGTGGAACGGCGTGGGGGCGATAGGGAACACGCCACGGGCGTCGTGGGTCAGCATGGGGAGGCTCCGGCTGGGTTGGGGGGCGCAGCCCAGCACCGGCGGGGCGGCGGAGCAAGGGCTCCCTGTAAGGAGGTCGCTTGCAGATATTTGCACGCTACGGAAGCATCAGGTCAGCGCAGAGGCATCTTCGTTCAGAGCGCGTGCCAACAGCCCCTAGCTTGCATGTCGGTGGTGGCGAATGAGCGCCAGAAACGCCCATCCCCATCGCCTTAACAGCGCTCAAGTACAAGTTGTTATGCTTGCATCAGACCCTCACTGGGCTTCCTCCATTAGCTCGCCCAGCCACTCGCCCACGCGCATATCATCGCCGACGTTGGCCACGAACTCTTGGCCGCGCGGAACACATTGCACATGGCCGCCCTCCGACCATCGAGACGCCGCGCTATGGTAGGACATCCCAACGCCACCGATAGCAGGGTTCAACCAAGATGGCGTTCGCCAAACCGATGGGTTCTCTTCCGGCATGGACAACATGTGGCCACGGGCAAGTGTGCCTGATCCCGCCGCAGCGCGCGTAAGTCCTGGGACCGCCAGCACATCGGAAGCCGTGAATAGCGCGTTGCCCTTGCTCCATCCTGGCCGCGCGTGCGGATGGTCTGCAAGCCATTGGTTATCCAACAAGGCGTGTGAGCCGTCGCAGCCAAGGTGATGGAACCTGCCAACCTGAAGCCAGCCATACACAAGATGCTGCGTCGGACCGGTGAAGGTCCACTTGCCAGCACGGTAGACTGCTTCGCGGTAGCAACCCCAGAACACGAACAAGTCGCCCTCCTGCACTCCCTGGTTCCGGAGATGCGAAAGGGCCGAACCTACTTGCCCAAAAGCGCCACGCCAGCCAGCGCGACGAGGGAGACATGCTGCATCAATATCTGGATCGAGATGGCATGAGGATGCGGCTGTGTATCGGCCAGAAGTCAGGTCGGCTACCATGTCGCCATAGTTGCCCGGGAGCTGGCCATAATTGATCGCAGACGGTTGCTGGGTCGGAATGGGCAATGTAATTGGTTTGCCGTTAACGATGGGACTGGGGCAGCCTCCAGCACCGCTGTCGAAACCCTTGCGGCTGAAAATGACACGCATTCATTGGTCTCCTGTTCCGGCTTACAGAGTAGGTTGCGGGACGGTCTGCGAACATCATACGCCCACCGTAACGGAAAGCATAGATGGACGACGCGACTGTGGCGCCCCCAGGGCGGTGCGGCCTCAGGCTGGATTGGTCGAAAGCCACCAGTCCACGCCGTTGAACCAGCAGGCGCCGTCCGGTTTGCCATCGAGGCGAAGGGCCTGGACGTCCTCCCAACCTCCCTCCGCGAAGGCCGCTGCCAGCCCGCGGCCGGTTGCATCGTCTTGCCGGGCCTGGCAGGCGATGAAGGACGCACGGGATACGAACCGGGCCGGCCAGGCCGGGCCGCCGCCCCGCGGCTTGTGCACCAGCAGCATGCCGCCGAAGCCTCCCTCCGGCTGCAGCGGGAACAGCAGCCGGCCGCCGGGGCGCAGGGCGTCCAGCCAGGCCCGGCTCGGCTGAGTGATGCCGGCGTTGACGTAGATCGCGTCCGCCTCTGGCAAGCCATCTGCCGTGCCGGATCGCGCGTGCAGCGTCACCTGCGGCCAGGGCGCCAAGTTGTGGCTGGCGCGTCCGGCGAGGGCGGGGTCAACCTCGAACGCATGCACTTGGCCTTTTGTCCCGACGAGGTGGGCCAGGATGGCGGTGTAATAGCCGCTCCCCGCGCCGACCTGCACCACCACCTCGCCCGGCTGCGGCGCGAGTGCGTCGAGGCAGTGGGCGTGCAGGCTGGGTTCGCCGATGTTGATGCCCCGCGCCGCATCGAGGGCGACCAGGGTGTCCTGATACAGGAAGGCCGGGTCGTCGCCAGGAGTTTGGACATAGCCGGGCTGGCCTCGCTGGGCGCGCCACGGGCCGGAGCACAGGATGGACCACGGCCCGGGGCCAGCGAAGGGTTCGCGCGGGACCGCCGCGAACGCCTCCTCGATGCGCCGGTCGCCGGCCACGCCCCGGGCCGCCACGTAGCGGGCAAAGAACGCCCGCAGCGCTGCCGTGCGGTGCTCCTCCGCTTGGTCGTCATTGCCATTCATGCGCCACCTACCCGGGCGTGGTGAACCGTCGCGGCCAGGATGCCTGGGATCCCTGGCGCCTGGAAGCGGGTGCCCCGCCTCGCTGGGATGGCGGCCCTTACCGGATGGCGGCGCGGCATCAGGTGTAGCGCATCGCCGCAGCACGCGGCGCCGAGGAGACCGAGTTGCCTGATCCTATGCCAAGCCCCACCCGCCTGTTGATCGTCTATTACTCGCGCACCGGCTCCGTAGAGGCACTTGCCAACGCGGCGGCCGAGGGTGCCCGGGAGTGGGGCGCCGAGGTACGCATCCGGCGGGCGCGCGAGGTCGCGGACCCGGCAGACATGGCCAAGGTCAAGGGCTGGACGGAGGGTGCGGCGCGGCAGAACGCGCTGTATGCTGCCCCGACACATGAGGATGCGGAGTGGGCCGACGCGATCCTGTTCGGCACGCCCTGCTATTTCGGCGTCATGGCGACGGAGCTGAAGAACTTTTTCGACCAGCTCGGCCCGCAGTGGAAGAAGGGAGTGCTGGCCGGCAAGGTCGGGGGCGCCTTCGCCACCGCATCCTGGCCGCATGGCGGGACGGAGGTAGTCACGCTGTCCATGTATGTCCCAATGGCGCATCTGGGCATGGTGATCGTCCCGACCGGCTACACCGACGAGGCGATGCTGGAGGCCGGGTCGCCGTATGGCGCATCGGCCATCGTGGGGGAAGGCAAGGGCGACCTGCGTCCGGAGGATTTGGACGCTGCCCGGCATCAGGGCCGGCGTACGGTGATGATTGCCGGGGCACTGGTGGCGGCGGGGGAGATGCCGAGCCGGAAAGAGGGGTATGGGAAGGAGTAGGAGCGGGCGGATGTGGGCTGGTGCCCTGTCCGCTTATGTGAGGAGCGCAGCAACGCGGTGATCCGGGAGTTAGGGGAGGCCTTCCGTCTCTGGCCAGATGCACTCTTCCTCCAGCCAAGACCCCCTCAACCCGACCCTCTCCCGGAGGGAGAGGGAGAAAGGGGGGTGTTCTAGGGCATGTCCGGATGAAGCGGCTTCGTTTGATCGAACAAATGCTTGTAAAAACAATGGTCAGAACAGGTTTGGCGCGGCTGTCTGCGCCAAACCTATTCTAGATGTGGAGGGCTCTGCCTTCGACGGCCAGGGCGGCTTCTTTGACGGCTTCGCTCAGGCTTGGGTGGGCGTGACAGGTTCGGGCTACGTCCTCGCTGCTGGCGCCGAACTCCATTGCCGTCGCTAGCTCGGCAATCAGGCCGCCGGCGTCGGGGCCGATGATATGGGCGCCTAGGATGCGGTCGGTTTCGCTGTCGGCCAGCACCTTCACGAACCCGTCCGTGGTGCCCATCGCGCGGGCGCGGCCGTTGGCAGTGAAGGGGAACTTGCCGACCTTGTAGGAGACGCCGGCCTTTTTCAGGTCGTCCTCGGTGCGGCCGATGCTGGCGACCTCCGGCCAGGTATAGACCACGCCGGGGATCACGTCGTAGTTCACGTGCCCGGCCTGCCCGGCCATGCGCTCGGCGAGGGCTACGCCTTCCTCCTCCGCCTTGTGGGCCAGCATGGGGCCGGCGATTACGTCGCCGATGGCGTGGATGCCGGGCACGTTTGTGTTGTAGTGCGCGTCCACCACCACGCGGCCACGGTCGTCCAGCGCGACGCCGGCCTCGGCGAGGCCAAGCCCGTCGGTGTAGGCGCGGCGGCCGATGCTGACGAGGACCACGTCGGCGAGGATCTCCTCAGCCGGGCCACCCTTGGCGGGTTCCACCGTGAGCGTCACGCCCTCGTTGCCCTTGCGGGCGCCCGTCACTTTGGTGCCCAGGCGGAACTTGATGCCTTGCTTGCCCAACACACGCTCGAAGGTCTTGGCGACCTCCGCATCCATGCCGGGCACCAGACGGTCTAGGTATTCGATGACGGTGACCTCGGCGCCCAGGCGCTTCCACACGCTGCCCAGCTCCAGCCCGATGTAGCCGCCGCCGATCACCGCGAGATGGCGGGGCACCTGGTCCAGCTCCAGTGCGCCGGTGCTGGTGACGATGCTGCGCTCGTCCACGTCCACGCCGGGCAGGGTCAAGCTTTCGCTGCCGGTGGCGATGACGATGTGCTTTGCGTCGTAAATGGTGCCGTCCACGTCCACCTTGCCGGGCGCTGCGACGCGGCCGCTGCCCTTGATCCAGTCCACCTTGTTCTTCTTGAACAGGAACTCGACGCCCTTCACGTTGGCGCTGACCACGTCGCCCTTGCGCGCCATCATGCGCTTTAGGTCCAGCTTCACGCTGTCAATCATCACGCCGTGGTCGGCGAAGGCGTGGCTGGCCTCCTCGAAGTTCTCGCTGGATTGCAGCAGGGCCTTGCTGGGGATGCAGCCGATGTTCAGGCAGGTGCCGCCCAGCGTGGCCCGGCGCTCGACGCAGGCAGTATGCAGGCCGAGCTGCGCCGCGCGTATGGCGCAGACATAGCCGCCGGGTCCGCCGCCGATGACGATGACATCATAGGATTCAGGCATTTGGGGTCCTTACGTGCGGCTCGGCATGGCCGCTGCCGTCCGTTATGGCGAGGAGCCCAGCGACGCGGCAATCCAGGGGCCGCCAGAACCGGAGGGTGTATCCAGTGGCCCCTGGATTGCCGCGCCGCGAGCGGCTCGCAATGACGGATCTTGGGCAGACGCGGCCTCAAGCCGATCAAAGCGGGAAGCGAATGGGTTAGATGTGGGCGCTCCGGCCTACAAATCCAGCAACAGCCGGCGCGGGTCCTCGACGCCCTCCTTGACGCGCACCAGGAAGGACACGGCCTCCTTCCCGTCCACGATGCGGTGGTCGTAGGACAGGGCGAGATACATCATCGGCCGTATCTCCACCTTGCCGCCGACCGCCATCGGACGGTCCTGGATCTTGTGCATGCCCAGGATGCCGGATTGCGGCGCATTCAGGATCGGGGTGCTCATCAGGCTGCCATAGACGCCGCCGTTGGTGATGGTGAAGCTGCCGCCCGACAGGTCCTCCAGCTTCAAGGCACCGTCGCGGGCGCGGCGGCCAAAATCGCCGATGGCCTTCTCGATGCCGGCGAAGCTGAGCTGGTCGGCGTCGCGCACCACCGGGACCACCAGGCCGTTCGACCCGCCGACCGCGATGCCCATGTGGACGAAGTTCTTGTAAACGATCTCGTCGCCGTCAATCTCGGCGTTGACGGCCGGAAACTCCTTCAGCGCGGCGACGCAGGCGCGGACGAAGAACGACATGAAGCCGAGGCGGACGCCCTTGTGCTTCTTCTCGAAGGCGTCCTTGTACTCTGTCCGCAGCGCCATCGCCGCGCTCATGTCCACCTCGTTGAAGGTGGTCAGCATGGCGGCGTTGTTCTGCGCTTCCTTCAGCCGTTGGGCGATGGTGCGGCGCAGGCGGGTCATCTTCACCCGCTCCTCCCGCTCGTCGTCGCTCCGCGCCGGCTTGGGTGCTGGCGGGGCTGCAGGGGCCGGGGCGGCGGCGGGGCGGGCCAGGAACTGCAAGACGTCGCCCTTGGTGATCCGCCCGTCCTTGCCGGTGCCGGGCTCCATCTGCTCGGCGGACAGCTTCTTTTCCTCCATCATCTTGGCCGCGGCCGGCATCGGCGCGTGGGCCGGCGGCGGCACGGCCGGCCGGGCGACGGGGCCGAGCGGCTGCGGCTGCGGGTTCACGCCGGGGCTGGGATTGGCGGCCGTGGAGGATGCGGTCGCGGTCGGCGCCCCTGCCGCCGCCGTGGCGGACGAGACTACGGCAACCGGGTCGGCATTGGACGGCGTGGATTTCGGCGCCGCACTGGCACCGCCGGCCTCGAGCATGGCCAGGATAGCGCCCACCTCGACCTCTGCCCCTTCGGCGGCCACGATCTGGCCCAGGGTGCCGGCGCCGGGGGAGTTGACTTCCACCGTGACCTTGTCGGTCTCCAGCTCCACCAGCGGCTCGTCCGCGGTGACGGCCTCGCCGGGCTTCTTCATCCAGCGCGCCACGGTGGCGGTGGTCACGCTCTCGCCCAGCGTTGGGACCTTGATCTCGGTGGACATCCTGCCTCCCTTAAGAGTTCATGCCGAGCGCGTCGCGCACCAGCGCTGCCTGCTCCGCCGCGTGTACCTTGGCGAGGCCGGTCGCTGGGCTGGCCGCGTCGGGGCGTCCGGCGTAGGACGGGCGCGAGGTCTTCATGCCGACGGCACCCATCACCCGTTCAATCCGCCGGTCCACGAAGCTCCAGGCGCCCATGTTAGCCGGTTCCTCCTGGCACCACACCACCTCGGCGTTGGCGTAGGGCTGCAGCGCCGCGCCCAGCTTGCGCTCCGGGAAGGGGAAAATCTGCTCCAGCCGCAGGATCGCCACGTCGTCCACGCCCTTGTCCCGGCGTTCCATCAGCAGGTCGTAATAAACCTTGCCGGTGCAGACCACGACGCGCTTGACCTTCTCCGGCGCGACAAGCGTGTCCACCTCGGGGATGACGAAGCGGAAGTGGCTGCCCTCGGCCATGTCCGCCACCGGGCTGACCGCCATCTTGTGCCGCAGCAGCGACTTCGGCGTCATGATGACCAGCGGCTTGCGGAAGTTGCGCTTGAGCTGCCGGCGCAGGGCGTGGAAGTAGTTGGCCGGGGTGGTCAGGTTACAGACGGTCATGTTGCGTTCGGCGCAGAGCTGCAGGTAGCGCTCCAGCCGGGCGCTGCTGTGTTCTGGCCCCTGCCCCTCGTAGCCGTGCGGCAGCAGCAGGGTCAGGCCGCTCATGCGCAGCCACTTGGTCTCGCCGCTGGCCAGGAACTGGTCAATGATGACCTGGGCGCCGTTGGCGAAGTCGCCGAACTGCGCCTCCCACAGCACCAGCACCTTGGGGTCGGCCAGGGTGTAGCCGTATTCGAAGCCCAGCACTCCCTGTTCCGACAGCAGGGAATTGTAGATTTCGATCTTGGCCTGCTCGCCCTGGATGTTGTTGAGCGGCACGTATTCATTCTGGTTGGTCTGGTCGGTCAGCACGGCGTGGCGCTGGCTGAAGGTGCCGCGCTGCACGTCCTCGCCGGACAGGCGGACGCGGTTGCCGTCGAGCAGCAGGCCGCCGAAGGCCAGGGCCTCGCCGGTGGACCAGTCCACGCCCTCGCCGGTGTCGAACATGGCGCGCTTGGCGTCGAGCTGCCGGGCGATCTTGGGGTTGAGGTCGAAGTCGGAGGGCGGCGTGCTGAGTGCGCGGCCGATGGCTTGCAGCTGCTCCGCCGTCAGTGCGGTCGGGTCTTCCTGCTGCTCGTCCGGCTGCTGCGACTGCCGCAGGCCGGCCCAGTGCCCTTCCAGCCATTCCGCCTTGTTGGGCCGGTAGGCTTGGCCCGCCTTGTAGGCGTCCTCCAGCCGGGCGGCCTCCTCGTCCCACATGCGCTTGGCCTCGTCGGCTGGCACGGCGCCTTCGGCGGCCAGGCGCGCGGCATACAGGGTGCGCGTGGTCGGGCGGTCCTTGATGGCGCGATACATGACGGGCTGGGTGAAGGCGGGCTCGTCGGTTTCGTTGTGGCCGTAGCGGCGGTAGCAGACGATATCCAGCACGAAGTCGGTGGCGAACTGCATCCGGAACTCGGCCGCGAGCCGGGCGCAGAACATGACCGCCTCCGGCTCGTCGCCGTTCACGTGCAGGATCGGGCACTGCACCGCCTTGGCGACATCGGTGCAGTACAGGCCGGAGTAGGCATGCGCCGGGACGGTGGTGAAGCCGATCTGGTTGTTGACGATCAGGTGGATGGTGCCGCCGGTGCGGTAGCCGATGAGCTGACTCATGGCCAGGGTCTCATACACCAGCCCCTGCCCGGCGAATGCGGCGTCGCCGTGCATCAGGATGCCCATGACGCTGTGGCGGCCCTTGGTGTCGCCTGCCATGTCTTGGCGCGCCCGCACCTTGCCGACGACGACGGGGTCCACCGCCTCCAGGTGCGACGGGTTCGGCTGCAGGCTGATATGGACGTTATGCCCGGCCACCTCAATGTCCGTTGAGGTGCCTAGGTGATACTTAACGTCGCCCGATCCCTGCACGTCGTCAGGCTTGAAGCTGTTGCCGCCGAACTCGCTGAAGATGGCCGGCAGCGGCTTGCGCACGATGTTGACCAGGGTGTTCAGCCGTCCGCGGTGCGGCATGCCAATGGCGACCTCGTTCACGCCGTCGCGGGCCGCGGTGTCTATGATGACATGCAGCGCGGGGATCGTGACCTCGCCGCCCTCCAGGCCGAAGCGCTTGGTGCCGACGTAGCGGCGCTGACAGAACGCCTCGAACCCCTCGGCCTCGGTCAGTTGCTGCAGGATGGTGCGCTTGGCGGCGGCGTCGAAGCCGGTGGTCCAGGGCGCGCCCTCGATGCGGCGCTGTATCCAGGCCTTCTGCTCCGGGTCCTGGATGTGCATGAACTCGACGCCGATCGGGCCGCAGTAGCTGGCGCGGACGATGCCGGTGATCTCACGGACCGTGGCGCTCTCGCGGCCCAGCACGTTGTCAATGAAGATCGGCCGGTCCCGGTCGCCGGGGCCGAAGCCGTAGGTGGCGGGGTCCAGCTCTGGATGGGACTTGGGGGTTTGCAGGCCCAGGGGGTCCAGCTTGGCCTCGAGGTGGCCGCGGACGCGGTAGGCGCGGATCAGCATGAGCGCCCGCAGGCTATCGAGCGCTGCGGCGCGCACCTGTTCCGGCGTGATGCCGGCGGTTGCGGCCGAGGCAGCCTTTGCATCCTTGGCGCCGGGCTTGGCCACCGGCTCGGGTTCGGCGACGCTGTAGGTTTGAGGCGCCCAGGAGGCGCCGCTCGCGTCCTCCAACACGCCGCGGGCGTCGTCGTCCATCGCGGCGAACAGCTCGGCGAAGCTCGGGTCCACCGACCCCGGGTTGGACGCCCACCGCGCATACTGGTCGGCGATGAAGGCGGCATTGGCGCCGTTGAACGCGGAGGCGAGCAGATCTACGCCGGGCATGAAAGCTTCCTCGGAAGGGCTAGGCGGGCCTTGTGCCCGCTTTTATCGACATGGGCATGAGATTATGGCGGGAGCGTGCCCGGCAGGGCTGCCAGGCACGCATGACTGCTAGCCTACCAGCTTGCGGCTGGCGTCAATCAGTTCCTGCACGGAGGCACAGGACTTGGCGAACGCCGCCTGCTCCTCGGCATTGAGCTGCACCTCGACGATGCGCTCCACGCCGCCGGCGCCGATCACGACGGGGACGCCGACATAGATGTCCTTCATGCCATACTGGCCCGACAGGTGCGCGGCGGCAGGCAGCACGCGCTTCTTGTCGCGCAGGTAGCTTTCGGCCATGGCGATGGCGCTGGCGGCGGGTGCGTAGAAGGCGCTGCCCTTTTCCAGCAGCTTCACGATCTCGCCGCCGCCGTTGGCGGTTCGGGAGACGATGGCGTCAACCTTGTCCTGGGTGGTCCAGCCCATCTTCACCAGGTCCGGCACCGGGATGCCGGCGACGGTGCTGTAGCGGACCAGCGGCACCATGGTGTCGCCGTGGCCGCCGAGCACGAAGGCAGTCACGTCCTCGACCGACACGTTGAACTCGTGGGCCAGGAACAGGCGGAAGCGGCTGCTGTCCAGCACGCCTGCCATGCCGACGACCATGTTGGGCGGCAGGCCGGACTTCTGCTGCATCACCCAGACCATCGCATCGAGGGGGTTGGTGATGACGATCACGAAGGCGCCGGGGCAGTGCTGCTTGATGCCGTCGGCGACGGTTGCGATCACGCCGGCGTTCTTGGCAACTAGGTCGTCGCGGCTCATGCCGGGCTGGCGGGGGAAGCCGGCGGTGACGATCACCACGTCCGAGCCGGCGATGGCGCTGTAGTCGCTGCCGCCGGTCATGTGGCTGTCGAAGCCGTCCACCGGGCCGGACTGCATGATGTCGAGCGCCTTGCCTGCCGCGACGCCGCCGAACACGTCGAACATGGCGACGTCGCCCAGCTCCTTCAGCCCGATCAGGTGGGCGAGGGTGCCGCCGATGTTGCCGGCGCCGATGAGGGCTATCTTGTGACGTGCCATTGAGGAAGGGTTCCTGGTGCAGGGTCCACGCGCCGGGGTGCGGAAGGAGGGGTCGCCAACGGGGGGCGCCCGGCCGCCCGAAGGGGTAGGCGGGTGCTACTGCAATCCGGGGGGTGCGGCAAGGTTGGCGTGGGCGTGGGCGCTGCTGTCAAGCGGCAACGCGTGCTCCCGTCACAAACTTTGAGTTGAGAGTGGCCAAAAGGCCCGATACCACCGCGTTTCGCCAGCAGGCACGGCCCCGTGGTTCCGCCCGGGGGGCAGTCGTTGACCGGGACACACGGACGGAACCGTCACGGATGCGTGCATCCCGCTGCCGGTGCTTGGCTTCACGGGTAGGCTCGGCATATAAGGCCGACATCCCAACGATATTGTGCAGTGCAGCGAAAGAGGCATTTTCTGAGGTCGTCTGGCGTTGTAGCAGGAGAAACGACGGATGAGGGTGATGCAAGCAGCCGCCGGACCCTTTTCCGGGAGCATACGCCTGGGAGTCGCCGCACCGCCGTTCTTAAGATTAAGGCCGGGTCGCCCGTGAGCCGTTGTCGTAGGCCCAGCACGTCCGGGGATCGTGCCCATACGCATGCAGCACGAAGCAAGCTGCTGGCTGGTTCCACGTGAGGCCGCGCACGATCCCCTTCAACTTCGCGCTGAACGTCATGGGACCTGTGCTGCCGCTGCTGACGGCGCTGGTGACTGTGCCGCTGTATATCTCTCATATCGGGGCGGCGCGTTACGGCATCCTGGCCGTCGTCTGGGTCCTGCTGGGGTATTCCGGGTTCCTCGATTTCGGCCTGTCCCGCGCCTCGGCCATCGCGCTGAGCCGGCTGGGCAACGCCGGGCCGGACAAGCGGGTGCCGGTCCTGGTGACGGCGCTTTATCTCAATGCGGTGTTCGGGCTGGTGGGCGGGCTGCTGCTGTATGGTGCGGCCGGCTTGCTGCTCGGACGGTTCGCGAGCATCCCTGCCGACCTGGCGGCGGAGGTGCGTGCCGCCCTGCCCTGCATCGCCGCGATGCTGCCGGTGGCCCTGGTGTCCGGCGTCGGCTCGGGCGCTATTGAATCGCGTGAGCAGTTCCTGCTGGCCAACGTCCTGCAAACAATCAGCGGCGTCTTAGGCCAGGTGGCGCCGGTGCTGTGCGCGGTCCTGATCGGCCCCAGCTTGGTCGTCGTGCTGACGGCGGCGCTGGCGACGCGGGGCGTTTCCACAATAGTCGTCTGGCTGGTCGTGCGTCGGCTGGAACGGCCGATTGACTTGCGCCGGTTCGACCGATCCCACTTGCGCGAGCTGCTCGCCTCCGGCGCATGGGTCAGCATCAGCAGCGTGGTCAGCCCGGTGATGGAGTCGTTCGACCAGATGCTGATTGCCGCAATCCTTGGCCCAGCATCGGTCGCGCATTATTCGGTGCCGATGAACCTGGCCACGCGCAGCCAACTGATGGCCGGAGCGCTGGCCAGGACATTGTTCCCTCGTTTGTCGCGGCTGGGGCCGGACGACGCCCGCTGGCTCGCCAGCCGCGCCGTGGTGACGCTGGCATTCTGCTACGGTGCGGCGTGCGGGCCGGCGGTGCTGCTGGCCGGGCCGTTCCTGCGGCTGTGGGTTGGCGAGGAGTTCGCGGCGCAAGCCACCCCTGCGGCGCAGATCCTGCTGATCGGCGCCTGGGCGAACGGGATCGCCTTCATACCATTCGGCCTGCTGCAGGGGCAGGGCCGTCCGGACGTGACGGCCAAGCTGCACATGATGGAAGTGCTGCCGTTCCTGCTGGGATCCTATGGGTTGATGGCCACCGCGGGTGTGCAGGGGGCCGCAGTGGCCTGGACAGTGCGTACGTTGGCGGACTGCCTGCTGCTGCTGTGGCTTGCACGGTGCTGGAGCATATACATGGCACGGGCGGTCCCGGCAGTTGGACTGATGGCGGCAAGCTGGGTGCTGGCGCATGCCGTGCCGGCGTCGCTGCCTTGGGCGCTCGGAGCTGCAGCCGTGATCGGATCGCTGTTCGCATTGTCCGGGTTGGTGCTGGACCCGACCTTGCGCGCAGCGGCCGGCAAGGCAGCAGGCGGCATGCTGGCGTGCGCAGCAGGCACCGGGAGGCCGCGTTGGCTGGATTGATGACGGCTGGACCGGCGACGGGGACCGATGACCCCGGGCCAGACCTGTTCACGTCAGGCTATGGCGGACGGCAGACGAGACGCCGGGATTGGCGCTCACGCCATCATGGCCGGATCGTGGACTGTTTGTTCGACCTCAGGCTGCGACTGAATGGCTCGTTCCGCACGCTGCCGGCACGGGCGGCGCAGATGCCGCGGCGCCGGGTGCTGGTCACCAGCGTGGACGTGCCGGCACGCCGGGCGGGGCTGGACGCGATGCTGACGGCGCTGCAGCACACCCGGCATGACGTGACCGTGCAACTGGCTCCGTTGGGCGACCGCGGCAAGTTCGAGAACATCAACGCCGCCATGGCAGGCACGCCGATGGACGGCTTCGATTGGCTGATCGTGGTTGATGACGATATCTCGTTCCGCGAGGGCTTCCTTGACCAGTTCCTGTTCGTGGCGGAGACAGTGGGGTTCCGCATCTGCCAGCCGGCGCACCTGTTCCACTCCCACACGAGCTGGCAGGTGACGCAGCGCGTGTGGGGCAGCCTGGCGCACGCGACGCAGTTCGTGGAATGCGGACCGATGACGGCGTTCCACCGCAGCGTCTTCGCCGGCTGCCTGCCGTTCCCGGAAACGCGCTGGGCCTGGGGCATTGACGTGCTGTGGTCCGAGATCGCCCGGCGCGGCGGCTTCCAGATCGGCGTGGTTGATGCCACGCCGATCGAGCACCTGCGGGAGGTTGCCGATTCCTATGATCGGGAGGCTGCGGTAGCGGAGGCTGACGATCTCCTGGAACGCTTCGGGGCAAAACGGCATGTGCGCGAGCTGATGGCTACCGGCCGGATCATCCGCTATGTCTAATATCGCGCGGGTCATTGACGTCCTGATCCCGGTTTACAACGCCAGCCGCACCATCGGCAGCGCCCTGGACAGCATCCAAACCCAAACCATCCCAGACATCCGCATCATCGTCATTGACGACGGCTCGACGGACGACACGGCGGCGATCGTTGCTGGCATGGCCACCATGGACCCGCGGGTCGAGCTGCACCGCAAGGAGAATGGCGGCATCGTGGACGCGCTGAACTTCGGCCTGCAGCAATGCCGGGCAGAGTTCGTGGCGCGCTTCGATGGCGACGACCTGTCCCATCCCGAGCGGTTCGCCCGGCAGCTCGGCTTCCTGCGCGCCAATCCGGACTACGTCGCGGTCGGCGGGCGCGTGCGGCACATTGACGAGGACGGGCAGCCAACTGGCAGCATCGTGGACGCCGGACCGCCGGAGCTGGCCGACCTGACTTGGGTGCCGGCGTTGGAGCCGTATATCATCCACCCGTTCCTGATGGCCCGCCGCGCCGGCATGGATGCCGTGGGCGGCTACCGCCATGTCCTCCATGCCGAGGATACGGACCTGTTCTGGCGCCTGCAGGAGCGGGGCAAGCTGCATAACCTGGGGGACACGCTTGGCGATTACCGGATGCACGCCAATAGTGTCAGCAGCGCCTCCGTCCACAACGCGCGGGTGTCGACCGCGCATTCGCAACTGGCGGCGATTTCTGCCTTGCGTCGCCGGGGAGGCGAGGCGGACCTGGTGTTTGAAAAGCGTTTCCTGGCGGAGTTTAACGGTGCGGCGTCGATCCAGGCGGTCTTTGCGTTGGCCTGCCGTGGCCTGGCCCCGGTGGAACAGGACCGGCTGGAGCTATTGCTTGCGGCCAAGATGCTCGAGCTCGCCAGTTACCGCCCGTTCGACCTGGAGGATGCGGACTGCCGTTTCATCCGGTCGGCGGTGCGGCGGCATGGCGGCCTGCTGTCCCTGGCCAACCAGAGGGTGCTGAACAAGCAGCTTTGCGGCTCTGCGGCGCGCATGGCGGCCGGAGGGGCATTACGCAACGCGCTGGATCTGCTGCGTCCGCGGCTGTATGCCGGGTTTCTGGGTCGTCTGGCGCTGCGTAAGCTGATACCCCGCTCGGCGTTCCGCAAGTTCCGGGGGCTGACCGGGCGGGCGACCTTCCTCAAGTGATGCCGGGCCGCAGTCGGGGAAATCGCACTATGACCGAAGACCTTGCCGCGTAGGCCAGGTCGGGACGGCAGTAGAACCTGCCGAGAAGAAACCATCCGTCGCCGTGCCTGGTTCGTGGTCGCGAAGCGCGTCAGTGAGATATGATGCAGCACTCGGACCGCATTGGCGTCAACTGTGGCTGAGCAGGCTTAGGTTCTTATCCGTACGCCGGACCTACGGAGGTTTGCTTAGAACGCCGCCTGCGCCCGCAGCGCCACCGCCTGCACCCGCTGCCCGACCTGGGTGGTTCCGGCCGCGTTCAACCGGTCCACGTTGATGATGTCGTAATCCAGCATGAAGCGTATCTGGTCGTTCGGATACCAGTTCACCCCCACCGCATAGACGTCCTGCACCCCGCCATACACGCCGGCCGTCACGCTGGACGCGATGCCGCGCGTCACGCGGTCGTTCAGGTTGATGTGGCTGTAGCGGCCCACCAGCTCGAACGCGCCGGTCCCGCCGGACTTCAGGCTGAACGGACGCTCCGGATGCGGCGCCCCGAATGCGCCGCTGGCGGCGTTGTACTTGCGCGGCTCCCCGGTGATGACCCAGCTTCCCTCGGCATAGCCGCCATCGAAGGCCAGCGACGGCGCCCGCGGGGCGGCAGCGGTGGCGAAGCGGTCCACGTTGATCCGGATGTATTCGCCCTGCAGCATGAAGTTGCGCCAGCGCACGCCGAACTCCGGCCCGTATTCCCCGGCGGTGTTGGCGTTCAGGTTGCCGGTGCTGACCAGGCGGTTCTGGTCTATCCGAAGCTCCGGACGGTCCTGCAGGTTGAGCGTCTGCCCGCCCGCGGTGCGCTGGATGCGGAACGCCTCGGACGCGGACACGCCGACGTGCACGTCCCAGTCCGCCGTCGCCACCGGCCGTCCGGCCAGGCGCACGACGCCGCCGGTCTGCTGCGGCAGCGCCAGCGCCGCCGTCTGCGAGCCGTACGTTCCCCCCGTCAGGTAGCCCGCGAGGAAGTAACGCTCCCCGCCCCACCGCGCGCCCAACACCGCGCGCCCGTCCCCAGCGCTGATGTTGCGCGCGACCTCCGCGATGCTCGGACGCTCCAGGAACAGGAAGTCGTTGCTGCTCATGCTGTCCTGCAGAGTCAACTGCGGCTTGTAGTAGCCGATGGTCGCCACCAGCGGCTTGACCGGGTTCCAGTTGAGGTTTGCCTCATACAGGGTCGGCGAGCCGTCCGGGGAGCCGCCGAAATCCGGGGTGATGTTGACCTGGAAGTCCTCGTACTTGAACACGAACGGGATGCGCCCGCGCCGCAGGTTCTCACCGAACGTGTTCAGCCGGTTGACGGCGCGGGTGTCCGGGCTGCGGTTGCCCTGGAAGTAGCCGCCGGCGTCGAAGTGCAGTTGCAGCCCGACGGCGGCGGAGTAGCGGCCATCGCTGCTGGTCCAGGTCGGGCGGCCGGAGGGGAAGCTGACGCCGCCGGGGTTGGCGGGCGCCCCGGCGGCGCTGGTGCTGGGCGGGGCGACGCTGCTTGCGCCGCCGCCCTGCCCGGCGGCGGGCTGGGCGCCGGGCTGGCCGCCCCCGCCCTGCGGGAACGATGCCGGCTGCGTGCCGCCCTGGCTGGCGGCGGGCGCACGGACGGCAGCCTGCCGGTCGGCGCGGGCATCGGCGCGGGCGCGGGCGGCCTCCTGCCGGGCGGCGCGCACTTCGCCGTCCCGGGCGGACAAGTCCCGACGGACCCGGGCCAGCTCGCCTTGCAGGGCGCGTATCTGGGCCTCGATCGCGGCCAGGCGTGGATCGTCCTGGGCCGACGCGGGTTGCGTCGCCAGGGAGGCTACGGTTGTGCAGGCCAGCACGGCAGCGACGGAGCGGAGCATGGGCAGGGGACCTTGTTAGCGTCGTGCTAACCATGACCCCATTTCTGGCGACAGGGTGATGACAGCTCCGGGTCGGTTCTGTAATGCGGTGGAACCGTGACTTCCGCGCACCAGCAAGGCGCCGGACCGGTCAGCGACGACGCGGCAGGACGCGCGGTCCGCCCATCCAGCGCCAGCCCGCCCGAAAAAGCCCCGCCCAGCAAAACCCTGTCCGGCGCGGCACGCCCACTGCCAGGGCCATCCCGCTTTCGCGAATTCTGGCCGCGAACCCTTGCGCAGGGTGCCGGCACGCAGGCGCCGGTCCGACGTGTTCCTGCTCCATTTGCGCGCGGCGGGCGCCGGCTGGGTTCAGGTCAGGTGCGGCAACGCCAGGTAATTGGTGCTCTGCATCTCCTCCAGCCGGGATGCCGTGCGCTGGAACGATTGCGCGCCTTCCCCACGCATATACAGCCGGTCCGGCACGTCCGCGGCGCTCGCCACGAGCTTGACCCGGTGGTCGTACAACGCGTCCACCAGCACGATGAAGCGCCGGGCCACGTCGTAGTTGTCGGGCGACAGCCGCGGCACGCCGTCCAGCACCAGGGCATGGTAGTGCGTGGCAAGCGCCAGGTAATCGCCTGCGCCCAACGGCGTGCCGCACAGCGCGTCGAAGTCGAAGCGTGCGACGCCGGCAGCCGCCAGCGGCACCGGGACGCTGCGGCCCATCACCAGCAGGCGCTCCGGCCGGGGGCGGGCGCCATCGGTCAGGCCGGCGAAGGCCTCGTCTAGCGCCGTGTCCGCGCGCGCGTCGGCAGGCACCAGCCAGGTGGGCTTGCCGCGCAGGCGCTGGCGGCGCCAATCCCGTGCACCGTCCAGCACCAGCACGTCCAGGTGCGCCTTCAGCAGCTCGATGGCGGGCAGGAAGGCGTCGCGTCCGGGCTGCCCGGCGAACAGGTCGTCCGGCTTGGTGTTGCTAGTCGCCACGATCACCACGCCACGGGCGAACAGCGCGCGGAACAAGCGGCCCAGGATGGTGGCGTCGGTGATGTCGTTGACCTGGAACTCGTCGAAGCACAGCAGCGCCGCCTCGCCCGCGATGGCGTCGGCCAGCGGCGGGATCGGGTCGTCGTGGCCGGGGTCCGCCAGACGGTGCGGGGTCCGGCGCCAGGCGTAGATGCGCTTGTGCACGTCCTGCATGAAGGCATGGAAGTGGACCCGGCGCTTGCGCGGCACCTCCGCCACCTCGAAGAACAGGTCCATCAGCATGCTCTTGCCCCGGCCAACGTCGCCGACGAGGTAGAGGCCGTGCGGGAAGTCGCTGGGGATGTCGTCCCGCGAGGCGCGCAGGAACCGGCTGAGCAGGCCGCGGCGCGGTTGCCCTTCCGGGTCGTGGACGGCCGGGTCGTAGCCCCGCAGACGGAACCACAGGGCCTGCAGCCGCTCTGCAGCGATGGCCTGCGCCGGGTCTGTGGTCAGTGTGCCGCGGGCCAGCAGCGCGCGGTAGGCTGCCAGTGGGCCAGGCGTCTGCGAATTTACGTTATTTTTTGTTGCGGGCATGTCATCATCCGGTCAAGGATCAACCCAACCGATCACTGAATCGGGAGCATGTAACCTCGGGGTGGATTGTGACGTTGTTTTGTCAGAGGTTTGCGATCCGGGGGAGAGGCGCAAGATGAAGTTTGTCCTGGCAGTTGCGGCAATATTGATGGTGTCTTGCCTACCGGCAGGCGCAGTGGAGTTCCAGATCCAGATCACCAAGCAACTGTTCACCTGCGCCAAGCCAGGCGTCCAACGCATCGCTATGACGTTTGAGACAGCGCCCTGTTGCGATGGACAACTCCGTTGCGCCCAGTTCCTGTCCACCACTGGCATCTTGCGAAACAGCCGGATTCCGCGTACCTGACCCCATGCACATTGCCGTTGAGTTGGGTGGTCGCTGGGCTTAAATCCACCTCATGATCGAACTTGATTACGCCGGCCTTGCCGCAACGCCCGTAGCTGCCGATCCTTTTACCCATATCGTGGTGCGAAATTTCGTGCCGCCGGGTCCCCTAGCCGAAGTCGTTGGCGGACTGCCAGCGCTGAGCAAAGGCGGTTCATTCCCCACTGGGGGGCTGCGGTTGGGCCAAGCGGCCAATGCGCTCATCAGGGACCTTGAGGGGCCGCAGTTCCGGGCTGCCATCGCTGAGAAGTTCGGACTGGAGTTGGACGATGCGCCAACGATGGTGACGCTCCGGGGACAGTCGCGGGAGAAGGACGGGCGTATCCACTGCGACAGCTTGGCCAAACGGGTCACTGTGTTGCTTTACTTGAATCCGGACACCGCGGACTGGTCACGGCAAGACGGTTGTCTGCGTCTGCTGCGCCGCCCAGATGACCTGGATGATTATGCCGTCGAGGTGCCTCCGGTGAACGGCACCCTACTGGTGTTCCCGAACGGGCCGACGACGTGGCATGGGCATAAGCAGTTCGTCGGGCGCCGCTACGTCGTGCAGCTCAACTGGATGACAACGGACGACAAGGCCCGGTATGAGATGCGCCGGCATCGGGTCACTGCGTTTTTGAAACGTCTGACACGTGCGGCGTAGGGGTCTCCCGCCTCTAACATGACTTCGGCTTCGAGCCTTATCATTGCGATGGAGGTTCAATCATGGTCGAAGTCCTGCAGCTTGCATCGCCGGTGCTACGGTTGCCACATCGCGGCATGGTCCGCTGGGCGTTGCTGGGTGGGGCAGCGCTGGCCGCGGTATGGGCAGTCGGGAGCAGCTACTACGTCGTGCAGCCAACGGAAATGGCCGGCGTCCGCCGTTTCGGAGTCGTTACCAGCCCAGCGCCGATCGGGCCAGGATTGCATTGGAAGCTGCCGGTGGACAGGGTGGACCGCGTGCAGGTCAGCTTGACGCAGTTCCAGGCCGGGGATCTCAGCGTTTACACGATTGACAACCAGGCCGTACGCATCGGCATTGGGCTGAGCTACCGCGTGCCGACGGATGCGGTGTTCAAGCTTCTGTATACCGTGGGCCGCAGCGGCAATGTGGACATAGATTCCAACCTGCGTCCGATTATCGCCGACCGCGCCCTGCGCGTGTTCGCCCGGCGCAACACCGTCAACATCAGTGCGGAGCGCGAGGCCATCGCCAACGAGGTACGCCGGTCCGTGCAGGAGGCGGTGAGTGGCGCCTTCGGGATCGAGATCGTGGACCTTCAACTCAGCAGGATCGAGTACAGCGCCGCCTTCACCCAATCGGTCGAGGCCGCAGTGGGCGCCAAGAACGATGCCATCAAGGCGGAGAATACGGTGGTCCGCATCCGCTATGAAGGCGAGCAGGCCAAGGTTCAAGCGGAGGCGCAGGCCGTTGCCGCCAACACCCGGGCCGAGGGAGAGGCCCGTGCCGCCGTCACCCGGGCACGTGCGGAGCGTGAGGCGACGGTGCTCCGGGCGGAGGGCACGGCGCAGGCTACTGCCTTGACTGGCCAGGCCGAGGCGAGCGCCGTCCAGTTGATGGGCGCCGCCGTCGCAGCCAATCCGCGGGTCGTGGAGTTTGAGACGGCCCGGCGCTGGTCCGGCCTGCTGCCCACGACGATGCTGGGCGGCGGTGCCGTGCCACTGCTGTCGCTTCCGGGCGCCGGCACGGGGGTCGGGCCGGGCGCGGCTACTCCCGCCGCAGCACCTGGTCGGTGATGAAGCTGGCGAGTCCGCCGGCGACGAAATCCCGCTTCAGGCGCTGCTCGTCGTATTCTGTCCGCACCCAGTCGAGGAACGGGATGCGACCCTCGGCCTCCGCTGCATAGCGGACGAAAAAGGCATCGAGCACGCCGGTGCGGGCGCGGCTCCAATGGCCGAAGCGCCATGAAAGCTGCTGCAATGCGGCGGCGGCCTGTCCGCCCTCGAACATGATTGCCAGCCCGGATGCCAGCCCGGCGCGGTCTGCACCGGACTTGCAATGCATCAGCGCCGGAGTTTGCAGGGCGGCGTAGATGCCGGCGAAGCGCAGGATGCGATCGCGATGCGGGGCGCCGCGGCTTTCGAAGGCCATATCTATATGATGGAGGCCCAAGCGATCCGCGGCTTCCCGCGATAGGGCGTCCGAGCCGCATTTACGGTGGCCTCGCAGGTTGACGAGCGTCTTTAAACCGTAGCGCCGGGTTGCCGCCGCAAGGTGCCCCGGGGTGGGGTGGTTAGAGCGATAGAGCTTGCCGGGAATTACCTCGGCCAAATTTGTCCATACCGAGCGAAATACGGCATGGTCCACCAGCAGGCTGTCGGCCCAAGCGGCTGCACGTCCGCGGGGTGTGGCAAGAGTGCTGTTGAACGCCATGCTTTCAGTTCCAAGCGGGGACGGCGACCTCTGCTCCCTCTCCCTCCGGGAGAGGGTTGGGGTGAAGGAAGCGGCTAGCACCGCCACCGGCACGCGGAGAACGCCCCCTTTGTCCGTCATAGAAGTTGGCATCTGGGGCTTCCCTCACCCCGGCCCTCTCCCGGAGGGAGAGGGAGCAGGCAGTCTGTTACTTGTCAAGAAGAGCGCTGGCTCACCAGCAATTCTAAGTGGGCCTCCGGCGCGGGTGTCACTTGGTGACCTGGGCTTCGATGTTGGGCGGTGGTTTTGAGTCGATCAGGGTCTGCATGAGGGTGGTCCAGTCTGGGAAGACCAGGTAGGCG
>JAABUK010005057.1_pt1 | contig 20916 bp, 13 predicted proteins | sample 5559141 | NCBI WGS metagenome assembly JAABUK01 (sample SAMN10711869, study PRJNA513367) | rock metagenome | isolation source: Antarctica rocks | place: Antarctica: Victoria Land, Pudding Butte nord | collected 2016-01-03
CGTGCTGTTCGCCAATAGCTGCATGCTGTTCCGAACCAACCCGATCGGCCGCTTCGCTAAGACGCCAGCCACACTGTATCTGCAAGAGCCGATGCGCAGGCTTTATGAGGCGCAGCCGGCCCTGCCCGGGCTGGCCCGGCCCCGTGGCGCCTCGTCGCCGTGGCAGCCTTCCACATACCGCTCCGCCTTCGTGGACATGCGCAACCTGCGGAACAACCGGGTGCAGGCGCGGGAGGAAGCCAACAACGCCGCCGCGTTCCGCCGCATCCTGGTGAATTCCTATTTCAGCCGCGAAAGCGTCCTGCGCGCCTACGGCTTGGACTCTGATGTCTGCTATCTCGGCATTGACACCGGGCACTTCGTGGACCGCGGCTATGCGCGCGGAACCGATGTCGTGGGCCTCGGCTCGATCAGCCGCGAGAAGAATCTTCATCTGTGCATCAAGGCCATCGGCGCCATTGCCACGCCCCGGCCAAAGCTGGTCTGGGTGGGCAACTTCGCGGACCGCGTCTACCTTGAGGAGATGCACCGGCTTGCCGACGCCCAGGGTGTCGCCTTTGAACCCATGGTGAGGGTTAGCGACGACACCTTGCTGGATATCCTGAACCGTGCGGCGGTCATGGTGTATGCCCCGCGGCTCGAACCGTTCGGCCTAGCTCCGCTGGAGGCGAACGCATGCGGCGTCCCGGTGGTGGCAGTGGCGGAGGGCGGCGTGCGCGAGACGGTGATTGACGGCGTGACCGGCTTGCTCGTTGCGCACGCCCCCGAGGCGATGGCCGAAGCCGTCACCCGCCTCTTGCAGGACCCCGCGCTCGCTCGCCAACTCGGCGGCAACGCGCGCCGGGCTGTCGAGGCAAAGTGGGGGCTGTCCTCGGCGACGGACCGGATCGAGCGGGAGTTGGCCCGCTACTCCCAGCCTTTCTAACCCGCAATCAGGCTGCGGCAGCAGCGCCCTCACGCAAAACATCGGCAACCACCCGCAGGTAGGCCATGCCGTGTCGCAGGTCAGGCTCCAGGTGATTGCCCTCTGCCCATTCGTTCCAGGATTTCAGGAAGACCAGCCGCCGGTCAAATGGCCGGTCGGACATAGCCTCCACCGCGGTCTCAAAGACAGGGCGGAACTGTTCAGGGTTAGCGTCCTTATAAACGACGCCATTTCTGCCCGACCGCGGCGAGTTGTCCCAGGCATGGACAACACACCTGTATACATTGTCGCCCTCCCGCGCTGTCATCTGGACTGCAACGAGGTCGGCATAATCGTGGACATGTGGAACGCCACGCCGGTGATCGATCTTCTGGCGGACTCTGGTCAGCGGGTTTCGCCAGTCGTTCCGCCACCGATGCTGCTTGAAACCATGGGCGTGTATTACGGCATCGTATCCAACCGCTTCGACATCCTCATCGGCGATCAATGAGTAACCTACGAAATGCAAGCCCGGCAACCCTGCCTCGTCCGCCATTGCGCGCCACAGCCGCAGCGTGCCGCTCACATCCGGTAGCTTGAGCGGCTGATAGATGACGAACACAGGCTTGCCGTCCACCCGGATGTAGCGTGGGTCGCGGAACGCCGGCAGCAACGCCGCAAAATGGGCGCGGTGGTCCGCCTCACCAGGATAGGTTTGCTCAATGAGAGTCTTCTTGGGCACGCCATGCCAAATGCCGGACCAGGTTTCGTTCGCCCAGCATAAGCAGAACGGGAAATCGGGGCTGGACGAGGTAATGACCTCGTTGAAAGGGCGCTCTAGGATGCGGCGTCCGGCAAACCAATAATGATAGTAGCAGAAACCCTCGATCCCGTGGGCTGCTGCCATCTCGGCTTGCTGTATGCGGGTTTCAGGAACACGAAGATCGTAGAAGCCCAAATCCGCGGGAACATGAGGCTGGTAATGGCCGCGGAACAGCGGACGGGCCTTGGCGGTGTTGGTCCACTCCGTGAAGCCTTTGCCCCACCATAGGTCATTTTCTGGAATGGGATGAAACTGCGGTAGATAGAGGGCGATTGCCCGCGCTTTCAGCATTCTAAGACATCATCCTGTATAAGCCAAATTTGAAAATAGAATCTTCGGAGGCGCACCGGCGCGTCACCAGGCTCCATCCTACCGGCGTTGGTAATATTTCGGCATAGGTCATCGGTCCCGTAGAGCCGCCAAAACCCCCCAGTAAACCGAATACCCCCCCGCACTCGTCTCCCCCCACCCAAACCCCTCCGCATACCCCCGCGTCGCCGCTCGCTCCGGCATCGCCGCCCACAAGTCCCGCACCCCCGCCGCAATCCCCTCCGGCGAGCGCGGCACCACCACCCCGGCATCCCGGCACGCCACCACCTCCGGATTACCAGGAATGTCGCTCGCCACCACCGCCGTCCCGCAGGCCATGCTCTCCAGCAGCACGTTGGCCCAGCCCTCCCGGCTGCTCGCCAGCACCATCAGGTCCGCCGCGCCATAGCACGCCGCCAGCGCGCCATGCGGCCGCGTCCCCAGCAGCCGCACCCGGTCCTGCAGCCCGAGCGTGCGGATCAGCCCCTCCAGCCCAGCCCGCTCCGGCCCTTCCCCCAGCACCACCAGCTCCCACTCCGGCAGCAGCGCCATCGCCCGGATCGTCAGGTCGTGCCCCTTGCGCGGGATCAGGTGCCCGACCGAGATCAGCGTCGGCCGGGTCAAGCCCAGCGCCGCCCGCGCCGCCCCCCGGTCCACCGGCGGATGAAAACCATCCAGGTCCACGCCGTTCCGCAGCACCCGCACCTGCTCCGGCGCCGCCCCCAGCGCAATCACCCCGTCCCGCAGCGCCGAACTCACGGTGATCACCCCCGCCGCCGCCCGCACCGCCGCCGACACCATCCGCCCCGGCGCCGGCATCTGCGCGATCTGCGTCACGTCCGACCCCCGCGCCGTCATCACCACCGGCACACCCAGCCGCCGCCCCAGCCACACCGCCGCCACCCCATCGGGATACAAATAATGCGCGTCAATCACATCGAACCGCAGCCCGTCCCGCATCAGCCGCTGCACCGCGCGCAGGCTGGCCTGATACAGCAGCCACGGCGCCGCCAGCATCCCGACCTTCGGCAGCACGGGATACCGCGGGTGATGCACCACCAATCCATGCCGCTCCTCCCGCAGCGGCACCCGGGCATTAAGCGCCCAGTCGCCGAACCGCGCATGTCCCGACGGGAACCACGGCACCGGCGCCAGCACCGTGCTGCTCACCGGCTGGCTGCCGACCAGATGGCGCAGCCGGTTCTCCACGAACACGCCATGGTTCGGTCGCTCGGCATTGGGATACAGCGTCGAGAACGTCAGCAGCCGCAAGGGTTCGATGCCGCCCGCCCCTAGGCCACGGCCGACATCGCCGGCACTGCCGCATCCAGCCCGGCCTCCCCAGCCAAGAAACCCTCGAACACCAGCAGCAGCCACAGGACGGCGGCGTGGTTGAACCGCCCGGCCTCATGCTCATCCACCAACTGCGCGATGGCGTCCGGCGCGAACAGCCCGGCGCCCAGCATCGCCGCCCCCAGCAGCCGCTCCCGCAACCGGTCGGCCCCCGCGCGGAACTGCTGGTCCAGCGACATGGCAAAGCCCTGCTTCGGCCGATACAGCACCTCGTGCGGCAGCAGCGGCTCCATCGCCCGCTTCAGCACCCACTTGCCCTGCCGCCCCCGCATCTTCAGGCCGGCCGGCAGGCCCAGGCCCCACTCCACGAACTCGTAATCCAGCATCGGCGCCCGGACCTCCAGCCCATGCGCCATGCTGGCCCGGTCAACCTTGGTCAGGATCCCGCCAACCAGCGAGGTGTTGATGTCCACATACTGCGCCTGCAGCAACGGGTCGTCGGTGCCGGCGCCCTCCATCAGGCTGGTGATGCGGCGCGACGGATCATGCCCGTCCAGCCCGGCCTCCAGCTTGCCCGAGAACAGCGCCCGCCGCCGGTCATGCTGCACCTTGCACACCATCCGGTAATACCCGAGCGCCGAGTCAAGGCTGATCTCCGTCAGCGTATGCTTGGCCCGCAGCCAGCGCGGCGCGCGGTCCAGCTTGGGATACACCTGCGCCAGCCGCCCCACCACGCCCCGGCGCACCGGGCCGGGCAGCAGCCGCCGCACCGCCTCGGTCATGCGGTGCCACTGGTAGCGGCGGTAGCCCCCCAGCACCTCATCCCCGCCGTCGCCGGACAGCGCCACGGTGACGTGCCGCCGGGCCAGGGCGCAGACGCTGCCGGTCGGCACGCTGGACGCATCGCCGAACGGTTCCCCGAACACGCGCGCCTGGTCGCGGGCGGCGTCTATGTAGTCTATGGTCGTCGGCTCCGCCCGATGGTCGGTGCGGTAAAGGTCGGCGACCTGCTGCGCGTATCCCCGCTCGTCCTCGGCGCCATGGAAGCCGATGGTGAAGGTGCTCAGTGGCCCGTTCTCCGCCTTGGCCCGCAGACCCGCGGCCACCGCCACCACCGCGCTGCTGTCCACCCCGCCGGACAGGAACGCGCCCAGCGGCACGTCCGACACCATGCGCGTCGCGGTGTAGTCCGTCAGGCGCCGCAGCAACTCCGCTGTCGCCTCCCCCTCCGTTGCGGCGCGGGTCACGGTCGGCACGGTCCAGTAGCGCCGGGGCTGCACCGCGCGCTCGCCCTGTTGCAGCAGCAGGTAATGCGCCGCCGGCAGCTTGTGGACATCCTCATAGATCGTATCGGGATCGGGGATGTAGCCGAGCGCGAAGTAATCATCCACCGCCGACGCCCTGATCCGCCGCGGCAGGCCAGGCACGGCCTGTAGGGCGCACAGCTCGCTGCCGAACACCAGGCTGCCATCGGGCGCATGGGCGTAATACAGCGGCTTCTTGCCCATCCGGTCCCGGGCCACGAACAACTGCCGCCGGTTGCGATCCCAGAGCGCAAACGCGAAGAAGCCGTTGAGGTGCTGCAAGCAGCCCACCCCCCACTCTTCCCAGGCGTGGATGACGGTCTCGGTGTCGCTGCGGTTGCGGAAGCGGTGCCCCAACCCCTCCAACTGCTGCCGGAGGGCGTCGAAGCCATACACCTCGCCGTTGAAGGTGATGACGACCGAATCATCCTCGTTGAACATCGGCTGCGCACCGCCGCACACGTCTATGATGGACAGACGCCGGTGGCCCAGCCCGACGCCGGATTCGACGTGAAAGCCGTCGCCGTCCGGTCCGCGATGCGCGATGGCGCCGGTCATGCGCCGCAGCAGCGCGCCGTCAACCGCCACTGGCCCGGCTTGGTAAAAAATGCCTGCAATCCCGCACATCGCCTGCGTTCCTGGTGCTGTCTGGCCAAAATGATAGCCGGATTTGCCGGCCAGGACGACCTTGGCATGGATTATGCGCCCGGCGTCAAGGACCGTAACATCTGCCTTACGATCCAGCCACGCCAGGTTAACGCCCTGTGATCCCGATCACGACCCGCCGCTCACGCCGCGCCTATAGTCCGCCCGCCCGAGTATCCGGGCTGGATGGAGGCAGCCTTGTTCCGACCCACACTGGCAACCCACTTCGCGCACCCCTATCCCGGGGTGGCCATGGCGCAGTTCCACCGCGTTCTAGCCGCATCTTGGACAGATACCCTGACCCGCATGCAGCGGTCCACGTTACCCCTTGCCGCAACCGCATGGGCAGTGTCCAGGGTCGGCGTCGCATTGTTCCTGCTGGGGGCGGCTGAACGCCTCGGACATGCCGGACTGCTCAGCCGCCTGACGGGCCATTAGAGCACGTTCGGATCAAACAGCTACGTTTGACCGGACAAATGCTCGCAAAAAACAATGGCTAGAGCAGGTTTGGTGCGGCTACAGGCGCCGAACCTGCTCTAAACAAGCAGGAACGTCGCCTCCGGCCCAAGCCGGCCCGCGTCCGCTCCCCGAACGCTGGCCTGATCCACAGTGCCGGTTGCCGGCGCGTGCAGCTTACCGCCCGCGAGTCATCTGGCCCCGCAGCTCCCCGCCAGGGTTGGCCGCGGTGTGCACGTTGGCATACCACTTCCCGGCCATCAGGTCCGCCATCTGTGCATCCGTCAGCGTAGCGGTGCCCTTGATCGGGTTGGCAGGGGCCGCGAAGGGCAGCACCACCGGGCCATTGGCGCCTGCTTCGGCAGGACCGTGGAAATGCCCGGCCGTGGCGGGGCCGCTCAGCCCACTATAGTCAACCTGGTAGGTCAGCATCTTGGTAGCGGTGTCGAGCGATGCGGTCGCGGCGCCTTTGCCATCGCTCGTCTTGGCCGGAACCTCGGCGGCGCCGGTCATCGTGCCATTGAAAGTGACGGTTTCAGCACGGACCGTGCCAACGCCGCAGGCGGCAATCAGGCACGCAGCAGCAGCCGTTAGGATGCGAGACATGACGGTTCCTCCTGAAAACTGGCAACAGCCAACCGTAGCCCGCCATGGGAAATCCGTCACCGCACGCTTTTGGCATGGGCGTATAGTCCCGTCAGTGCCCGCCCCCACCCCCGCCGCCCTTGGACGCCGGCACCAGGAACGGCACGGCCAGCAAGCTCAGCAGCAGCGCGGCCGAGATCACCGCGAACCCATCGGCATAGGCCATCACGTAAGCCTGCCTCCGGACCTGCGCCGCCAAGGTGCCCAGCGCCCGCGCCTCCGATCCCAGACGTGCGGCCATGCCGTGCAGCCTGTCCGTCGTCCGTGTGGCGTTCTGCGTCACCCGCTCCGCCACCACGCTGAAATGGAAGTGCTCGCGCTGGTCCACCACGGTGCCCAGCGCCGCAATCCCGACGCTGCCGCCCAGGTTGCGCGCCATGTTGAACAGCGCCGACGCCGCCCCCGCCTGCGCCGGGGCGATGCCCACGGTCGCCATCTGCGACAGGGGCGAGATGATGAAGGGCTGCCCCGCCGCACGCACCAACTGCACCGCCTTCAACTGATCAATGCCAGTGCTTGGCGTCAGCCAGGCATTCAGCCCGCAGCTAGCGCCGAACATCGCCAGCCCGAAGCCGATCACCAATCGGCTGTCGAACAGCTTGAGTATCAGGGGCAGCAACGGCAGGATGAACAGCTGCGGCAGCCCCAGCCACATCTGCACTTGGCCGATCTGCAGGGCGTTGTAGTGCTGCACCCGGGACAGATACAGCGGCAGGATATACACCGATCCGTACAGCCCCAGCCCGGACGCGAAGTTCACGAGGCTCGCCATTCCCAGCGCCCGGTGCGTCAGCAGCCGCAGGTCTATGAACGGCTCCTTGCGCGTCAGCTCAATGGTTATGAAGGCCGTCAGCGACACCGCGGCGACGGCGGCGGCCAGCACGATCCTGTCGTCGCCGAACCAATCCTTCCGCTGCCCCTCCTCCAGCACGTATTCCAGGCTGCCCAGCCCGGCCGCCATGAAGGCGATGCCGAACCAGTCCCCCCGGCCCAGCCGATGGAGCTGCATCGGCGCGTTGGTCAAGCCCCAGCCAACCATCGCCAGCAGCAGCAGCCCAGGCAGCACGTTGATGTAGAAGATGAGGTGCCAGGAATAGGTGTCCGTCAGCCACCCGCCCACCGTCGGCCCGATGGCCGGCGCGAACGTCACCGTCAGCCCAAAAATCGCCCCCGCAATCGAGCGCCGTGACGGCGGAATGCGCAGGATCATGATGGTGAAGGCGGTCGGGATCAGTACGCCTCCGGTGAAGCCCTGACCCACCCGGAACAGGATCATCTCAGGCAGGGAGGTCGCCAAGCCGCACAGCAGGCTGAAGCCCACGAACACCACGGCATTGGCCATCAAGTAGCGCTTGAGGCCGAACACCAGGCCGAGCCATCCCGTGAGCGGGATGACGATGATCTCTGCGATCAGGTAGCCGGTGCTGATCCAGCTCCCCTCGTCCAGGCTGGCCCCCAGGCTGCCCTGGATGTCAGCCAGCGACGAGTTGGTGATCTGGATGTCCAGCACCGCCATGAAGGCGCCCAGCGACCCTCCCAGGAACGCCACCCAGTCGCGCAACGAACCTTGCGGCGCGGCGCGCACCGGAGCAGATACCGGCGCCGGCAGCGCAGTCCGGCCAGTGCCGACGGCAGCGCTCATGCCGCTACTCGGCAGCCGTGGTCCGGACGGGACCGTCGGGCTGGGTGCGCATGTCCACGCTGGCGATGACGGACAGGCCAGGCCGCAGCCGTTCCAGCACGTCCGCGGGCACATCGGACGTGTCGAGCATGATCCGCACGGGAACACGCTGAACGACCTTGGTAAAGTTGCCCGTCGCGTTCTCGGGTGGCAGCAGCGCGAAGATGGAGCCTGACCCCGGCGCCAGGCTGTTCACCCGGCCGTGCAGCACGATGCCGGGCAGGATGTCGGCCCGCACCTGCACCTGCTCGCCTGCCGACATGTGGGCGAGCTGGGTCTCCTTGAAATTGGCGATCACATAGAGATCCCGGCCGACCGGCACCACGTCCAGGAGCCGCGTGCCCGCCGCCACCGTCTGGCCCAGCCGCACGGCGCGGTCGCCGACCGCACCCGCAACCGGCGCGGTGATGCGGGCATAGCCGAGGTTCAGCCCGGCCTGCTGCACCGCTGCACGAGCCCGGTCCGCCTGCGCCTGCGCCCGTTGCCGGCTGGCCGCCAAAACGGCCGTCTGGCCGTGCGCCGCCGCCAGCGCCGCCCGGGAGCGGGCCAGCGCCGCCTGCCGGCCCTTGATGTCGGCGTCCGCCTGCTGCGACCGCTGCACCGTGCCGGACCCGGTCCGCAGCAGGTCCTGGTAACGGCGGGCTTCCGCCTGCGCGAACGCGACCTGGGCTTCCCCGGCCGTTATGTCGGCCTCCGCCTGTTCAACGGCGCTGGGCAGCAGGGCGATCTGGGCGGTCAACCCCGCCACGTCCGCCTCGGCTGATTGCAGGTCGGCCGCGGCAACCCGCTGCGCCACGATGAGGTCGGCGTCGTCCAGCCGTGCCAGCAGTTGGCCCGCCTCAACCCGCTGGTTGTCGCGCACCAGCACCTCGATCACCTGACCGCCCACGCGCGGGCTGACGGCGACGGTGTCGGCGGCGGTGTAAGCGTCTTCGGTTTCCTCGAAGAAGCGCCCCACCGTCCACCACTGCCAACCATAGGCTCCGGCGGCGCCCAGCAGGAGCATCCCAACAACGACGAGCGCAAGGCGCTTGCCCCACCGCCGGGGCGCCCTGGGTGATGACGCCTCCGGCGCCAGCGAGGCCGGGATCACGGGAGACTGCAGGCCGTCCATCACGTCAGCCTCTCGTCCAGTTCGCCGTCAAAGTCCTCGCCAGCAGCCAAAACGCTGAATGGCGCCTGGCCGAGACCCAGGCCCGATATGCAGCCCTCCGTTCCCGGGGCAGCCATCCCCATGCAAGGGCCGGCCGCGATAGGGCTTCCGTCCAGCTGCAGCAACTCGTCCAGTATCCCGCCAAGCTGCTCCAGCCGGCCGGAGCTGAGAGAGCCGAAATACTCCGCCTGCGCCTGTAGTGCCAACGGCATGGCCTGGGCCACCAAGCGCCGCCCAGCCGCCGTCAGCACGACATGATGGGCACGCGCGTCCATGGGGTGGACGGGCCGCACAACCAGGCCCTTGCTCTCCAGCAATCGCAACACCTTGCTGATCATCATGCGATCGGTTGCCGTGCCTGCTGCGAGACGGGCCTGGGTCGGCCGCTCGCCGGCCTGCGCCAGATGATCGGCCACGCGCAGCACTACGAACTGCATGTGCGTCAGGCCGAGCGGCAGCAGCGCCGACTCCAGTCGCCGCATGAAGGCGTGCTGAACGTGCCACAGCCGGAAACCAAAGCTGCGCACGGGCGATTGGCTGATCAGGGGAAAGAGATCCATTCCGATATTGTAGCCATGCTTACAATCATCTTCAAGGTGGCCGGCGGCAGGTCACCCACGCATGGGATGCAGGAGACACACTATCCACATCCGAACATTACATTACGTGATGAAAACAATTTAGTCTTCATGCGTGCGATACCGTTCCCATGCCCATCAAACGCATCTGGGCAGGCTTGACTTCATGTCTTATCAAGGAAAGCGACGGCGGGTGAACCGATGGAAGATGGCGGACCTCCTAACTCTGCACGGTACGGCGCCCCTACGCACGGCAGGCGTTCCAATAACCGGTCCAATCTGGAGCGTGACCTGCGTGAGGCGGTCCTGACCGGCGGCCTGACCCTTCACTGGCAGCCCATCGTCCACTGCCCAACAGGCCGCCTGCATGGGTTCGAGGCGCTTGCACGCTGGGACAGGCCCGGCGCCGGCCTGGTGCCTCCAGCCACGTTCATCCCCATCGCAGAAGCCATCGGCCTGCACCGGGAGCTTGACATGTGGGTCCTGCGCCACGCCCTGGCCGAGGCTGCGCGCTGGCCCGGGCACATGCGGGCTGCTGTCAACGTGTCCGCCTTATGGTTCCACGAGGAGGGCCTGTCCCGCGCCGTGGCAGGTGCGCTCACGGCATCCGGCCTGGACTCTGCCCGCCTTGAGCTGGAAGTGACCGAACGCGTGTTCATCGGCAACGATGCCGTGGCCCTCCGGGAATGCGCCCAACTCCGCGCCCTGGGTGTCGGGCTGTCGCTGGATGACTTCGGCACCGGCTACTCCTCGCTCGGCTACTTGCAGACCTTCACCTTCAGCAAGCTGAAGCTGGACCGGCTGTTCATCGGCAGGCTCGGAAGCTGCCGCCGGACGGAGATCATCACCCGCGCCGTGCTGACGATGGGCGCCGAGCTTGACATGGTGGTCTGCGCCGAGGGCGTCGCGCACCCGTCTCAGTTGGAGTTGCTGCAAGCCTATGGCTGCGACCAGGCGCAGGGCTATCTGATCGGCCGGCCCGGCGTCCTGACGCCCGAGCGCATGGCAACCCACCTGCAGCTTGACCGCAGCACGCTGTTCCAGGGTCCCGCCGCGCCCCGAAGCGAGGGTGGCGCGGGTTTGCTGCAATGAGCGCCGGTCCGGCCGGAGCCATGCGGACGCTGCATACTGCGCTGTCCGGCATCCGGCCGAAACTTGCCGCGCTCACGCTGATGGCGGCAAGCCCGACGATGGTCCTGCTGCTGGTGGATGCAGGCGGGGAGCGCAGCCGCACCGTGGCCGCCGCAGCCAGCCGGGCCGCCACCCTGGCCTCCCTGGGGGCCGAGCAGCAGGACAGCATGGTCCAGGAAGCGGCGACGCTGATGCGCGTGCTGGCGCGTGTGCCGGACGTCCGCGCCGACCATGACGGGTCCTGCAACGCCCTGCTCCGCCGGGTGGAGGAGGACAACCAGCGCATCGGCATCCTGTCCGTCATCGGCAGGGACGGCCAGGTGACATGCAACAGCCGGGACGAGCAGCCGTCCATCAACCTGGCCGACCGTTCCTGGTTCATCCAGGCGATAGCGGCGGACACCGACGACTTGGTCCTTGGCGCTCCGGCCATCAGCCGCTCCGCAGGCAGGCCAGTCCTGATGGCCGCCATGCCGCTGTTCCCGCTGGGCACAGCGGCGCCGGATGGGCGCAAATCCGCGGGCGCCATGCCGGACGGCGTGCTGGCCGCCGTCCTGGACCTCGATTGGTTCAGCCGGCTGGCTGCCCGCATTCCAGGCGCGGACGCGAACCTGATGCAGATTGTTGATCTCCGCGATGGCAGGGTCCTCGTCCGCTCGCCAAGCCCGGGCGCCATGGATGGAGTTGACCCGGCTGGCGGCGACCGGATCACCGGCACTGCGCCACTGCCGGGAACCGGCGGCAACCTGGTGCTGTCCGTGGGCCTTCCACGCGCGGAGGTAATGGCAGAGGCCAACGCGCGGCTGGCCGCCGGGCTGGCCGTTGCCGCCTCAGCCGCAGGCGCGGCCCTGCTGGCGGCGGCGCTGGTCGCCAACCGGTCGCTGCTGCGCCCGCTGCGGCGGATTGCGCGCAAGGCGCGGCGGCTCGGCAACGGGAACTTCGGCGTGCGCATCGGCCGCCTGACCGGCGCCGCGCACGAGCTGCAAACGCTTGCATCCAGCCTTGACGACATGGGCCGGCGACTGAAAGCACGCAGCCAGGAGCTGGACGCCACGCAGGCCAGCCTGCTGCTCAGCGAGGAACACTACCGCCTGTTGTCCACCTGCAGCAGCGACATGATCACCCGCCTGGACGACGCATTCCGCCTGACCTACGCATCCCCGGCCTGTCTGGACCTGACGGGCTTCCATCCTGAGGAGCTTGTAGGCCGCCCGGCGGTGGAGATGGTGCAGCCGCACGACCGCACCTGGGTGGACGAGACGCTGAACGCCCCGCTGCAGGCCGGCAAGGCCGCTGCACGTACGACGTATCGCATCACCCGCAAGGACGGCGCAGCGGCTTGGCTGGAAAGCATCGGCCGCCCCCTCCCCGGTCAGGCCGGCGCCGGCTACGTCATGGTCACGCGGGACGTGTCCGTGCGGATGGAAATGGAGCAGCGGCTGGAGGAAGCGAACCGGCTGCTGCGCGGCCAGGCAATGCAGGACCCGCTGACGGGGCTTGCCAACCGCCGCCACATTGACGAGGCCCTGGGCACCGAGTTCCGCCGGTCGCAACGGCTGCAGCTGCCGCTCGGCATCTTGATGCTGGACATTGACCGCTTCAAGGCGCTGAACGACACCAATGGCCACCCCGCAGGCGACATCTGCATCCGCGCCGTGGCCGATGCCATCCGGGCGGTGCTGCGCCGCCCGTCCGACCTGGCCGGACGCTATGGCGGGGAGGAGTTCGCGATCCTGCTGCCCAACACGGATGAGGCCGGCGTCGCCGTCACGGCCGAGCGCGTCCGCCGCGGCGTGCAGGAGCTGGGGCTGGTCCATCCAGGGTCGGAGTTCGGCATCGTCACCATCAGCGTCGGCGGCGCCGCCATCATGCCGCCCATCGGCAACATCGGCCCGGCAGCCTTCGTCGAGGCAGCGGACGCCGCCCTGTATGCGGCGAAGCGCGGCGGCCGCAACTGCATCAGGCTTGCCGCCGTCGCCGTCGTCGCCAAAGAGGCCGCCGTGATGCTAAAGCCTGAGGACTCCCTGCCTCCGGGCCTGGCAGGCGGCCCTACCCCGGTACCATGATCCAGGACAGGCCGGCGGCCGGCACAGATCGGCCTCGAATCCGTGCACCGGCTCGGCGCACCGGCTCGGCCCGCTGACACGGCACCGCCCAGGGTGGGAACGATCTGCCCTGTTCCAAGATGGGCCGGAATGACGCCGGGCTGACGACCAGCTATCTTGCGCCCATGATGCCGTTCGACGGACTGATCGCCTATCCCATAACCCCTGCCAGCGCCGATGGCCGGGTGGATGCCGCCGCGCTCGGGCGGTTGCTGGAGCGTCTTCCCGCTGCCGGGGTCCAGGGGGTCGGGCTGCTTGGCAGCACCGGCACCTACCCCTATTTGACCCGCGCCGAGCGCCGCCGCGCCATCGAAGCTGCAGTGGAGGTCCTGGCCGGACGCGTTCCCCTGCTGGTCGGCGTCGGCGCGCTGCGGACGGACGAAGCCGTGGCCTTGGCCGGCGATGCCAGGGCTGCGGGTGCCGACGCCGGGCTGCTGGCGGCTGTATCCTACATCCCGTTGCGGGACAACGAGGTGTTCGCGCATTACGAGGCCGTCGCCGCTACCGGCCTCCCGCTGTGCGTCTATGACAACCCCGGCACCACTGGCTTCACCTTCAGCCCGGCGCTGATCGCCAGGCTCAGCCGGGTGCCCGGCATCCAGGCCGCTAAGGTCCCGGCGCCGCAAGCCGAGGCCGCTGCGGCCCTGGCCACGCTGCGCGGCGGGTGCGCGCCCGGGTTCCGGGTGGGATGCAGCGTGGACGCCAGGGCGGCCGAGGCGCTGCTGGCCGGCGCGGACGCCTGGCACAGCGTCGCCGCCGGGCTGTTCCCGCAGGCCTGCCTGGCAATCTCCGCGGCTGCGCGTGCCGGAGATACGGCAGGGGCGCGCCGGCTGAACTCCGCAATGCAGCCGTTGTGGGACCTATTCGCCGCGCACACCAGCCTGCGCGTGATCTATGCCGCCGCCGGGCACCTGGGCCTGTGCAGCGCGGCCCCGCCGCGCCCGGTCCTGCCATTGCCGGACGAGGCCCGGCGGCAGGTGGCGGACGTCGTGGACCAGCTTGAGCTGACCTGACCCCAGCCGGCGCCGCGCAGCAGCACCAGAAATCCCGGTCCCCCGCCGGTCCTACCGCTGCATCATCGCCCGCAGCTTCGCCGCCAGCGCCTCCAGCGCGAACGGCTTGGTCAGGATTTCCATCCCCGGGTCCAGCACCCCGTTGCCGATCGCGGCGTTGCCGGCATAGCCCGTGATGAACAGCACCCGCAGCCCCGGCCGCAGCACCCGTGCGGCATCGGCCAGTTGCCGGCCGTTCAGGCCAGGCAGCCCCACGTCGGTCACCAGCAAATCCACCTTCGCGACCGAGCGCAATATCTCCAACCCCGCCGGCCCGTCCGCAGCCTCCAGCGCAACATACCCCATGTCCGCCAGCGCCTCGGCAACCAGCATCCGCACAGCGTCCTCATCATCCACCACCAGCACCGTCTCCCCGGCGCCGGCCGGCGTGGCTGGAGCACTCGTCTCCCCGTCCAGCACGGCGGCGCCGGCATGGCGCGGCAAGTACAGCCGCATCGTCGTGCCGTGGCCCAGTTCGCTGTAAACCCGCACATGCCCGTCCGACTGCTTGACGAAGCCATACAGCATCGAAAGCCCCAGCCCGGTGCCCTGGCCGATGGGCTTGGTGGTGAAGAACGGCTCGAAGATGCGGGACGCCACGGCCGGGTCCATGCCAACGCCGGTATCGGTGACGCTGATCGAGACATACTGACCCGGCCGCACCTCGAACCCCTGGGCCCTGGCGTAAGCGTCGTCGAGATGCGCATTCGCCGTCTCGACCGTCAGGCGCCCGCCCTCCGGCATGGCGTCCCGGGCGTTGATCGCCAGGTTCAGCAGGGCGGACTCAAGCTGGTTCGGGTCGCACAAGGTGCCCCACAGCCCACCGGACAGCACCATCTCCAGCGCGATGCCGGGGCCGAGCGTACGGCGCAGCAGGTCTTCCATGTCCGCGACCAGCCGGTTCGCCGCGACCGGCTTGGGGTCCAGCGGCTGCCGCCGGGCAAAGGCCAGCAGCCGCTGCGTCAGTGCCGCAGCACGGTTGGCGCTGGTGGTCGCAACCGAGGCGAAGCGGCCGATCTCCCCATACCGCCCCTCCCCCACACGGCGTTGCAGCAGCTCCAGCGCCCCGGTGATCCCGGTCAGCAGGTTGTTGAAGTCATGCGCGATGCCGCCCGTCAGTTGCCCGACCGCCTCCATCTTCTGCGCCTGCCGCAGCGCGTCCTCGGCCCGGCGCAACTCCGCCGTGCGCTCCTCCACGCGGGCCTCCAAGGTTGCGTTCAGCTCGCGCAGGTTGGCCTCGGCGCGCGCGCGCTCCACCGCGTCCCACAGCAGGTCGGCAACCTCTTCGACCAAGCGCACCTCGTCCGGGGTCCAGGTGCGCGGCGTGGACTGATTCACGAACAGCGACGCCCGCGCCTGGCCCTCCCGCATCAGCGGCACTGACAGGTGGCCGCGTATCCCGAGTGCGGCCGACGTCATCGCGCCCTCTGCCCCGGCCTGTAAGCAATCCGAAATTGCCAGGGTCTTCCCGGCCAGATGCCGCTTCCGGCTGGCAGGGCCGAGCGCATCCAACCGGAAGACGCCCGATACCGGCGGCAGCCCATCATGGTAGGCCGAACGCACGTAAGCCGTTTCGGCGTCCGCCTGGAACAGGGACCAGCCCACACGGCTGACCTGGAGGTGCGGCCCGAGGATTGCAGCGGCGGCGGCCAAGGCGGCATCGGCTTCACTGGTCCGGCGCAACTCGGCCGCCGCACGCAGCAGCACGTCCTGCCGCGCCGCTGCGGCCTTCTGTGCGGTGATGTCCAGCGTCGTTCCCACGGCGCGGATGCAGCGCCCGTCCTGGAAGATGCCGCGCCCCTTGGCCGCCACCCAGCGCAGCGCGCCGTCGTGCTTGCCCAGGGTGCGGTATTCCACGTCGTAAAATGTGCGCCGCCCCGGGTCTATGGCGGCAGCGAAGGCGGCGGTGACGGTCGCCCGGTCGTCCGGGTGCAGGCCGGCATAGAAATCCGCCATGCCGCAGGGCTCGTCCGGTTGCAGGCCGAACATCGCCTTGGTACGGTCCGTCCAGGTCAGCACGTCCGCGTCCAGATCCAGGTCCCAGGTGCCGACCTCCGCCGCATCCGTCGCCAGGCGAAGCGACGCCTCGCTGAGCTGTAGGCGCAGCGTCGCCTCCCGCCGCTCCGTCACATCCACGAACACGCCAGCCAGACGCAGCGGGGCGCCAACCGTCGGCGGCACCACTTGCGCCCGCGCCTCGACCCAACCGGTGCCGCCAGGCCGCAGCACGCGATACTCGATGGCATACTCCGCTCCGGTTTCCACCGCACGCGCTGTCGCCTCGTCCACGCGGGCCAGGTCGTCCGGGTGGATGCAGGCTTGCAGGTCAGCATAGGAAAACCGCGGCGCCGGGTCGCGGCCATGTATGGCGCGGCTGGTGCTGTCCGTGGTCAGGCTGTGGCCCGGCAGGTCCAGCTCCCATACTCCCATCCCTTCGGCCTGGGTGGCATAGCGCAGCCGGGCCTCGCTTTCCTCCTGGGCGTGCAGCCGGTCGGACAGCTCCGCCAGCAGGGCTGCATTGCGGAACTCCAGCCCTTCCAGCCGCTCCCACTCCAGCGTCACGTCCACTTGGCTGGCAATGAAGTAGGCGACCTCGCCGGCCTGGTCACGAACCGGCTCCATCAGCAGCCGGTTCCAGAACGGGGTGCCATCCCGGCGGTGGTTGAGTATGTCTATCTCTAGTGGTTCCCGCGCCTGGACCGCCGCGCGGATGCGGGCGACGGTAGCCGGATCGGTCTCCGGACCCTGCAGGAAGCGGCAGTTGCGGCCGACGATCTGCTCCCGCGGATAACCCGTCAGGCGGCAAAAGCTGTCATTGACGAACACGATGGGATTATCGGGCTGCCGCGGGTCGCTGACCACCATCGGCATCCGCGTCGCACGGACCGACGCCGCGAAGGGATCGGTGCCGCCGTCGAGCCGCACCAGCTCGGCACCAATGCGGGCGGCATCAGTATTCAGAACCCGGGTAATGCGGGCGGGGTCGTGCGGGGCCTGCGGCGGGGCGGACATAGGAATTGCATATAGCCGCTCGGCGGAGTCACGCCAGAGTGCAAGGCGGGTCACGCCCAGGGACAAACCTGTGATTTGCCGGTTCCGAAGGATGCGGCGGTGGCCTCGTGGCAGCCGCTTCACAGGCCTGCGACCCCGCCGAACCCGCCCCCACCCCCACCGTTCATCCGCCGCACCTCACCAACTAAGGACCGCGGCACATGAAGGCGATCACCTGGCACGGCAAGGGCGACATGCGCTGCGACACCGTGCCGGACCCCACCATCCAGGACGGCCGCGACGCCATCATCAAGGTAACGGCTTGCGCCATCTGCGGCAGCGACCTGCACCTGTTCGACGGCGTGATGCCCACCATGGAAAAGGGCGACATCATCGGCCACGAGGCGATGGGCGAGGTCGTCGAGGTCGGCCGCGACAACAAGAAGCTCAAGGTCGGCGACCGCGTGGTGGTGCCCTTCACCATCTCCTGCGGCGAGTGCTTCTTCTGCACCCGCGGCTATTTCTCCGGCTGCGAGCGCAGCAACCCCAATGCCGAGGCCGCCTCAAAGCTGTGGGGCCACTCCCCCGCCGCCCTGTTCGGCTACTCCCACCTGCTGGGCGGCATCCCCGGCGGCCAGGCCGAATACCTCCGCGTCCCCTACGCCGACGTCGGCCCGGCCATCATCCCCAATGGCATCACCGACGAGCAGGCGCTATTCCTGTCCGACATCTTCCCGACGGGCTACATGGGCGCCGAGTTCTGCGAGATCAAAGGCGGCGAGACTATCGCCGTCTTCGGCTGCGGCCCCGTCGCGCAGTTCAGCATACGCAGCGCCTTCCTGCTGGGCGCCGAGCGGGTGATCGCCATAGACACCGTGCCCGAGCGCCTGCAGATGGCCCGCGACGCCGGCGCCATCACCATAGATTTCATGCAGGAGGACGTTTACGACCGCATCCAGGAGCTTACGCGTGGACGCGGCGCCGACGCCTGCATAGACGCCGTAGGGACCGAGCCGCATACTTCGGCCAGCTTCGACAGCATGGTTGACCGGCTGAAGGTCGCGGCGTTCCTGGGCACCGACCGGCCGCACGTGCTGCGGCAGTGCATTACCAACACCCGCAACTTCGGCATCGTCAGCGTCATCGGCGTCTATGGCGGGCTCGTGGACAAGATCCCCATGGGCAGCGCCATCAACCGCGGCCTGACGTTCAAGATGGCGCAAACCTCGGTGCAGTACTACCTGCCCAAGTTGCTGAAGTGGATCGAGGAAGGCAAGATTGACCCATCCTTCGTCATCACCCACCGTGCGAAGCTGGAGGACGGGCCGGGGCTATACGAAACCTTCCGCGACAAGAAGGACGGCTGCATCAAGGTCGTCTTGAAGCCCTGAGCACGCCGCCGGACATTCTGCGGCGACCGGGCCAAGCAGACGTGGGCTGCTTGGTTCGGTCCCTACCTTCCCCATAGGTTGGGTAGAACTTCGGAATGACAGCGTGGGACGGGCAACCGCTTATCTTCGGCCCGTCTGCTGGCTGTTCACAACCAGGATGCGTCGGCCTCTGCCCTGTCATACCAACCGCTATTTGCTCTGACTGTTTTCCCGGTAAGTCTCGTAGGGCATATAAGCGAAGCGTCATACGCCGTCTCGCAGCATGGCGCGGCGGCGGAGGGCACTGACCGCCTGACCGCCCCAAGGGCCGCCGCTGCCAGACCGGTCAAAGCAGACGACGGTTGGTATCATTTGGACAAGGCCACGCTGGACTCGTTAGGGCTATCAGGGATGGCCGAGACGACAGCCGTGCCCTGGCGGTGGTTCGCCTGCTGCCCCGTCCCCTTCTAATCAGGCGCCGCCCCGACGCCATATACTCGGCATTAACCCATCGCCACAGCCAGGCCCGGCCTGCCGCAGCACCCGGCCTGGTGCGCCGCAGTCACCGGCACGCGCTGTTCCAGCATACGCCTCAATGGCCAGCGTCCAGGGTGCAGCCTGCCCCGCCAGTTGCGGCACTCGCGCATCACCTACGCCTAAAATCGTTTCGCATCACTCACATTCCGCCCTGCTGGCGGCCGCGCCGCCTGGACACCCGGCGCCACCCCCACCTATACCCTGCCAAAGCCGCCACACCCCAAGCCCGCCACCCCAGGCCGACGCGGCCCCAAGGATGCGATGACCCACATGACCTCCCTGGCCACCGCGGCCCGCCCGGCGTCTCAGTCCACCATCGTCCCCGTCATCCTGTCCGGCGGCACCGGCAGCCGCCTCTGGCCGGTGTCGCGCGAAAGCTTCCCCAAGCAGCTCTGGCCGCTCGTGTCCGACCGCTCCATGCTGCAGGAATGCGCGCTCCGCGGCGTCGGCCCCGGCTTCGCTCCGCCGGTCGTCGTCTGCAACCACGAGCACCGCTTCCTGATCGCCGAGCAGATGCGCGCCGCAGGCATCGCTGATGCCCAGATCATGCTGGAGCCGGTGGGCCGCAACTCCGCCCCCGCCATCGCCGCCGCCGCCCTGCTCGTCGCGGATCATGATCCCGACGCCGTGCTGTGGATGATGGCCGCCGACGCCGCGATCCAGCGCACCGACGCCCTGCACGCCGCCCTGCAGCTCGCCGCCACCGCCGCACGCCAGGGCCGCATCGTCACCTTCGGCATGCAGCCGCACCGGGCGGAAACCGCCTACGGCTACCTCGAAGTCGGGCCAGAGCTTGCCGGCGCCCCCGGCGTCCACGCCCTGACCCGTTTCGTCGAGAAGCCGGACGCCGCCACCGCCCAGGCCCTAGTGGCCGGCAAGGGCCACTTGTGGAACAGCGGCATGTTCGTCTTCACCGCCGCAACCCTGCTCGCCGAGATGGAGCGCTACGCCCCCGACGTGATGGCCGCAGTGCGCCGGGCAGTAGAGGGCCGGACCCGCGACCTCGACTTCATCCGGCTGGACGCCGCCGCCTTCGCCGCTTGCCCCGACATCAGCCTGGACTACGCGGTGGCCGAGCGCACCACCCTCGCCGCCGTGATCCCCGCCGACCTCGGCTGGTCCGACGTCGGAAGCTGGGACGCGCTGTGGGAGCAGTCGCCCAAGGACAGCGCCGGCAACGCCACCGTAGGCGACGTGCTGCTGGAGGGATCGGCGAACTGCTACGCCCGCAGTGACGGCATCCTAACTGCCGTCGTCGGCCTGCAGGACGTCATCGTCGTGGTGACGGAAGACGCGGTGCTGGCCATGCACCGGGACCGCGCCCAGGACGTGAAGAAGGTCGTCACCCGCCTACGCGCCGCCGGACGGCACGAGGCGGTGGCGCACAACCGGGTTTACCGCCCCTGGGGCTTCTACGAGAGCCTGATCCACAGCGATCGCTTCCAGGTGAAGCGCATCGTGGTGACGCCCGGCGAGAAGCTGTCCCTGCAGCGGCACTACCACCGCGCCGAGCACTGGGTGGTGGTCAGCGGCATCGCCCTGGTGACCCGCGACGCCGAGGAGGTGCTGGTGCGGGAGAACGAGAGCATCTACCTGCCGCTCGGCTGCACCCACCGCCTGGCCAACCCCGGCCGCATCCCGCTAACGCTCATCGAAGTCCAATCCGGCAGCTACCTCGGCGAGGACGACATCGTCCGCATCGAGGACACCTACGGCCGCGCCTGAACCCTGAGGGACCCAAGCACCCAATGCCCACCGCACTCATCACCGGCGTCACCGGCCAGGACGGCGCCTACCTCACGCAACTGCTGCTCAACCAAGGCTACAAGGTGATCGGCCTGATGCGCCGCTCCGCCTCCTCCGACGTGATCGGCGAGCGGCTGCGCTGGCTCGGCGTGCTGGACCATGTGCAGCTCGTGGACGGCAACCTGACCGACCT
>JAABUK010005058.1_pt1 | contig 20915 bp, 2 predicted proteins | sample 5559141 | NCBI WGS metagenome assembly JAABUK01 (sample SAMN10711869, study PRJNA513367) | rock metagenome | isolation source: Antarctica rocks | place: Antarctica: Victoria Land, Pudding Butte nord | collected 2016-01-03
TATCTATAACTTATAATAAATATATTAACTTGATTTTTAATATAATAAATATTAATTTTCTTTACCTCTTATGATATTAATATTTTATTCATATTATAATTATACTATCCTTCTACCTTTTTAAGATTATTTATAATCTTTATTTAAGTCTCCTTAATTAAGTTACTTAATTATACTTTCTATTATATATTAACTTATAACTTATATCCTTTATTATAAATACTTATAATTATAATTACTTTATATCTTAAAATTAAAACTTATTTAAGGTATTAAGATTATCAAAATAGTAGGAGTAGAATACTTAGTTAATTCATCTAAGACTATAAGAGTATCTATCTATATATACTAAGACTATCTACTTAATTATCCTTAGTAAACCTTTCTTACTAAGGATATATTTTAATACTCCTATATAATTATAAGAAGTCTAAATTAATAAGTAAAAGGATCTAATATTATATAATTTTAATAAAGTTATAAAATCTAAAAATAATTATATCTAATTAAAAGTTAAAAAATAACTAAGTCCTTTGAAATTATATATCTTATTTAAAATAATTTATTAAGAAATTCTACTTTTTAATAAAATATAATTATTTAGAAAATAAATTCTAGATTTAAATTATATCAGCTAATTTTATAATAAAATATAATTAGGTATATAATTAGGTATAACTTTAAAAGTTATTAATCTATAATATCTAATAATAGCTATATATATAATTATAAGGTATAAATCATATTATCTTTATATTATTATTATTAGTTATAAGGTAATTACTTCCTAAGGTTTTAAGCTTATATATAGATTCCTAACTTAAGGATATTATTATAAGGTAGATAGCCCTTATAGCCTTAGCCTATATAATAGATTATAATTAAGTATTTATATTTATATTTATATTTTATACTCTACTATCTAGCTACTTAGAGCTAATAAGGGCGATCTATATTTAACTTATTAAAGAGGAAATTATAACTTATAAAAAAAATCTTATCTCTTATCCTATTTATTATAATACTTTTAAACCTCTAAATATTATATATTATCTTATCCCTTATACTTTATATTATCTTTTATATATCCCTTATTCGAGTTATTTATTACCTTACCTTTAATTATAACTTATTTACTCTTATTATTCTTAAAGAGTTACTCCCTTATTAATATAAATTAATTAAGTATATCTTATTAAATAATTTATTTAATTATTAACTTTAATCCTTTTAAAGTTAATATTATTTAATATTATTTTCTTAAATATTAACTTTCTCCCCTTTATATAATTAAAATAGAATATAAATATATATTTTATATCTTAATACCTTTAATTATATTTATAATTAATATTATTAATCTTAGGTATCCTCCTCTTATATAAGAAGGCGTAAAGCCCTATCTTCTTTATATATAATTAAACTCCTATTAAGCTCTTAACCTTAAATAGCCTTATATAAAAATTAATTTTTATCCCTTAAACCTTTCCTCTTTATATTATTATCTTTATATAATTAGGGATCCCCTCTTAATATCTTAATCACCTCTCTTTTTTTTTTAAAACTTATTACTTAATCTTTTTAAGGATAAGTCCTCCTACTCTCTCTCCTTTATTATCTTTAAGCGCTTAAGTTATTAATTTAATATTTACTCCCCTTACTATTTAAAGGATTCTTCTTATTTAAAATTATTTCTTTTTTATTAATATTCTTATAACCTTCTTTATCCTCCCTTTTTTTCCCTTTAATTTATAGTAGATCCTTATATTATCCTTCTTTATTAATAAGTAAATCTTTTATACTATTAATATTTATAATATTAATTAATTAAGGCTTATCTTTATTAATAAGACCTCTAACTTTACTTTTAATATTTATATATTTATTACTTTAAAGGCTTTAAGTACTATCCTTAAATACCTATTTTATATAATTTTTAATATTATAATATTAGCTTTCTTTATCCTTAATATCCCCTTTAAGCTATATTATATTTTTATTATATAAGTTATTATTAAATTAATAATAATTAATAAGGTTAACCTTTATATTATTATCTTTAACTTTATCTTATTAATATATAAGCCCTCCCTTAATTTATTATTAATATAAAGTTTAAGGATTTATATTAATATTTCTAAGTATATTATTAATATTTTAAGATCTATTATTATCTTTATATTAAATATCTTTAAGCTCTTTAATAAATAAATTAACTTATGTTTACAAGGAGTAAAAGTTACCCTATAAATACTTATTTAATATAGGTATATTTTTTATATTTTAATTAAGATCTTATAATCCTCCTTAATACTCTTATTATATATTATTAAGTAAATATTATTAATAAAGCCTTTAATTTATACTTAAAGCTTTATCTTTATATATTCCTTTATAAGTAGGGAGTTAAAGAATAGAAATAAGATAAATAAAATTAATAATCCTTAAGAGATCTTAATCTTAATTACCTCTATTTTAATTATCTCTTAATTTAATATAATTATTATAACCCTTTTCATTAAGAAGCTTTATATCTATCTTATAATAAAAATTAAGACTCCTTTCTTTCTTAAATTATATAATAACCTCTTATAAGAGATATTATTAAATATCCTTATAATATTTAATAATAATATATTTATTATATTAGACTTATTATAATTTTATATTATATATATTACCTTTATTATTATTTTAAGGAATATTATAATTAACCTTCCCTTCTTAACCTTTTTCTATTATAAAGATAATTATTTATATTCTTTTATAAAGGTAAATTTTATTATTATTATTATTACTTTTAATACCTTCTTTAAGATATTAAATAAAGTAATTAAGTAATATAACTTTAACTTTAAATAGTCCTCCTTCTTTAATTTTTTTGAAATAATTTTATTAGCTTTCTTAAATTCTATTAAATAATATCCTACTTTTAAGTAAGCTTAAATTAGGTATATAAAGTAGGATAATAGCTTTATTTTTATTATCCTTAAAAATTTATTTAAGATCTTATTAATCTTTAAGATTTTATTTAATTTTAACTTATTAAATATTTTATAAATCTCTTTTTTAATAACCTTTATATTTATTATTAAGGATATATCATATTAAAACCCCTAGGTATCTTTTAAATTTACTTTTAAGGGGGGAAGGAAAAAGGTCCTTTTTAAGACCTTTACCTTCTCTTAAAATAATATTACTTTAATTACTTCCTCTTTACTTATCTTATGGATAGGGAATTTTAAGAGCTCTTAAGGTAATATATTCTTTTTATAATCTTATTTTATTAATTTTTAGAGTCTATCTAATAATTAAGAGGCCTTATATATCTTTTTTTTAAAGTAAAGTACCTTTATTTTATTTTAAATTTTTCCCTTTATTTTTTAGGCTTTTTATTAGGCTTTTAGGCTCCTTTAATATCTCTTATAATTATATTTAACCCTAAATCTTAGTACTATCTTTATAACTTTTATATAATTTATATTTTAATAGGACTTTATTTTTAGGGGGGATTTTACTTATAATATTACCTCTTTTATAATCCCTATTAATCTTTTAAGTATCTTAAATAAATAATTATTTATTTATTCTTAAGTTATTAACTCCCTTTATAATAATAAATATTAAAAGATATTTATTTATTTTTTAATTACCTTTAAGTCTACTATCTTCTAAGTTCTTTATAAGTATAAAACTATCTCTTCTACTTTAAGGTTAACCTTAATATATATTAAGATATAATTGAATTTATAATAAAAATTTAACCTTATTTAATATTTTAATAATACCTACTTAATAAACTGTATTATAAATATTAAGTTTATAATACTTTTTATCCTCTTTATTCTTTAGATTATTATATTTTTTAATAAAGTAAGCTTTATCCTCTTACTTTTTATAATATCTATTAGTATATCTATTATCTTATAATATATATATTTACCCCTATTATTCTAGCTTAGGTAATAAAGGTTAAAGTCCTTTATTAATATATATTCCCCTAATTAATCTAGCTACTCCCTTATTATTATTAATATAAAAGGATTATTTAATAAGGTCTTAAACTCTAGGTTAAGGTTATATATATTATATACTTAAAGGCGTAATAATTCTCCCCCTTTCTTCCCTTCTATTTATATCTCTAGGGAGTATAGGTCCTTTAATAAAAATTTAATTCTCTATTAATTAATATTCTAGCGCTTATTTATAAAGAAGTATATCCTTATATCTCTTCCTATCTTATACGTCAAGTGGAATGCCCCTCCGCTCGGGTTATATATTAAGCCCGTCCTATTATAATTAAGTAATAATTTTAAATAGGGGATAAAGATAAAATATTAATTAAAAGTATTATTAAATAATAATATTAAGATTAAATAATAATTAATTAAGGATAAATATTATTATAAAGTCTAAGTTATAAGGCTCTTATATATAAATAATTTAATATTTTATACCTCTTAATAGGATCTCTTTAAGATTAATTACCTCTTAAAAGATAATAAAGTTATCTTAATTAAGGGCTTTTATAAGCCTATTAATTATTTACTTATTAATAAGTATTTATTTAAAATTAGTTTTATTTATTATAATATATCCTTAATCTAATAGTATTAAGTATTTATATACTTAATATAATTATAATAAAGGGGGTTCTTTATTAGAGTAATTATACCTTGATTATTATTAAAGATAATAACTATTTAAGGCGTATTATTAATAGGTTAAATTTATTTTAAGAGGATCTTAAGTTAAATAGCTTCCTTAATAACTTATATTTGTTTAATATATTTAACTTTATAAGTAGATAATATTATTATAACTTATTACTTAAATAAGTAAGAGATAATATTACTTCTAAAGTTAAAGATATAACTTAAGGTTAATTTCTAAGTATTATAACTATTAGCTTAATTTAAGTCTATTTAGCTTATAAGATTTTTTAATAATTAGTTACAAGTAAGTTATTAATAAATTATAAATTAAAGGTAATAAAAGATATATTTAATAGCCTTAAAATGTTTTACAATAAGATTTAATAAGTAATAAGAGACTATTAAGATTATATAAGTTATATTATATTATATATTTTATATTTTATATATAAGGGAATTAATAGTTAATTAATATTATTTAAATAAGTTTTTAAGGGTTATATAATTATCTTTTATAAGGAGGAGGTAAGTAATTATTTCTATTAAGATTAAAATTAGATTAAACTCTTATATATTATAATACTTAAGGAAATATTTAATATAAATAATTTAATTAAGTTATAATATTTAATTAACTTAATTATAAGTAATAGTTATTAATTAATTGATTATTTATACGCCTATTCTAATATTATTTATATTAATAAGGGTAGTCTTTTACGCTTAGATACCCCTTCCTAATAGGAAAGGTAGCGGAGCTACTATGTCCTATTATAACGGGGCGTAGGAGAAACCTTCTATAGCTAAAAACTCCCGCTTATTATCTCCTTTCCTTATAATATTTTACTTCCTAAGTAACCTAGTAAGTTCTTTCTATTAGGATCATGTTATTTAGCGCGTCTAATTAGTAGTATTTATATAGCTCTTTAACTACTTTCCTCCCTTTCTACTTTATTTTTAATACCTTTATTAATTTCGGTAGTAAAACCGTCTCTTAAGGGAGTTTTATTCGCTCTAATTAAAGCTTAATAAATTAGAATTATTTTAGGTAGCCTATCTTTATTAATTAGCGGGCCGCTATATAAATACCTCTTATCCCGGTTAATATCTTCTTAAAGTTATAGGTACTAGCCTCCCTAATTAGGTCTAATCTTGACTCTTATAACTCTAAATAGAAGAGGAGGATATATCTTATATCCTATTTCACCTAGCTATAATTATATCTAGAGTCCTAGATCCCTAGGACGTTTACCTTAAGTAGGAACGCCTTAAAGCCGTTCTTCCCGTTATAAAGTTAGATCGCTAGTAAACTTTCCGCCTTCCTTAATCCTTAGTAATAATTAATATAGTCGCTTAAGAAGGGGCTCTTTACTACTAGCTCCTAGCTTTCTTATAAGATAGTTACCTAGTAGGCCTCCTATTACTCCTCTTATTAGAGCTACTTCTAGTCTTTTACCTTTATTAAGATATTATTAATATCCTGAAATTCCTTAATATCTATTACTAGGTTATATTAGTAGGCCTTCTATTAGGTACCTATTATTACTTAATCCTAGTTTATAACTTTAAGCTCGCGTAGGGCCTATTCCTTCTTCTCTTATATTAGGATAAGGGCCTAGCGTCTAGCTCTATTATACTTCCCCTTTAACTGGCGCTAGATCTTCCTATTCCCCGCTATTATACTCGCGTAGGTACTACGGAGCGCTTAATATTTCATTACTAGGTTATTAAGCTATATCTAGATTAGGGGAGTTATTACCTCCGCCTCTAGTACTAATACTAGCGTCGCCTTATACGCGCTAAGGATTAATCTTAAGTAGTTATTTTATATTATCTTAAGCGTACGCGTATAGGTCTTTATAACGCTAGCTATTCCCTTTAGATAATATTATATTAGAGCCGTGAACGTAAGTATTAATTAAACTATTATATTATAAACTATTTTATACCTTATAAAGGTCGCGCCTTAAGTTAAACCTATTAGGTACTTAAGCGCCTAGGATTAGGTAGTAGCCTTTATCTTAATCTAGGTAATATATAAGCCTTAGCGGAGTTTTAAGTTAATATATAATCCTAGGACTTATATACTCGCGCTTAGGATAACTTCTATATTATTAAATTAAACTATTTCTAATATATTAAATTTCTTTAGCGTTCTTAAGAGGTAGACTAGTTTATATTTTTATAGCGTAAACGTCGCGCCGTAAGTCTTTACCTATCTTTAGTAAATTTAATATACCTTTTTAAGTTAATAGTAGTTCCCTTTAATAGACTTATTATATATTAAGAGGTAGATATTATTAATAAAACCCCTTACTTATATAAGGAGTTTAGTCCTCGCGTATTCCTTAATTAATAGTCTATTAAAGAATAGGAAAAGGATTAGTAAGATTAAGGAGCCTTAAGGAATCCTAGTCTTTACTTCTTCTATTTAGCTAGTTCTTATCCTTATTATAATAGATGTCGCCCTTCCTTAAAGGAAGCTTATAACCTAGGCTATAATTACTATTAGGATTCCCTTTACTTTAAGGTTATAAAGTAACCTCTTATATAATATATTATTAAAGGCTTTTATAATATCTAATAATAATAGGCTTATAATATTCTCTTTCCCTTAATTCTATATTATATAAATTAAGTCTATTAGAGCCTTAAGGGCTATCTTTATTAACCTATCCTTCCTTATCCTTATTTATTACTCCGGGAGGAGCTTATAGCGTTCTACTAGACTATTAAGATACCTAGATACTACCGTCTCTAAAGCTTTTCCTAGTATATTAAGTAGCGCTATTAATTAATATACTTTTAACTTTAAATAGTTTAATTTCTTTAACTTTTTTAGGATAATTATATTTACCTCTTTAAATCTCTTCAGATAGTAACTCCTATCTAGGTAGGCCTAGAAGAGCCTTACTACCACTTTAATAAGATCTTTATATAGGACGCGTAGGAACCTATTTAATAGTCCTAAGATCCTTAGGGCCTTATTTATAATTAGGTATTAAATTACTTCCTAGATTTCCTTAAACTCTAAGGTAGTATAAAAGTTAATTAGGATAAGATATACTATATCCTTAATATCCTTTAAATCGGCCTAGGAAGGGGAAGGGAAAAGGACTCTTCTAAGCGCCTTTATCTTCCCTTTAAAGTTAATAGCCTTCCCGCCCTCCCCGTCCTTAAGGGCTAGGAACTAGGGGAGCTTCCTAGGAATTATATTCCTCTCTCTTCCCTATTACGCTAGCTTCTAGACGCCTATCTTCTTTAATAACGCCGCGTATACTACCTTTTAATAGTTTAGTATACGGGTCTTTCTAAGTATTAAGACTTTATCCCTATTTATCTCCTAGAGCTTCTCCTTTATAACGTCTATTTAATAATATTTATAATCTCTTAGGGCCTCTCTTAAGGCCTTTATTACCCTTATATAGTTTATTATCTAATATAACTTTAAGCCTTTAAAGGGTCTAGCGTTAAGAATAGTATTATCCGCGATTTCCTAGAATATTATAATTAGCTTATCTATATATATATTAATCTCTTTATACGACTCTAATAAGTATTAATCTAGGACTCTAGCTAGGATAGTTATTTATATATTAATATCCCCTCTTATCTCCTTAAAGTTAGCCTTCTTTTAAGCTCGCTTCTTATAAGGTTTTAGCTCCTCTTATAACTATTCTAGGGATATACGTATTAGGAGGTAATTAGATCTAAAGTTAAGTTCTAATCTAATCTTATATCCTAATATTATATTATACGCGCCTTTAGTAAGGAATAATAGGTTAATTACGCTTTATATTCCCTAGCTCTACTACGTTATTAAGCCCTAAAATATATCGAGTTCTATTCCCTACTATCCTATTACTTCTAATAACTTATCTACTATTATATAATATATATACCTATCCGGATTATTCTATTATAAGTAGTATAAGTTAAAGTTACTAATTACTATATATTTCTTATCCTTACTAAATACCCCTTTAAGGGTTAGGATTATAAACGGGCTATTATTAGAAGTTAAGCTTACTAGGAAAGGATTATATATATTATAGATCTAAAGGGTTATATCTTATAGCCTAGAAAGCCTCTTAGTTCCTTTAGCCTAGTCCTAGGGGTTATAAACTTATATCTATAGTAAGTAAAAGTCTCCTCTACTATATTATACCTTTTAAGACTCCGGGTCTAGTCTATTATTTATATAGAAGTAGGTCTTTACCTCTAGATTATTATAATATACTAGATAGAACTTACTCCTATTATAATTATAAGATATACTATTTATTAAGTTCCTAGCTAATTCTTATATAGTAAGTATATCTATATCTTAAACTTTATTATTTTCTAGAAGGGGTATTATTATTATATCCTTCCTTCTTTATATATTATATTATAGGATTTTCAGTCCCCTTATATTATTTATTAAGTAGACAGGGATTAATTCTTTACTTATATATCTATATCCTAGCTAGGGGCTAGGGCGGACTCTTCCCTCTACTATTAATATTAAGGTTCTATTAGAAGGGGTAACTAGCCGTATTCTAATAAAGATAGCTTCGTTAGCCTCCTAATCCTCCTTAATATAAACGCGTTATTCGCTCTAGGTATTATATCTTTAAGTGCCTTATGTTTTATATTATATATTATTATCTAGAAGTCCTTTACCTCCTAATAGCCTCCTATTATAAATAGTATAGCTTATATTACCTTCCTCTCTAGTATCTTAAAGTATTTTAGCTTTACTTCTAGCTTAGCCTTTATCTTCTTTACCTCCTTTTACCTAATTAGGTAGCTCTTAGCCTACGCTAAGTATTCGCCTCCGTAGACTGTGTATTACTTTACTACGCCTAGGCCGTCCGCGTAATTATTAGTTAGATAGCCTCCCGCGTATTTATTATATCTTACTAGCTTTATATAGATTTTATTACTATACCCGTACGCATAGTAATTAAAGTATTACCTACGTACCGTATCCCTTTCCTATCTAATATAGAAGAGGAGTACGCCCTCTACTACTATCCCCTTATTAATTAACCTATTCGCCGCTTCAAGGTTAATAACCTTTATTACTAATAAGGAGAACTTCTTCTCCGTACTAGCTACGCTCGGGCTATATATAAAGGCCGGCTATTTAATCCTAACTATCTTTAGCTAGGGGTATAGTCTTTTATTAGCTACTTTTAGCCCCTCTATTACTATATATTAATCTTTATTATTAATTACCGCTATTCTAACCCCGTAGACTATTACCCTTAATATTTATCAGAGTATCCGTGCCGACTTATATACCTTTATAACCTACCCCTCTACTCTTTCTAGTTCTTCTCTCGCCTTTACCGTGGTAGTATAGAGTATAACGTCGCCTATCTTCATTTAATACGCCGCGATAATGGAGTCTATAGCTTTACCCGTAGTATAGAACGTCTATATAAGCTATATAAGCGTAGCCCCTAGTAGTTATTTCCTTTCCTTAGCGTTATTAATCCTTATTATAATCTACTTAGCCCTCCTAGCGTTCTCTACCTCTAGCGCCTATTAGGTTAGGGGTGCTTATAACCCTAGTATAACGCGTTATATAACTTCTACCTAGCTATTTAATCCTCTTTATACTATTAGTAGTACTAGTATATTCTTTTTAATCTCCGCCGCGTTAGCGCGTCCCTTGATAGTATAGTTAATATAGGCGCGTAGCTAGCCTATCACGCTTTAGTAGAACTTCCACGACGTCTTACTTATCTACTCCCACTTCGTACTCTATACTATCTCGAGGAGCTTATATAGTTCTTACTCCTTATTATTTATTAATCCTACCTTCTTACCCCCTAATAGTTAACGCGTTATCGCGTTACCTCCTCCTCCTCCTCCTCTACCTACCCTATTACCTCCTTCCCCGTTACATCCCCCCCGCTAGGTGCCCTGTCCCTCCTGCCCCCTAGTCTACTCGACTCTCGACTCGTACGCCTGTTCGCCTGTGCGGCCCGCCGTGTTCGCTATCTCTATCGCTATCTAGATACTCCTTTAGTTATATCTTTTATTAGGCTAAAGAAGTAAGACTTTAGTAATAATTATATTAAGGTAATAATTATATAAATTTAAATTATTTATATAGAATTCAATATTAAGGATATCTTTAATATATTAAATTTTAAGCTTAAAGGGCCTTATAATAAGAATATTATTTATATAAGGAGTAATAATTATATTAAAAGTAATATTTATAAATATATTAAAGTTAATATTAATAGGTTTAAGACTAAGTTCTTTTATATACTTAATAAAGTAATTATATTATATATAAGGGAATTACTTTAAATTAGGCAAGGCTTTATTAAGTTTATATTTATTTTAAGGTATTTAATATTATATTTAATATTATATTTAATATAGATTTCCTTATTAATATACTTGTAAAGAAAAGTAATTTTAATATTTATTTATTTAAGGTCTTAATCTTTTATAATAATTAGGATAAAGATAGCCTTATAACTTATAAGCTTTATTATTAAGGTAAAAGTTTTATTATAATTTAATCCTTTATATTATTTAAAATTATAAATAATTTAATAAGCTTTATAATATATAATCTCCTTATTAAGGTTATACTTTAAGGTATAAACCTACTTATTAAAAAAAGTAATATAATTCTTTAATAAGTTTATAAGCTTTTAAGTATTATTTTTAATAAGGGAATTATATTTATTTATTATATTAACCTTTTATTAATTTTAATATATATTATATATTATTACTTCCTTAAATATCTTAAGTTTATAAGGTTTATAATTAACTACTTTAAAGATTATAATATAATAAGAGTAAATATTAAGTAAGAGATCTTAAGGAATTAAATAAAAATAATTTAATTATTAAATATTTACTTATATAATCTTATTAGACTTAAAGGGAGGAGTTATTATAAGTAATTTAATTATAATAAAGGATCTATTAAATATTAGAGTTTATATACTTAAAATTAATATATTTATAAGTTAAGGGTTTGTAAATAAGGGGTTTAATTATAATTATTAAATAAGCTTATTAATATTTATTAGGTCTATTAATAAGAAAGTATTAATAGGCTTTATATTTTCTCCTACTATTAATACTTTTATAGTAGGAGGATAAATAATAATAAGGAATAAAAGTAATACTTTATCCTTCTCTTTACTTTAAATAACTTAAGATATCTTAATAATTAATTTATTAAATATTAATATTTTATAAATATAATTACCCTTAAACCTAATAAAGATATTAACCTTTATATAATCCTTTTTATAATTTTAGCTTATAATTAGTTTATAAAGGTTTATATAACCTTTTATCCTAATATATTTAATATATGAAAGATAGGGGTAATAACCTATATATATTTTATATAATATAAGCTTTTAACTAATAATAAGGTATTAATTATATAAATAATTTATTATAAAAATAAGTTTAGGCTAATACTTAAAATTAAAGTTAATATCTTATAAGATAGTATTAATTATAAATTAAATTATTTACTTAAAGTACTTAATAATACTATTACTTTTAAGATTATTAAGTATAATAGGCTCTTATAAGATATTATATTTAACTTAATAAATATTAAAATTAAATTTTTTATATTTATTATTATAATTAAATCTTAGGTAATTAATAATAATAATATCATATTTATTATAAGCCTAATAATATTCAAAGGCTTTAAAGATTTTACTCTTAACCTTTATAACTTTTACTTTAAACTATTTATCTTAATTATTAAGAAATATAATAAAGTACCTACCTCCCTTATAACCCCTTAAGATATAAGGGCTTAAGATATTATTATAAATAAGGTTAAAAGGTCTTTTATTAAGTTAAATATAAGCTTTATAAATAGTATATAATAAGTATAACTCTTTACTTATTATTTCTTTAATAAGGTTAATTCCTTTAAAAAGTTAAATAAGTTATTTAATATTTTAATATTTTAATATTTTATATAAGTATATTATAAATTAAGAGTTTTATTATTAGTTAGGCCCTTTAGGCCTAAGGAGTAATTTAAGTCTAAGTTTAAATATATTAATATAAGAATAATATTATTTATAAGATTTATATATACTTTATACCTTAAGTTAATAATAAATATAATTACCTTAATAGGGACTTTAATAGCCTCTTTTAAAGGGGAGGATATCTTTAACATTAAAATTAATATCTTTAATACCTTATTTATTAAGAGTATAACTTAGGGTAGCTCTTATATATATAAGTAATAAAAATTATTATTTTATAATTAAGTAATAATACCTTACTTATTAATCTTAATATTATTTTAAAAAATTTATAAAGGGATAAATTAATTAATAATTTAAGAATATATAAGTAATTAATTAATAATTTAAGAATATATAAGTAATTAATTAAGATTAAGTCCTTTATCTTCTTATACATTATTATAGGAATATAAACCTTATTAATATTAAATAATAAATAAGGGCTATTTATATCCTTAATTAAGTAGATATTATTTATAAAGGAATTAAGCGGGTAATAATTAATAAAGCTAATATAAGAGGGGATTAAATAGGTTAAATATCTTATATTTAATACCTATCTTTTAAGCTAGATATTTACTTTAATAATAAAAGCTATATTAAGGTTATTATAAAAAGTTATATAAATTTTTAATTTAAAGTTATTATTATTATTATAATAATATTTCTTATTAACCTTTTTAATAAATTTATTTTTATCTTTAGAAGATTTATTACTTTTTAATAGTATTACCTTAGGTATAGCTACTTTAAATACTACTATTTTAGGTATTACTACTTTTACTATTACAGCCTTTAACTTACTTATCCTCCTATTAAACTTTATAATTATATATTTACTTAATTTTATAATTTAAGATATCTTTATAGGCTTTACCTTGATTTAAATATCCTTAATTTAAGATTAAGAGGCGGAAATATTATTATTACTTTTAAGATAAAGAGATTATAATCTTTATTAACTTTTAATTATTATTACTTTAATAGCTTTAATTTTTTTATAATTAAAATAAAAAGTTAGATAGGTACCTTAATAATTAATATATTTAATCTTAAAGCCTCCTCTTTAATATTCTTTATAATTATAAGTGTTATAATACTTTATATAATATATATAAATTAATATAAGATAAGAGTATTAAGATATAATATAATTAAGTTTTTAATATTAAAAATACCTAATAATCCTTTTAACTTAAATATATTTAATATAATTATAATATTTATTCCCTTTAATAGAATTTACCTACCTTAAGCTACCCTTTTAAGTAATATTTATATAATAAGCCTCTATAAATTTAATAATATATATTAAAGATATAATTAATAAACTCTTAACCTTATTTTTAATTAATTAATTAATACACTTAATTTTAGCCCCTAGGATTTAATAGCTATTTACCTTAATAATAATTTAAGTAAGTATTATTAAGTTCCTTAGAAATTAATAAATATTAATAGAATTATTATAAATTATTATTTTAATATAAGAGTTAAGATAAATGCTTCTTTTTTAAAATACATTACTTAATCTTTACATTACTTAATATTTTTTAGGATTTCTACTACCTCCTAACTCTTTATAAGGAGATAGATATCCCCTAACTTAAATTAATTAATTACTTTTATACTTATTACCTTTAAAATTAAGAAGGCGTTAAGATAGATCTTAATATATATTTATAATTATTTAAATATATTATTATTATAATATATAATTATAATTTAATCCTTAAGTTTAATAGTAATTTAGTATTCCTCTTTATCTTTTATACTTAAGGGAGGAGCTCGTTATAAAGAGTAATAAGATATTATAAATTAAATTTATAATAAAGAGGTAATTAAAAGGCCTTTCCTTTATATAATTATAAGCCTAATATAAGTAGGAGGTATTATATTTATAATATATTTTATAATTATTATATTACCTTTAATATAATTAATAAGCTATTTAAGGTATTATAAAATAATAAGAATATCCTTATTATCTAATTAATTAATTACTTTACTAACTATTATAAATACTATTTAAAGTAATATTATAATAGTTATATATAGAATATTCTTATAGTCCACGCTATTATTATTATTCTTAAGGTACTTAAGAATCTTTTTAAATATTCTTATATAAGTAGGAGCTATTTATTAATAATAAGGGTCTTATAATTCTTAGGGACCTTTAGCTATTTTAATTTACTACTCTTTACTATTATATAATAATATAATAAGAGGTAGATAGTAATATAAAGATATATAAGAACTATAGCTATAAGTAATATATTATAAGAGCTTTATAATAGTAACTATACGTAGCTATTAATATCATTAATAATAATGATAGCGTATAAGTAGAGTAATCGAAAGATGAAAAGCACTTGATAGCGTATAATAAAGAGTAGGTAGTTATTACTATTCTTAAAGTTATAATAGACTTTTCTACTAAAAGATAGTATATAAATCTTATAAATAGGGAAATTATAATAGATTTAATTAGGCTTACCTTTACTTCTAAGAAAGACTAATTTCTTAATAAAGGCAAAAATAATTAATTATATAAGTCTATCTAAGATTAAATAGGCGTCTTACCTAATTTTTTTTAGAATAGTTAATTAATAGGATAGTAAATTAACAAAATAGGGTCTAAATATATTATAAATATTTAGATAAGATAAAATCTAATCTAATTTAACTAATATAAAATAGTAAACTTAAAGGCTATAAGGTACCTAATTTATTAATAGAGGACTCCTAATTTATACTTCCTATTAAGTTATCCTTAACCTATTAGGATAGTATATAAAGGTATTACTACTAAATATAATAAAATATACCTAAGGTAAGTAATATAGTATAAATAGTACTAAGGTAAAAGTAATATATAAAGGCTTAATTACTAACTAGTATAAGGTACTTACCTTAAGGCATCTATATATATATAAGGCATACATAGGTATAATATATATAAGGCAGGTAGTTTTATTACAAATAGTCTCTTAATAATAATAAATAAGTTTTCTAAGAGAGTCCTACTCTTTCCTAGCTAAATTATATAAAATATAATATAATAGGTAGATATAATCTTAGCTACTTTAATAGCTTATAATTAGAATATTCTATATAATATTATTAATAATAGGGACTCTAAATTTATATTATTATTCTAGAGATCTATCTTTTAAATACTTAATTATAGTCTACTATACTTAGATAGATAGGCTATTTCAAAGAATAAACTAAATTATTAAGATTATATTATATTATAATATCTTATAATAGCTACTTAACGCGGCTAATTAATTAATAGTACTCCCTTACTTATAAGGCTACCTTAATAATTCTAAAAGCTAATCCATTAGGATATTATTAAATAAAATACTTTATAAGTTCAATATTTATAATATGCTAAGTATACTTTTATAATAAACCTTATCTATTAGCGACTTTAACTACTTATAATAGCTTAAAAGGGATTAAGTAAAGGAGTCTATTACCTTTATTAATATCTTTATTAAGATTTATTATAATAGTAAATATAAGCTTATAATCTTATTAAAGGATAATAAGGTATACCTTTAACTAGTTAGTAATTATAAGGTATTAAGGGTTAACCCTAAAATATATTAATAATATATAAGACTATTCAAGATCCTTAATAGATTTAACCCCTAATATATTATTTATAGCTTATTCTAGTTATAATAATTTATCCTATTATCTTTATTACTTAATTAAAGCCTTTATTAAAGGCTTCTAGTTTATATATATATATTAGAAATATTAACCTCCCCTAATTATTATACTTAATATCTATATTAATAAGTCTAATATATATAAGATAGAGGCTATTATTAGTAAGCGCGTTTTAAGGAGAAAGATATAATATCTAATAAAGTAGAAAGGCTATAATTATAAGTATAATACCTAATATAATATTAATAACCTTAATAATTTATAGGAGTTAGTAGATAACTATAAGAATAGACCTTATAAGTAGTTATATAGCTAAAGATACTACTAGATTATTTAAATTTTACTTTAGGAGGTATCTAGTAAAGGCTTTAGATATTTATTAATAGTTATAATAAGGGCGTTACTTTTAGTATTAATTACGGGTATTATTATAGTATTAGTAACTACTATTTACTTAGTAGTAATAGAGATAGTAGTAGAGATAGAAGGCTCCTATAGGCGTCCTTTAGCTATAGAGATCCCTGTACTTCTCTAGTATCATCTAATATATATATATACTTAGTTAGATCTTCTACTACTATAATAATACTATTACTATATAGATAGTAAGAGTATTATTATAAAATAATACTAGTATATAACTAAATCTTATTATATAATATCCTACTTATAAGCTACTTAGATATCTATTATATATTATCTATTACATTATTTATATCTTTAATAATATTATAAGCCTATTTAAGTTAGAAATTTTATTTAATTCTAGAATAATATACTTACTAGAGAAATAATCTATTAGCTAAAGTCTTCCTAATTAAAGGTCTTTATAATATAAGAGGCTTAAGTATAATAAAAACTTTAGTTCCTTAATTAAAAAAAATTCTACTAATTTTTTTTATAGATTCCTTTATAATTATTTGTTTTATTTATACTTCCTCTTCTTTTCTCTTATCTTCTTTATCCTCTAACTTTATTATCTTTGAATCTTTTAGATCTTAGTAGAGTAGAGATAAGATATAATATATCTAATATAGAATTTATTAATAATATAACTAAATAAGATTTCTAAAGGCTTATAATATCTGACTTTAATAGAGGCTATCTAGGTTAATTAGTTAATTTATAAGTATAATATTTATTACCTTATAAGATAATTATATAGATCTCTACTTTTATTATTTATACTAGCTTATTTCCTTTCTAAAACTAGCTTATACTTTATTTTTAGAACTTTTTATAGATAAAACGTTAACTATTTTAATAGATTATTATATTAATAGATTTAAGGATACTTATAAAACTTATATCTATTTGAATTTATAAATTATTAATATTACTTTATATTATAAGAGCTTTTATAAGGATTTAAGAGAGCTATAATTAATAGGCTAATTAGAATTTAGATTATAGAAAAAATAGTAGAGAATAGCTTAAATATATAAGTATTAAGTAGTAAAGTGTTTAAGAAATATATATAAGATAAGAGTAAAGGGATAGTAAGGTACTTTAATCCTAATTAGGGGATTATTAGATGTAGAGGTAATAAATTTAAGAAGGAAGGAGAATATAAAGGATTATATATTAAAATTAAAATTATAAGAGCCTCTATTTTACTCTTAAATATAATAGATATAATAATATTTAAATTAAGATATATATATATATAATAGGGATTATAAATAAGTTAAGTAATTAAATAATTATATTAATAATAATTCTTAAGGCTACAAAAAATATATAATTTAAGGAGTTAAATATCTTTAAATAAAAGATTTTAATTATAAATATAAATTTTATATAAATATATATTAAAGAATTATAATAAGAAGTAAGAGAATATAAGGAGATTAAGAATTTTAAAAATTTAAAATTATTATTAATTAAGTTAATATATTAATAAAATTAAACTCCTTATAAGGTTAATAAAGTTAAAGAAATCCCTTTATAAAGAATATATTACCTACTCTCTTATAAGGCTTATATAAATATTAAGAATTATTAAGGTTAAGAGGATTTAATAAATATTACTAATAAAAAGGAATAAAAAGGAGAGGGAAGTAATAATAAAAATTATAAGTAAAAGGTTAATTATAATATTTTAAACCTCTAATTATAAATATATATTAAAGATTATAATAAGAAATAAAAAGGAAATAAGATATTAAAAAGGAAATATTTATAAATAAATATAATATATTACTTTATAATAATAATAAGGAAGTTATTTAATATAATAATATATAAAGTATAAATCTTTATCTTTAATATAAAAAATTAATAAAAAATTAAGAAGAAGATTTAATAAGAGAGTAAAGCCCTTTACTTTAATTTAAATATAATAAAGAGGAGATAGCTGATAAGTATATATATATATTAAAGAAAGCTTATTCCTTATTTATAATAAATATTATATTAATAATAATAATAGTAAATAAGTTAATTAAGAGGAATATAATAATGGTAAAATTTATAAAATTTATAAAATAATATAAATAAAAGATTAGATTAATATAATGTTTTAAATATTAATTATATAAATATATATATTATAATTAAGGTTATAATATATTAAAATATAAGATAAAGATTATAAATACTCTTTAAAGATATATTATATATAAATAATAAAATTATCCCTCTTAATTTAATATATATTTAATAAATATTCGGGAGAGATAATATATTTTTCCTTAATAGGAATATTATTAGCCGCCCGCGCCCTACCTTATTTAAGCTATAATATCCTCCTAATTTAAGTATTATCCACCTTAACTATTAGGTATATTCCCTATAGGGCCTAGTACTATAATACTATTTAATCTAGCGTAATCTATATTAGGGTAATACCTAACTTAGCCTCTAATACTCTTATTAGAGTAGCCTTATATACGCCTAAAACCCTCCTAAGGATTAATATATAAGGTTGGAATCCTACTTATTTAGGTCCTTATCCTAGTTTCTACCCCTTTTATTAATATTACTATTCACTTTTAACTTAAGTCTATTTATTAGTAGGGGGGCTTTATGCTTCTAATAGAGGTAGATTATTAATACTTAAGTTAATCCCTATTTACTCCTTAAATATATCTCTTAAATAAATTTAAATATTATTATTACTTTAACTTACTCTTTATTCTATTATAAGTCTTATTTAAGTAGATTATTCCCTTATCTTAATATATTAATACGCGTATATTATCCTCTTAAATTACATAAATAATAGCTATTAATAAATATTAATAAATATTACGCCTTATAAGGTTAAGACCCATATTTTATATTATTAAAGGTCTCCCTTATTTAAGCTATTTATATCTTATAAGAACTATTAATATTAAGCCCCTTATTAAGTAATATAATATAATATTTCTATCCTATTAATTAAGGAATATTATATTAAGTATTTAATTATATTTATATTAAAATCTATTATTCCGCTCTTAATTAATAATTATATAAGGGGACTTAAACCCTTAAGAGGTATAAGAGTTAATATTAATAAATTCCTTATATTTAATAATCTATAAATCATAAGAATATCCTATTTAATAATTAATAATTTAATATATCTATTAATTAAGATTAACTTTAACTTATATTAATAACGCGTAATAGTTATTAATTAAGTGGTTTTTATAAGTAATTTCCCTTATAAATATTAGGCGCGAGTTAATATATCTTAGGCCTTAAATTTAATTTTAACCTATTCCCTATTAGGGGATATTTATATAAGGAGATAGGAGGATATTTATCTTTATTCTCCTAGCTACTCTTAGCTAATAATTATATAAGGGGACTTAAACCCTTAAGAGGTAAAGAACTCGTCTTAATAGTTTATCTTATATTAGCCTATATTAATAATATAGCCCTAATTTCTCTTTTCCCTTAATTAAATAATATATTAATATAATCCTAACCTCTAGCTAATAATTAAATAAGGGGACTTAAATCCTTAGAGGTATAAATCGCGTTAATAGCGTTAGCTAAATTTTCCTACTATTAAGCTTACTCCCTTAAGACGCGTTAGCTTATTATATTATATACTTAAGTCGTACTCCCTTAATAAGGCTTATCGTCACCGCGGTAAGGTTAATAGATAGAGCGTAAAGAGGTTAATAGATAAAGCGTAAAGAGGTTAATAGATAAAGTATAAGGAGGTTAATAGATAGAGCGTAAAGAGGTTAATAGATAAAGCGTAAGGAGGTTAATAGATAGAGTATAAGGAGGTTAATAGATAGAGCGTTATTTATAAAGATAATAATAAATAAACTTACCTATTTAATTAAAAAAGAAAATAGGTTATTTTTAAAGAAATAAATATATAAAAAGAGAATAATAATACTTTAAACTTAGATATTTAATATATTAATTTTAAAGATATTATAATAATATTAAGGATAAAAGAAATATAATAATAATCTTATCAAAAGATATAATTATTTAATATATAAATATCTTAATAATTTATTATAATATTAAGAATTATTTATTATATAATCTTAACTTTAAGATATTCTTTTTAATATATAAAGTA
>JAABUK010005059.1_pt1 | contig 20911 bp, 12 predicted proteins | sample 5559141 | NCBI WGS metagenome assembly JAABUK01 (sample SAMN10711869, study PRJNA513367) | rock metagenome | isolation source: Antarctica rocks | place: Antarctica: Victoria Land, Pudding Butte nord | collected 2016-01-03
GCCGTAAATTTGCGGCGATTTGTCTTACTCATTTTTCAGGTTTTAAGTTTACTAAGTTCTATCTTAATTACCTGTCTGAAAAATGGGGAGTATTATAGAAAGGACCGGTTGAATCACCTGAATATTATTTCTCCGCATCAGGAACTGAAGCAGAGAAAGCTGCCGATAACCTGATGCTTACACAAGGATGGAGAAGATTTAAATGGGAAGATGTTCTTAAAGATACAACGTCCTCTTTTACATTTTTACCTGAATACGAAGGCCATATCATCACAGGAAAATTATCTTCAAAAATGGCAGGCCTTAAGGACACAGGCAAAAATGTTTATCTTGCTGTTCCCGGTAAAAGCTTTAGGTTTTCAAACAGCAGTTCTTCAGTATCAGGCTTATTAAGATTTAATATTGAAAAATTTTATGGAAACAATGAGATCGTCGCACAAACAAATAAAGCAGATAGTAATTACCGTATATTTTTAGATAATCCTTTTTCTGATAAGTATAATGCGTCTTCCATCCCGCCTGTTAATTTAACACCCCGCTTATCCAATGAAATTTTATTGAGAAGCATCGGCGCACAATCACAGAACATATACCAGCCGGAAAAAGAAGACAATTTCATGCTGCCATCAGGCTATGATACGACTGCCTTTTATGGTATTCCCTATAAAACCTATTACCTGGATAATTATACCAGATTTCCGACAATGGAAGAAGTAATGAGAGAGTATGTGAAAGAAGTGCGTGTAAGAAAAAGAGGCAAAAGCTTTTATTATGAAGTGTTTAATGAGCCTGATACAAGTTATTTTAATAATGAACCACTTACTTTAATAGATGGCATTCCGGTTTTTGATGTTAATAAAATAATTGATATTGATCCTTTAAAAATCAGGAAGATAGATATAACAGCAACAACTTTTTTTAAGGGCAATCAGCAATACAACGGTATTGTGAGTTATTCTACATACAATGGTGATCTCAGCGGGTACCAACTCGATCCCAACTCAATAGTAGCAGAGTATGAAGGCTTGCAATACGAGAGAGAATTTTATTCGCCACATTATGAAACACCGCGGCAACAGTTGAGCCGTTTACCTGATTTCAGAAATGTTTTATATTGGTCTCCAAATCTGCAAACTAAAAAAGGTAAAAACAGTATCTCCTTTTACACTTCTGATATTCCCGGAAAATATATTGTAATCATCCAGGGAATTTCCGACGGAGGCCTTACAGCTTATTCGACATTCAATTTTACTGTTTCTTCTTCTATAAATAAATAATCAAATGTATGTATTGCTCTTCATTTCTTTAAAGCATTCTGACAAACAGCCTCAACGAAGAATACAGAAACCGGTTTTGAGAAGAATGAGTTTTTTAAAACTTAATAATTTTTCAAATCTTAAATAAATTATTCAATGAACTTCTATTTGGAACTTTATACTTATCAGCAGAATTTCCTTTCACCTTATTAATAAAGCATTAAGAGTTGAAAGTTCCTATTTCAATATAATTCTTTGAATCTGATAATCATGGTTCTATACTATTTCCTCATAATCTTTCTAAAAATCTCAAAAATCGTGGTTCTATAATCGTGGTTCTATATTCCCAACAACTCGACATCAAAAATAAGCGTGCTGTTTGGGCCAATAACTGCACCTGTCTGCCTGTCTCCATAGGCAAGTGAAGGATGTAAAAAAAACCTGTATTTGCTGCCGACAGTCATAAGCTGCAATCCTTCAGTCCAGCCTTTTATAACCATATTTAAGGGAAAAGTAGCAGGTTGGCCTCTTTGTACCGAGCTATCGAAAATAGTTCCATCTATCAGTGTTCCGTGGTAGTGACATTTTACTTTGTCGGTTGCTTTTGGTTTAGCGCCGCTGCCTTCGGTAAGCACTTCGTATTGCAAACCACTTGGGGTTGTCACTACTCCGGCTTTTTCTTTGTTTTCTTTCAGAAAGTCTTCTCCGGCTTTTAGGTTAGCAGCCGCTTTTTCTGACTTCATATTGGTTAATTTATCAAATACTGACATTTTTTAATTTTTATGCAATATAACAAAAGGCATGACTGAAAGTTTTTACAGGGCAAGGTATTTAAACATATTTGTAAACAAAAGGGCGAAGCGTCCGTTGATTACCTTTTTTATTTTTGCCGGAATTTGATTTCCTGATCTGCTTTTTAACGAATGTTCTATACCTGAACTGACTGTTTACATCCGAAGCAAAAAAAGTTGAAACTACAAAGAGCAGGGAAAAAAAATAAATCTTTTTAGACATAATATTTGTTTTTTGTATAATTATATAGAAATTATAAAGGTTGAGTTAGTTGCCTAAGTGGGCGAACCACAACATCCTATTGAAGAACAAACTCAAGCATTAAGCCATAACTATAATAAAATACGTAAGGCCTTTAAAAGTAGAAATAAGTTTTGACCCTGCCAATTATTCTTTGTAAGTTGCCTTACTTATAATAACAAAAATGAGCGAAAGAATTCAACGATTTATTGTTTATGGTTTTCTGACACCATTGTTATGGATTAATAGTTATTACTTCATTATTAATATAAAAAAAAGTTCTGTTTGGATATCCTTAATTGGAATAGCCTGCTGTGTATTTTTACTTTACATGTTTTTGACAGGCAAAGCTGATAAAAAAGAATTGGGTAAAAGCAGAGAAGTTAACGATACGAATTGAATAAAAACCTCCGAAAAGATTAGTAACTCCGGTACAGAACTTATTCTAATGAGAATAATCCCTTAATTTACTTTCATTTCAAATAAAAGCGGCCATTTTTTTCCTGTTATATATAATGATTTTCTTGTGCTGTCGTAGGCTATTCCGTTTAGTACGTAACCTTCGTCAGTATCAACGTGTTTGCCTGCTTTTGCAAGCAGCCCGCCAAGATCAATTTTTCCTATGACATGACCGTTAGCCGGATCAATTTTAATAATCAAATCTGTAAGGTAAACATTGGAATAAATTGTACCGTCAACAAATTCGAGCTCGTTCAGATTGCCTACGGAACCATTATTATCAGATACGCCAACAATTTTTCTTATCTTAAAAGTTTCGGGGTCAACAAAATAAAGATTGCTCTCTCCCGTGCTTACAATAAGATCAGCGCCATTATTTGTGAGGCCCCAGCCTTCATGATCCCATGTCAGTTCTTTTAGCTTTTTAAAGGTTTTTGCATCATACACATATACTTTGTGATTTTCCCACGTAAGCTGATATATTTTATCATTCAGCATGGTTATTCCTTCGCCGAAAATGGCAGAGTCAAGAGAAACTGATTTGTTTGATTTTCCGTTTTTAATATCAACCTGTAAAAGATGGCTGTGTCCCCACATTCCTGTGCCCTCATACAGCGTATTATTTTGCCAGATTAAGCCCTGGGTATAAGACGATGTGTCGTGAGGGTATGTATTGACAATATTATAATTAATATTAGCAGGCGGCGCTACTGTATTTATCGCTGTTAGAGTATCGCTATCTTTATCGTTGGATGAATTATTATTACAAGCTGCAGTAAATAATATTACTGCCGCAAAAGTTATAAATCTTTTCATGTTATTTCTGTTGAAACAAATGTAGGTAAGATGAGGTAGGAATATGGTTAAAAAATAATTATAGTATTATACGTGATGGCAAAAAGCAACGTTATTAAATATGTTTTAACCGAACATTAAACTGGATTTTCATAGATGATAAAATGAATATTACCATCTTTGAGTCTTCAAGCAATATCCCGATATGAAAAAATTAATAATACTCTTGTCTTTTTCTGTATTTTTTATGTTGAATGCAGATTCGCAGGGATTGAAAGGGTTAATCAACAAGATTACAAAAGATACATCTTCGGGCTCGTCAAAAAACAAAGTTGTAAATGCTGTGTCTGCTTACAATAAAGACACTTTATCAACCTCTGCTATAGCAAACGGATTAAAAGAGGCTTTACGGATCGGTGCCGAAAAAGGCACAGCAAAACTATCCTCGCCCGGCGGCTTTTTTAAAGATGCGGCTGTAAAAATTTTAATGCCGGAAGAAGCGAAAAAGGTCGAACAAAAATTAAGAAATATTGGCCTGGGAAAACAGGTAGATAATGCTATTTTGAGTATGAACAGTGCAGCAGAAGATGCAAGTAAAAGTGCGGCGCCGATTTTTATGAATGCTATAAAAAAAATTACGATAGAAGACGCGGCAGGTATTTTGAAAGGAGGAGATTTTTCTGCTGCCAATTATCTTAAAGGCAAAACAATCAATAATCTCACCAAGGCTTTTCGCCCTGTAGTAGAACAATCTCTTGCTAAAGTGAATGCGACAAAATATTGGAATACCATTTTTTCGACCTATAACCGGTTTAGTTTACAAAAGGTGAATACGGATCTTTCAGCGTATGTGACAGAAAAAGCATTGCAAGGCATATTTCATGAAATAGGGCTTCAGGAACAAAAAATCAGGAAAGACCCGATGGCGCAAACAACTGAGTTATTAAAAAATGTTTTTGGAAAGGTAAACTGATAAAAGTTTTAGGATAAAGCCTGAATGCTTATTTAAACAAAAAAATTGTTATTTATCCCTCTAATACTTTCTCAGGAAGTGTGATGATGAAAGCAGATCCTTCATTGATCTTGCTTTGCGCTGTGATAAAACCTTTGTGTTTTTCTACAATTCTTTTACAAATTGATAATCCTATACCTGTGCCTTCAAACTCATGATAGGAGTGGAGCCTTTTAAAAATTACAAAAATATCATCAATATATTTTGTATCGAAACCAATGCCGTTGTCTTTTATATAAATCCTGTAAAAAGTATTTTCAAAAAGATTTTTATCTATATCAGGTATCTCGGCTCCTTTTATAGTCTGACAATAAATTTGTATTTCAGGAATGCAGTCCGGCCTGGAAAATTTGAGAGAGTTACTTATTAAATTTTGAAATAATTGCCTTATCTGCCCGGGAATGGCAAAAATAACCGGCAGGCTTTGGGCAGTTACTTTTGCATTCTTTTTTTGTATGTCCATTTCCAGGTCAGATAAGACGTCATCTAATAACTCATTTAAATTCGTCTCCTCAAAATCTGTCTTATTATTTGTCTCTCTCGATAAGGTTAAAAGGTCATGCACAAGCTGCTGCATTCTTTTGGATGCCTTGCCTATTTTTTGCACATATATCTTTACTTCATCATCAAGCTGGCTGCTCATTTGGGTAGTCAGCTTTTCAGTAAATATTTGTAATTTTCGCAGCGGCTCCTGCAGATCGTGGGAAGCAACATAGGCAAACCTGTCCAACTCCTGGTTTGCAGATTGAAGGGTTGCATTATTATCAATAAGCTGCAGGTTTAGCAGCCTTATTTTTTCTTCCGTTATTTTCCGTTCTTCAATTTCTTTTTCCAGCTTTTCATTTACCAGTAAAAGATTTTTTTCCTGCACCAGCAGCTCATGGTTTCTGCGATATAATTCAACAAAAACACTCACTTTTACTCTTAACAATTCAGGGTTGATGGGTTTATAAATATAATCAACGCCGCCCATCTGGTATCCCTGGAAGATATTTTCTTCTTCATAATTGAAGGCAGTAATAAAAATGATCGGTATATGCTTCAGCTTCTCCCGCTCCGAAATAAGTGTGGCCGTTTCGAGGCCGTCCATGCCAGGCATTTGCACGTCCATTAATATGAGCGTAAAATCCTGCTGCTGCAGCAATATTTTCAACGCTGCTCTTCCCGAATTTGCTTTTACAAGGGTATAGCCGTCTTTCTCCAATATTGTTTCAATTGAAAAAAGATTATCTTCCCGGTCGTCTACAACCAGTATTTTAACGTCTGATTGCCGGAAAGGTATTTCCTTATTTATTGACTGTGTTTCCATTATTTATTTATATAACCATACCCGCATTAACGAAAGTAACTGGTCTGTTTTTACCGGTTTTGTTATATAGTCAGAAGCCCCGGCTTCCAGACATTTCTCACGGTCTCCTTTCATTGCTTTTGCTGTTACCGCTATAATGGGCAGGCTGTTATTTTTATGTTCGCGCCTTATTTTTTGTGTAGTTTCATAACCGTCCATTTCCGGCATCATTATATCCATCAGCACAATATCTATTTTATTACTTTCTGCCAGAATATCTATGGCTTCCTGCCCGCTTTCTGCAGTTATTGTATTAATACCGTAACGCTCGAAAGCTGTCGTAAGCGCAAAAAGATTTCTGACGTCATCATCTACTACCAGTACATTTTTATTGGCAACTATGTCTTCTCTTGATTTTAAATTGTCAATTATTTTTCTTTTTTCTGGTAAAAGATTTTTATGATCAATATGCAGGTGCAGAATGGTTTCTTCGAGCAATAATTCCAGAGAATTGACATCTTTCAGAAGAATACGGTTAGAATATTGCTTCAGCACTGTTTTTTCTTTACTGCTGAAATCTTTAGCCGAGTAAATAATAACCGGGGTTAACTGAAGTTTATTTATATGGTTAATTTCAGCAACAAATTCAGTTCCGGCAATATCGGGAAGCATGAAATCTACAATAAGACAATCGTAATTTTTTTTCTTTACAAGCTCTAATCCATTTTTGCCTGTATTCGCTATTTCAATGTCAATGAGGTCGCCATTGTCAAGTATTTTAGCTATTTGCGAAGACTCTAATTCGTTGTCCTCCACAATCAATACATTTTTTGTTTTTCTTTGATGAAATGCTGCAATGTCTGTAAACAGTACATTCAGCGATTCATTCTTCAGAGGCTTCAGGTTAAAGCTTCTTGCTCCGCGTTGCATTGCCAGCAACCGGTTCTCTTCGCCCGAGATTAAATGAATGGGAATGTGCTTAAAATTAAAGTCGTTCTTAAACAAATCTAATATTTTCCAGCCGCTGGCATCGGGCAGCTTTACATCCAGTGTTACAGCGATGGGATGAAATTTATTTGTTAATTCAAATACATCGGCGAAACCTTTAGCCACTATTACTTTCAGGTTCACCTCGTGAGCCTTTTCAACCATTATTTTAGCAAACCGCGTATCGTCTTCTACTACTAATAAAACCTTTTCATGGGCAAGAATATTGTTTCTGTCATCACCTGTTTCATTAATTGCTTCATTTAAAACCTTTAAATCCTTAATATCAGAGACTTTAATGGCGGGAACTGATTGAATAGCAAGGTTTTCATCGTTTTCGGCAAGCTTGTACCGGGCAGCAGTAAGACTGCTTTGTTTTTCTTTTGTAAAATCGGCAGGATTATAATTAACAGGCAAAAACAGTGTAAACTTACTTCCTCTTCCCGGTTCGCTTTCAAGCTCGATGGTTCCTCCCAAAAGGTCGGCTAAGCCGCGGCTTATAGACAGACCTAAGCCTGTTCCTCCGTATTTACGGCTGGTTGAGCCTTCTGCCTGCTGAAATGCTTCAAATATAATGTTTTGCTTATCTTTAGATATTCCGATACCGGTGTCGTTGATCTCAAATGCAACTACTTTTTCGGCATTCTCTAAATTTACAGTATAAAATTTCCAATTTCGTTTTGCTTCGTAAACACGGAGTTTAACCTCTCCTTTCTCCGTAAATTTGAAAGCATTTGATAACAGGTTTTTTAATATTTGGTTTAAGCGCTGAATATCAGTTTCAAGAGAATTTGGCAATTTTTCATCCATTTCGATAATGAACCGCAGGTTTTTATTTTCAGAAACATGTTTAAAAGTAGTTTCTGCAAAAGCAGTAATCTCATTAAACCTGACCTTGATGAAATCTGTAGAAATATAGCCGGATTCAATTTTGGAAAGATCGAGAATATCATTAATTAACTGGATAAGATCATCGCCGCAACTATGAATTGTTTTAGCGTACCTTACCTGTTTTTCAGTAAGATTGCCTTCGTGGTTTTCAAATAACTGCTGCGCAAGAATAAGCAAAGAGTTAAGAGGCGTTCTTAATTCGTGCGACATATTTGCAAGAAACTCAGATTTGTATTTGGAAGTAAGCTGTAATTGTTCTGCTTTTTCTTCAAGCGATTTTCTTGCATCTTCCACCTCTTTGTTTTTAGCTTCCACTTCTTCTTTTTGTTTTACAAGAAGGTGGGCTTTGTCCTGCAACTCTTCGTTTGTTCTTCTCAACTCATCTGCCAGTGAAGTTGACTGTTCCAAAAGGTCTTCTGTTCTTGAGTTTGCTTCTATCGTGTTTAATACGATGCCGATACTTTCTGTAAGCTGGCTTAAGAAGTCGAGATGGGTTTCACTAAAAGCTTCAAATGAAGCAAGCTCGATAACTGCCTTAATCTGAGACTCAAACAATACCGGCAAAACAATAAGATTTAAAGGAGTTGCGCCGCCTAATCCTGATTCTATTTTTATGTAGTTTCGCGGAACTGACGTTAAAAGTATTCTTTCTTTTTGCACAGCACATTGTCCCACCAGTCCTTCTCCAAGACTAAACTCCCTCGATGATTCTATTTCTTTGCCAAAAGCATACGCGGCAAATAATTTTAATTTCTGGTTTTGAAGATTCTCGTCCTGCTCTAATATATAAAACATTCCTTTTTGTGCCTTTACCACCTGTGCTAATTCTGAGAGAATTCTTTTTGTTACGGTATTCAGATCTTTCTGACCCTGCAGCATTTGAGTAAATTTCGCCAGGTTCGATTTCAGCCAGTCCTGTTCCTGGTTCAGCAAAGTAGTTCCTTTAAGATTGGCAATCATCTGGTTGATGGTGTCTTTTAATTCTTCCACCTCACCTTTAGCTTCCACCCGGATCATTTGTGTAAGGTCGCCTTTTGTTACCGCCGATGCCACTTCTGAGATTGCACGTACCTGAGTAGTAAGGTTTTCTGCAAGCTGATTTACATTTTCCGTCAAATCTTTCCAGGTTCCGGATGCAGCGGGTACGCTTGCCTGGCCGCCTAATCTTCCGTCCACACCTACCTCGCGTGCCACAGTGGTTACCTGGTCTGCAAAAACTGCAAGGGTATCAATTAATTCATTAATCGTATCCGTCAATTCTGCTACTTCACCCCGTGATACAATAGATAATTTTTGTTTTAAGTTTCCGCTTGCAACCGCAGTTACCACCTTTGCAATGCCCCGCACCTGGTTGGTTAAGTTGGAGGCCATCATATTAACAGAGTCGGTTAAATCTTTCCATGTTCCGGCCACACCCTGCACATCTGCCTGGCCACCTAATTTACCTTCGGTGCCTACTTCACGGGCAACCCTCGTTACCTCATAAGCGAACGAGTTCAACTGATCAACCATCGTATTAATGGTATTTTTAAGATCAAATATTTCACCTTTTACATCAATAGTTACTTTTTTAGAAAGGTCGCCTGATGCCACGGCTTTTGTTACTTCTGCAATGTTTCGCACCTGTGATGTGAGGTTTCCGGTCATCTGGTTTACCGAGTCTGTCAAATCTTTCCATGTGCCGGCAACACCGGGAACGAAGGCTTGTCCGCCAAGTTTACCTTCAGAGCCTACCTCACGGGCAACTCTCGTTACCTCTGATGCAAATGCCCGCAACTGATCTACCATCGTGTTCAGCGTTTCTTTCAACTGCAGAATTTCTCCGCGAACGTCCACGGTAATTTTTCTTGACATGTCTCCGTTTGCGACCGCAATGGCAACATCAGCAATGTTACGCACCTGTGCTGTCAGATTACCTGCCATTTGGTTTACAGAGTCAGTTAGGTCTTTCCATGTACCGCCAACTCCCGGCACGTTTGCCTGTCCGCCCAATTTACCTTCCGTACCAACCTCGCGGGCAACCCTCGTAACCTCAGATGCAAAGGCGCGAAGTTGTTCCACCATCGTGTTGATAGTATTTTTTAATTCAAGAATTTCACCTTTTACATCCACCTCAATTTTTCGTGACAAGTCCCCGTTGGCCACTGCCGTGGTTACTTCGGCAATATTGCGCACCTGCGCAGTTAAATTTGACGCCATTTTATTAACCGAATCTGTCAAATCTTTCCATAATCCTTCCACGCCCGGCACATCAGCCTGGCCGCCCAATCTGCCTTCAGAACCTACCTCACGGGCAACACGCGTTACCTCTGACCCAAATGAATTAAGTTGGTCAACCATCGTGTTAATCGTATTCTTTAATTCAAGGATTTCTCCTTTTACATCCACTGTGATTTTACGTGATAAATCTCCTTTTGCTACTGCTGTCGTTACTTCTGCGATATTTCGTACCTGGGCGGTCAGGTTAGATGCCATTTGATTTACGGACTCGGTTAAGTCCTTCCAGGTTCCATCTACACCTTGTACTTTGGCCTGTCCTCCCAATTTGCCTTCAGTTCCCACTTCCAAAGCCACACGGGTTACTTCCGATGCAAAAGAGTTTAACTGATCCACCATTGTGTTAATGGTATTCTTTAATTCAAGTATTTCCCCTGCTACGTTTACAGTAATTTTTTTAGAAAGATCCCCGGAAGCTACCGCAGTTGTCACCTCAGCAATGTTTCGAACCTGGGCGGTAAGGTTACTACCCATTTGGTTTACAGAATCTGTAAGATCTTTCCATGTTCCTCCTACGCCCTGCACTTTGGCCTGGCCGCCTAATTTACCTTCTGTACCTACTTCGAGTGCCACGCGGGTTACCTCTGATGCAAATGAATTTAGCTGATCCACCATCAGGTTAATAACATCTTTAATCTGCAGAATTTCACCTTTTACATCAACCGTTATTTTTTGTGTAAGGTCACCGTTGGCTATCGCAGTAGCTACTTTTGATACATCGCGAAGCTGTACGGTCAGGTTACCTGCGAGTTGGTTTACGTTGTCTGTCAGGTCTTTCCAAACGCCACCCACGCCCTTTACCGTTGCCTGTCCGCCAAGCTTACCTTCAGAACCAACCTCACGGGCAACTCTCGTTACCTCTGCCGAGAAAGAGTTTAACTGGTCTACCATCGTGTTGATGGTATTTTTTAACTCAAGGATTTCTCCCTTCACATCTACCGTAATTTTTCTTGACAAGTCACCGCGTGCCACTGCTGTTGTTACCTCTGCAATGTTTCTTACCTGTCCTGTAAGATTGCTTGCCATTTGATTTACAGAATCCGTCAGATCTTTCCATGTGCCGGCAACACCTTTTACTGTTGCCTGTCCGCCAAGTTTACCTTCTGTACCAACCTCTCTTGCCACACGGGTAACCTCAGATGAAAACGAGTTCAACTGGTCCACCATCGTGTTGATCGTATTTTTCAGCTCAAGAATTTCTCCCTGAACATCCACTGTGATTTTTTTTGACAAATCTCCTTTTGCCACTGCTGTGGTTACTTCGGCAATGTTTCTTACCTGTGCTGTAAGATTTCCGGCCATCTGGTTAACTGAGTCTGTAAGGTCTTTCCATACACCTGCCACACCTTTTACTTTGGCCTGGCCGCCCAGCTTGCCTTCCGAGCCTACTTCACGCGCCACACGCGTTACTTCCATAGAGAAGAGATTTAGCTGCTTCACCATGTCGTTTACTTCCCGTGCAATCCGGGCAAATTCTCCCTGCAGCACGTGGTCGCCAATTTGCAAAGGCATTTCCTGTGAAAGATTACCTTTTGCCACCGAACCAATTACGTGTGCAATCTCAACCGTCGGATGTACGAGGTCAGATATTAGGTTGTTGATAGAGTCTACGCCAGTATTCCACGAACCTTTTGCAAATGGAAGCTCAACTCTATGCGTCAATTTACCTTGTTTGCCAATGGTCTTACCTGCTATGGTGAGCTCGTCCATCAGCTTTTCATTAAGGTAGATAATATCGTTGAGCGTATCACAGATTTTGCCGTCGATGCCAAGCAGATCTATCGGCATCCGTACATTGAAATTTCCATTTTTAACTTCCGATAATACCCTTAACAGTTCGCGCCTGTCTAATTCAGGTTCATCATAAACTACTTTTGGCTTAACCTTGCCATTGCTTTTCTTTTTATCAGGATCAGCAATACTGGTTTCCATTTCGCTCAGATCAATCGTATCTATAGTATTTATATCACCGTTGGAAGCTGTCTTTTTCGCACTCATTAGTATATAGATTGAATTTCAAACCTACAAAAAAAGTCATAAGGACATTAGAAAAATAATATAATCAACTGTTATAAATCAAAACGCCTTTTTGCGAGGTATAGATTTGCTATGTAAATAATAAAACAGAAAAAAGAAATGATTATTGTAAGACGGCATGCTGTTTCTTTTGAATCTTAAAAATAAGGCTCGCACGTATATTTTTAAAACTGCTTTTTTTTCATAAAAACCCTTTTCTATCCTGCCTTTCAGGCAGTTTTAATTCGGGAGTTCTGACACTATAACGGCTATTTTTTCTGGAGTAGAATTTGAGTAATGGTATATAAGATTTTTAAAAAAACAACAAGAAAATCTTTGAAATATAAGTGCGAAAGAACTGGTGCGGTAAAGATTAAAACTAAGACAAGAACCAAAAAACCCTATTTATTATTTAATTATGAACTTAAACAATTATACGATTAAAGCGCAGGAAATCATCCAGCAGGCGCAGCAGCTTGCTTTTAATAACGGTAATCCCAATATTGAAACCAATCATGTGCTGAAAGCTTTGCTGGATGACGAAAACAGCCCTGTGGAATTTTTACTTAAAAAGAATAATGTAAACGTTGCTTTTGTAAAAAGCAAAGTGGATGAATCTATCAGCAAGCTGCCTAAGGTATCAGGCGGAGAGCCGGCACAAAATGTAAGCCGCGATTTGAATAATGCATTATTGCGTGCTAATGCCGTTATCAAAGATTTTAAAGATGAATTTGTGAGTGTGGAACATCTGCTGCTTGCTTTGGTACATGGAAACGATGATGTGGCAAGGTTGCTGAAAGACGCCGGAGCTACAGAAAAAGGCCTGAAAGCAGCTATTCTTGATTTGCGAAAAGGATCAACAGTCAGTTCTCAGACTTCATCTCAACAGTATAATGCGCTTCACAAATATGCCCGTAATCTTAACGATATGGCCCGTGAAGGCAAGCTCGATCCTGTTATTGGTCGTGATGAAGAAATAAGGCGCACGCTGCATATCTTATCGCGCCGCAGCAAAAATAACCCGATTTTAGTAGGTGAACCAGGCGTTGGTAAAACTGCCATTGCTGAAGGCCTGGCGCATCGGATCGTAAATGGCGACGTTCCTGAAAATCTGAGAAGCAAAATAATTTTTGCTCTGGATATGGGTCAGTTAATTGCCGGTGCAAAATACAAAGGTGAATTTGAAGAACGGCTGAAAAGTGTGGTAAAAGAAGTGGGCGAAAGCGATGGTGATATTCTTTTATTTATAGATGAAATTCATACATTGATTGGCGCAGGCGGCGGCGAAGGTGCAATGGATGCTGCAAATATTTTGAAACCGGCGCTGGCAAGAGGCGAACTCAGGGCAATTGGTGCAACTACTTTAAATGAATACCAGAAATATTTTGAGAAAGACAAAGCTTTGGAGCGACGTTTTCAGAAAGTGATGATAGACGAGCCGACTATTGACGATGCAGTTTCTATCTTACGCGGTTTAAAAGATCGTTATGAAACCCATCATCATGTTCGTATTAAAGACGAAGCGATTATAGCTGCCGTTGAGTTATCAAGCCGCTATATAACCGATCGTTTTTTGCCTGACAAAGCCATAGACCTCATAGATGAAAGCGCTGCAAGACTACGTCTTGAGATGAACAGTATGCCCGAAGAGCTGGATGAGCTGGAGAGAAGAATTCGCCAGTTAGAGATAGAACGCGAGGCAATCAAAAGAGAAAATGATGAAGATAAGCTGAAGCAGCTTTCATTAGACATAAGCACGCTGACACTTGATCGCGATACCCTGAAAGCTAAATGGCAGCAGGAAAAAGAACTGGTTGAGAAGATACAGAATGCCCAGGCCGAGATTGAAAATCTGAAGCAGCAGGCCGAGCAGGCCGAACGCAACGGCGAATATGGAAGAGTGGCAGAAATCCGCTACGGCAAAGTGCAGGAGCAGGAAAGGATAATTGCAGAATATTCTCAAAAACTTGATGAAATCAGTGAAAACAAACGCCTGCTGAAAGAAGAAGTAGATGCTGAAGATATTGCGGAAAATGTGGCAAAAGCAACCGGAATACCTGTATCTAAAATGCTGCAGGCCGAGAGAGAAAAGCTGCTGAACCTTGAAGACGAGCTGCACAAAAGGGTAGTAGGTCAGGATGAAGCGATTGAAGCTGTTGCTGACGCAATAAGAAGAAGCCGGGCCGGTTTGCATGATCCTAAAAAACCCATTGGTTCCTTTATATTTCTTGGCACGACGGGAGTCGGTAAAACAGAATTAGCCAAGGCTCTGGCAGAATACCTGTTTGATGATGAAACCATGATGACCCGTATAGACATGAGCGAGTACCAGGAGAAACACTCTGTCAGCCGCCTGGTGGGTGCGCCTCCCGGGTATGTAGGGTACGACGAAGGCGGGCAGTTAACCGAAGCAGTACGCCGCAAACCATACAGCGTGGTTTTGCTTGATGAGATTGAAAAAGCGCATCCTGACGTGTACAATATATTGCTGCAGGTGCTCGACGATGGTCATCTTACGGATAATAAAGGCCGTACGGTTAACTTTAAAAATACGATCATTATTATGACCAGCAACTTGGGCAGCCAGATTATTCAGGAAGCTTTTGAAGACGTGGATGAGTCTAATAAAGAAGAAGTAGTGGAAAAGGCTAAAGACGAAGTTATCAACCTGCTGAAACAAACTATTCGTCCGGAATTTCTCAACAGGATAGATGAAGTAATAATGTTTCAGCCGCTGATGAGGAAGGAAATAAAAGGAATAATAAGAATCCAGCTTGAGAATCTTAAAAAACTTGTGGAACAAAACAGCAATATTCACCTTGAGTTCAGCGAGTATGCCCTTGATTATCTTGCCCAAAATGGTTACAATCCGCAGTTTGGTGCAAGGCCGTTGAAGCGCTTAATTCAAAAGGAAATTATCAATCTTTTAAGTAAAAGAATCTTAGCCGGCGATATAGACAAAAGCAAGCCTGTGCTGGTGGATGTATTTGACGGTATGGTAGTTTTCAGAAACCAGGAAGTACATGAGATAGCATAATAAAAACGATAAAAAATACACGATAAAAAGTAAAAGTCCCGCGGTTATTAACTGCGGGATTTTTTTTGTTCTATAATAAAGCTTACAGAAATCCCGCGTAAACCATCAGAAGACAAAATCAAACCTTAATTGATCCGTTATGCAACTCGGATTCCTCTTTATTTTTTTCGTCTATTACAGCCCCTCTGCGGAAGTAATTATCAAAAGAAGGTTCGCCGCTTCCTTTAACGGCAAAAAGGAAAAGTAAAAACAAGGTAAAAATAGAAAGCAGCAATTCAAAACCACCCTCGCCAACGTTTCTCATATTAATAAAAAATACCGCTACTAAAAGAATAGGAATTTGAATAATGGAAGCTATTCTTGTTAAAAGCCCTGCTACTATAAATGCCCCGCACAGCATGCTCAAAGAAGTTACTATGACTGAAAAGATGTCAGCATTTTTAGAAAAAAACCCTATACCAGACTGCTCTATTAATGTTTGTGCAACCGTAGCATTACGAATAAAAGTGGTTGCTTTATAAATCAGGATTAAGCCTAATATAACTCTTAAAACCAGGTACCAGTTAAATTTACGTGTGCCTTGTTTTTCTGCAATAATTGTTTTAACCATAAAAATGAAATAAAGAAAGTTAGTTAATGAGAAGTGTTGATGATAGAATTTATTAAATAAAGTTAATATTATTTTTTAATCGCTTGAGGCAACTAATTAAATTTTTAAAAAAATATGCTTTGTGCAAAAAAACGCCAGCTTCGCGAGTATGTAAAATTTTTTTTTTGATAAGGTGATTAGAGTGATTTTTTTCTTTTAAATGTTATACTAAAATAAAATTGTCTCCGTCAAATAATCCTTTGTCACTTATTTTTAGATGAGGTATTACAAGAAGCGCCATAAAAGAAAGCGTCATAAAAGGAGATGATAATTTTGAACCATTTTTTTTGGCCAGGTTATCAATTTCTGTATATTTTTCCGCTACTTTATAGCCATCTTTATCGCTCATTAAACCCGCAACCGGTAAAGCTAAAACCATTGAATCATTTTCGCTGACACAGCTTATTCCACCTCTTTCTTTTATTACAAAATTTACTGCTTTAGCAATGCTTTCATCATCAGCGCCCACTGCAATTATATTATGACTGTCATGTGCAACAGTTGAGGCTATAGCACCTTCTGTAAGTCCAAAATTCTTAACCCAGCCCGTTGAAACAGGTGCATTATAATACCTGTTGATAACAACAATTTTTAAAATATCTTCATTTATATTGCTATACAAAAAATCATCTTTTCCTTTAAGAATGGATACTGGCAATGATAATTTGTTTGTAATAAGTTGTCCGTCCAATGCTTCTGTTACCAGCACTTTATCATTTTTAATGCTGCTTGCCGGTACTGAAAAATCTGCGGCTATTTTAAGCGTACTGTTAAATTTATTTATGCTTTCTGAGGGCACAGATAATAATTTTGTTTCTCCGTTTTCGGCAACCAGCTTACCACCTATATAGGTATGTAAAATGTTGAAATTTATGATATCTTCTGCAATAATAAAATCAGCAGGATCGCCAACGCTAAGCAAGCCGACATCGAGATTATAATGAAACACAGGATTTACACAAGCTGCTCTCAGCACTTTAAATACATCAATACCTTTTGCCACGGCCCTTGCGCATAATTTATTAATATGTCCTTCCACCAAACTGTCAGGATGTTTGTCATCACTGCAAAACATTATATTATCCGAATGTTCATGAAGTAAATCTGCCAGCGCTTCAAAATTTTTGGCTGCACTTCCTTCTCGTATAAGAATTTTCATTCCATACTTCAGTTTGTCAAGCGCTTCTTCTGCCGTAAAACATTCGTGGTCTGTACTTATTCCTGCTTCGATGTATTGCTTTGCCTGTTCTCCGCGCAAGCCTGGCGCATGACCATCCACAGGCTTATTCATTTTTTGTGCTGCTGCTATTTTTTTCAATACTTCTTCATCTTTATATAAAACTCCCGGATAGTTCATCATTTCACTCAGGTATTTTATGTCGTCACGCTGCAACAATTTTTCTGCATCAGCAGAGTCTAACGCTGCTCCGGCAGTTTCAAAGATGGTAGCAGGCACACAACTCGGGGCTCCGAAATTAAATTTAAATGATACTTTTTTTCCATTATTAATCATAAACTCCACGCCTTGCAAGCCGCAGACGTTAGCTATTTCGTGCGGATCACTTACAGTAGCCACCGTGCCATGAACAACTGCAAGGCGGGCAAATTCAACAGGCACTAACATGCTGCTTTCAATATGCACATGACTGTCAATGAAGCCCGGAAGTATAAAATGTTTTACTTCATAATCTTCATTATCTGTTTTTGTAATACTTTTTATGATTCCATTTTCAACTTCTACAATTGCCGGAAAAATTGTCTTGTCTAAAATATTTACAAGATTACCTTTTATGGAAAATGAGTGATTATTTATCATAATTATTTGAAAATCCGGTTTAAAAACGTATTCCGGTTTATTAAGGTAGCAAGAGCTGATAACAATAAAACTGTTGCTGTTTTCTTAATAACTTTCGGCTGTTATTTTTAAATGCAGCAGATTAATCTAATTGATTAATTAATGAAAGATTTACTTATTGGTGTCAACTGTCATTTTCCTTCAAAATGCTTTGCCTTAGCAGGTTTAAAGCATAAATAGCCGTTATCTCGATATTCCTCATTCTGTCAAATCTTATATTAAATTTTTGAGCAACGGTTTCTGATATTCCGGCAACAGCTATCCATACCGTGCCAACGGGTTTTTCTGCGGTTCCTCCTCCTGGCCCCATTATGCCGCTTATACTTACTGCATAATCTGTTTTCATCAGCTTTTTTACACCATTTGCCATTTCACGTACCGTTTCTTCGCTCACTGCTCCATGCTCATGTATGATTTCATTTTCTACGCCTAAAACATTCTCCTTTATGCTGTTATCATAGCTTACAACTCCTCCCATAAAATAGGCCGAAGATCCGGGAATGCTTGTGAGCAGGTGGGCAACATAACCACCGGTGCAGCTTTCAGCAGTCGCTGCTGTTTTTTTATGTTTTGCCAGTAATAGCCCCACCGCTTCTTCCAGTGTTTTATCTTCATTTATTACCATTACATCCGTTACCAGGTCTTGCATTGTTGCAAATAACCTGTCTGCTTCCTGCGTTATTTCTGTTGCGTTTGTGCCGGTTGCTGTCAGTCGTAATCTCACCATGCCAAAGTTTGGCAGATAAGCCAGCTTAATGTGAGAAGGCAGTGCGCTTTCAAAATCTTTTATTCTTTCGGCAAGATAAGACTCGCCAATACCTGCAGTCAGCAGTGTACGGTGCACAACAGCCGGAAGCGAGAACATAGCAGGCAGCCTTTGTAATATATAATCTGTCATCATACCTTTCATTTCATTTGGCACACCGGGCATACTCACAAAAATTTTTCCTTCTTTTTCAAACCACATTCCCGGCGCCGTTCCGCGTTTATTTTGAATGACGGTACATACATCCGGCACTTCCGCCTGCTGCAGATTTACATCAAGCATTGGGCGTTTTATAAATCTTTCAAAAATGGTTATTACATTTTGCAATGCTTTTTCATTTACAACCATTTTTCCGCCAAAATAAGCGCATAAAAGAGGTTTTGTTATATCATCTTTAGTGGGGCCAAGTCCGCCCGTTATCAGTATTATTTGCGACTGACGGCTTTCTTCATCCAGCGCAGTCCATATTTCATCCCACACATCTCCGACTGCTACACGTCGCTTTACCCAAATGCCCAGCTTATTTAATTCCTGTGCCATCCAGGCACTGTTGGTGTCAATAGTCTGCCCGATTAACAATTCATCGCCTATAGTAATTATAGACGCATTTACACGGTCATTATTCATACAATTGGTAAGATTATGAGGATAAGCTAATTTTAGCGCAATGTAAGTTACAAGTATGAAAACAGCAGTTGCCTTTATTTGTTCGTTATTGATTACAGGCTTTCTTTATAGCCAGCAGATTTCAAAAAAATTAGAAGATGCGGTAATAAATCTTGAGGCAGACAACCAGATGAAAAGTGCGATGATTAGTTTTTATGTGATCAATGCAGATGGTTCTGTAGTGTTTGATAAAAATTCAAAAACCGGTTTAGCTGTGGCCAGCAGTCAAAAAGTAATAACAAGTGCAGCATCTCTTGAATTGCTGGGAACAAATTACCGGTACAAGACAGAACTTGCATACAATGGAAAAATAGAAAACGGTACATTAAACGGAAATGTTTACGTAATTGGCTATGGCGACCCAACGTTAGGAAGCTGGAGATATGATAATACTAAAGAACAATCAGTTTTAAATAAATGGATACGATCACTTAAAAGTGCGGGTATCAGGCAAGTGAATGGAAGCGTGATTGGTTATGATAAAAACTGGGAAAGTCAGACAATACCCGGAGGTTGGATTTGGGATGATATCGGTAACTATTATGGTGCCGGCACATCGGGCCTTAACTGGCATGAAAATCAATACGATCTTATTTTAAAGCCGGGAAATAAAGAAGGAGAAAAGGTGAATATCCTCACCGCAGAACCAACATTATTCGGGGTAACTCTGACAAACGAATTAACAACGGGCAAGCCGGGAAGCGGAGATAATGGTTATATATATTTACCGCCATACAGTACAAATGGTTTTGTAAGAGGCACTGTTCCTCCGGGGAAAAACAATTTTACTATTTCGGGTTCTGTTCCAAACCCTGCCGCACAGCTTTCTGCAGTTTTTTCAAAGGAATTGTTGAAACAAGGAATCAAAGTAAATCAGAACGATACAGATAATAATAAAGAGATTCTTCCTAAAGTTGTAACTGTTTCTACACTCTCGTCGCCTCCTTTGGATAGCATTAATTACTGGTTTCTTAAAAAAAGCATTAATCTTTATGGAGAAGCTCTGGTAAAAACACTGGGTTACGAAAAAAAGAAACAAGGCAGCACCGAAGCCGGTTTAAACATAATTAAAAGCTTTTGGCAAGAAAACGGAATTGACTCAACATCTATAAATATAACAGATGGAAGCGGCCTTTCTCCCGGCAACCGGGTAACCGCTGAAGCTTTGGTAAAAGTGATGCAATATGCCAGGTCAAAGCCCTGGTTCAAATCTTTTTATAATGCCCTGCCAGAAATAAACGGCATAAAAATGAAAAGCGGGTCAATCGGCGGTGTAAGAAGTTTTACAGGTTATGCCGGTAATTATACATTTGCGATTATTATTAACAATTACAATGGTTCTTCAGGTGAGATAGTAAAGAAGATGTATAAGTTGCTGGATATATTGAAGTAAACGAAAGCTCGCTGGTTAATGTGTTGCATAGTGCTTAATCAGGTCGTCAAATTATTTGCAGCAGACTTTTACCCATGTTTATACAAAACTTTTTTAAAAAACCAGTCAATATTCCATAATCTCAATCCGGCGGAAATCCATTGGATGACTGTTTGACTGCAGGGAAATATATCCATCTTTTACTGCATCGTTTCCTTCAATAATCAAGTTTTTAGTAACTGCCTTTGCAGAGTCGTAGCGGGGATTCTTGAATTGAGTAATTTGTCCGCCATTAACAAAATGAGTTATTTTTCCATTTTGAACATTAATTCAGCAATTAACCATTGGTCGCCATGAAAAGTTCTTTTTACATCTGGGGGTGTGCAATAAGAAGGATTTCTTTTTCCATTACAGATAATAATAACCCCATATTGCAGATAATGCTAATCATAGGTCTGACAAACCTGCTGTTGCTAACCCTTAATGCTTTCGTCCCTCATTGTTATTTCACGTGTCCTGTTTAAAAAGGCATAATCAACTTTACACAAACATT
>JAABUK010005060.1_pt1 | contig 20910 bp, 1 predicted proteins | sample 5559141 | NCBI WGS metagenome assembly JAABUK01 (sample SAMN10711869, study PRJNA513367) | rock metagenome | isolation source: Antarctica rocks | place: Antarctica: Victoria Land, Pudding Butte nord | collected 2016-01-03
AGAGTAATAATAAGGTATACTATAGAATAATAATGAAATATACTATAAAGTAATAATAAAATATACTATAAAGTAATAATAGAGTATATTATAGAGTAGTAATAAAGTATACTATAGAGTAATAATAGGGTATATTATAGAGTAGTAATAAGGTATATTATAGAGTAGCGATAGAGATATACTATAAAGTATATTATAAAAATTGAATATAAGAGTATAGTAGAGTTATTATAGAGTTATATATTAATATATAATAAGACTATATATACTTTATTACTACTCTATAGTATAGTTTATTACTATTTTATAATATAGATTATTACTACTTTATAATATACTCTATTATTATTCCTACTCTATAAAGTACCTCGTTATTACTTTATAGTATATTTTATTATTACTTTATAATATACCCTATTATTACTCTATAATATATTTTATTATTACTTTATAATATACTTTATTATTACTCTATAATATATTTTATTATTACTTTATAATATACTTTATAATATATTTTATTACTACTTTATAGTATACCTTATTACTACTTTATAATATATTTTATTACTACTCTATAGTATACCTTATTATTACTTTATAATATATCTTATTACTACTCTATATTATACCTTATTACTACTTTATAATACATTTTATTACTACTCTATAGTATACTTTATTACTACTTTATAATATAATTTATAATATACTTTATTATTACTTTATAGTATATTTTATTACTACTCTATAATATACCTTAATACTATTATATAGTATACTCTATAGTACGCCCTATTATTACTTTATAATATACTTTATTACTACTCTATAATATATCTTATTACTATTTTATAATATATTTTATAATATACCTCATTACTATTTTATAGTATATCTTATTACTATTTTATAATATACTTTATTACTAGTTTATAATATACTCTAATATTATCTTATAATATATTTTATTATTATAACTTTATAGTATATCTCGTTATTACTTTATAATATACCCTATTATCGCTTTATAATATACTCTAGTACTACTCTATAATATACCTTATTACTACTCTATAGTATATTTCTTAATATACTTTATTATTATTTTATAATATACCCTATAACTTTATTTAAATAAGTTATATAAATTATTTAACTAGCGCGTAATTTAATAATTCCGTAAAACTCTATAATTAAATAATTTGATTTTTTAAATAATATTTTCTACTCTTTTATTATTCCTTTAAATTATCTCTTTATTTAACGATTATAAATCTAGGACGCGCGAGTAACTCTAAATATAATTATCTTTTTTTAAATAAATACCCAGAATCTATCTAATACCCGAACGATATAATAATTATAAATACCGTTATTTTAAATCGTTAGAAAGAGATAAAAATAACGAGGTAAATAATATATCGTTTATATTAAAAACCTAGGATCGTAAAAATCGTTTAAAATATAAGATTTTAGAAGGTTATCTCTATTTAATTTTATTTTATACTAAAAGTTTTAAGAGGGTATAAGGCCTATATAAATATATTTAATAATAAATAAATATCGTATATCCCTTCTCTTAATAGAAAGAGGGTTCGTTTTATTTAATAGATTACCCTTATATATAACGGGCTATATATAATACAAGTTAATATATACCTAACGAATTTCTTAGAAACTTTAATATATAGTACTTTAGGCTCGAATTAATAAAAGTAATCGCGAAAATTAAAGACTTTATTCCCGTATTATCGCGCTCTAACTAGTTTGTTTTTGGGGTTTAAGATATAATATTCCTTATTAAATAAAATAAACCCTCTACCGGTAGATAGGATAAGAAACTCGTAGAGATTATTAAAGAAATATAATATAATATTTATAATAAGAAATTTAAACGATTTATTAACTTTATAAAATATAAAAAAGAGATTTATAACGAAATATATAAATTAAAATTTAAAAAGATTTTAGATATAATAGGATTTTTATTAACCCCTCTAAATTATCTAATAATTATTAATTATAGATATTATAGGCGAGTTCGGTCTCTTTTTATTTTATCTTTTTTTATTTTAATATTATAACTAAGCCCTTATAATAATTATATTATTCCGTATAAGATTATACCGGCCTTAGAGTTATACTATATAATTTCGAGATTTATCGCGTCGTACCTCGATTAATCTTTAGATACAAATCTCCTAAATTATTAAAGAAAGACTTTAAATAGTTACTATATACTTTATAATAAATATTTTCTTATTATTTCTTTAGACCCCTTTATAATTATAAAGTTTTATCGTTATTTTTAAATATTTAACGGGTAATTTTCTATAGATTTACCCCGTTTAATTACTATTACCGATAAGTAAAAAAGTACCTCTATATTATTCTTATTTATTAAATCTCTAGTAGTTCCTAGTAGTCCTATATACTTTATAATTAAGCCGTCTATAATTAAAGTAATAGAAATTCTCTTAAAGAACTTAAAAGGCGGTAATAATAAAAGGATATTAATTATAATATTAATAAAAAGTTATTTACTATTTATCTCTATTCCGTATAAAACGTGTACGAAGATTATATAAATATTTATAAAGTAGTATCCCGTATCCTCGAGCTCTTAAGAGTATATAATATATTTAATTAAAATATTATTAATTAGCTAGAAGTTATAAACGAGGCCTAGAATTATTATCGTCGCTTTATTCGTAATTTTAAGACGTATTTTACGCGCGCCTAGATCTTTATTTTTCTAGAAAAACTTAACGACGCTATCCCTATTATTTAATTTTATAACGATCGTAGTTATTTCTTAATTAATTATTTATATTTATTATACTATATTAAGACTAGCTTTATAATAGTTATTAAATATTATATATAAATCCTATAAAGGGAGTATGCGGCGTAGTTACGCTATTTATATTATAGTATTATATAATAGTTTCCGGTACTCCGGAGCCTCTTTAGAAATAAAAGACTCGGATATCGATAAATCTCAAAAACTCCTATTAAAACCCTAATGACCGACCGCGCGGATAGGGCTAGTAACGTCCTACTAGTAGCCCTAAATTACGGATAAGACTAGTAGTATCCTATTAATAAGTTTAGTAAATTAGGGGTCCGGGTAACGTTTTATTAATAAATTTAATAACTCGGGGTTATTATTAATAACTTATTAATAAATTTAATAACTTTTATTTATTAATATTATACTCTTAATATAGTTAGTATCTATTATTTATAGATAGTATACTACTAGCCCCGATAATATATTTAATTTATTAATAATATACTCGAAGTCCGTTTAATAAATTAATTATATACTAATCTCTACTAGTATAATATACTTATTATTAAACTTTAAGTTTAATTATTATTTAATATCTAATATTTACTACTAATATTTATTATAAACTATATTATTATAATTACTTTTTCCTTTATATCCGCTAGAGTTATTATTATTTATATTTATACTTTAACCTCTACCGCCTCTACTAGTACCTAGTTTAAAGTATTCACGTAAAATATATTTAACCTTCGTATAGTATTAATTAAAGTTCTCATTCTAATTATCTTACCCTTATTATTATTAATAATATTTATTCTAGTTATAATAGTACTATTAATAGTAGAGATAATAACGAAGAAAACGTCGACGATATCGATAATATAACTAGTAGGTTAAATAGTGATAAATAATTTAATTTTATAAATAAAAAGTTTACCGCGGCCTAAATATAACCCGGTATTCTCGCTAATAATAATATTTAAAAATTTATATTTATATTTTTAGACTACTTTATAAACTATTTAAAATACTTTAAAAATAAATAATAATCGTAGAAAATTATAGGATTTTTCGTTATAAAGTATTTTTATATAATTTTTATCCGACTCGGATATTTATTATATCTAGTTTAGATAGTTATTATATCCGATTTAAATAATTATTATATCCGACTCGGATAATTATCTCGTCTGTCATGGGACTGGATTAGTATCTAGATATTCATTGAATTAACGGCCAAGTTTATTGAACTATGGCCTAGTTATAGTATAGGAGTAGGCTAAAATAAAAGATAAAGGACGAAAACTAGGGTAAGGCTAGCTACTATCTAAATAAGAGCTAGTATACGGAGTATTTATTTATTTCCTATCCCGACTATATTAGGATAGAAATAGGGAAACTAGTTTAAACCTAAATTAAATCTAAGATAAATTAAGCTAGGTTAAGATAAATAAGGTTATATTATAATAATAGCCCCCTCTTTAAGGTCGAGCTCCTATAAGATAAATAAATGATTAGTTTTATTAATTAGATTTCGTAACCCTAAATCTTATTTAGGGTTACGAAATAGCTAAGATAAAAGCGCGTCGGAGTATTCGAGTTATCGATAGTAACGGATAAAGAATAGGACGGGGAATAGGCGGCGGTATATAAATAAAACTAGGCGTTAATATTATTATCTATAAATAATAACGGCGGGGCTAGGCTATAGGGTGCTATTTATTTATATAATAATATAAAATATCGGTCGAAACCGATACGGAACGATAACCGAGGGGATAATAACGGATAAGAAATAAACTATAGTATAAACGGGGGTTAACTTCTTAAAAATCGGACTAGGATAAAAATAATAAAGGTTCCTTATACTAATACCTCTAAATAGTATACGGTAATTCGTAGAGGCTAGCGGCGCTAGGATTCGAGATATAATATTTATTAATAAATTATTAGTAACGGGTAAAGTACTAGAAGGGTTCCTATATAACGACGTAGCCTTCTTAATCGACGTAATACTTTAATAAAGGTAGATTATAACGGCGATCGTATTTAGAATTTAAGATACCGTTAATATACTATTTATATTAGTTATCTTTAGTAGTTATAGGTTCTCGGATAGGCTAGATTTATCTAAATAAAGAGTCATTAACTATTAATTATAATAAACTAACGTAGAAGACGGGGTAAATTTTTATAAAATACGGAAAGTCTAGTTAAATTATAAAAGAATTATTAAAAACCTTAAAGACTCGGAAGGGGCCGATATTATAATCGTCGAGTTTAACTAAAAAGTATATAATATTTAAATTCTTAATATTTAGCTATATTTAGTCGTTTATTAAATATATCGGATATAGGCGCCTTCGTTAGTTAACCGAGGATTTAAAAATAATTTAGGTAATAAATATCTTATCGCGGAGGTAGTTATTTAAAGTTTCTATTTATATTATAAATTTATCGGTAGCGATTAAATAGGTACGGGCTTAGGCGGTAAGATTTTAAAATAAAGATTTAATAAACTTAAAACCGATATATAAATATTAATTATAATTAGTTAAGAAAGGCGAGGCTAGAGTATTAAAAGAATTAATATTATTATTAGAAAACTCCGCTTTAAGGAGCTATTTCACTTAATTATCCTATATATAATTAATATATACACGGAGGTAGTATTTTATTATAATATTAAATTACTCGGTTTAATTATCCGTTTAAGGATAATATTTAATAAATATATATTAGTCGATTTTAAAGCGTTTATATAAAGCCTCCTAGAACTTTAATATAAATTAAGATCCTCGATCCGAAATAAAAATATCTAGTAACCTATAAAGCTTCTATATATTCTAGTAGAAAACGTCGTAAACTTCATTTACTTCTATCGACGTAATTAATACTAAGTACCGTATCTTAGTTAAGCGGTCTACGAAAATTAGAATATACTAATAAATAATTCTTATAAAGGTATAAAACGATAGGGGATTTATATAGTTTATCGAGACGTCTCTTTAACGTCGTTACGGGGGCGGTAATAAACGTAGTTATCCTTAAATACGTTAACGGGAAGGTTTAGTTCTTCGGTATATATAATAATTCCTAACGAATTACTAGATAATAATATAGACGTTAGGCTACTAATAGGCCCGATTAATTAATTCGTAATATTTAATACGACCTAGGTAACTACCCGCGATACTATTATAAATTAACTAGATTAGACGAAGGCGTAGTTTATTAAAATTCGGAATATATCTTTTTTCTTAGAAGTAAAGAACTCTATCCCTATCTTTATATTTAACGAGGGGAATTCCGTTATAATAGCGTTCTAGAATATAATATTTCTAGGACTCTAGGGGCGAATTAATCGGCTTAATTAATTATATCCTATAATTAATAAATCGGGGTATTATATAAGTCTTTATCTAGGTTAATAAATTAATCTTTATTTAATTCGGGTTTATAGGATATAGGTAGGGTTTAGGGTTCTAAATCGATATCCGTATTAAAGTTTATCGGGGTCGTATAAATTAATATAAAGTATAATTAAAAGAGCTAGACGAGAATCTCTAAATCTATTATTAATATAACTAGAATAACTAGGACTAAGACTAAGGTCGCTATATTTAGCGATATATTATAAATATAATCCTCGAGGACTTCTAGGGCTAGGTTTTTTTTGTTTAATATAATTTAATATTAATATTAATATTTAAAATTTAATTTATCCCCTTCTTTAAAGAGGTCTCTTAACGGATACGTTAATATATTAAGTTTACTATCTTTTTTACTAGGCCGGTAGGTAATTTTATAATTAAAACGAGATAAAAACTCGCTCTACCTCGTTTAACAGCGAGATAATACTTTAAATAAAGTAAAATATTTAAGAGTTATATAATTAAATATTATTTCGATAAAAAGAGTAGATCCCTTTAGTTTAAAATACTATTCCTCGAATACGCGGACGATTATTATAAACTCTTTATTATAGATTTTATAATTATACTCGGTAAGGTTATACTTCTTTAAAAAGTAAATAATAGGGCGAAGGATATCTTAATCATTATACTAGGATAGGACGCCTTTAGATACGTAATTAGATATATTTATTTCTACTATAATTTTACGGTCGGGGTCGAAATAAACTAGGATAATATCGGAGATAAAGGCCTTTTTTAAGGTATTAAAAATTACTTAATATCGAGTACTCTACTCGAAGACGATACTCTTTTTAATTAGGGCTATAAATAGTATAACGAGTTTACTAAACTTATAAATAAAGCGCCGATAAAAGTTAGCGAATTTTAGGAAACTTTAAATATCTTTAATATTAACTAGCTATAATTAATTTAGGATAATATCGATTTTCTTTAAATCTATTTTAATCCCTTTAATAGTAATAATTAATCCTAGGTACGTAACCTCCTTAACGTAGAAATTATATTTAATAATATTTATTTAGAGCCCCGCCTCGCGGAGCTTTTAAAGAGTATATTTAATATAAATTTCGTACTCTTCCTCGATATCGCTATAGATTAGAATATCGTCGAGATATACGGTATAAGTCTTATCGAGAAATTTATAAAAAATATCGTTAATATAGTATTAGAACGAGGCAGGGTTATTATATAATCTAAATAATATAATAAAATATTCGAATAGGCCGAATCGGGTATAAAATATAATAAGTTTTTTATCGCCCTCTCTAACGCGGAGGCGATTAAAAATAAATATAATATTTAATTTAGAAAATACCTTAGTACGATTTAATTAATTTAAGGTTTTTAATATTAAGGGTAAAAGGTATTTATTCTTTATAATAATAATATTCAACCCTCGGTAATTAATATAGAAACATAGGCCTCCGCTAAGTTTCTTTACGAATAGGATAAAGGACGCGGTATAAAACCGATTAACTCGAATAAAACCTTTACTAAAATTCTTATCTAGGTAACGGCGGAGTTCTAGGATCTTATTACGACTTATATTATATAAACTAGACGACGGAGGTTATAGCCCTTCTTTAAATTTAATAATATAATTATATAACCGATACGGGAGTAAGGTATCAATATCTTTTCTTAAAAAAATATCCAAAAATTCATAATATTATATAAATAAGATCGTAGTTAGGTTAATATTCTTATTATCTCGATAAGTTTAAAATTTTTCTTAAATAACGGCGGAGGTAAAGTAGAGCTCCTTATTTATTTTAAATATAACTCGATTCTAGGCTTAATTATAAATATTTAGTTTAAAGTTTTAACTAAAGCGGGGCTTAGGTTTATAATATTTAGATTCTTAATAAAATTAAATATTTAAGGTCGAGATTTCTTTTAAAATACCTAGAAATTAATCGATTTTTATAAATAATAAATTAAATATAATTTACTCGTTAAGCCTAACGAGCCGGGTAAATAATCGAGATTTTATCTCGTATATATTAAGAGTAGTTAGGTATTAGGTTCGTTATTCTTAATATTAAAATTTAGAACGAAGCGAGGCTAGGCTATAATATTTAATTTTAAATATCTTTCCTTACTTAACGGTAGTAATAATATAACTATACTCGTTATTATAGCTAATTCTTATAGGAATAAGTAACTAGGATTAAAGCGGGGAAGACTCCTTTTAAATCTAGGTTTATTATTAATAAACCTAGAACTAGGATAATTCCTTTTAAATTCTATATTATTTTATATAAGTATTAAACTAGGCTAAAGACTAGGGTTACTTTTAATAAACCTAGAACTAGGTTAATTCTTCTTAAATCGAGGTTTACTTTTTATAAACTTAGGACTAGGTATATTATTAATAAACCTAAAATTAAAATAACTTCTCTTAAGTCGGAATTAATTATTTAATAGTAATATTATCGTCTATAAATAATAACGACTCTTTATATATTAACAACTCCTTTTAAATCGGGGCTTGCCCTACGCGGGTATCGGATAAAGTTAGGGATTAAGATTCTTAGGTTTAAAAACTTTCTTAAAGTATAAAAAAGAGTTTATTTTCTATAAAGACTTTTACGGGACTAGGGGTATAGTTTTTTAAATAAAAATATAAAGCGAAGATTAAGGAATTATCTAAGAAATCGGTAGTAACTTTATAACGGTAGAGGTATAATAGGCCGATTACGACGGGGTACTAATTAAGTTTAATAATAAAGAAAATTATTCGTTCTTAATAATTATAAATATTTAAAATCACTTCTACGATATAAGTAATACGTCCTATAGCGGTAGGTACGCTATTAAAGGGTCGGATAATATAAGGATAACGAAGAAAACAAAGGGGTAGACGTTAAATATATATAAAATCATAATCGATAAAAAAATAATCGGATATATTAATATTAATTAAGACTTTAATTTGAATTCGGGATTAGTTATTCCGTAATTAATAAGAAATAACTATATATTTATTACGAAAAGTAAGGTCGGTTTTAAAAAGTTATATAATAATCTTAGACGAAAGTTTAGTTAGTAACGAAAATAAATTAAACGATATAACCGATAAATAAGAAAGTATATATAGGGTTTTAGGTACCTATAGTCCTAGTATATAATTTTATACCGGGATTATTCTTTTCCCGCGTTTAAAATAACTCCTCCTATAATACTCTCGTCGTTATCGACGATAATTATAATACTAAATCGGAGGCTAGCTAGTTTAATTAAATAGGCTCTTATATTATACCTAGGCGACTTATAATAAAAGTAAAACCTCTACTTCTCGTAGATAATTTTAATAACCGGGGTTCTCGTTAATTTACCTTTAAATAATAATTTAAATAGAATCGAGGTTTATTAACTCCCTAAATAAGAGGGTTAGAGTTATAGTAACGGGGATAAAAATACTTATTATAATAAAGCGGGTTATAAAGGTAGAAGTTAATAAAAATATAATAAATCTCCTCGAGGTTTATCCTAATTTAATAGGAGCGGTATTTTAATAAGGTAGATAATATTTAATCTACTAGAGTTCTTAATCGATTTCGGAGTATATACGGACGTATTTATCGAAAGTATATAACCGTTAATTATTAATTTTCCTTTAAGAGATAAAGGCCTATTAGGTAATATAATTAATATTATATTTTATAATATAATTAAGAATTCGTCCTTTATTCGAGAATATTCCTTCTTCTAGGTAACGAGGTTAAAATATTTATTAAAAAGTATAAAGCCTTATTTAAGTTCCCGGATATAATTCCGAGTATTCTTTTATTTAAACGGGTTATTATACACTTCCCGTAACTTCTTTCGTTAATCGGTAAAATTAATTAAGGTATAAAGACCCTCCTTTTAATAACGATTTATTAAATTAAAGGCCTTTTTACCGATAGCTAATTTAAACTCTATATAAATAATTTTATTATTATCGGTAGAGTAACGATTATAATTAATATATATCCACTATATTAATATTTATTTTTAAATATCTAATTTATTTTAGTCCCCTTTATATTCCGAGATATCTAAGAGCTTTTCGGATCTAGGAGGTATTCGAGATTATAAAAAAATAAGTTATTAGGTATTTAAAGAAGGAGACGAGCGTAGGCCTATAATAATAATATTATTAAAAGTATTCTTATCGAATATTTAAGGCGGGGGCTAAGGTATAATTTAGGTTATAATAAATACGACCTAGGCTATTACCTAAATAATAGTATAAACTAGGGATTACGTATCTAGCGTAGGAGGAAGAGGAGGAGGCGTAAACAAGGACAAAATATCGAATAAAGAATTACTCTCGACCTAAATATATAGGTAGTCGAAGGTATTCAAGAAACTAATAAAATTATTCTAAACTTCGGCGAGGAATTATTATACGCGGTTTTCGGGGTTAAAGAGTTAATTCTTTATAATAATTATTTTAGTACTAGGGAGTACTAGCTAGGTAATTAATCTTTTATAATATTATAAAACGGGATTAATATTTAGATATTTATTAAACTAACGGCTAGGTTTATTAAACTATAACCTAGTTATAATATAAAAGTAGGTTAAGATAAATGATAAAGGACGAAAGTTAGGGTAGGGTTAACTATTATCTAAATAAAAACTAGCGCACGGAGTATTTACTTATTTCCTATCCCGACTATATTAGGATAGAAATAGGGAAACTAATTTAAATTTAAATTAAATCTAAAATAGGTTAGGCTAGGCTAAAATAGGTAAGACTATACTATGATATTATCTAACTCGAAAAGCTATTTTATTCGACTCGAATAATAGTAGGATATCCTAAAATTTCTATTTATAAACGTTATAAATATTTAGTCTATTAACGCTATTAATAAAATAGATAAATATTAAATTAAAGAATTTATAAAGCGAGTAATATTTTATTTTTATAATATTAAACCCGTAGATATAGCCTCTATTAAAGATATATTATTATTATTTACCGCGATATTTATTCGGTAATCCCTTCTTAAACGGGATTTTAGTCGATTTCTTTTCTATATTAAAATATTATTAATATAAACCCTATTAATAAATATCTTAAAAATAAATAATTTAATTATGAAAGTTAAAGCCTTTAACTTATAATATTTAATAATAAATACCGCGCTAGTCTTCGCTTCGATATACTTTATAATAGATTTAAAGTTATTACTATTTATATCTTACTCCTATAATTAATATCCTTTAAATTTAACTCTTATTTTAATAGTATTAATAATAGTTATTATCTTTATAATTATAATCTAATAAAGAGGAAATAATATCGATTTATATTTATAAACTTAAACTTTTATTTAGGCGATAGATATATAATTAGGCGAAGATACTATTTTATATAATTAAATTAAAATTATATTCGCTCTATTTAGAATCGGATTTTCGAGTTTTATTAAATTATTAATTTTACTACTCTTCGCCTTTATAATTTCGTCTAGTATATAACCGAATATATCTATTAATCTCTACGTTATAATAATCGGCTATTAAATATTATCTATTATAACCGGGATACCCGTTAGGTTATTAATATTATCCGAGTTATTTAAAAATCTCTAAGCCTTTAGAGCCTAGTTAAAAAAATTATTAATATTATTATATTAATTAAATAAAACGGGTACGACTTTAAGACTATTATCGGAGAGAAAGAAATAATAATATTAATAAATATAATTTCGGTAACTAGAATATTTTTAGGCTTTTATATTTATTAAATAAAATAAATATAACTTTAAGATTATCGTCGGAGAGAAAGAAAAAACGATATTAATAACTATAACTTCGGTGGCTAGAATATCTTTAGGTTTATAAATAACGCTTTTTTTAAAAAAAAAATCATAGTTTTATTATTAATTTTATCTTTACCTAGGGTCTTAACTTTAGCGGTATAATAAAATATTTATTCTATGATTTCTTTTTTATATTTTAGATTTTTAGACTCGGTAGTAAATTTATTTTCCTCTCTTTTAATCTTTTTTATAATATTATTTTAAACTCGATAATAATCTTACTCTCCTTAATTTTAATCTTCTTTATAATATTATTTTAGACTCGGTAATAAACTTACCCTCCTACTTTTTAACCCTCTTTATAATATTATTTTAAACTCGGTAATAACTTTACCCTCTTTAATTTTAATCTTCTTTATAATATTATTTTAAGTTTAATAATAATTTTACTCTCCTCCTTTTTAACCCTCTTTATAATATTATTTTAAACTCGGTAATAACTTTACCCTCTTTAATTTTTATCTTCTTTATAATATTATTTTAAACTCGGTAATAACTTTACCCTCTTTAATTTTAATCCTCTTTATAATATTATTTTAAATTTAGTCTTAATCCTCTTTATAATATTATCTTTATTTTAAATATATACCCTTATAACTTTATTCTTTAGAGTCGCTTTAATAGAGATATCGGTTTAATATTTAATCGTTTTTTCTATATATAGGACCTTTAAGATCTTTTAATATTAAACGGATTTAAATAATAAAGTCTAGATATAAATATATTTTAAATTAATTAACGGATTTTCTTTTTTATATTTAGTCTAGGTTTTAATAATTTCTAAAAAGATTCTATATTTATTAAAAGATTTAATTCTTTTTATAATATTAGGATAAATTCGCCCCGGAAGTTTAATATAAATACTTTAAATAATATTATATACCTTATTAAAGTTAAAGTATTTAGAGGATATAATATAGCCTTTCGAATAAAAAACGATTTTGAAAAATTTATTTAATATAGGTTATATTAATCTATATAATCTCTTACTCTTAAATAATATAAGGTTTAGTTTATTATTAATATTAATATTAGATTCGGAATTAAATTTAAAAATAATAATATTCTTCTAATTTAAGGGACTAGGCGTAATTATAAATTTATTAATTAATATATTATAAAATTAACTAGGTATTAACGGATTAAGTATTTTAAAAATTAATCGCGAGTTAATTAAAATCTTATAAAATTAAAAGGTTTATTTTTTTTATTTTTTTTTAAAAGTATTAATTTAAGCGCCCCCTTTAATATATTTTTTAATTTATTATTTAAATCTTATTATTTCTCGTATAATAACTATTAAAAGGTTTTTATCTAACGGCTTTAATAACTCCTTTAATCTAGTATCGATATTATCCGCTTTTTATTAGATTTTATTAATAATATATAAAAGATTAGATAAATATTAGTAATTATTTTTATAATAATAAACGGGGCTCGTTTATCTTTTCCGAATATAAATATTTAAATATTTAAAGAGCGCCGATTATAATAAAAAGATATTAAAGCGTTTATTATAAATACCGAGTATAATAATATAAGATTTATTCGAGTTAAAAAAGGTATCTTCCTCTCTCTTTATTATAATATAATTAATTCGAGTATCTAGATTATTTTTAATAAAATAATACCCGAAATTATAATAAAAGCGTTCGTTATTAAATATTTAAATTTATTACTAAAAAGACTCGCTCTTTTATATTTAATCGGGTTTTATTAAACCGCCGATTATTCTTTTTTTTATTTTAACCTTCTTTACTAAATTAAAGGCGCTCGAATTAATAAAATTATTAATTAATATAAAAGTAAAGAGGTTAGTATAATTCTTTATTTAAATATATTCTTTTATAAAATTTATATAAAATTAATTAAATAAGTTTCCGCTAGAATCTTTAATTTATTTTTAAAAATATAAACCGGCCTTTAGGGCCTTTAATTATTATAAATATAAATTAATTACTTTTATTTTATTTAAATTTAGGGAGTTTAATTAAATCTAAAACTATAAACTAATTTCTTTTATTCGAAGATATATATAAATAAATATAATTTAATAATTATTAAAAAGTATAAAATAATAACTAGTATAATATATAATTTATAAAGAAGTAAAAAAGTAAAGATTTTAAAAAAAACGAATTTAAAGAAAGAAATAAATTAAAATAAATAAAGTAAAGATTAATAAAAGAATATTTAATATTAAAGTATTATATATTTAGTAAAATAAGGCTCGTTATTATTACGGAGTAAATAATTTAACTAGATCTCTAAAGCGCCCTATATTCGTTATTAAATAATAAGGCTACTATTATATTATAAACGTAGATAGTAGTATAAATAATTTAATTATATTATAATTAAATATAGCGAGTAGTATTATAACGTAAATAAATAAAAGGAGAAAAATAAAAGGTATATAAATTATTTTTTATTTAAATAATTATATTTCTTCTTAATACTCGTTATTTAATTATATAAAGTCCTTTACTAACTCCCGATATTATTATATTTTTTTAAAATTATATTTATTTAGGGCCCCTAAAAGTTATAATATTTCGATAATAATTTAATTATATATATTAATACTCCCCTAATATTTAATTTTAGACTTTTATTAATAATCTTAATTTTTTACTATATCTTTCGTATTAATTAAATAAAGGAGATATATATTATATAATTTATAATTAAATAAGCCCGTCGATATTAAATTTATTAAGATATAAAAGATTAAAAAGGAGATTATTAATACTATTATAAATAATAAAGAGAATATATAATTATTATTAATATTTTAATTTAATTTAAGGCTATTTATCTTTAAGGGGGTTATAAATATTAAAGAATATTTAATTTAGAGGTAAAATTCTAGACTTTAAAAAATATTTTAAAAATAATTATTATTATAAAGAGGTCGCTATATTTAGGTAAAGAAATAATAAATAATTTAAATATTTAAAAAAATATAAATATATATAAATTAAGGTCTTTAATATAACGAATATAAATAAATAAAAATATTAAAAAAAATAAAATAAAGATCGATAAAAGGATATTCGGGGTAGAAGTAATATATATTTAATAATATAAAACTTATTATTACTACGGAGTAAATAGATTACCCGAATTTTAAAAAGCCTCGATTATAATAGTTTTTAAAAGGGGCGACTCCTTTAATATAACCTCCCTTCTTATTTTTAATTCTATAAATAACGAAGACTATAAAGACCTATTTATTTTCTATTTATTAGAAGATATTATAGATATATTAATATTAGATATCTAGGAAATTATTAATTTATTAGTATTAGCCTTTAACGATATAAACGTTATAAATAGTTACGTCGAAGAGTATAGCGTAGATAATACGTAGTAAGATATTAATAAAAATATAATAAAATTCGGCGACTTAGAGTCTAATACTACCGTAAATAAATAATAACACTATATTTATTATCGGATAACGAAGTTAGGTTTAAAGTATTTATATTTCGTTAATTCCTTATTCTTTTTATTCGGCGTAGATATATTTCTTAAAAATAACTTCTAGTTTAAAGTTAACGGAATTATAATAATTATAACTAGTTATAAATATAAGAGAGGGGTTAAAAACTAGCCTAGTTTATTAAATAATATTTATTATAACTCTAATAAAGGTATATAATTAATATATAAATTTTAATTATACCGTAATTAATCGAGTAAAAAATAATATAATAATATAAAAAGATAAAAAGTAAGAAGATAAAAAATAGATAAATAATCTTTTATTTATATAATTATCCCTCTTCTTTATTATTTATTCGTTTAAAACTTTATTCTAAAGAAGACTTTTTTATCGGAGTATTTTAATAAAAGGGGGAAATATAATAAAAGTATTTAACCCCCGGTTAATCAAGATTTAATATCTTCGATTATAATAAAAGTAATAATACTCTTAATTCGCTTCTTCGATTTTATCCCCCGAACCCGATTCGGGCGATTCGTTATTTAAATCGGATAACGATATAAATTAACTCGGATTTCGGCCTTTAAATTACTTTATTAAATCTTTATTCTTATACGTTTTTTATTATAGTAATTAATAGATATTCTTTTTCTTTATAATATTAATATTTATAACTCTTTTATCGCTTTATATTTAAATTATATATACGCCCTCCGTTTATAATTTAGATATAGATTTCCTCGGCTACCCTCTAACTCTTCGTAAAGAATTTAGGGTTATAAATAATATTATATTAATTTTAATTAATAAATAAATTAATATAAAAGAAGTCCCTTCCCTTAATTATTATAAATATAAAATAAATATTTCGCTCGATATTCGATAGTCCGTAAAACCGCCGATTATTTAACATTTTAAAGTTAAGAGTATATAATAAATATACTCTTTTTATTTTTATTATTTTATAAGATTTTTAAACCTACCCTAAATATTAATAATTAAAGACTTTTATAAAAATATTTTATAAATAAATAAATAATTATTTTTAATCCCTCTAGCCTAAATTCTTTATTTTTATAATAATTTATATCTCGCTTATTAACCTTCCTTTTTATATAATAATAAAGTTCGTTTTAACCGACTTTTATTCGCGTATTTATATACTATCCCTACGCTAACTATAATAATATAGTTTTATATTTAATCTATAGATTATTATATCTTTATAAAGATAACTCGGATTAAAAAAGTCCTCCCCTAACGTCTTCTAGTATACTAGGTTTTTATAGATATAAACTAAATAGTTATTAATCTAGTTATAATCTACCTCCCGTTTATTAATTTCGGTATTCGGTATCGTTAGGCCTTATATAAATATCTTTACTCGATTCGCTTTAATAAATATAACTAGACCTTTAAAAAAGCCCTTTAAGTTAAATATCTTCGCTATATTTAATACTATATATTAATACCGAGTATCTTATTTATAGATTTATCGTAAAGTAATATCCTCGTCTACGTCCGTTTATTAATTTAATTTATCGAGATATAAAAAAACCCCGGCCTTAATAACTTTCTTTTCTTTTTACCTTCTCTTTTAATTAAATAATATAAACTCTATCTTTTACTAAATTATCCTTTATAATAGTAATTTTAATATAACGAGTATTATACTCTATTATTTACTCTTAATAATTATTATATTTATTCGTTTACTCGTAGTAGTTTTTTAATAATATTAGATATATCCTCTTTATTATTTAAATACTATAAGAGTCCGGTGGACTATATTATCTAATTATTAATATTATATAAATAAAAATATAAAATTTAGGGAAGTTAAAATATAACTCGCCCGTTTTTTTATCGATCGGTTTATATTTTTTAAAGACTTCTTTTAAAAGATTAATTTTATTTAATATTATATTTATATACCTAAGCGTTTCTTCGTTATATAAATAATATCTTATAAATATAATAAAATTAATAATCGCTCGTTTTATATATAGTATTTCTAATACCTTTTTTAATAATAGAGGGGTAAATACGGGTATAATTATTTATAAAAATTATTTACTCTCCTCCCCCGTCTATTAATTAATTTTATTAAAGTTTAGGAAACGCCTTAAATTAGTATATTTAAATATAACTCGAAATCGATTATCGAGTAGAGTTTTTATCTCTTCTTTTATTCTATCTTTTTTAATATATTAAATTTATTAATTTAAAAAGTAGTTTATTAGCCTCTTTATTATTAAAATATATAGTATATTAAAAGTCTAGATCCCGAAGATATTAACTATAAAATAACCCTCTACGAAGTTACATCGGTTATATATTATTATATTTAATAATTATTTAGATATATCCTTATCGTAGGTCCTTTAAATATATAATTATTCTATATATTACTTCGGTATCCTTAGAGGATATAGGACCTTAGGGCGTAATCGCTCGCGTTTATTTAACGATATTAAATATACCGGATAATATTTACTACTCTTAATAAAAGTAATTAAAATTTATTCTTTATAATCGTTAGGTATAGAAGCTAAAATCGGATAATATTATTAAATTAGTCCGTTTATATATATAATATAAATCCTCTTCCGAGTATACTCTTTAAATACTTTAAAATTACGCCGTTAATATAGATAGATATTAATTATAATTACGATTAATTTACCCTCTACTATAAGTCTTAAAGTATAATAATATACTTCGGCTTTCGCTTTATTATAGATTATTAATATTAAGCTAAATAATATTATTCCTAACCGAGTCTCTATTTATCGTATACTTCGTTCGAGGTTATTAATTATAATATAGACCGGCTAGGCCTACTAGTCTCTATAGATTCGAGATAAATAAATCTTATTTAATTTTATTATTACCGGTATAATAGTCGAGTTATTAAATAATTTATCCTATATCTCTTATTACTAGCCGGCTATATATATTTTATTAATAATAAAATCTATATTAAGATTTCGCTAGTATATCGGTATATAATTAAAACTCGAATTAAATAGTATATATCCTAGTAACGCTTTTATAATAGATATTATATTAAAGTAAAGAATAGAATATATTCTAGGCTCATTATTAAATTTATTTATATAAATCTAAAAAGTTTACTAGACCTAATCCCTATCGGTATTATTATATTTTATATTAAATAATTTGATTTTTAATAGTAGAGTATTATCGAAGTTATAGTATCCGTAGAAAGGTCTTAATTAATAATTTTTAAAAAATTTATTTATAAAACCGTTAGAGAGTCGCGCGACGTATATTTATTTAATTATTACGTAGTCTACTTCTAATCCGAAGGGATAATAATTTATACTCGATTCGGATAATTACTCGGATAAAGATTTTAAACCTAGTATATTTTTTCCTATTATTAGCCTCCCCGTACCTCGCTCTAGTAAATATTATTCTACCGATATAATTATTAAAAATAATATTATATTAATACCGCCCGAAGCCGTTATAAAGATTATTTATTTTATTATTTAAATTAATACGTTTTAAAGATAATATATTTTATAGTTCTCCGCGTTTTAGAATATTTATTCTATAATATCGTTATTTATATAATTATTTAATACGTATTATTTTTTTAAGAAATATTTATATCTTTACCCTAAAAGCGACTTTTATTATTAATATTGTCCTCGTTTTTTTTATTTATATAAATCAGGGGCTTTATAAGATCTTTATAAAAACGCGTCCGTTTCCTATATATTTAATTAAGATTATTAAATCGGCCTTTATATTATGATAAATACCTAGAAAAACTACTACTATTAAGATATTACTTTTTATAGTATCGATACTATCGATTTATTCGTCCTAGTAATAATATAATTTAAATTCTCTTTTCCTAGTAAGTTTATCGATAGGGTAAAATATTAATTAATTTAAAGTCATTATATAATTAATATTTAAATAATTCTAATACTATTTATTAATCGTCCGAGATATATACGAACCACGTAGTATATTAGGTTATTCGTATATTAAATATACTAGACTTCGAAGGTAGGATTTAGTTTTTAAAATATTAAAAAAATCTCGTAAAGTCTTAAAAATAAATTCTTAATATTAGATATAATAATTAGCCGGTATAACCGTAGTAATAAAATATTAATATTATAAGAATATCGTCTAGTTTAGTATATAAAAGAGTATAAAAAGAAATAGTATATATTATTCTATTTATTTAAACGAGAAAGAGGCTAGATTAAATTTATATATTAAATACTAAAATTAGGGAAGGGGATCTTTCTAAAAATCTATATATATTAATTAATAAATATACGAGAGCTACTTTTTAATATTAAATTTATAGAGGCCTTTATACTATCTCTTTACCCCTTTATCGAATCTTTTATAAAATATATTTACTACTAAAACGGGATAATTACCCGTTAATATAAGGATTCCTCCGCTTAATAAAAATATAATATATTAATTTATTATATCCCTATATCGGTAAATCTTAAAAACTCCTATTAAAACCCTAGTTACCGACCGCGCGGATAGGGCTAGTAGCGTCCTACTAGTAATTTTTATTAAGAAAAGTTATTAATAGGACGTTATTAGTAGCCCTAATTTACGGATAGGGCTATTAACGTCCTATTAGTAGATTTAATAAATTAGAGGTCCGGGTAAATAATTATTAATAAATTTAATAAATCGGGGGTCCGGGTAGTATCCTATTAATAACTCTAAATTAATTTTAGTAGGATTAATAACTTTAGTAATTTATATATATCGTTAGTATATTAATAGTAGCCAGCCCTATTATAGGGCTGAAATAAATAAAGTTCTATAATTGTCGCTATTTACGGTAGCGACCCCTAGCGACGACTATTAACGCCAGCGACCTACCGGGCCCGGAATAATAAGTTTTAGCGAAAGTTCTCGCGAGGGCGTCACCCAGGCATATCCGGGGAGTATACGCATATGAATACCATTCCATTTCGCATACCATGGCGCATGCCTTGGCGCATGCCATAATTGCGCATGCCATGGGGGGCTTTCGTCTGATGTTTTAGGGGCTGCTGCGGGGGGCGTATATCGCATGCTATTCAGGATACCTTTACGCATGCCATTCGTATGCCATTCGCATGCCATTCAATGGCATGCGCAAGCTGCGCACGCCATTGCGCATGCCATGGGGCATACTATGGCCCATACTATGGCGCATGCTAATGCGCATGCCAATGCGCATGCCAATGCGCATGCCAATGCGCATGCTATAGGGCATGTAATGGGCCTATTCGTCTGATATTTAAGTTACTGATTATTTATCGAGTTACTGAACCTACTGACAGTAAGTACTATTTACTAATAGGACCCTGCCCGGACCCCTGACTTACTGATCCTACTAAA
>JAABUK010005061.1_pt1 | contig 20894 bp, 20 predicted proteins | sample 5559141 | NCBI WGS metagenome assembly JAABUK01 (sample SAMN10711869, study PRJNA513367) | rock metagenome | isolation source: Antarctica rocks | place: Antarctica: Victoria Land, Pudding Butte nord | collected 2016-01-03
CGCGTAACGCGGCGAGGCAGAGGACAAAGTGTCGGGCAGATCCCATGACCGTCAGCGGGCAGTTTTCATGTCCGTCAGCGGGCAGCTTCGTGACCGTCTCCGGGCAGTCTCCCGTGGCCGCTGTCACTGAGGCGAGCCGCCGCAGCGATTACCGAGAGAGACGGACCCGGCCGCGTGCTAATCGGCGTGGACGATGCGCATCTGCTCGATGACGTATCGGCCAGCTTGGTGCATCAGATCGCCCTCGATGGCATCGCATCGCTGATCGTGACTGTGCGCAGCGGCGAGCGTGCGCCCGACGCGATCACCGCTATATGGAAGGACGGGCTGCTCGAGCGGCTGGAGTTGCAGCCGCTGTCACAGCGACAGACCGTGCAGCTTGTCGAGGCGGTGCTCCCCGGGCCGCTCGAGAGCCATGGTGCAGTCCGCATGTGGACCGCCTCGTCGGGCAATGCGCTGTTCCTGCGGCAGCTCGTCGAGGGGGAGCTCGAGGCGGGTCACCTGCAGGCGGTCGCCGGTGTGTGGCGATGGGCCGGCGACCTGGCGATCACACCCCGGTTGACCGAACTGCTTGACGCCCGGGTGGGTCGGCTGCCCGCCCGGTTGCAACGTGTTGCCGAACTGCTCGCATTCGGTGAGCCGCTCGGCGTCCATCTGATCGATTACCTGGTTGGCGGTGGGGCCGCGGAGGACGCCGAGCGGCGCGGATTGATCACCGTCGAGTCGGACCGTTCACGCTTCGAGGCGCGCCTGGTTCATCCGCTCTACGCCGAGGTCGTGCGCCCTCGAACGGGCGCCGTCGCCGCGCGTCGGATCTACGGGCAGTTGGCTGCGGCGCTGGCGGCCACCGGCACGAGGCGCGCAGGGGATCTGTTGCGGCTCGCGGTGTGGACGCTTGAGACCGACGCTGAACCGGATGCGGCGATGCTCACTGAGGCCGCGCGACGCGCTACCGTACTCGCCGATCTTGGCCTTGGTGAGCGGCTGGCCCGTGCCGCGGTGCGCGCTGGTGCCGGACTCGCGGCGGCACGAACGCTCGGGTACACGTTGAGCCTGCAGGGACGCGCGGGTGAAGCCGAGGAGGTCCTGGCGGGGTTGTCTCTGCGTGGTGTAACTGATGATCAGCTCGTCGAGGTCACCGTCGCGCGTGCTGCGAATCTCTGCTGGAGTCTTGACCGACCCATCGAAGCCGAGCTGCTGCTGCATGACGCGCAGGAAGTGGTCGCCGCGCCGGCCGGTCGTGACGAGCTCGGCGCGGTCGACTCGTTCTACCGGCTCCTTCGCAACAAGCCGGTCGAGGCGCTGAGGAAAGCTCAGGTCATTTGCGACTCGACGACGAGCGACCTCGCGGTGATCTGGTCGGCGGGAGTCATGGTGGCGGCGTCGGCGGTGATCGGCCGGCGGACGCCGACCAGTGTCGTCGAGCACGCGCGTGCGGTCGCTGCACGCTCGGCTGAAGCTGGCGCACTACGCGTCGGCTTGTCGTGGGCTGAGGTGATGGCGCATCGCCTATCCGGTGACCTCGAGAAAGCCGAGGACTGCGTTCGCCGCTGCGCGGAGCCAACCGAACATGATGGATGGGGCCACCCACGCACGACGTTGCTGCTCGGTCAGGTCGCGCTCGACCGCGGCCAGGTTCGAACCGCGCTGCGCTGGTTTCGGGAATCTGCAGCCGGCTTCAGCGACGGTCGATTCGCTGAATGGCGTTTCGAGTCGCTATTCGGACTTACGCAGGCTCTGGCCATGGCCGGAGACGCGCACTCGGCGAGGGAATCGCTCGCCGTGACCGCCGCCGCCTACCGACCCAGCGTGGAGCTGTTCCTACCGCAGCTTCACCTGGCAGAAGCCTGGGTGTGCGCGGCCGAGGGGGTCTTGACGCAGGCCGTTGTCTTCGCTCGTCAAGCGGCGGTCGTGGCCGCTGAGGCTGGACAACTGGCGGTCGAGGGAATCGCCTTGCACACGGCGGTCTGCTTCGGTGACCGAACCGCTGCCGGTCGGCTCTCCGAACTCGCCGTCCAGGTCGACGGGCCGCGCGTGTCGGCAGCAGCCGCTCATGCGTCGGCGCTCGCAGACGACGATGGCGCCGCCCTGGATTCGGTATCGGCTCGTCTGCAAAGGATCGGCGCGTTGCTGCTCGCAACCGATGCCTCCGCGCAAGCTGTAACAGCGCACCGGCGCCACAACCATGGCCGAGATGCGACGATGGCCTGGACAACGGCCCGCCGCCTTGCCGACGCTTGCCAGGGCGCCCACAGTCCGGCCCTGACCGCGGCAGCCCGGCCGCTCCCGCTGACCGACCGGGAACGTGAGATCGCGTCGTTAATCGCCTACGGACTGTCCAACAAGCAAATCGCGGAGCGACTCGTGGTCTCGGTACGCACTGTCGAAGGGCATATCTACCGGGCGTGTACGAAACTTGACATCACCGACCGCAGCACGCTTGCTGTGGCCGTCGACCCTCCGCGCAGGCTGCATCGCTAACGATCCCAGTGCAAGCCCTATAGCCGACGATCAATCGTCGTCCGCCCGCAATCACGGCGTCGAGTAGTCAGGGTTCGCGGCCAATGCAGTTGGCGGCGCATCCCTCGCCGTCAACGGCGTGCCATCGTCGGCATCTCCTGCTCCCCGGTCGCAGCCGAACAACGGCCGGATTCGGTGGGCAAGATGGCCGGGGTGCGACAGGTATCGCTGACCGCTGTAGCGCGAACACGGGCACAGATCGGACGTCGCTCCGTCCGGTTTCCGGAGGCAACTCAGGCGGACATGTCGTCGGCAAGCGGACGGTCAGCCGGTCCCGCCTGTTGGACGGCTGCGAGCTTGGCCTCCGCCAGATACAGGAGCGGGTCAAGGCCCTCAGGCTCGATGTCTAAGCACTCGGCGATCAACTCCCGGGAGACGCCCTGCTCGCGTAGTCGGAGCGCCAGCGAGTAAGGGCGCGGGAGCTGGGCGAGCGCGACAGCGCGGCTCTGCGGCACGCGGACTACTTTGCCTGCCGCGATGAGCCAGGTAACGAGTAGTCCACTACGCGCGACACCGTCGCTTGCGGCGATCAGGCTCGACAACGGGTCACCGAAATGCTTAGGCGCGGCCGATGTCGTGCCAAGCGCCACCGCGCGGCGCTGCACGTCCACCCGAGGAGGAGCGTTGAAACACTTCAAGACGAACCTGGCGGTCGCAGTAGGCATGGCAATGGCGACGATGGCCCCAGCGACGGCCGGCGCCAACACCGGCACAGACATGGTCAGCTACTACACCGCCGGAACCTACGAGCAGACCACCAACACTGACGGCGGCCTGACCGCCGCGGCGTCCGGGACGGGCGACTGCCGAGCCGCTTGCGCGGCCGCCCCAGCAGCGGGCGCCTTCACGATCTCGTTGACCGTGACTAAAGCGCACCCGCCCAGCCCCTGCCGGTTCCTCCAAGCCACCGGCACGTTGCAGGCCACCTGGTCGGACTCCACCTCCTCGGCTGCCAGCATCTCGGCACACTGGCTCGACCATCAGGCGATACGCATAAATGGCACCGTCACGTCGGGCACCTACCAGGGCCGCTCCATCAGCGCCCTGTTTCACCCACCGAGCCCGTGCAGCGGCCCGTTCACCGGAACGCTTTCGTTTTCCGGATAACCGTTTCCCTGCATGACCGGAAAGGACACCCTGTGGAACGCAAGATGAAGTGGACGGTCACCATCACGGCGGTCGCCGCCGCCTCGGCTCTGGCGGCCGGCATTGCCTCAGCCGCCATCCCCAGTGCCGGGGTGATCAGCGGCTGCTACGACAAAAGCGGTGGCACGCTACGTGTCATCGATGCGGCCACTCGCGGCTGTAAGGCCGGCGAGACCGCTATCGCATGGAACCAGACCGGCCCAGTCGGCCCCATGGGAGCTACCGGCGCGGCGGGCGCCACCGGTCCGATCGGCGCGGCGGGCGCCACCGGTCCGATCGGTGCTGTTGGGCCGGTGGGCCCGGCCGGCGCCACCGGGCCGACGGGGGCGACAGGGCCGGCAGGAGCCAGTGGGGTCACCGGTTACACGATTGTCAGCGCCGACGGCGCCTTAGGCGCGCAGACCGCCAGCGCCTACTGCCCAATCGGCACACGGGTGCTCGGCGGAGGTGCCAGCAGCAGCAACTCCGAGTGGTACGTCTACACGTCGCAACCGATCGGGCTGGGGTCCGGCTGGTCGGCTTCAATCCGTTGGAATGTCGACGGTGAAACGTTCACCACGACCCCCACGCTCAGCGTCTATGCCATCTGCGCGAACGCCAGCCCATGAGGGCATCTGCGGCCGGCACCCCGATCACCAGCTCAAGTTGGAGCCTCTCCCCGCTCAAGCCGGCAGTGGCCACCCAAGTACGCCGAGCACGGCCAACCGCTCAAGCTCAGCGCTGGATCTTGTCACTGGAGACACAGAAAGCAACGGAGTGGGGTAGCCGGACCACCGCGCCGGCCGCCGGGATACCTGAGAACTCACACCGCGCCCCCGGCAGCCGCGATCAGCACTACAAGGCGATCCCGACGAGGAGAATAGCGATGAAGCATTTTGTTAGAGCAGGGACGGTCGTCGATGGCGGTGCCGCGATTCAAGGTCGGCGCCGGAGGCGGCGGAAGCTTGGCAGGGGCCCGGCCTTGATGGCGGCGGCCGCCCTGACGTCGTTGGGTTGGAGTGTCGCTGCCGGCGGCGCCGCCGGCGCCGCCTCGCAGTCCTCGGCGGGCGTGTTCGTTGCCCGGCCGACGTACAGCCATCTAGCCTTCCGGGGGACGGTCAACGTCAGGGACCTGGCCCGGACATTGACGCCGGCGGTTGCCCGGCGTGAGTCTGCTGATGATGGGCGCGCACCGGTGCCGCTTCGTCGCGGCGGGGCGGTCAGCTCGCCGGCCGTGCCCGCGCCGGACCCGGCCGGCACTGCGGTGTCTGCTACCAAGGGCGGGGCCAGCGGGTTCGTCGGGATCACCGATTCGACACAGCGGCTGGCCGATAACGGCAATGGATACAACACCGAGCCCCCCGATCAAGGGTTGTGCGCTTCTGGGGGGCTGATTGTGGAGACGGTGAATCACGGGGTGCAGGTCTACACCGAGACGAAGGCGGCGCTGACGCCGGTCATCTCCTTGAACCGGTTCTTCCACCTGGCGCCGGGGGTCGACCGGTCGTTCAGTCCGCCCACGTACGGCCCCTATCTGGCCGATCCCCGCTGTTATTACGACCCGGAGGATGGACGCTGGATAGTCACTGCACTCGAGATCGACGCGAACCCGCTGACTGGGGCCCTGGCCTACCGGTCGGCGGAGTTCATCGCGGTGAGTCAGACGGCTGACCCCGTAGGCACCTATGGGATCTTTTCCTTCGACACCACCAACGACGGCACGGCCGGAACGCCGAGGGAACGCAACTGCCCATGCTTCGGGGACTATCCGCGCATCGGCGCCGACCGCAACGGCTTCTACCTCAGCACCGACTCGTACCCCATCCACGGCCTGCTCAACAGCAACGGCGGTGAGCTGTACGCCATGGCCAAGAGCGGCCTCGCCGCTGCCGCGACCGGGGCGTCGCCGCCGCCGACCGTCGTGGCGTTTCACACCGGCGCGACCACGATCAACAACCATCCGGCGAACGCCGCCCAGCCCGCGCAGACCCCCGAGGGAGGCGCTTACGCGCCGGACACCGAGTATCTGATGAGCACACCTGACTTCAACGGCTTCGCCACCCACGGCGGCGCCGGCGCCAAGGCCCTGGTCGTGTGGGCGCTGCGCGGTACCCGCTCGCTGAACTCCACCCAACCCAAGCTCACCCTCGGCTACGCGAAGGTCCCAAGCCAGCGCTACGCCCCGCCGGCGCCGGTAGCTCAACGTCGCGGCCCCATCCCATTGGGCCGGTTGGTCAACGAGCCCGAACCCATGCTCAGCCCCTTCGACGACCGGCTACAGCAGGTCGAATACGTCGAGGGGCGCCTGTACTCCTCGCTCAACAGCGGCGTCGGCCCGGCCGGATCAGCCAACCGCACCGGCGCCGCCTGGTTCGTCGTCACCCCGAACGTGACCAGCACCGGCCGGGTCGGCGGCGCGGTCATCCACCAGGGATACGTGGCCATCGGCGGCGGAGCCAGCGTGCTCTACCCGGCCATCGGCCTTACCGCGTCCGGGCGCGGCGCGATGGTATTCAGCATCACCGGCCCCCAGTACTACCCCAGCGCCGCGTTCATCCGATTCGACCCAACCGGGCCGGCCGGACCAGTACACGTCAACCGCATCGGCTCAGCGCCAGAGGACGGATTCTCCTGCTACGCCGCCTACGGCGGTAACGGGCAATGCCGCTGGGGTGACTACTCAGCCGCCAGCTCCGACGGTGCCGGCAACATCGTGATGGCCACCGAGATGATCCCCGACACACCACGCAACACCGTCGCCAACTGGGGCACCTACATCAGCCGGCTGAACCCCTGACCGCCCTGACCCACTACCCACTACCCGCAACTCGACCACTCGGGCGCGTCCCATCGTGCGCGTGAACGGCGACGGCGAACCGTGCGTCGCAGCCGACACCTCACCGTCGAATATGCACGTTCGTGGAGCACACGGTGGTGAGCACTAGGCATCGTTCCTAGCGTCTGAGCCATCATCACTCACCCACTGCGCGAAGGACCTCACTGTGACTCTCATCGCTGCCATCATTTTCGGCATTGCCACCGGGTGGTTCGTCTCAAGCACACGCCGCCGGCTGTGGATCACCACGGATGCCGTGCTGCTTGTCCTGATGATCCAGTCGTCTGTCCTGCCGCTGACAAAGAAGGCGAACTTCAGCCTCAGCGATCCCGGCTACTGGGCCGTGCAGCCATTCATCCTGCTGCTCGGGCTACTCCTCGCGATTGGGGTCGGGCGCCTGCGCGGCCGCCGCGCCAAGGTACCTGCCGCCCTGTGACCACGCGCCGGCCACGGGCACCATGTCAAGCCGGTGTACAGAGCAGCGGTTGCTGGTTCCGCGATCCCGACAACGAAGTCGAACGGAAGCTTGCGACGTTCCGCGGGTCTGTCGAGCGTTCCCGCGCCGACAAACGACCCGCCCAGCCGTTGCCCGAGGCCGACCCCCATCGCTCGGCCAACACGGCCGCGGCGACGATGCCCACGCCCGCGGCCCAGCAGGCCGGAATCAATGCTTCTAGCGCCGGTGCGTGGTCCCGAGAAACAGCGTCAACACCGACTGGGAGGTGGGAGCTCGGAGCGGTGATCGGCGTCGCGCCCCTTACCTGGGATCCGCGAGCTTTCGGAGCGCGACTTGCAGCTTGCGGTCTCCGGTGGCCAGCCAACTCTGCGATCCTGGGGAGATGCAGAGCGTGTATGAGGCGGCCGGTGGCCACGAGGGCCTGCTGCGCCTGGCCGAGGCATGGCATTCCCGGGTGCTGGCCGACGAAGTGGTCAGCCACGCGTTCAGCCACGGATTCCACCCCCAGCACACCGAGCGGCTCGCCGCGTACTGGGCCGAAGCGCTCGGCGGACCCACCACGTACTCCGATGCCTACGGGGACGAGACTTCAGTCGTCCGGATGCACAGCGGCAATGGCGCCCACGGGGAAATGGACCGACGGGCCATCGCCGGCTTCGACCAGGCCATGAAGGACGTCGGGCTGGCCGCAAAGGAGCCACTCCGGCAGGTGTTGCACGACTACTTCGCATGGATCACCACGACGACCATGTCGCGGTACCACGAGTCCGCTGACGATGTTCCCGAGGGCCTGAGCAGTCCGCAGTGGTCCTGGGACGGGCTTCAGCCCTTGAGCTGCGGTTTCTAGCCGGATCGTGGTTGTGAGACGTCGGCTTACCGGCGGCGTCGAACGACAGTTTGGCCCCACCTGCTTTGACTAGAAGTGGCTATGTCGAGGGCCGGCGCGGAGCAGTAGTCCGCGCCGACAGTGTCGCTGGACCGCCGGACGACCAGCGAATCCTTCCAGCTTCCCCGCGGGAAAAGGAGTTCCGATGAAGAGCATGCTCGTTGTACCGGCATTAGCAGGTTCACACCATGAACCTGAAGGTCGTCACGGTCAGTGAGATGGATGTCAAGGGTGGCTTCATCGACGCAGACAAGGACTACCCAAACGCCGCCTCGTCGGCGGCGATGTGCTGACCTGCAAGCCCGACTTCGCCCACCACGTCATCCGCTGCACGGTGGGACTCGCCCTCCGCGGCGGCCTGATCGCGGGCCAACTTGACCTTCACCAAGAGTCACTTCTTTCAGGCAAGATCGTTGGCGGGACCGGCAACTTCGCCGGGATCCACGGTGTCGTTCAAGGCGCCGGCAACAACAAAGGGTGCCACCGTCCAATTCATCGACACCCTCTGGTGGCGCCGGACTCGACCCGGCGGGCGGCGCTCCCGGGGCGCCGTCGCGGCTGACGCCGGCCAACTCCCCTCGGGGATAGATCTCCGGCGCGCACACCAGGAAGCCGTAGCTGGCCAGCCGCCGAGCGGTCCGCATCGTCGACGGGGTGAGCTGGAAGATGTCGGTGTAGAACAGCACGGCCGGCCATCGCGTGCCTTCAGCTGGGCGCGTCACCAGCGTCCGAATGGCGCCGTCGACACCATCGACGTGTATTTCTTCCTCAATCAGCTTCATCGTCGTTCCCTCCTGGCGTAGGTGCGCCGCCCATTGTCAAGCATTCGACAGCCTCCGGTGGCGCGGCGGGTCCACAATGACAGGACAGCCGTTGTCCGAGACCCCGCCCATCCGTCAACGGTAGGTGCGGCTCAGCAGGCGACCGACTCGCCGGCCTACCGTCGGCGGCGCGCCCCACCGCCCCCCGGACCCGGCGGCAGGCGTCCACGGCCCGGGTCTAACTTCTCCAGGGATAGCAGCAACGGCAACCTGCGCTTCGGAGGATCAATGCGGACAGCCTGTTCCAGCAGCCCGACTTCGGGACGGCAGCAATGACAGAGGAAGCCCTGCACCCCACGCCGCAGTTCACCCGGCCGCGCTGGACCGACCTGTGCGGCACGTGGGACTTCGCCTACGACGATATCGACGCTGGTCGCGTCGAGCGGTGGCCCGAACGCGACGACGTCTGGCCGCTGCGGATCGAGGTGCCGTACCCGCCGGAGTCGGCGATGAGCGGGATCGGTGACCACGCATTCCATCCGGTGGTCTGGTACCGACGCAGCTTCACCGCTGACGTCACCGGCAGCGAGCGGCTGCTGCTGCATTTCGGCGCGGTCGACTACCGGGCCCAGGTCTGGGTCAACGGGCAGTTCGTGATCCGGCACGAGGGAGGGCACACCCCGTTCGTCGCCGACATCACCGAGGTGCTGCGTCCCGACGGTGAGCAGGTCGTCGTGGTCCGCGCGGAGGACCTGCCGACCGACCTGGCGCAGCCGCGGGGCAAGCAGGACTACGAAGAGGCGCCGCACAAGATCTGGTACCACCGCACCACCGGTATCTGGCAGCCAGTCTGGCTCGAGCCGGTCCCCGCCAGCCGGATCCGTTCGGCGCGCTGGACGACCGACCTGGAACGCGGATCGCTGCGCGCCACGATCCGGCTTCATGCCGCGCCGCCCGGAGCACAACTGCGGCTCCGGCTATCCCTGCGCGGCACCGTCCTGGCCGAGGACACCTACACGGTCACTGCCGCTGGGGCCGCCGACGGCGTGACCCGCGACCTGCTCCTGTCGCGCGGCGCCATGGGTCTCAACCCCGAGGAATGGCTGTGGTCGCCGCGGGACCCCAACCTGATGGACGTCGAGCTCACATTGGTTGACCCGGACGGCGCGATCCTCGACGAGGTGCGCAGCTATGTCGGCTTCCGGTCGGTCGGCACCTCGACCAACCGGTTCACCCTCAACGGCCGGCCCTATCATCTGCGTTTGGTGCTCGCCCAGGGCTACTGGCCGCAATCGCACCTTGCTGCCCCGTCGCCGGAGGCGCTGCGCCGCGAGGTGGAGCTCGTCCGCGAGCTGGGCTTCAACGGCGTACGGGTGCACCAGAAGGTGGAGGATCCGCGGTTCCTGTATTGGTGCGACCGGCTCGGGGTGGCCGTGTGGGCGGAGATGCCCGCGGCCTACGCCTGGTCGCCCACCGCTGCCCAGCGCACGACCCGGGAATGGCTCGAGGTGCTCGAACGCGACGCGAGCGTGCCCAGCATCGTGTCGTGGGTGCCGGTGAACGAGAGCTGGGGCGTGCCCGGCCTGCAAAGCGACCCGGCCCAGCGGGCGTATGTCCAGGCGCTGTATTCGCTGGCCAAGGCCCTCGACTCCACCCGGCCGGTCATCGGCAACGACGGCTGGGAGCACGTCGTCACCGACATGATTACCGTGCACGACTACGCCGGTGACGGCGCGACGCTGCGCGAGCGCTACGGCTCGGCCGACGCGCTGCGCCGCGCGCTCAAGGAGGTGCAGCCGCATTTCCGGCCGGTGCTGCTTCCCGGACTCGAGCCCGACGACGAGCCGATCCTGCTGACCGAATTCGGCGGGATCACCTACGCCCCGAGCGGGGACTTCTGGAACGCCTACGGAGCCGCCAATAGCGAGGAGGAGTTCGTCCGGCGCTACCGCGACCTGCTCGACGCGGTGCTGGACAGCCAAGTGCTCGCCGGCTTCTGCTACACCCAGCTCACCGACACCGAGCAGGAGCGCAACGGTCTGCTCACCGCCGACCGCGAGCCCAAAGCCGATCTGCACGTGCTGCACGCGATCACCCGCCGGTCGTCGGCTGCGGTGCCCGGCGACATCGTGGACGGCCATCAGCTGGGCTGGTACGACGATGACGACGCTGCCGGGGTGGCGACTTTTAGCTGAGGCACTGGATCGCAGCACGTACCGTCAGCAGATGCACTTGCTGTCGGTCAATGTCGGCCAGCCACGCCGCAATCCGTGGAAGGGCTTGCGCGAGACGGGAATCGACAAGCAGCCGGTGTCCGGCCCGGTGGCGGTCACGGCCCCCGGTCCCAAAGGCTCCGGCGCCGTCGGGCTGGCCGGCGACCGGGCGTACGACCTGAAGCACCACGGCGGCGCAGATCAAGCCGTTTATGCCTATGCGCGCGAGGACCTGGACCACTGGGAGACCGAGCTCGGGCGCTCGCTGCCGAACGGGATGTTCGGCGAGAATCTCACTACCAGTGGCGTCGACGTGAACGGCGCTTTGATCGGCGAGCGCTGGGCGGTCGGCTCGGACGTGGTGCTCGAGGTGTCGTGCCCGCGGACGCCGTGCTCGACATTCCAGGGCTGGCTGGGGATTCCGGGCTGGACCAAGCTCTTCAGCAGAGCAGCACTTCCGGGGGCGTACCTGCGGGTGATCGAGCCCGGCAGCATCTGTGCGGGTGACGCGGTGGAGATCGTCCACCGGCCGGAGCACGACGTGACGGTGTCGCTGGTATTCCGCGCCTGGCAGCTGGAGCCAGAGCTGCTCCCCCGGCTGCTGGTCGCCGACGCGCTCCCCGAAGAGGCGCTGGCGAACGCCCGGCGGCGCACGTCAGCTCCGGTGCCCCGGCCGCGCGCCTGAACACGACAGAACGGGCGCCCGAGACCTCAGTCCCGGGCGCCCGTTCGGCGTCTACTGCGGCGCGAGCCCTAGTGGGCGGATGCCTCGGCAACGGCGACGCGGATGTCGCTGCCGATCGGAAGTCCCTGCGGGTTGGTCTGGGTGACCACCAGCTCGATCATGCGGACCTCGATGCTGTTCGCCTGGTGGATCACCCGGTGCAGGTACAGCGTGCCGAGCCCGGCGATCCTGACCTGGGTGTTCGGGGCCACGTTGGCGCCGATCGCCGGATGGCCGTTGACACTGAGCGAGCCGAACCGTGAGCCGGCGTCGGAGAACGCCAAGCCGCCGTTGGCCTTGGCGGCGTGGGCGTCAGCCTTGATCACCTTGGCGGTGACCAGCCCGCGAAGGACGGTCGCGCTCTGCACGGTCGAGGTGGTCTCCCCCATGGCCGTGGTGGCGTTGACCGTGCCGCGGACGGTGTCGGTCACCGTGCCGCTGGCCAGCAGGTCCGGCACGGTCACGCCTGCGCCGGTGTTGGTCCGCAGGATGCCCCCGGTGCCGGTGCACGGCATCGGGATCAGGAACGACGGGCCGGACTTCACGACGTTGCCCAGCTTGACGCTGGTGCCGTAGGCCTTGCCGTCCAGGGTGCCGCGGACCGGCCCGGAAAGGCCGCTGGCCGCGTGCCCGACCACGACGTTGGTGCCGACCGCCACGCCCAGGGCGTTGGCGTGGTCAACGACGAGGTGCAACGCGTTGACCGTCAACGACGCCGAACGCGGGCCGATCGTCGACATCTGCTCGTTGATGATTACATGGCCGATCCCGGCCAGGTTGACCCTCGTGTTGGGAGCGACCGTGACGGAGAACGGAACACGGGCGATGACCAGCTTGGTGAAGCTCGTCCCGGCCGCGCTGACGTGGAATCCGGTTGACGTGTGACTCGTCGCGCTCACCGAGTGGACCGCGGTCGCGGTGATCAGCAGGCGCAGCGCATTCACGCCTTGGACCGTCGAAGTGGCCCGTGCCGTCACCGGCGACACCGACGTGTTCGCTGTCGAGGTGATCGTCCCGCTGACCAGCACCGGGTCGAGATTCACCCCGGCCGTCGAATTCATCTTGTTGAGCCCGGCCATCGTGGTGCAGCCGAGATACACCGGCGCCGAAGGCCCGGACCGGACCTTGCGCCCGACGTTGACCCGGCTGCCGTATGCCTCGCCCTGATAGGCGAACTGCGCCTGCGCCTGCGCCGCGCTGGCCGCCGTCGCCGCGCTGGCCGCCGTCGCCTGTACGCCACTGAATCCCAACGCGAGCGCAGCCACCATGGGCACCCCGGCTGCGATACGAGCTTTCTGAGCCATTTTTCCTCCTGTGCAACGATTCCTTGCAGCAAGACACCCCCGCTACAGCACGAAAGTATCTGCGTAGGTGCGTTAGGTCATCACTCGAAAGGAGCAACTTGCCGGGGCACAAAGGGGTTTAGGACGCGGAAAGCGCCTGCCAACCCGCTCGGGCTGACAGGCACTTTCCGAACCCCTGCGGGCGCCGATCAGAGCGATCCGCGGCGATGGAGCAGTTAGCCGAGGCCGGGCAGCCCGGCGTTGGAGTCACCGAAGCCGACGACCGACTTCAGCTTGCTGAACAGCCCCTCGGCCTGGGACAGTCCACCGGCTGCGGCAGCACCGCCGGCCAGCTGACTTCCCAACCCGCCGACCTGGCCGGCGATCGACGACATCGACGGCACGGCCTTGCACAGCGTCGGATCAGCCGAGGCGTTGGCCGCCGCGTTATTCACCAGCTTGGCGATCGCCGCGGCGGCTAGACCACCCTTGATGATGGCGATAGTGCGTCCAGAGGCGCCCTTGGTGAACTTGCCCGCCTGGTAGGGCTTGTAGAGGTAGCGGTGGAACGCGCCGTAGGCCAGAGCCAGGTCGGCGACCATCCGGGTCTTCTGGAAACTCCGGGTGCCCGCTTGGGCACACGCCCCTGAGGCCGACGCCATCGTGCTCGGGTTCATGCTGGGATTCGTCGAGCTGTCGCTGGATGCGGCGCTCGGATTGGCCACGGCCCCGGATCCGGCGTCCGGCGTGGTCTTAGTGCCGCAGGCGGCGGTCAGCGTCATCAGCAGGGCCAGGACGGTCGCGGCGACCGTCGCTCGGGTCCGACTTTGGTGAGGCATGCAAAAGCTCCTTGATTTGTGGTCTCACGACCGGGTTATGGCACCAAAGCGTACGGCGGTCTTGCTGACCGCGATGTGCTGTACTTGTGCGGTCAGCTGGGCGGCGCCCTCGGCAGCGGTGACGCCGACCTGAGCGGCAAACCCGGCCGGGTTGGCCACCACCTTGGCGGTGTTGAAGCTGACCCGGTTACCACGCTTCACCGAATACGGCGACTCACCGGCCGGACCGGTCAACTGCACCAGACTCGTGGTGGGCAGGCCGGAATCCGTCGCCGATTCCGAATAGTTCAATCCGTAGTGCGCGTAGAGGCGGCCTTCCTCAGCCTGCGACAACTCGCCGTCCGGCTCGGCGTTCGGGGCGTCCTTGACCTGCTCCTTGGTGTAGGGGACCTGGACGGTGTCGACGTCCATGCTGGCCTGGGTCAGTGGCACGAAGCTCTCGCGGCCACCGAACAGCCCGGTGTGGACGAGCGCCCATTCCGGACGCTGCGTGTCGTGGTCGATGTAGACGTCGGCCACCTTGCCAATCTTGGCGCCGTCGGTGCCGGTCAACGTCGAGCCGGGCATCTGCTTGGCATCGTTGAGGGACAGCGGATTCATCGGGCTCCTCCTGGAGTCATCATCTGGTTGACGTGCGACCCGGGATAGGAATCAGACCTGGCGGCCGGTGACCGCAGTGGCCCCCGTCGTGCCGGACGGGCCCGTCGTGCCGGACTGGCCTGACGTGCCGGTCACGGCGTCCTTGGCCTGCCGAGCCTAAGCCTTCATCGGCGGGGCCGGCCGCACCTGTGCGGCGATATTGGGCTTCTCCTGGTCGTACGTGCCGGCCATGGCCTCCCAGCGGGCAGACATGGTCTTGATTCCGCCACCGCCGACAGCGACGATCGCGATTCTCACCGCCGCAGCGAGGGCTGCGTACATGACCGCGTTGACCACGTTGGTGGCGATGTGCAGCTGGTTCAAGGCGGCGATGATGCCGACTGCCAGAATCAGTCCGGACGCCGCATTCGCCAGCACCTTGCCGTAGGACAAGCCGCCCAGGCTGTTCTCGATCAGCGCTTTGACCGCAGCGGCGACCGCTGAGGCGATCACGGCCGTCAGGTACGTGGTGATCGGGTTGGGCCCGAAGACCCCGAATGCGGTCGAGAGCACGAACAGCATCACCGCGTAGAACACGATTGGGGGTCACCCGCCCTCCGGGCCGGTCAGCGCGCTCTGCGCGCCCCACACCAGGTAAACGGCCCACGCCGACCTACATGACGCACCTTTCTTGCGAGCGCGGAGCCGGCGCAGCTCCGTCCAGCCCGCCGGCGCGCTGCGCCTGGGCGATCTCGCTGCGCGCGAGGGCGGCACCCCGGCCCCGTTGACCCGGACTGTCGCCATCCTCGATGGGAAGGCGCTGCTCGTACGGACCGTCGACCCGGCCGACCGCCGATCATTCTTCGTCGAGGCAACCGACGCCGGCGTGAGCCTGATCGAGGATTGACGCCGGCAGCGGGGTGAGGGATTGGCCAGGCGCCTGGCGCCGCTCACCGCCGCGGATCTGGCGGTGAGGAGCGAGATCGTCCGCGCCATCAACGAGCTGGCCGGCTCGCCGGATGCCAACCGCTGACCAGTTCCCAGCGCGACGCTCAATCATCGTGACCGACCTGCCGATGAGGGCACTGTGGAGATGCGTGAGCAGGCGGGTCAGGCGGGGCACGCAGGGCGTCGACGCCAGCTGACCCCGCCAATGCCGGCCGGTCTGTCGCCGGAGGCACTTGCCTCGGTGCACGCCGCGACCCGCGCCATGTTCAGCGCCGCCAGCGCCGCCGACATCGTCGAGCTGGTCTGCAACGTCGTCCGCGAGCTCGGCGGCGACGTGTGCCCGGCGCGCCTGCACACGTCCGGCGGGCTGCCGATCGACCTCGGGCTCGGTGAAGTGGAGCCACTGCTGCCGGTCGCACCCGAGGTGAGCGTCGCCAGGCTGCACATCGAGGCGTTGCTGCCGACGCTGATGGAGGACGCGCGGACGGCGGTCCTGCGGCTGCGCAACACCGAACGCCTCGCCGACGAGGCCAGCATGGACATCCTGACCGGCGTGCTGAACCGCCGGGCGCTGTTCCGGCAGCTGGGCTCCCTGACGGTCGGCGATGCCGTCGTGCTGTTCGATCTCGACCACTTCAAGGTTCTCAATGACACTCAGGGCCACGACGCGGGCGACGACGCGCTGGAGGCATTCGGCCGGCTGCTGCGGTCCTCAACCCGTCCGAACGACGTCGTGGGCAGGTACGGCGGGGAGGAACTGCTGCTCGGGATGTTCCACGCGACTCCCGACCAGGCGCTGTCGCGGGTGATCGACATCCGGCGGCGCTGGCTGGTGACCCGGCCACCGGTCACGTTCTCGGCCGGAATCGCCGGCGTTCGCGAATCAGGCGCCAGGGCGGCCGTGCCGGTGGCCGACCGCGCCCTGTACCGGGCGAAGGCCGGTGGCCGCGACCGTTCCGAGGTGGCTCATGACGACGAGTACTGACTCCGCGCAGGCGTCGGCACTCAGCCCGTCGGCGCAGCACCTGCTCGACATCGCGGTCACCCGCTCCGCGCGCGACGCCGCGGCCTTTGTGCTGCGCGAGCTCGACGGCGGACGTACGGCCGCCACTCTCGTCACCGAGGTGCTGGCTCCGGTCCAGGCCGAAGTGGGCGAGCGGTGGCAGCGCAACCTGATGACGGCCGGCGACGAGCATGCCGCGACGGCGATCATCGACAACGCGCTCGCCACTCTGGCGGTGACCGCGCCCCTGCCCCGAGTCCCCGACCAGGGCAGCATGGCGGTGGTGTGCGCGCACGGCGACTGGCACACGCTGCCGGCCCGGATGGCGGCGGAGCTGTGGCGCTGGGAGGGTTGGGACGTGCTGTTCCTCGGCGGCTCGCTGCCGCCGGCCGACCTGGGCAGCTGGCTGGCGTCCTCCCAACCTGATGTGCTGGCGGTCAGCTGCTCGGTCGCGCTCTACCTCCCCGGTGCTCTCCGGGTCGCTGAGGCCGCAGCCGGGGCGGGAGTGCCCTGCGTCGTCGGTGGCAGCGGGCTGGGGACCGACAGCCGGCGGGCCGCCGCACTGGGGGTGCGGTGGGCCGGCACGCCGGCCGGCCTGGCGGCCGCTCTCGCCGCGCCGATGCCCACCGTGCAGCCGGCCGGACTGGCGGGCCGGCGGCAGGAAGCCGACGAGCTCAACGCGACCGCCGACGAGATCATCGATGCGGCCATGCGCGGGCTTGCCGACCGGCTCCCGGCCAGCCGCTCGTACACCGCGCGACAGCTGGCGCAGACCAAGCAGGATTTCCGCTACCTCATCGGCTTCCTGGCGGCGGCCGTGCTCTGCGACGATCCGCCGCTGTTCACCGACTCCCTCGACTGGCTGCAGAGCGTGGTCACCGGCCGGCATGTGCCACCCGTCGAGCTGAAGATCAGCGTGGCTGTCCTGGTCGAGGCGCTGCCCGCGACCCATCTGCGCGCACACGCCCTGTGCCGCACCGCCGTCGGCGCGCTCTGAGTTCGGTGCATTTCGACTTCGACGCGGTGAGTCAGGTGCGGCGGACCCTGGCACCGTAGACGGCTGCCTGGGTCCGCCGCTGCATACCGGATGGCATTCAACAGACTGGGTGAGCCGATGTCAGCGGCAGTCGCCGCTGCACTGGGCCCGGCAACTGCCGCCGTGCTGGCCGCTCTCAACCGGATGCGGCGTACGGTCGGCGCGGGACCTTCGACCGCAGGCACCGGCGCCGTCGCGGGGCAGGCTGGGAGTGGATCCGCAGGCGACACGACGGACAGAGGAGGATACCTTGGCTGACGGACGGCCGACGGAGCGGATCGTGATCGGCGTGGACCAATCGGAGGCCGCGCGATCGGTGCTCGAATTCGGCTTGCGCGACGCCGCCCGGCGAGGCGCCGCGGTCGAAATCATCACCGCCTACCACAACCTCGAATACTGGGCTGTCTCCTATGGCATGCCGACGCCGCCGACCGACGACGAGGACATCAAGTCGAACGTCACCGCCAGCACTCAGGCACTCGTCGACGAGGTGCGGGCGGCTCTGCCCGCCGACGTCGCCCCGCCGGCCCTTTTGGTCGAGGCGCGACTCGGCGCCCCGACGAATGTGCTGCTGGAGGCGGCTCACGGAGCCGCCCTCCTCATCGTCGGCCATCGCGGACACGGCGGCTTCGCCAGCATGGTGCTCGGCTCGGTCAGCATGCATTGCGTGCTGCACGCGACCTGTTCGGTCACCGTGGTCCGCCCCGTGCCGGCCACGGACAGCGCCACACCTCCGGGAGTCACTCCTGGCGGTCAGGGCCACCCGCCAGGTTGAGCCGGCACGTTCGGGAGGCTGTATTCGATCACCCGCTTTTCTGCTCCCGAGCCCGGACCGGATGTGCCATTCTTTGGGTGAGATGACTACGCTCACCGCGCCTCGCCGGGTTCTGTCGCAGCGGCCGGCTGACCGTGCGCTGCGCCTGCTGCTCATTGCTGGGCTGCTGTTCCTGCCGGCTGGGGCGAGATTCGGCTCGCTGACACACCGGACCGCGAGCGAGCTGCAGACGGCCCTTCGGCAGGGACAGGTGCACAGCGTCGTGCTCCAGGTGCCGCCACCGAACAGCGACGGGTCGGGCGCAGGTGTGCTGTGGTCCACGGACTGGTGGGCGCCCCGCCACATCAGCTCGCTGAACTTCGCCCGCACCGGACCCGATGAGGTGGCGGCGGTCCGGGCCGCAATCGTCAGCTCGCCCCGGCATGTACAGCTGCGGCTCCTCTCCTTTGGGCAGCCGCTGTTGCCAGTCGGCCCCCGCCTCAATTGGGCCGTATTGCTCGCCACGCTCAGCCTCCTGATGACCATCATCCTGTGGACCAGGCAGCCGCCGCGGGCCGCCACCCGGTGGGCGTGGTTCTGGCTCTCGGTTTGCCTGCCGCTGTCCGTGATCGCCTACCTCGTCGTCGAGCCGGTCCCGCTGTGGCGGGGCAGCAGCGCGTCGTCCGGTCGGTGGCGACGGCGCCTGACCGGCGGCTGGGCCCTGGTGCTGGGACTGCTGCTGGCACGGACCGCCGAGGCTCTGCTGCCGGCGATCTTCGGACTGACCACCTGGCATTCTGCAATTTAGGGGTTGACCGGGCGCGCGCCACAGGGACCGCGCAGGTACGCACCCCAGTCCCAACGGGCCAGGAAGGAAGCTGCCGCCGACTGCCCCGCCCGGTACAGCTCCGCGCGCGCGGCCGCCGGCAGACCGAAGTCGGCGAAGCCCACCTCGCCGGTGTCGACCCGGATCAGCCGCTGCGCGACGCACGGCTCGGCCAGCACGGTCTGGTCGTGCCCGACCACCAGGGTGGTGATCAGCGACTCGAGCAGCGCGACCGGTTTGAGGCGCGGCAGCCAGCGCGGCCGGAAGAGCGCCGATCCGCCGGGCGGCGAGTCCCCGACCAGGTCGACGCCGAACGTCGGCCACCGCGGTGGCCGGCCGTCGCGCCGGTCAAAGGTCTCCACCGGGAAGTTCGACAGCACGCCGCCGTCGACCAGAGTGGATACCCGGCCGGTGCTGAGGTCCGACAGCGTCACCGGCTCGTAGAGGAAGGGCACGGAAGTCGAGGCCCGGACCGCGTCGACGACCAGCTCGGTGTTTGGATCCCGGCCGAACGCCCGGCGATAGTCCCAGGGCAGGCGCAGCAGCTGGCCGAGCGTGACGTCGGTGACGGTGACGACCAGCCGGTAGCGGTGGTCGGCCGGCAGCGTCGGGTCGGCTCCGTCGTCGTCGTACGCCAGATCCGCGAAGGTCTCTACCCCGAGTGCCGCCAGCTCGTTGCCCAGCCATTCGCGCAGGTAGTCGCCCTCGTAGATCCCGTTCTCGAGGAGGATGGACAGTCCGTCGCCGATGAGCGGCAACCGGCCCAGCGCCCCCCGGTCGGCAGACCGGCGGTAGTCCAGCCCGCGCATGACCGCGGCCATGCGCCCGGCCGGCAGTCCGGCCGCGAGCAGGGCGCCGACGATCGCGCCGGCCGAGCTGCCGGCGACCCGCTTGAAGTCATAGCCGGCCTCGGCCAGCGTCTCCGCCGCGCCCATCAAGGCGATGCCCCTGACGCCGCCGCCGGCCAGGACGACGTCGACAGAAGAGCGGTCCGCAGAGGATGGATTCGCGGCAGGCATGCTGCCGAACTTAGTGGGGGGCCTCGCGCCCATTGTCGTCCTCGACGATCGCCATCCGCTCCACCGCCGGCGCCTCGCCACTGGCCCAGGCATGCGCGGCCGCGAGATAGCGGTAGGTCCACTCCTCGGCCAGCTTGCGGTTGTCGCAGAACACGATCGGAATGCTTGGCCAGCGGACCTGCAGCTCGGCGAGCCCGTCGGCGACCAGCGCCGGCCGGACCCGCTCGAGGGCGAACACCTGCGAATAGCGGTCTTCCACCACGACCGCAGCGCGGGGCAGGGTGGCGAGCTCGCCGAGTGCGAAGCGGAGCCGCCCGCTGGTCAGGCTGGAAACCAGGTCCGGCAACGACTTCCGCTCGACCGACGCGACCAGCCGACCGTCGACGGAGACCGCGTAGTCCCCGCAGCTCAAGGCTTGGCGCTCGATCCGCACCTGCTGCCCGGCGAAGTGATACGCGTACCGCTCGTGGGCGTCCACCACGATCTCCAGCTCGGCGATCCCGGCCGCCCGCGCTGTCGGCAGGCGAACGTCGGGCCGGGCCTGCTTGCGCGTACGCGGGGACTGCCAGAAGACCATGTCGCGGCCGCGGGCGGTCGTGAACACGATCTGCGACCGGTGCTCGCGGGCTCGGTCGGCCACCACCTCGATGGCCGCGCCGCGCCGAGCGCACGCCCGCAGCGGCACCCGCTCGACGATCTCCGGGGCCGCCGGCCACTCGCTCGCCGGCACGGGATAGCAATACAGCGCACTGGTCCGCGGCCAGGTTCCTTTGGTCCGGAACACCAGGCCGCCGCCGATCGGCAACAGCATCAGGAAGGGCAGGCTGCTGTCTGGGTCGGGATTGCGGGCGATCACCAATTCCACCCGGTCGAGTGTGCCCGACCGGGCCACCTCGCGCCGACGCCACGCAGCGCGTGGCACACTTCGTCACGATCGTGCCGGCGAATATCCCGCGGAGGAGATCAATGGTGTTCGAGGCCGAGGACATCCGGGACTGGCGAGGCCAGGCCGTCGTCGACAGTGACGGGGCCAAGATCGGGGCTCTGGAAGCCGTCTATTTCGACACCGCCTCGCAGCAGGCGGT
>JAABUK010005063.1_pt1 | contig 20889 bp, 27 predicted proteins | sample 5559141 | NCBI WGS metagenome assembly JAABUK01 (sample SAMN10711869, study PRJNA513367) | rock metagenome | isolation source: Antarctica rocks | place: Antarctica: Victoria Land, Pudding Butte nord | collected 2016-01-03
AAATGACGATGCATACTAGCTGGACACTCCTGAAGATCAAGGAACGATCTGCGTGAAAACACATGTTTCATTGCTCCTCACACTCAATAACAGGGATCCCCATGTCATGACAAGGCACTTTGCAGCAGAATGATGGTGCATGTGCAGGTAGAGGGTGTTGCCGAAGAGGTCATCTTTGACCACCTTCATGCAACAGCTTTCCAGCACAGCCCTTTGGGAAGGACCATTTTGGGTCCTGCTGAAAACATCCGCACCTTGACACGCAATGACCTGGTGGACTACATCCAGACTCACTACACTGCGCCCCGCATGGTATGCTGGTTTCACACATTGACTGCTTGCCTGGCAATGCACACGCTGCACAAATCGCGTTCTAATTGTATTTGTGGGCCACACGGCATTCACAACCACAAAAACATCAGGTGGCCCACCTGGGTCTGCGCCCTTCAACGCCACTTGACGTCTTTGCACAGGTCAAACATGCTTCTCATTTTTGGACACCAGCAAGGGATCAACAGAGTGAACAGCATGCACAAGTGGACTGTATGTGACAGGAAGGCATCACACCTCTTGATGTCGTGCTGTGCATCGCAGGTTGTGGCAGGTGCTGGTGCCATCGACCACACTCACCTGGTGGACCTGGCAGGCAAAAGCTTTGCCAGCCTGCCCACCAACCCCACCACTGCAGATGATCTAGTCAAGAAGGTAAGTCAAGGCTGGGTACAAACTCATGCTCTTGCTGTTGCTTGCTACAAGTTTACTTGCAGTTGTGGCTGTTCCATGGGTATCGTGCTTAGACAGGCGCTTTGAGCAATTCAAGTTGCTGCAGCAGCCAGTATGAGCTTCTGTGTACAACTGCAACGCAGTAGCTTGATCATGCATGCAGTTGCTGCTTCAGGGACTGCTTATCATGTCGTCAGCGAAATTTCATGATGTGATCTTGTCCATTTGGTTGGTAGCTATCTGCTCAGGTAAAATTCAAATTGCATGCGTGATATGTCAAAAGATTTGCGGGAAAAATAAAAGGAAACAGAATTTCACGCTGGGAGGCAACCATAGCGGGATCCTCCGATTGTCACTGGAAATTCAGCTGCAGTGACAGCCTGAACTATGACACTAGCACAGCTAAAGCTATAGCAGGCACAGCCTTTGCATGCTTGCCATCACAGGACCCCTTCCTATGGACAGGATCAGATGTGCGCATCAGGGATCCAGACATGCCCAACATCCACTTCGCGGTGGCCTTCAAGGGTGCCAGCTGGTCTGACCCAGACAGCGTCGCCCTCATGGTCATGCAGGTCAGCCCTTGTCATGTCCTGACGCTCAACACCTGCACCACGGCATCTTTGACTTTGTCATACAGCTGTCAAGGGGATGAGCTTGATCCTATTCTGCCAAATGTTACTTTTGATGTCAGCTGTTCAGGCCAGATCAGTACAGGCACTGTCCAGATTTGCTATGGATAACATTTCTTGTACACAAGGGCATCATTGTGTTGACAGATCATGCTGCATTCCGGACAACCAGGCCACTGCAGCCGCGGCTGGCATCATGCACAAGTGTCAGTTTACTCCTGTTGAATTCCTCCACTGTGTTGACCTTTTGTACCTCCATATCATGGCGCACTAAGAACAGAGTTGAGCATGGACTCACATCAGTTGGTGCTTCATGACAGACTATGCTGGGAGCTTGGGACAGCAATGTAGGAGCCGGGGGTCACATGTCCAGCAAGCTGGCGCAGAGAGTGGCTGTGAATGGCCTGTGCAAGAATTACATGGCCTTCAACACCAACTACCACGACACAGGCTTGTTTGGAGTGTATGCTGTGGCAGCCAAAGACCAACCGGTGGGTGCATGTGCAACTTCCGACAACCACATTGCCAAGCAAGTCTGCCAATTCATGATGGAAGTAGTCAGTAGTGCCTCACCAAGTGGCTGTGCTTTTGGTGTCTGAACCTGATTGACCTTGATGGCATGCTTTTGGTCACAGTGTGAGGTTTGCAAAGTTTGTTCAGTCTGCTGTACTCCAAGCTAGTCGTCTGCATTCTACACTCAAGCTGTCAGTGTGTGGCCTGCTGTACCATGCAATTGTCATTGGTATCTGTAAGCTGGCAAGTTGCATGTGCAGGTTGACGACTTGGCCTGGGCCATCATGCGTGAGATTAGCAAGATGTGCTACAACCCCGTAGAGGAGGATGTAGTCAGGGCCAAGAACCAGCTCAAGGCCGCCATCCTCTTCAGCCAAGACAACCTCAGCGGTGAGTCGTCAATCAACTTCTCCCAGCATCTCTCATGCTGCTCACGGCATGCATGCATGACAGGCAAAGTCGAAGTTTGATTTCCCTGCACTTCCTGGATGTTGATCTCAAACCTATGCCTTCCCATGAAGCGAGTCAGACACGGTCTGCTGGCGACTGTTGCTGTTCTGACTATAACGGCTGTAATTTGGTTGGATCACTACAATCAATAACAAGCTGATGTCACCTGTAGGCCTAGCTGAGGATATTGGTCGTCATGCACTGGTGTACGGACGCCGCATCCCCAAGGCTGAGATGTTTGCTCGTATTGATGCTGTGGATGTGGACACCATCAAAGCAGTCTCTGACAGATTCATCTATGACCAGGACATTGCCATTGCAGCCATGGGTGACACACAAAATCTGCCTGACTACACCTGGTTCAGGCGCAGGACATACTGGTTGAGATACTAGGCTAGTCGAGTTTACTTTGTGGCAATGCTTAGTAGGCATCAGCGCTGGCCTGCCCTGCATTGGCTTAGCAATGCAGAACAGCAGCTGTAAGGTCTTCTTGATGAGTACCTGGCATATGTGTAACAAGTCTTGTGGAAGGGCTTTTTATGACCTGTGAGCATTCGCTGAGCAAGTCCCACTGGCAAGGGTGAGGTCCTGTATTGCATGTCAGCCGGACATTGCTGCATGCCATGCCCTGTAGTTCGCATGCAGCAACACAGTGTTTTGTAAGGTCTGCTTTGTGCATGTTGTCAAAAGCAGTACCTTCTATGTTCAAACATGTTTGGTGGGATCTTGTTGAATCATCAGATGCGCTATGAAACTCGTGTATGTTCAGATTCCATCTGTAAAACGCTTGGTCACAGCACTAACTCTCACTTGTTTCTATGATCAGACCAGCTGGAATGGTGCTAGACAACAATGCTCAAGTACTATTGCAATCCTTGTTGTGAGTCTTGTGATTAACTGAATCTATACTGGATTAACCTGCACCTTGGCTGAGGGCAGAGTCTTGACTGCTTTACGCTTGAGTTTCTTTTTGTTGACCTTCAGTTTGCGCTGGGCCTGCTGCTTCATGACATGCAATTTTTGATTGCTATCCTTCCCATACGCAAGACCTCCATGAGCCGCCATCTTCCTGATCTTGATTGTCTTGCCTTTGCAACTCCCTGCAGCCAGATGCTTTGGTCAGCAACAGCCGTTTGAAGTAAACAGCACCAGACGTACGATACTGTATCTCGTTTTGCTGCCCATCAGGCACATAATGAGTTGTGCAAATCTTTCTTGGCTCCTGTCATGCGTTGCCAGTTTTCTTGATGTTGGCAACTCAATGTGACGCACCTGAAGTCAATTTCAGAAGTTTCTGGGCTCGACCCAAGCTGTCTGTTTCTTGTGCGCCAGGCAGTTGCTTGAAGGCCTCATTGGCATCACCAGCATGCCGGAAGACCAGGTGGCCTGCCATTGCAACAGAGCAGTCAAGCCACTATACAATCTGCATGCTTAGGGGAGAGCACCACAGACAAAGTAGGGCTGTTGCAATTTGCAATGATAAACTGGGGACACGATGAGTGAGATAGAGCAGTGTGTTGACCAATGCAGCAAGCAGTGACAGTTGCCAATAGTCAAGTCATTGACACAAGCTTGCTCTGCAGTAACAACTGAACCGAATGCATCCACATTCAACATCAAAGACTTGTGCTGATTTTTCAAGGAACCAATGCAAGGTCCACACTACTGCACAGTACTATACCTCGTCTTTCCTTCATGTCTCCCTCCACAGTGGGATGAGCACAGGTGCATGCTTCAAACAGCTGCAGCAAGTCAGCTGGCTGGGCTGACTGAGGGACGCCGTGTATAAACAGCTTCCTCAGATCCTCTTTGGCCACCTGCTCACAAAGGACGACTTGAGACTTGTCACTCACGCGCAAACAGCAGGTCTACATGCAAAGAAGCATCAGCTCAGGTTGTGATGACTTCACATGGTAGCATTGTCAACCCTGCTGTGCTGTTGGCAACCAGGTGTGGCATGCTTTCACGCAGCTGCTGTGACACAGGTAAGCCTGACATATGCCAAGATCAGCAGGCAAAGTGCAGACCAAAGACCACCCTTTGCAGACTGCATTGAGTCTTGTGATGACGTACCTTGGTTTCCGGGGCGTCCATGGGTGGCGGTATGCCGTGCTGAAGAGCATGATTGACCAGCTGCATGGCTGCGGCAGCGTCCTGCTCACAGTCATGAGGGGCTCCCTCCTGCCTCAGACTCCTGCCCAGCATCTGGGACACCAGATTTGCCAGTGAAGGTGTGCATGTGGACAGGCCCCTACAACACCATGTCTGTCAGACTCACACACTCATACAATGCCTTCTAGAGCCCCTGCATGCGCATACGCAGCACATGTCTGCTGCTTTGATGCATACCTGGCAGTCATGCAAGCTGAATGACGCAATCATGCATGACTTACTGGGTTGCACTTGAAAGCACCTGTTTGCACTGGCTGAGATTGCTGCGTGTTTGCAAAGGCACCGAGGCGCTGAAAGGTATGACCGGCAGGCAGAAAATGCAGAACCGCATGGGAAGCAGCATGTCACATTGAGCACAATTTTGGACAAGCCCTTGCGTACTTGTAGGAGCAGAGAAGGGCAGTGTCAATGACAGCTGTGGGGTCCAGCTGCAGGGCATGTAGGTCATGATGCAGGGCATGCCCCACCAGCACCACGTTGCCCTGCAGCAGCTTCTGCATAGCTTCTTGTGCATCACGCTTGGTGTATGTCACGCCCTGCATGGCATGTACCCCATGCACTTGGACTATTTCAAACTTTGCTTTTGAGCGCAGCTTTGACAATGTTGTTTGTGTGAGTAAATGCAGAGAACTCATTGCCACTTGTCCAGGAACTTGCTGCAGCACACCAGGCACAACACCACACAGGGGTTCATAGGTTGTGGCAGACCCACTGGGGGTGTCAAGTATTGCCACAAACAGCGATGCAACATTGTAGTCTGACATTGGCAGTCCTTTGCATGCTCATCTGCTCACAGTAGATCTGCTTCAAGCCCAAGTCAACATGAGCCTGTTACCCTGCAGCAAAGCGGCTGTGCAGCGCTGAGATGCAGCAGTAGCGTACCTGCATGGTGGCGTCTGTAGCTCCTGTGACCTCAGTACGGTAATTGAGAACCTTTCCAGCCGGCTTGACCAGCATCTGCACAGGACCAAGATGCATTAGCTGCTTTGCTTGCTGCGCATGATTGCCTGCTACATCATGTCTGCAGCATTGGCTGTTGCAAGGGTTGATGCTGACAGCGCTGCAGTCTAACAGGCGCAGTCCCAAGCTGCAGACATGTGCCAGGGTGGAAGGTATCGCTTTGGCTGCAGTGATAGGGCTTGATGTGTGAAAGACACTGCGAAGGGACAGATGCAAGCAGAAGCTGCAGTCAGGCAGCCTAATCACCTTCAAAACAGTACTGCCAGCTTCGTTGACAACACTGAGGCCGATTAGCTCTCGCGAGCTTGTGGCAGTTTCACACATCTCACAATCAAGGGAGAGCAAACAGGGCCGGCTGGCAGCGTCCAGACTTGAGCTGCAAAATCACAGGATCAAGATGGTGAGAGTGCAGTGACTTGCGCTTGTCTGCTGCGTGAACCTGACATGGCCACTGAGATGCAAATGGATGCTGCCTGACAGAAGGATCCAAATCATTGCCATTTGTTGCAGAATTACAAATGCCATACTGCGCATGTATCGTGCACTAAAGGACCAGCTGGATATAGCGGAGTCACCTGCTCATTTGTGTCCAACCTGACTGGAATGACGGAAAACTGTAGTTCTCTGGAAACCGTGAATGGCACACAGTTTGCTGGACCATAGGCCAAATAGCATCCTGCAATACATGGTGCCGGCATTTCAAGCTGGGGGATGCTGTAAAATGCAGAAGCTGTGCTTGTATTTGCATTCAGATGACTAGGAAAGGAGCAAGACAGTGGCTGCATACCTGGGCTGAGTCAGTAGCATTGACTTGTGATAGCCTTGCTGCAAATTCAGTGCGCTGCAGAAGTCAGCAGAGCTCAACACATGAATCCAAATGCCTGGCTATCAGTCAACCACAGGGCAACAGCAGCACAACACCACACCTGCTTCTGATGCAGCTGATGTTCCCTGTGGGGGCCAACAAGCATGCCAGCCTGTGGTTTGCTCAAGGTTGCCATAAAAGCAGCCAGCGTCTGCAAGATGATAGGACCTCAACATGACAATGTTTACTCGACTCGTGTGCGATTTTGGTCGGACTTACCTTGGAAGAATGCATGCTGGGATCAGATTTGCTCAGCGCCGGTGTTTGTGCTTTGAGGTATTCTTTCCAGCTTCCCTGTGTTCCGTGCAACTTACTCTTCTGACAGTCCTTCACAACGCGAATCAGCAGTTCTTTGTCGGCAGGCAAGAAGGTGGTGGCCTCCATGTTGACGCGGCACAGCGTGCGTAAAGTGCGATCTATTGCACGACGCGAGCAGCAGTCTAAATTCTGTATGCCTAGCTTGTTCGGCTGCAGACTTCCTTCGGCTTATGAGTCATCATCCTACGTGAAACGATTTTCTGTTTACTTTGCCGCTTTATGGTGATTATTCTTTGACTAACTCGCAAGGCAACAACGATTCCTGACAGAGTCAGGTCAGGAATAGCGATGCGTCAGCTGTGACATGTTTGCGTCTGTTCTTGCGCAGCTGCCTATCACAGCGTAAGCAAATGAGGCGTCATCTGACGCAGCCTGACTTGCCTTCTTTGGTGTCACGGCATGTGGTGACTTTACACCTCGTCATCCCGGACTGACAGGTCTCTGCAGTCTGTTGCTGGGCTTCGGGTGTAGCGCAGTTAGGTTGACTCGTAGCGTCAATTGGTCAGCACCACAGGGGCGCTGCTTGCCGACTTCTCATAGCCTGCAGGGGTGCTCCTGCAGTCAGAGTTGCTGAAAGCGTCTCTGGCATGCAAAAGCCGACCTTGAGCCTTTGATGGGCCCAACACAGCACTCTCGCTCCGCTGGAACGCCATCAACCAGTGGCAGGCACCATGTGACACCCAGAGCTCAGAGCAGCAGAAACACAGCAAACCTGCAGCTGTATCCAAAACGGGTTGGTGGAGGTTACGACTTTGTTGCAGATGCAAATGGGGAACCCCTTTGTGCGCCTGGTGCTGTCACTCAAGCTCTCAGAGCGCTGCCAGCTCTTGAGCATCCCTATTCTCAGTATGACCTGGACCTTATGGCGGAAATCTTGCGTAAGGGTGACTCTCAGGTTCACAAAGAGCTGTGCAGCGGCACTGGCTCAGGAGAGGTAAGCTTCATTATTATAACATGAGCAAGCCATTTGGACATGCCATCCAACTAAGTGACAGCCCTTCATCCCTTGTTCTGAATGCACTAATGAGCATCAGTTCATTTGCTTGGTGCTGACCTGCAGCTGACACTCCTGAAGCTCTTGCAAGCGTATGAGGCGGTGCTGAAGAAGCATAGTATCAATGCAAGCGAGGACACATATTACTATCGCCTGCTGCTGAAGTTGAGCTTAGAGCCTAGCCCTGATTGGTGGGGCAAGTTTCATCGGGAGTGTGAACAGAATGCAAGGTGACTGTCACCATCCTCAACCCTACAGTCCTATCTCTGCTTGCATTCCGCACCATGTATCATGCACAACTGTCACAGCATGAACCCTGCATCTCAACAGGAAACTGACTCCAGGCATTCCAGGTGGGTGATAACTGCAGCACCTTCTCTTGCAACGATTTTGGACTGCAAGCAAGCATACCTACTAGGCAATCTACCTGGCCAGCACAGTAAGGACTCTGACTTGTGTTGCCATGCTGACATAGGCTGTGGGACCAGCTCGACCAGGCATCTGCCCAGCCCCAGATACCCCCTTGGCACCCCCCCTCCTCTCATCCCTCTGACTCAGCCTACACTGTGGCATCCCCGCCCCCCACCAGCCCCAGAAAACCCTGGGAAGGCACCCTCAGAGAGCTTGCAGGCCAGCAACAAGTGATCAGGGGCTCTTCGCCACAGCGGCATCGCTCTCAGGATCACGCAGCTAAATCTCAACAGGAAGATGTCCATCCACATAGGACACCCCCCCCAGTGTGCGGTCAGGGCCGCACATCTCAGCCTCCCCAGCATAGCCCTCAGTCCCCTGCCCCCACCCCAATACCATGCATCTCTCCTGTGCCTCAGAGTAGTCCTCAGCATGCTGACAAGGCGGTCCCAGTACAGCAGTGGGAGCCTCGCCGTGTAGATAGGGCAATCTCAGCTCAGGAGTGGGAGGGCTTTGGCATTGCAGCAGAGCTCAACGGGCAGGATGAGGTGAGAGGCAATGGGCTAGGAGGGGTGACTGTCTTTGACCCTGCCCTTCACAGAGGTGGGACTGACAACAGCCCCCTTGGCAAGCCTCATTACCTCAGGCTGCCTGAGGCTGAGAGCTACGAGAGCTTCAAGGTCCTTGCTTGTGCGTTCCGGCACTGGCGCAGCCATGCTAAGAATGAGCAGCTTGACAGGTGCGTCACTGCTCTTTGGCTGCATGCAGAATTTGGTCAAGCAACTTTAGGTCAAGATGCAACAAAAGTGCCCATGCGCCATTAGCTGCTTGTGGTGGTGCACACCATTGTTCTGCGTGGCTTGAGGTCATTTTAGCAAAGCCTGTTGTGCTGTGCATCAACAGCTTGCCAATCAGCAGCAGACATGACGCACGGCAAGTGTATTCCCAAGCATTCTTCACTGACACAATGCATGTTACAACAAACAAGCACCTGTAGGCAGCATGCCCTGCTAATATGCACTGCTTGCTTTCTGCATGAACCTACATGTGACAGCAGCCTCTGTACCGCATGTCAGTCAGGCATGTGGCCATGCAAGCTCAAATTGCTTTTGCAGAGGGCACACTGAAAAGGCCATGGCCAACTGGCTGACAGCAGTTGGGTTCTGGGAAGGGCAGGCACTGCGCCGCAGCTTCACAGCTTGGAGGGCTCAAGGGGGCCAGAAGGTGCTGAAGGCCCTGGCCCATTGGGAAAGCTCCCAGTCAGGCACAGGCCCTGCCTTTCGCTGGTGGCGCCGTGTGGTCCAGCACCTGCATGAAGCAGATCAGCAGGCTCAGCAGCACCGCCAGCACCATGCTTGCCGGGCAGCCTTTCAGGCAAGAATGCACACACCTTGTGTAGCATGCTGTCCTGCCTTGCTGCATACCATACCCTCACAAGCTGGTTCAATACCTTCCATTTGCTGACTGTCAACTTGGTGTTTTCTGCCCACAGATTTTGTCATTTTGCTTTTGCACCTCTGGCCATGTGAAGTATAGTACCCCAGTCAAAGTCCCCAGCTGAAAGCAGGGAGGTTTGGCTGTACAATGTATTTGTGCCAGACAGGCATAAACCCTTTCTGCTGACAGACCCAATGACAAGCATGCACATGCAAGCAAAGTCAGCACACATCAGGGAACCGCATCACAGACTCTCAGCCCATATGGAACACACATGAGCCCTGGACCATCAGCGTGACTGACTACTCACTTGACCACATATAGCTGCAGCTACCAGAGGCTGTCACTGCCTAACATTCAAATAAGCTTTTCATAATCAGGGATATGAATTCAGAGCTGTAAAGTCCAGCTCAGCTCAGCTCAGCCCGGCTCGGCTCGGCTCGGCTCAGCTCAGCTTAGCTCAGCTCAGCTCACCTCTGCTCTGCTCTGACAGTCTTGAGCACCTTGCAGGCTTGGCAAGTGGGTTTGGGGCTGGGCAAGGCCAAGGCCCGCCGCTTGTACCAGTGCTTGGCTCACTGGAGGGGCCGCAGCTTGCGAGCCATGTGGGGCATCTGGCGCTTCTCTGTGCAAGAGACCACTCAGAACCTGCTCAGGGCTGAGGTTCACTGGGTGTCCAGTCACAGGTCAGTCCCATGGCTTCATCATCTTTGTGCTGGCTTCCTTTGTGTGTTGATGCTGCACCTGGCACATGCAGAAAGATGGGCACTGAATTGCTGAGTGTATGGCGCTGCTAAGGACAGCATCATTTGGGAATGTTGTCGCAACAAGGCACACGCTCATGCAATCAGAAGTGATGCATAGCGACAAAATTGTCATGTTGGCACTCAAGACAGACTAGCAGCCACTCTCATGTTGCATTCAAATTGGCACAAGTCCTCAATACCTCATCCTAAACAAGCCTAGGAGTTGAACCTTGTTTTGATGCACAAGGAGGACTGGCTGCACCAGTTGACACTGTGCCATGTTGTGTTGTTGGATCATGATGAGCCAAGCTTCGATCACATCTGACCCAGCATTTACCCTTCACCCCCTGCTGGTGTAGGCTGAGGATGTTGCGGCGCTGGAGTCAAGCAGCCAAGTGCCGCAGCTTGCTACACCACTGTGGCTTGGAGCTCCAGCAGAGCCTGAACCGCCGGGCCAAGTCAGTCTGCTGGCAACACTGGCGGTCACGCTACGCCACTCTCATCCACCACAAGACAGTTCTGCAGATGGCTGTTACCAGGCTTCAAAACAGAGCTGTGTCGAGCGCTTTTGATGCCTGGCTGGATTACACACAGCACAGGCTGCAGCTGCGGCAGAAGCTGCAGCTGCGGCAGAAGCTGCAGCAGACTGTTGGCAAGCTGATGCATGGGAGCTTAGCAAGAGGATTCTTGGCTTGGCGGGAAGCAGCGCATGACAGGGCAGAAGCCAGGCAGAAGGTGGGCAGCAACCTGATGAAGCTGATGAACCAGACTGTTTCCCGGGCTTTTGCCACCTGGCGTGACTACGCCAAGCGACAAGCAGCCAACGGTGATAGGGTGTTTGCCAGCTTGCAGCGGCTCCGAAACCACACACTGGCCAGCGCCTTTGCAAGCTGGGCGGATTGTGCTCATGCTAGAGCTGCCAAAAAAGCCAAGATCATCGCATGCTTGCAAAAGCTGGCCAACAGCACTCTGTCTGCTGCATTCCAGAGCTGGTTGGCTGTTGTCAGTGGCAAAGCAGCCCGCCGCAGCAAAGCAGAGGCAGCTGTGCTGAAGATGAAGAACAGGGGCCTAGCAGCAGCCTTCAGCACATGGGCTGGCTATGTCTTTGCCAAGCACGATCGGCAAGACAAGTTGCTCAAAGCCGTTCAAAAGCTGAACAATGGAACTCTGAGCTCAGCATTCAGCACATGGGCTCACATGGCCTCATGCAAGGCCAAGTTGAAGACCACAGCTGTGGTCTGCATCCGGCGCATGACTCAACTCAGGCTCTCAACAGCTTTCCAGAACTGGCGCCAAACAGCTGCTGAGCAGGCAGAGTTCAAATTCAAAGCCAAAACCTGCCTGCTGAGGTTCACAAAGCGCACGCTGAGCTCAGCCTTTCAGGGCTGGCACAGCAATGCTGTTGAACTGGCTGATGAGCGTGCTGTGCTGACCATGTGCCTTGAGCACATGCAGTCTGCTAGACTCAGGGCCACATTCTGCACATGGAGGGATCAGGCAGCCTGGCAAGCAGAGGGCAGGGCCAAGGTTCAGAAATGCATGAGGAACATCCTCACAGCCACTCAGGTGACACAACATTGGCATCACCAAGCATCCACAGTGTAACATTCAAAGGTTGCTTGAAATGACATGACCTTCCACATGTGCTCTGAGAGAAGGTACATTTGCAGCTTCGCCACACACCAAGCATATCACTAAGCACATCACCCAGTATCAGTGAGGTGCATGGCGGATGATGGTTATGTAGCAGTCCTGTGTTGCTTGACCTTGCACGTGTGCTCTGAGAGTAGATACCTTGATCACACGTGCATTGGTGGTCTGGTCTGATTTGCCATGCCCTAGGCCAACAGCCAAACTCTGCTACCCTGTTCCAAATACTACACAAGGCATGAACACACAGGCTTTTGTTACAAAGACAGTCTGGAACGTGCAGGGGCGTGCCTGGCGGGCCTGGCTGGACTACATCGAGGACAGGCATGCAGCAAAAGCCAAGATCCAGAACGCAGCAACCTTCTGGCACAACCGCCAAGCTGCCTTGGCATTCCAGCAGTGGCAGGAGCAAGTGCAGATAGCTCACGAGATGAAGGCCAAGGCTGCTGTCATCATTGGCAGGCTCAGAAACTCCACCCAGGTATGGCGTTTCTGGAACATGGTCTGAGTTTCATCTCAAGCTTAGCATGTGCAGGCCTTCCAGTGAATGCCAAAGAAGAACTCATCAGCAGGAGGCCTGCTGCCGACTCATAAGCAATCAGCAGCATTGACGGTGGTGCTGCCTGCTACCTCATCAAGCATTCAGCTGATGATTGTTGTGTGCATCTGACTGTCACAGGTCATATCTTTTTTTGCTGTGTCTGTTGGTGATCAATGTTGGTGATCTGCATGGCCAGTAACCCGTTGAGCATGTGAAGATAAACAGCACACTTGATGGTTGTTGAAACCTGCTGTCCTCCTGCAGGCACAGGCCTTTGCCAGCTGGAAAGATCTGATAGCCTACCGGCATGTGAAGCGCAGTGCTATGACAGACAGCGTGCGCCGCTTGTTGCAAGGCACGCTGGGGCGCGCCTTTGCAGCCTGGCACAACAGGGTGCAGGAGCATGCTGCTTTGAAGCAGAAGGCCGCCACATGCTTGACACGCTTGGCTCATGCCCATGTCGCTAGTGCTTTCAGTGCTTGGATAGACTGGGCAGCTGAGCAGAAGGAGCACAGGTGTGAAGCTTACTGACTGGTCATGTGTCTGTTGCATGACATGCGTGAGTGCAATAGTCGAGTGCAGTGGTCAATCGCCTGCATGCCAGCTGTTCCAGGATTGCAGCATGTGCTTGCATCATGTACCAGCATTGCTTCTGATATTTGCACATGTGGCTGTTAGTCTACTACTGTCCCATTGAGACGCATGCTAGTGCATCAGAACACACGTCTTCACCTCTGATAAGCTCATCCTTGGCTGCACTGCTTGCACACCCAGGTGCATCCTCTTCCGAGCTGCTACTGCTACACTTGCGCTCACATGTTTGGCTGCTCATGACAGGGCCAAGATTGTAACAAGCATCAAGCGCATGCTGAACCGGGTCTTGGCTGAGGCCTTTGCCGGCTGGAGGCAGCATGTCTCGGATCGAATAGAGGAGCAGCAGATTGTTGCGCAAGTTGCGCAGCTGCCAGTACGCACGCTGACCAGACAGACATGGAAGGCATGGTGGGAGGCATATCAGCATAAGCTCAAGATGCGTAGGACAGTGCAGAGGCTGCTGCACGGCACTGCAGCCCGTGTCCTGCGCTACTGGCAGGTCAGCTTTGATGCTCAACGTGCCACAACATACTGTAATGCCTGGAGAAGTCATTTGCCTGGGTGGCACTGGTGACAAGCTGTCAATTGGAATTGACATGAGATTGTCCATCTCTGCATCAGCACAAGGCATTCAGTACCCTTTCAATTCTCCTGCCTGCCTCCTGCTTCATGCCATACTTGTATCACAGGTCATAAGCATCAGTTACGCACACCTTGCTTAGCTCAACCAGAGCAGTTCTGGTTGCAGCTCAGCTGACATCCACATTGCCATGCAGGAAGCTGCTGCTGAGCAGAAGCAGGCGAAGGCCAGGGCAGGAGCGTGCCTTGCCCGCATGCGCAACTGGAAGCTGGCCCAGGCCTTCTTAGTATGGCAGGAGCATGTGGCAAACTGCAAGGTAAATGCTGCTGTCACAGTCATAGAAGTCTCACAACAAGGTAGTGTTTTGTGTTTGCGAGCAGCAGGTTTGATACAAGCTGCTGTCAGTGAAGCATAATGGTAGTAAGTCGATTGCATGTAGGTCAGCCAGAGCATGTGCTAGGCTCTCTTTGTTACTAAAATTGTACCAGTCTCCAGAAGGGATTGATCATGACAATGTTATGATGCGCTCGGGAGCAGCTCATCAGGACTTTGTTGTTGACATGTCTGTCTTTGCAGACCACCAAGATGCTTGCACAGCACGTTGGCTTATGTGCATGCTGAACGCAAGCGCATCACGAGCATCCACAAGCGTCACTTCGTCACTCATGTGACACCCCAGCTGCTTGCTGCTGTGTTAACCCTCACCTTCATTGCAAAGGACCCCCTGGACTTCTTAGTACATGACCCCACAATCACACCAGCATTTCTGACAGCATCCCTTACAGCATATTTCACACTCAGCAGGAGCTGCAAGCCAATCACTTTTTGGTACATAATTGCACAACCAAACCAGCGTTTCTGACAGCATCTTTTGTCATGACATTTTGATACTCACAAGATCTGTCATACTCGGCAGGAGGTGCAAGCCAAGGTGGCTCCTGTGCTGGCCAAGTGGCGCAACAAGCTTCTGTCTGCGGCTCTAGAGGCCTTCCAAGAGAACGTGGCCATTGCTGCAGACAAGAGGCAGCAGGTGCAGAGAGCTTTGCGCTACTGGAACAACAGAGCTCTGGCTGGCGCCTTTGCCCAGTGGCTACAGACTGTTGAGGTGGGACACAGTCCAGCTGCAATGCGTACAAGCCTCCAGCAACACTAGGGCCACGTCATGGTGCAAAAGCATACGATGCAGACCTTTTGCTGTGTTCTGGACCAAACCAGCATCAATTTACAAGTACAGTGGCAGCAGGAAATGACGCTTTGCTCATGCATTGACCACATTGTTGCCTGTGTCATGGCTGCCGTGTCTCAGTCATCACCCCTTGCTTGCAATTGCAGCTCTCATTGCTGCAAGACAAATGGGTACTCCTGATTTAGATCTCGGGCAGCAGCTGGCGATAACACCATTGTCACAAAAACTGCATGCTTGTACCACATCAAGCCAGCTGGTTGTACAGACTGAAGCTTGCCCACTGCTGTGTATGCTGTGCTGGTGGAGATACCACTCCATGCTGAAAGTCCATTGCTGCTGGCACGCAGCTGGTCGCATGCAGACACAGCAGCATCAGGCAACATAAGTTTTTCTCACATCTTTGATCAAACCCCTGGCATGGTGACTGGGCATGCTTGTTTTTGGTCATCGTCGGAGATTAACAACAATGAGAGGCACTGAGGTGGTGCACTACTCTTGCAACACCCCCAAAACAGGGACTTGATCTATAATGTAAAGCTGGCACCTGCTTGTTCCTGCTGTGGGTTGTTGACGCCCACCAACAGTCTTGTACGACCAGCCCAGTGGTGTTGCAGGAACAGCAGCAGGAGGCAGAAGCTCTGGAGAAGGCTGGCCGCATCATGCGCAATGTAAAGCTGGCAGCAGCCTGGCGGGGCTGGCTGGCAGTGGTGGATCAGCGCCACCACCTCAAGGCCAAGCTGGGCTCTGCCCTCAACCTTTTCGTCAACAGACGCCTCACTCTCGCCTGGCAGGCCTGGAAGGTGAATCTGAGGCAGAAATGTGGACTTGACTGCACCAGTTGTGGTCTGCCTCTGCAGCTGGAATGCTACTCAAAAAGTTTGAATGCGGTCAAAGCTGCTGTTGCATATGCTCCTACAAGCTCTGAATAACACCTCCGCTGCTGTTGCATATGCTGATCAAAGGTGTGCATGAAATACCAGCTGCCATTGCATATGCTGCTGAAACCTTTGAACAAAGTCTCAGCTGCTATTGCATATGTTACTCAAAGGTGTACACATGATTTCAGCCGCATATGCACAGGTTCATATCGTGTTCAAACTTTTCTCTTTTGCAAATGTAAACTGGACTTGGTTCGAATCAGCGACGGTTTTAAGGTGATACTTCAGCTGCTATTGCACATGCTCCTGAAAGCTTTGAACAAAGCTCCTGATATGATCGCATGTGCTGCAGGACAAGGTGGCTTCAGCACAGGCCAAGTCAGACAAGATGGCAGCAGCTGTGAGCTCCTGGGGTGGCAGCATGCTGCACAGAGCCTTCACCACATGGAAGGACAGGCATGCCAGCTGGCAGCAGGGCCATGCCAAAGCGGCAAGGGCTGCAGCCCTATGGCAGAACAGGGCTCTTGCAAGCGCCTGGCAGCAGTGGAAGGAGTCTGCTATCTACCAGCAGGAGCTCAGGCTGCGCCTCTCCAGTGCAGTAGGTGAGCAACACAGCAATCAACTTGTGCTTACTGCATGAATTGCCAGTGCATACATTGTGCACATGCACTGTAGTCCATGCTTGCATGCATGCAACATGTCTAGCACCATGACAGGACTAAATTTTGCCCATGCCTCCTGTCAGGCTTTTGCATGTGCCAACACAGCATGCAAAGCAGCTGCAAGACAAATGTCTGTCCGCTGTCAAAGCCACAAAAATATCAGAACTGGAGCAAACCATTCCTCACGTGTTTGCACCGAGGCCTCTTGAAAGCCTGCATTGTCACTGTGCAGCTCGCCTGACCCACCGCTCCTTGGCCGAAGCCTTTGACGCCTGGTGCTTCTTTGTGGCAGACCGCCAAAGGACCCTCCAGCACCTCCAGGTCGCCCTAGCCCACTGGGGCAAAGCGACGCTGATCAGCTCCTGGCAGGCATGGCAAGAACAAACGCTGTATGCCACACAGCGGCGCGAGATCATCGCCAGGGCTCTACAGCACTTCCTAAACAGGACTCAGGCCGCAGCCTTCAGGCAGTGGCGAGAGGTGGTGTTGAGGAAGAAGGAGGGCGCCGGCAAGGCCGCCATGTGCCTGCAGAGGGTACTAAACAGCAGGCTGTCAGCAGCGTTCCAGGGGTGGCGGGAAGCTGCATGCGAGCTGCGGGACAAGCACCTGCGTATGCAGAAGGCAGCGGTGCATTTCCTGAACCAGCGTCTTGCGATCTGCTTCCTGACGTGGCGGGCTGCCTCTGAGGAGGCCTTGATGGGAGCTGCAAAGCTGGAGCATGCTGTGGGGCACTGGCTGCATGGAACAGTTGCCAAGGTGTTCAATGCATGGAGGGAGTGTGCGCGTTTCAGGGCTTACTCCAGGCCTATCATCTCAGGTCAGTCAGCAGTATACACTTCATGCATTGCAGCAATCAGTTAGTAACATTAGTAACATTGTGAATGATGATGGTCGTGATCATGATCATAACGCTAATGATAGCATGATGCAAGTCAGAAAGGTGTGACACATGCACTTTGCAGCAATGTGCTTGCTGTGCTGTCAGACCTTGCCTGCAATGAAAAGCCAAGCTGCATGCTTGAAACCATCACCTAGAACGCTAAGTTCAGTGCAAGACTTGCTCCTTGGCTCAGACAGGCTTTGGACTTCCCCTTATGCAAGAGCCTCCATTTCTCTGTTGATGCAAATAGATGCACCTGTCTTGATGTGCATTGGTTGAGCCCAGAGTTGACAAGCAACTCTGCTGCAACAGCCCAGCTCACTCCAACCACGCCAAGTCTCCATTCACATACACAGCTCCAATGCTGCCTCACACACCAGTCTACCACCACAGAGAAGTCAGCTCACACTCCTAAACCTTGGCACCCTTGCTTGTGATCAGCAAGCAAAACACAGGCGCTCATATTGTCTATGTAATCAATCAGCTGGTGTTCATGTCTGCAGGGGCTGTGTCACGCCTGAGGAACAGGACAATGATGGGTGCTTGGAGCGGCTGGCTGGAGTTCTGTGAGCTGAGGCAAGAGAAACAGGAACAGCTTGCAGCAGCTGTTACCTTCTGGACCCACAGAGAACTGGCTGCTGCCTTTCATCAGTTCAGGTGGATATCAGTACTTGCATAGCGCAGGCAAGATGGTGCATTTTGCTCCTTGCTGGAGTGACATGCTGAGGACATGCTAAGCAGTCTGCTTGAATATTTGCGACAGAGAACTTCAGGCTGCATGGGATCCGCAAGTTCCTGGTGTGTGACAGAAAAAGGCTTGTCATGTAACCCCTCTCTGTGGCGTCAGAACCACAGCATGATCAGCCAATGATGATGATGATTATGCATGCTTTGCCAGCATCTGTACCTTGGATTCTGTCCAAAACTTTGCTCATCTGAAGCAATATGTCTCAGCCCTGCCAGCAGCTATCAGAGGTGACGGCTGCCTGACGGCTGCTATCTTATGGCTGTGTATACCTCAGGGCAGTTCACAATTGCATACCTCATGGCTCTTCTTCAGTCAAGCACACCCTCTGTCTGTCAGTCAAGCAGACAAGCTTGCTGCCCATCAAGAACTGAAGAGCCCCATTGGATGTGCAGGCTGAACGTGCTGCATCAGCGGGCTGTGCGTCTGAGTCTGCTGCATTGGCAGCAGGCCGCCCTGGCTAAGGTGTTCCAGCGGTGGAAGGAGTACAAGGGCCGCAGGGCGCAGCTCTTCGGCTCCCTCATTGCCCTGGCCTGCAAGTGGGAGCAGCCCCTCATGGAAGACGCCTGGGCTGCGTGGCGAGAGTACACTGTTGAGAGCAAGCGCATCAAGGTAAAAGGTTTGGAGTCTGGCGATGCTTGGCTTGCTACCCATTGTGATGCATTTCCTGCATGGCTTCAACATGTCTCCACAATGCATAGCATCAGAAACTGTGGTGCCCAAAAGGGCTGGAGCAAGTGACAGCCGCTAGGAACCTGGCTGAGTTGAACAGCCCCTCTATGGAAGATGCTTGGCTTGCTCGGACGCAAGAACTTGCAGCGAGGTCACCGGCCTCCAGCTCTTCTACACACTTACTGACAGGACAGCCTCATACAAGGCCGCCCCTGACCCCACCGGCTTGCAAAACCAGAGCAGCTGTCTGTAGGGATGCTTAGGCTGCTTAGGTCAATCGCATTGCTTAGAATGTGTGTATCCAGATAAGCCAGAGCAGAAGCCTGATGCATTGACAACAGCCTATGAGGCAGCTACAAGTCAATCATACTTCTTGGGCTGCTTGGCCTAAGTATACTGCTGAGAGCAGTTCTGCTGAATGCAACGTTTGACAGTGTGCTCTGGCATAACAGCCTTAGAACGTTGATTGACCTACGGAGGCATAGAAAACCTGGCAAGCATCCAGTGTTCACTGTGTCTATGCACCTGTGCTTGCAGGGGTGCATGAGGGCAATGATGGCCGTGTGGTCAAATATCACCCTCACACGCGCTTTCAACGGCTGGGTAGTCGCAGCACAGCAGCTGAAAGACAAGCGTGCCTCACAGGCTCACGCAGTGGCCTTCTGGAGCAGCCGGGAAGTAGCGCAAGTGAGTCTAGTAGATTGTCTGCATGCAGCTTGCATCGGCGCTCACTTGGGCGGTCACTCAGAACCCCAACGTGAGTCATGAGCAGCCCGTCAAACCTGCACTGGCAATCAGACTTCAACGTTGCAATGACGTCTGAGTGTGCAACTTTGTAGATGTGCAGATAAGTGCTGAATGTTCAAACCAAAGCTGGAGTTGCATCACTTTCTGACACTCTCCAACTCCTTGCTTTCTACTCAATGAGCAGGCCTACTTGCCTCAAACAAATGTTGTTGCCTGTCATATATATGCTGCATTTGTGCATGCGTACTGCAGTGCTGGAGGCAGTGGCAGGAGTCTGTTGAGGAAAACAAAGCGGCGCGAGTCGCCCTGTCTTTCTTCAGCGACATAACTCTGCGCAAGGCTTTCAACCAATGGCTGGCTTGGGCCCAAGAGCGACAGGAGTATGGCACAAAGCTGCACCTGGCAGTGCAGGTGCTCTCGCTTATGACATGCTGTTGTGCATGCCGCTCTGCTGCTGATGCTCTGCTTGACTTGTTGGAAAGTCACACTCTTGCTGCAAGTGTATGCCGAAGCTGCACAGTTGCATGGTGCCGCATACGCTGCTTGGGTGTCTGCTCTTGAAATCACACTTGGGTGTGTCTCATGCACACACAGGGCCGATCTGCTGGACACATGCACAATGCATGCAAGGGCCAGAGATGCAGATGGTGTAAACCCTTTTTAGGCATTCATCCCCATATGGCACCAAGCCACACATGGTACCCGAAGTACAGCTGTGAACACAGCTCAAGGCAGGTAGAGGGCAGTCATCCTGTGCTTCTGTGACTACCAGCATGCCAACCTGACATCACCCTGGACATGCAGAAGTGATGCCTGCTGGCTAAGAACACGCTTTCATTATTGTTGATATCGTCATTATTTAAATCATTATTTTTTAAGTATGCCATTACCATTATGCAGAGATGGTGCTCAATGACAGAGGCAAGCGCCTTCACTGCCTGGCTTGACCACACCCGGTCATCACAGCAGAACAGGAGCAAGGTGCAAGGCAGTGTGATGCGCCTCCTGCACCGCAGCCTCTACTCTGCCTTTGCTGCTTGGCAACAAGTTGCGGCGGATAGGGCTCAACAGAAGGCCAAGATTCTGAGCTGCCTGGCCAGGATCAGTAACAGAGTAAGCCTCTGCATTTATCTGTTATGCTCATAGTCTGTGGCATGACTGCACAATGTGTCAGGAACACAGTTGCCAAGATGGCCTGCCTGCTTGATTTTGACTGGCAGTTTCTACACAGACACTCTGTGTTGTTGCTTTGAATCATAGCTAGCTGACATGCATGTGCAGTGTCTTCACATATTCTGTTCTGTGAGCAGACATGACAAGATGTATCACGTGTCCGTGCATGTGTGTGCAGACCCTGGCAAGAGCCATGTCCTGCCTGCTTGGTTTTGACTGGCAGTTTCTACACAGAGAGACATGACAAGATGTATCACGTGTCCGTGCATGTGTGTGCAGACCCTGGCAAGAGCCATGTCCTGCCTGCTTGGTTTTGACTGGCAGTTTCTACACAGAGAGACATGACAAGATGTATCACGTGTC
>JAABUK010005064.1_pt1 | contig 20886 bp, 24 predicted proteins | sample 5559141 | NCBI WGS metagenome assembly JAABUK01 (sample SAMN10711869, study PRJNA513367) | rock metagenome | isolation source: Antarctica rocks | place: Antarctica: Victoria Land, Pudding Butte nord | collected 2016-01-03
CTGAATTGCCTCATGCACCGTGACAACTGAACAAGATTGACAAGCCTGTTTCATCAGAGCCCACAACACAAACACAGATACTTAACACCATAAACACAGCAATTACACTGACTTTATGCACATATGCTTGTTTGTGACCCTTTTTGACTTCTGCAAGCACAGGTGATGGATGGGTTCTGAAGTGTCACCTGCTTCAGGAGCACAGTAGGCTGCCGTGCCTACTGCTGAAAGCACCATGGTGCTCTCATACTTGTTGCTGATGATGTCCTTGCTAATGCCAAAGTCACACAAGGCAATGTTGCCGTTGTCTTGCAGCAAGACATTCTCAGGCTTGATGTCACGGTGAACAATGCCTTGTTGGTGGGTGTAGCTGATGGCCTGTGCTACTTGGCGCATGGTTGTGCGCACAGCCGCTTTCTCCAAAGGCGAAAGAGTGCCATTGTGCTGCCGAGTCGCCTGCCACCAGCAGGCCAAAGGATCTAACACACATGGATGGAAGCAAAACGACTGCTGAAATACATCTACTACCTGGTGCAATCACTTGAAAGTTCAACTGAAAGTGACTTTACAGAGCCTGTGCATTCCTGCTACAATTGCCACTTGAACAATGAGTACATAGATTATGATCTGATCTGTTACTTACTGCAAGGTGAAGCTTCTGCCCATTACCAATAGATGCACATTGCTCTACAATTGCCTTCGAGAAAGCACAAAGCAGAACTCACCATTGTGAGTATAACATACAGTCGTGAAAGCTTTAAGGTTTACCTTGATCTGCTCTACCCATTTGCGCAGATTCCCATTCTGATAGAAAGGCATCTGAAGGTACAGCCGGTCAGCATCCATGAACGTGCTGCGCAGAGAAACAATCAGGGGGTGCCCACGCAGCTTGCACAACCGCTCAGCCTCTCGTGCAGCATTTGCACCACTGTCAATGGCCTTAATGGCCCACTTCTGCTTACCCAAGTCCTCTACCTCCCTTACAGATAGACCATGCCTTGCAATGACACTGCAGACAGGCAAACAAGATAAGTCGCTGCATCTGTTGCTCTACAACGAGCTTACAGAGCATAGCTCTATCTTTGCTGTGTTTGCTTCTGCACCCACGTAGGCTTGGAGCTACACGGTTTGCTTGCATGAAAGGCAGGATGGATGCCATTGCAATTGCAACACTCACTTAAAAACAACAACACTGCTTTCTAGCTCATGATAAGCTAGGTATGTACAGCACAAATCTTGTCTCTCCAGAGCAGTCTGTCTTGTGCATCCCTGTAAGATCTGCTGATTCGACTCACTTGAAGTCACGCAAGCGCTTGTCCTTGTCAAACAGATCCTTGGCAGCGCCAAGCTTTGGCAACATCATGGCTGATGCAGCCTGCTCCCACTGCAGCTCAGGGTGATGCACAATGGCAGCTGACACTGTCTCAGCTGCAGCAGCAACTCTGCCGGCAACCTCTGCAAGCTTTGCTGTTGTCTCATCAATCTCTACTTGCACTCTGTCAGCCTGACTCTGCATATGCAAAATCAAGTTCCATGAGATTCCATACAATGCACAATGTTAACTTTTCAAGGACCATTGAGAGAACAACAGCTACACATAAATACAGCTGCATGCATGACAAAGAGCTACACGCATGTGAGAATCAGGAAATTTGAAAATTGCGGCTCAGGCATTGAACAAGCACAGCCCTACGTGCAATCCTACAACCAACAGCAAGGTGTATGCCTGCTTGTCATCCAGAAGCAAGACCTCCAAGTCTGCTTTGGCACGAATCAACTTTCTCTTCAATGCCCTCTGCGTGTCTTCTTGCTCTCTAGTATCCAAGATGACAGCTTGTGCATCAAGCTTGAGTTGTTGCAGGTGCTGTGCATCCCCTAGCTGCTTGTTCAAATCTCTGCAGTTCACAAGCTGCATCAAATGTTTGCTCACATGCTTTGGCTACTTGGGGTTCTGGAAGCGCATTCACATTACGTGCTGAAGTTGAGCAACAACCTTGCAAGCTGCAGAAGGTGATTTGACAACCGCTTGAGTCTTGATATTCACCTAATGAGCATTTCTGCATGACGCTTCTCACGTGCAGGGTCACTGCTCTGCAGCCGCTCAGCCGTAGCGTTGATCAGCTGCCTTGAATTTGTGACACATTGTTTCAGAGGATCCATCGACTCTTGTAGCAGCGCTTGCTCTTGGTTCAAGCACCGTTGTAGCTGTGCTCTGGCATCTTGAGTAGCACGAAACGCTAGCACAAGCTTCTTGCATGCTGCCAGCTGCTCATCATTGCTTCTCACAGTGGCCTCAACACTTGGCACCAAAGATTGATCACCGTTCTGCATGTTGGGGCCGTTTGCGTCCATGCTGCTAAGCAACAAAGAGAGCTGGCCCTTCTGCTGATGGCGCTGCTCACACATGTCAATTTTGTTCTCAGTCTTAGACTTAGCCTGCTTCAGCAAATCAATAACAGCCTGCTCAGCAGACTGCTTGTCCGCTGACATTTGCTGCACTGCAGCAGCTGCAGTGGCCTCCTTGCTCTGCAACGACACCTGCATGTACAGTCACAGCCCTGAAATCATGCGTCAGGCAAGAGGTATGCATCTGCTTGTGCAATATAAACAAGTTCTATGTGTTGGTGACAAAAGCTAGCATAGGCCAAGCGAGGGCTCAAATGGTGAGCTGAAGCTTGTTCATGGTTACAGGTCGCACAGATCTGCATTCTTTCGGTAGACCGTACGGAGATGCGCAGACAGACTGGTTTTGAAAGACAAGACGTGTCCCGCACGTACCAAGCTGATCATGAGCTGGAAAGCGTTGTTGTTGTAATCATTATTACTGTTGTTATTATTATATCAGCACAGATGTAAGGCAAAATCTCATCTTGACAGTGCTTGCACATGACGGCAAACACCAAGTGCGGGTGCCGATGCAGCTAAGCACTGTGTGTGCAGTAGTTGCAGATCTAGACTCACCTTGCACACTTGTGCTTTGTGCTGCTGCGTAGCACAGTCCTGAAGCACCTCAGCCAGCTCATGGTCAAGCTTGCGTGCTGATGCAGCAGAATTCGAGACTGCTGTCACATCATTGCTCAACACTTGTTGCATCTGCAGCCAGCCATGTCTTCAATGACCTCAAACATATTTTTCAGAGCACACAAGGATTACAAGTACACATGCATCATCGGCGTCATTGCATCAGTGGGGCTGTCAGCAACAACTTGCAGCAGTGCGGAATGAAAACTCGTTCACCTTCAGCAGTTGCTGCGCACGCTCAGTGACAGCTTTCTCCTGGTCACCAATGCTTTTGGACAGTGCCAGGAACTCCTCCAACTTATCTTTCATTGGTGGCTGCATCTGAGCCACATACCAGTGTACTAGGTCACAAGGCACTGGGCGGCCCTGCAGCAATGACAACCCCGAGCAAAGCTTATGCACAACTGCTAGAAAACTAAGTAAAACAAGCAAGACAAGCATCAGCATGGCAATTTGGAGGTAGTAAGTCCAAAGCGCATATTTAGCTTCCAGCGGTTTGCTGCTACTAGAGTGTTGTAGAGCAAACTTTAGCAGAATGAGTCAATGCTTACAAGGTCAGGTGAATGACCGTGGTGTTATCTTAGTACCTGCTGTGCACTCATATACTCACGCAAATATTCGATCACCTCCCCATCACCAGACACGTCCAAAGCTGTTTTACCCTGCAGAAGGATACAGGCATTGCTTTTAAACAGGTCGAAATCACCCTCAGTGTGGTCCAGAACCTATGCATGCTCTGCTATGCATCTACATATATTATATGTTGTCATGTCCATTAACACATTGATTCAGTCTTGATAGCCCTATTGTACAAGGCTACCCCCATGGTTGGGCCCTACTAAGGCCCTACCCCATGAGTACTAAGGCCCTACCCCATGAGGGGGCATCGGCTCTTGTAATGTCCATTATCACATGCATATGCTATATCTTGCATGTATGGGCTAAATTGCGTACATGAGTGTCATTGCAGATGACCACATGTTGCAGGTGCAACAAAGGGTTGCAAAAAAACACATGCAGCATGTAGTCATAGCAACACCCACTCATGATAGGAGATGGGCACAGCGATTAGCACTGACCTTGCATCCATGACCAGATATGTATACATCACCGCAAATATTTGGATCAGCACCACAAGATAGCAGCTTGTCCACCACATCCAGATGACCCTTGCTTGCACCTTTGTAAAGCGCTGTTCTCTACAACCATAAGACACAATTCATGCCGTTGACATAAAGACTTCTGGAACACTGCAGGATGTCCCCTGTCCAAATGACAGGCAAACAACCTAGCCCACAGACAGAAGCAGAGGGTGATTACAGACAAATCTAGCATGGGATGATTGCCAACAGTCCTTGCTGTGTATTTGCATGTCAGAAAAGTGGTTTTGGCAGATATGACAAGACAACTTTATCAGAGTATACCATGTCATCTGCAGACTGGCCTCACCTCGTTAGGGTTGACATCATTGACATCAGCGCCATACAGGAGGAGTGTTTCGATGAGATGTGCAGAGCCTTGCACAGCAACTGAGCACAGAAAGCTTGCCTGCAGCACGATAGGTCTTTCTCACAATTGGTCTACAAACAGGAGTGTTTCCATCAGTACATAACCAAAGCTGGAGTCCTGATTTTGAATAAGCTGTTTGCACTGCTGTGTCTGAGAACACGACACAACCAGGTCAGGAGAAAAGAGTCGTCACAGATTGTAGGTGCATGCAAAGGCTTGTGCCTACCAGCTGTGAAGGGTCTTTACAATGAGGCAAGAGAATCTTGAGTGTTGGCCAGTCATCAACATTGAAGTGATTTTCTAAAAAACTGCCCAACACGCCGCTCTGCAATGTCATGGCAAAGTTGGCATTCATGGGATTCACAGGCACACACTGTTGCACAGGCCAATGCTTGTATCCGGTGCCAGCTGTCAACAATCTAGATTGTATCAAGACTATTGAGAGTTTGAGCGGTCAGCATGACAATACAGAAAGACAACGGCAATGTGAGCTTCCATGACTCTGCAATGATACAAATGGTTGCAGAACAATGGCATCTCACCAGGTCAAGATCTCTTGAGAGGCCGGTGCAAGATAGAAACCGATGAACAATATGTGACTCTCCTTCAAGCATGGCGCTACATAGCACCTTTTCAAAGTTGCATTCCTGCAGTAAGCAGGCCTGCAAGTGGATGTACGCATGCAAGCACAGCAGCGTCAAATCCACTGGGCTGCCTTTCAAGACACGCGGCAAAGCTTTGCAAGCAGCTACAATTCAACAATCTTTTAGAATATGCAAGGCTATGCCTGCAAGCCTGTAGAAGCTAATACATGCTTTTAAAGTGCTCACTTTGCTGTCTGCAGCCGGAGGATGCTCTTTATAGTGGCTCAGAAAAGCTTCCACGACACTCCAATGGCTGTTACCAATCGCTGCTTTGATAGGAAAATTACCCTGTGCACCAGCATTGCAGTAATATAAATATAATATATCATAATACAATATAGTGTGATATAATATAATATAATATATAATACAATATGATATATCATATAATACAGTATAATACATAATGTATATAATGGAAATGTGTGAATGCGTGGATCAAACCAACAACTTGAGTTGGCACAACTGCTGTTCTGCTAGAACTTTGCGGTATCCGTACCTTGTACTGGAACGTTGTCAAAGCTCCAGAAGCTAGCAGGGCTTTTACACACATCATGCGACCCTCCTTGGCACTTTCGTAAAGCAATGAGCCCTGTACTGGAATAAAGTGCAATGTACCTCTTGTGCCAGCAGGTCTTGCAACTGTGGTAAGCAGAATGACTGACAGCAACAATGTCATGAGGGAATTGTGCACATAAACTGGCACTGGTATTATTGTTGCAGCATCTTGATGAGCATAAAGACAGATGATACGCAACAGATGCTGTTGCAGCAAGGCTGTATGATTGGTGCCCAAAAGCAGTGGGGAAACTTGCCTGCATCTCACAGCTGTCATCTTTGCATTCAGGGAACTCAAGATTGGCGTCTGCACCATGTGCAAGCAGAGCCCGTGCAGTCTGTGCACTACCACTGTCAATAGCGTTATGCAATGATGTCCAACCCTGCAGCAGCATTGTCCCCATTGTCTCCAACGTCTGCCATCCTTTGCCCTCAACAATATTTTGATGCATTTATTGATGCACTGATAAGTTGCACAGAAAGCCAATTATAGCATGTATTAGGAGCCTGTTGACAGGCTGGACATGTCTCAGCAATCTCCTCCTCCTGACGCATGCTGAACATGGGCTTACTTGCAGTGATGTAACACTTCCCTTCTTGTCCTGTGCAGCTACATCAGCGCCATGGAGCAACAACCAGTTGGCAGCAACCACGTTGTCCCATGATGCAGCTGCATGGAGGCAAGTCTCACCCTGCATCACTTCCCAAAAAGTCCGTGACACAGACATGAAGCCTGACTGCCACACAGTATGAAGAAAGCTTTCAGACACTACATTACTTGACATTTATCTACTACTTCTTGATTCTGTGCAAACTAGCTGATACAAAATTAATGCAAGAGAATGCCAGGCCCTGAAGTACATTTTGCATGCAGCTGTCCACAACTCAGAGATTCTGCATCTTACATTTGACGACATTCCATTGATGCATGCACCAGCAGCAAGCAGCTCCTCCAGAATGTCTTTGCACAGTTGCGGATCCTCCACACGGCAAGCTAAGCAGCTGACACATGGTTGACCCTGCATGCATGCCACGCTGAACCAGCAGTTGACCGCAAGCATTTTTGTACCGCAAGCAATGTTTACACGGCTTGTACAAGCTACCAGCACATATCAGGGAATAATAGTTGTCTCTGACATGGGTTGCAATTGCCCCAGCTGTCAGCAGTCACATTGCTTGAAGGTGAAGTATCATGTGTATGTCATTATCTTTGGTACCACATGGGCAAACGTGTCACGGGTCAGTATATGCAACTTCAGCCGTAACAACACGAGCCAATAATGTAAGACCTGCTAGGCTGACTTACCAAGTTCTGGCCATCAATCTCTGGGAGATTTTGCTTGGACAAGCAGTACCTAACCATCTGCAACTGTCCAGATGCTATGGCTCTATGCAACGGCATTCTGCCCTGCAGGCACATGATGGCGTTCTCAGATCAGCAATGACAAAGATCATCAGCTGGCACTTGGCGAGCAAGCCTGATGCAGGAATATCACAGGCTTGCCTTGGGCTTAGTCTCTAGTTCTGACAATGCTTCTAATCAAGCACTGATACACATCCCATATAGCTACAAAGCACGCAACACTAAATGTACCCTGTGCCACACTGTTGATGTTAGCTGTTGATTTTGTGGCAACAAAGCATACTGCAGTGAAACAACAGCAGATACACACATCATCAAGCTAACAATCGCAGAACAGGTATGGTGCGACAGGCTCCTGTTGGCCTCTTACGTCAACACACCTGATGATCCTGGATGGCCAGATTTGCTTGGGAAGCCAGCAACGCATCCATGATGCCCTGGTGACCTGCTGCAGCAGCCTCATGCAGGGGGGTGGACCCCTTTCCAAAGTAACGTCCAGGCGCCACGTAAGCCTGTTTGCACCACATTGCTCTTCATTAGCATTGGTCATATTTACTATGATCACAAGGAGTGTTTATAAGGTTGGTGTGGTCATGCCACTAATTATTCTCACACTGCATGTGGTGACACGAGCAATGTGCTGCTAGAAAATCAGCAGCAACTACCAAGTGGCTCTTCAACTCAGCACAGCATTTTCAATGACAATCAACTGAAGAGGGTCTTGATTTACAGTCATACTGTGCTGCGTTGCAAGCCTCGTCTTGTGTGCTCTACACTACTCAATCAAGCACGCTTGCAGGGCAGGTCTGTAGTGCTCCTACTTGACAGCCAAGGCTAGTCAAGTAATTATACGCTCTATCAGAACAACTGTAGTTTAGACAACGGCCAGTTGAGTACCTGCACCCATTTTGCGTTAGCACTGATGCCTTGGGACAACAGTTCCCTGACTTGGATCAGGTCCAGGTCTGCCACAGCCCCAAACAGCTTTTCTTCGGCCTGTGACCACGAAGTGCAGCAATTATAGATCGATGCAAGGCTACGGTAGAATTGCGATGCCTTTGCAAGTCCTTGAGACACGACAAGACTACGAATCTAAGAGAGGGCAAATGTACCTTCGCAGTCGCCAGGTGAGAGGCAGATTGATCAAGATTGTGTACTGCCTTTGAGGCCATGAGTGCGAGCCTCTAGCGCAATTTCAGACTCAGCAACCTACGAAAGACTGATGAACAGAGAAGAAACCATACGGCAAGCAAGGCTGCAGCTGGTCCTCAGAGAAGGTTCGAGGGAAGTCGCACTGACGGAGCAAGTCCATGAGTACCGTAACCGACCCTGCATCCCCCCTGCACTACTGCTGCTTGCCGAAACAGCGTAACGCCAAACCCTTAGAAGCGTAACGCCAACACTTACTTTGCCAGAATCTCTGCTTACACCTTGGCTACAACCATGAGTCCCAGGATGACAGAGCGCTCTTTCAAGATTTGATTGATGTTCTGAGACCAAACAGGCTGAGCCAGGCATACAAGATGCTACTGCAAATTGTGAGATAAAGCCTGCCAGCTGCAGTGTGCAATCACCGTGTTGCTGCTGTGCATGTTACCCACTGCTCAATTTCGTGCTGCTAGTGCAGCTTTGACCAACACGCCAGTGGCGCATAAGAACGTTCACTCAGCAATCTTTGATGAATTGTTTTGGACGTCGACGAAAACAGCTGAGTATATCCAGCAATTTGGGCTGACTTAAACTAGTCAAGAATCTCTAGTGAACACAGCAGAGAGTATTGCTGATACAGCTATTGCTTCTGAAAGTGAAGCATACCTGAAGCTGTCCTAGGAAAAGGGACAGCAGCTGACCAGACTATTGAGGATGCCACCAAGTTCAGTCATCAATGTACATACACCTCCACAGCTTCAGCAGCAGCTCGCTGTCTGGAAGCTGTGCACACCCACTCTGCCTCGCCAAACCACGCCACTGTGTGCCCTGGCATACACAAAGTGTTCTTTTGCGTGTACCAAGTGCTCACAGTATGGAGAGCTCTTGCCGTTCTACCACAGTCAAACTTACCATACGAAGCACAACTCTATCACCAGCCCACCAAGAGCAAGCCACTGCATGACTGTTACAAATGGCTTGTGTACAGCAGCTTTATCATCTTTGTGTAGGGACTGAGACTGCGCCTGGCATCACAGGTGCTAGGACTCAGGCAGGCTGGTGAGAGGCACTACTGATAGCTAGCATCTGGAGCACAGGCAGAGATAGGACCAAGCTCCCTATCAACAGCAGTACAGTTCATGGGTGTAAGACACTTTACATGTAACATGAAACAACTTGTTCTGTGTTCACCTGCTATAAAGGTGTTCTTCTGTTTTGCGTTCCCCTCTTCATCTAAGAATATTGCAATGCACAACCTTGATGAGCTGCACAGCAATGCAAGGCTGGCTCACCTTGGCATGACCTGCAACAGTGTACTGCTTCACTTCTCAAGGTAAAAGGGGAGAAGCCAAAGAATTGGCAGCCTTCTGGGACAGTCAGGCAGGTCAGACTGCTTGAGTCTGCCCTGGCAGAAAGCGTGCAGCACAGGTGATACTTGCACACTGGAAACATGTTGCGCCATAGTTTGCACAGTCTTCTTTTGCAACTGTTGCACAGCAACCAGGCAGGTTGCTGTCTCTGATGCCAGATTGCAGTGACTTTGCACCACAAGGAATTGCTTTTCTTCCAGCGTCTGCCACAGGCTGGATTGACTAGATCTTGTGTAGTGCGGACTCTGCAGGTTCTGAAAGGGAACTGTTGACTTGCTGCCGAACCCACCCAGGACACAGCTAGCTGCTGCTGAGGCGTTCAGCTCATTGTCCAGAAAGGCCAAGGGGTAGCTCCATTGCTGGTTGTGCAATTAGCACATGCAGCTGACATCTGGTCAGCTAGCGTCATGCTGGTGCTGTGTGTCATGCTGACAGGATTGCTGACAGTGGTCTATGATCCCACACCAGAACTGCATTCATACAGTGCTGTGCTGTGTAGTTTGTGTTTGTGCCACTGGTTTGTTGGTCAAAGCTAAACTAGAAGCGCGAATTAGAGCAGTGTGCAGCATGCACAGCAGCAACATAGTGATTGCACACTTCAGCTGGCAGACTTGATCCCATATTTTGCAACAGCAGCATGTATGCGTGTCTGGTTTCGAGACTTTAGCCAAAACTTGCTGGAGTGGTCTGCCATCCAGGGACTGGTGCTTGTTGCCAAGGGGCGAGCAGCTGTTCTGGCAAATGTACTACAATCAATGTGGTTGTCGCCGATCACGGTTCCGATCATCCCGCGCTCAGTTTGGGTGAACATGTTGGCGTTACGCTTCTATGCATACAGTACAATGTTTCTACTCAAACTGACTAGCACCTCGGTCAATGTGATGTGCAGCAGTAGTGCAGAGCGGATGCAGGGGTTAATGCGGGGTTCTTGGGCTGGACTTTCCGTGCAACTCTCCTCAAAGCTTCTCTGGAGACAAGCTGCAAAATTGCTTGCGTTGTGATGCCTTCTCTCTTCACCAGTCTTTCGTAGGTTGCTGAATCTGAAATCGCACTGGAGACTTGCAATCATGCCCCCAAAGGCACAGAAGAAACCCGCTGAGCCGGCCGCTCGGTCCCTGGATGCGAAGGTACGTTTTGCCCTCTCTGATTTCTCAAGCCAGTCCTGCTTGAAGGGCTTGCGTCGCAACTCGATCGTAGCCTTGCATTGATTTCTGGATGGCTTCTTTTCGTGGTCGCAGGCCGAGCAAAAGCTGTGTGCCGCTGTGGCAGACTTCGACTTGGTCAAAGTCAAGGAAATGTTGTCCCAAGGCGTCAGTGCTAACATAAATTGGCTGCAGGTAACAAACTGGTTTTGCAATTATAATACAGCTTACAAAGCCTTGCCTAGCCTGGACTGTGACGCAGATGCACTAAGGTGCCCAATCTGCCCTGCAAGCATGCACGACTGAGTAGCATAGAGACACAACAGGACTATTGCTATGCGACACAGCATGATTGTACATCAAGGCCCATGGCAGCTGATTGTCATGGGAAATGCTGTGCTTATCTGGAGAGCTGATTGTTTATCGCTGCTGATTTTGTAGTGACACATTGCTTGTGTCACCACATACAGTCTGTAAGCAGCTATGGCATGGCCACACTTGCTCGAGCAGCAGTTTATAAATACACCCTGTGATCACGGCAAACATGGCCGCTGCTCACAAACAGCACTCTGGTGAAAACAGGGCTGTAGTGGGGCCGGACATTACTCCATAAGGGGGTCCACCCCCCTGCATGAGGCTGCTCACAAACAACACTCTGGTGCAAACAGGGTTGTAGTGGGGCTGGACTTTACTCCGTAACGGGGTCCACCCCCCTGCATGAGGCTGCTGCAGCAGGGCACCAGGGCATTGTGGAGGCCTTGGTGGCTGCCAATGCAGATTTGGCCATTCAGGACTGCATGGTGAGTAGACACTGTGGCCAATATTGCGTTGCAATCATTAAATTGACGCCAAAAGGCGTAGCCTTTTCTTTTCTTTCTTAGACATTGTGGGCTTCTCAGGAGCCTGCTGCACCGTTCTGCAATTGTAAGCTTGACAAGGGGTGTATCTTGCTTTATCATAATGATTTTCAATGACTATCACGACTGTTATTTAATGCCATTGTTTCGGTGATTACAACTGTTGCTCTTTGCCATTGCTGTTCAGAGAGCCGCATCATGTGGCTGCAGGGCAGAATGCCATTGCACAGAGCCATATCAGCTGGACAGTTGCACATAGTCAGATATTGCTTGACCAAGCAGAGTCTCCCAGAGATTGATGGCCAAGATTTGGTAAGTCAGCCTAGCATTTTTCAAATTGTGGTCTTGTAATGTAACGGCTGAAGCTCCTTACTTTGACACCATGATGTTTTTGCCCATGTGGTCACCTAAAGGACAAGGAAAACACAATGCAGCGCCTTCCCATTAACGTGACTGCTGACAGTTAGGCCAACTTTAATCCGTGTCAGAGAACATATTATATTATTGTATGTGCTGATAGTTTGTATAAGCCATGGAGAATTTGCTGGAGGTCAGCTGCTGGTTCAGTGTGGCATGCATGCAGGGTCAACCATCTCTCACTTCAGCTTGTCATGTGGAGGATCTGCAGATGTGCAAAGACATGATGGAGGAGCTGTTTGCTGCTGGTGCATGCATCAATGGAACGTCACAAGATATGAGATGCTCTATCTCAACAACCTGCTTACTTACATAATTGCTGCATATTTTGAACAGGTCTTTACATGTCTGCGCATCAGTTTTCATCAGATGCATGACAAACTGCAATTTCTCTCATGCAAGTACCTGTGCCTTATACTGCATAAACGCGGTGGCGCATTACCGACACCCCCAGTAATCATAACATATGACGCATCTGTTCAGGCCTGTAATATTGACTGGTGAAGCATCTGTGCATCGGGTCTGTGATGACAACCACTTCACACTCACAAGGAAGCACTTGTCATGCCTGGCTTATTTTTCCATGTCATTATGTCTGAGAGATGGTGCAGGGCGAGACCTGCCTCCATGCAGCTGCATCATGCAACAACGTGGTGGCTAGCAAGTGGCTGCTACTCCACGGTGCTGACCTGGGTGCACACAACAGAGACGTAAGTCTTGACTGAACAAGAGCTCCTAGCGACACCTTCTGGTGTCATGTAGGGTGAATGTTGTGTGTTGAGATGACACAATCTAGGGCACAATCCAAGGTTCACTCAGAAGCAGTCTATGCGCATATAGGGATGTAACACATGCATAAGTCACAAAACAGTTTCTGTCACTGAGTACACCTATGCTCAGCATGTGTCATCAGATAGCGCAAGTACATGCTCAATCTGTCAGCCGGTTTCCAGTACATGCTGTGATGTACCTTGCCAAGTGTTGTCAAGCTACATGTATCAACAGACATCAGGCTATGTCACTGATTCTGGATTCTGATTCAGGGGTGGACGCCATTGCATTGTGCAGTTTTCTGGGGCTGTGCACAGACTGCACGGGCTCTGCTTGCACTTGGTGCAGATGCCAATCTGGTGTTCCCTGACCATGACAACGACAATGGTTGGCCTCAGGCAAGCTCTCCTACTGCTGTTGCACATACCAATATGGCGTGCACAGGATGGCGAGTGTCGTGCCTTGGATGCTGCAAGACTGAGTTTCGTTGACAAGAGTGTTACATTCATGTAAGCGCATCCTGAGAGGCCAAGGAAGCTTGGGCCCAATATGGGATCATCTCAAGCTTCTCTATATTGAACGCCTAACAGCGGCGTCTTTTCTTTTCTTTTCTTTCCATGCTGAGTGAGCAGTTGAGCAAAAAGTAGACAAATAGTCAAAGCTGAGTAAACACGCCTTTTGTTGGCACGTCATTTCCCTTGAGGGTCATCAAGGCACCAAAGCAAAGCAAACCTGAAAAACCAAGAGCTCTTTCAGCAGTGAATGCACTCAACTGCCAGCCCCATACGTGCTTGCCTCATGACATCGTTACTGTCAGTCATGCTGCTGACCAGAGATGCAAATGCTGCTGGCACAAGAAGTACATCACAGAGTTCATTTTAGTGCAGGGCTCTTTGCTTTACGAAAGCGCCAAGGAGGGTCATGTGATGTGTGCAAAAGCCTTGCTTGCATATGGAGCTTTGACATCATTTCACTATGGGGAATCATCCCAATATAAGGTATAGACACGAGATTAGTTTGCAGCAAAGTGATTTGAACTCGCACCAGCTTTGGATCGTTTCTAAAGCTGAAAGGTCCACGACCCTTCATGTCATTGGGTACGTGTATATTTGCTGTGCCTGGGCAGCCCAATATAAGACTTGGCATCTCATTATATTGACGCCAAACGGTGTAGTCGTTTCTTTTCTTTTCTAAAAGTGCTGTATTGCTGATGCACAGGTTGGCTATTCCCCTGTGATGACAGCGATAATCAACGGCAACTGGGGTGTCGTGGAAGCCTTTCTGAGCCACTACCAGGAGCATCCTCCTGCTGCAGATAGCAGGGTGAGCACTTGATCAGCATGCATCAGCTACCACAGGCTTACAGGCATAGCAATGTACATTGTGAACGGGTGTTTCCAACAGTGGTTGTCCGCTTGACGATGTTTTTATTTAGTTGAGACCGGCCTAGTGTATATGGGCATACCTCAGTGGTTGCTGGCATGAATTTACGTTCCTGCTGAGGCTGAGGCCCTACCCCATGAGGGGCATCGGAATTATAGCTAGGCTGGTCCCCAGTAGAGTGCAATCAAAGCGTGAAAATGCTTGTGGCACATTGTGCCCACCATGGTGTACCAGCATATATGACTATACACTCACATATACTATACAGTGATGCACTAAGTGCATGACAATGCTGCCTCTTCAAAGCCAGCTCAGTAGATTTTACTCTTCTGTGCTTGCATGCTAATCTCAATACGAAGGGCTGCTGAATGCAGGACTGCGACTACGCAGGAGTGCTGGCTGATGCCATGCGCAAAAAACAGCCGCATGTTGTTCAGCAGTTTCTGGGTTGTGCCAACCTGCCGAAAGAGCTTGACCTGGTGAGTTACTATCAAACACCTGCGATCATGTTCCACAGTTACGCATGCACAGGCTTTGTATAGTTGCGATTGTCTATCTTTTCTCACACACACTGAATGACTGCGTTCATAATCTTGTTGTCAACTTGGTTGCTGCGTCATGACTCTTATTGGACCACCTGAAGCCCTGATACATCTGGTATCACTACACTTTGCAGAAGTGGGTTTCTGTGATCTGCCCTGAATGTCAATCTTATCATGACATTGCAGGGCCGGCTGGTAGATTGGGAACACTGGGAGAGTTGTGCCGACTGGTGGCCACCTTACAAGGCCCTCTTGTCCCATTGTCATGGAGCATACCCTCAATGCCTGGTAGGTGGAAGCCCCTCTGCTAACACCTACAGTTGTTGATGATTGCTTTGTCATACATGTATTGGCCCTTTGCATATAGCTATGGCTCACTATACGTATATGTCAAATGCGCCAATATATAGGATACCTGAGTGCATCACTGTATAGTATATGTTACTGTATGGTCATATAAGTTTGTGCACCATGGTAGGCATGGTGTGCCACAAGCATTTTCACGTTGAATTACTTGCAACCTGCCACTGACCAGCCTGTCTATAATTGCAGTATTACACCTGAAGCGCTGCATAATGCGACTTCTGTACTTCAGGACCTACTTTGTAACGTCTTTGATGCAGTTGTGCAATGATTCGTACTAGATCAGGGCTTCTAGCTTTGCTTGTGCACTGATGGAAGCGCTAGAAAAGAAAAGAAAAGACTACGCCTTTTGGCGTCAATTTGATGAGAAGCCAAGTATTATACTGGGCTGCCCAAAAGATGGAAGCGCTACAGAGTATGTATCATATTTGAGGTGAATTTGCTTGGGCTGCAGACATTTTCTTTGGACAAAGCTGCTGAGGAAGGCTCTGTACAGCTCATTGACACACTCCTGTTGCACGGTGTGGGTGTCAACAATGTTTTTCGCAAGGTGAGCCCAGTCTGAAGCTGACACGGCAGATCACAATAGAGCTGTCTGGTCTTGTATGCCAGAAGCACTTTGTCAGCATGTAGGTACACATCAAGGTTGGGTGCAATGCGCACAATGCTGCATCTGCTCCGATTAGCCTGTACATTAAGCACTGGATGGTGCATTTCAATGTGTCTGCCTTTAGCTCAACACAAAAAAAGCTGTTCATACAGTGCACAACAAGTTTCAATGCATTGGGAAATGTTGGCTTACAATGTTGTGACTCTTCAGAGCTGTACAAACATGCTTACAAGGTTGGCATGGTACTCTTTAGAAGTGACAGTCGTTGGCGCTGCACACTATTGCTGAGCATATAGTCATGGTTGCATCCTGTGTCGGCCATGCACACTCTTGCTGAACATATAGTCCTTTTTGTACCATGTGTTGGCCCTGCACACTCTTGCTGAACATATATTTGTTGCCGCATCATGAGCTGCACCCTATGGCTGCAGAGAACAGCTCTTCATGCAAGCGCACGCAAAGGTCATCTGGATGTCGTCAAGAAACTGATATCCAGCGGTGCTGATGCTGGCAATTTGAGTATAGACACAATCAGTGCTGTCAATGCACCCATCTGGTGCCAAATGAAGTCTCTTACTGTTTCTCATTCACTGCATGAGCGCATTGCACGCATGCTTGCTTTTGCACCTGGCAAATCATGGTTGCTGGCAATGACACTGATATATTGATGCATTTGCATGCCCTTGAGCATCAGTGAACACAGCCAAATGTGTTTGTGGATGCATGTGAGGCTGCTAGGTTGTGCAACACACCAAGAGTAGTGTAGCTTCACCTGTTCTCAAGCAGAGACTATCTGCTTGTGCAGGGGAAAACTGCTTTGGAGATGGCAGGAGATGAACAGGTGCTCAAGTACCTGCATGAGCACATGCACGCACAGCAGGTACTGAGACTCCACCTTACTTAGCCACCTGGCCTTTTCTCACCCTGTAATAGTTGTCCAGATTCATCACATCAGAGCGCTTTTCTGACATAGCCTTGCTGCAGCACCCCTTTCCGAATGCCATGGTCCCGCAGTTCTGTGCTATCCTCAGATGTGAGAGCACCTCATCAACCAAGCCACCTCAATGTATTGCTGGACTGCAAAGCTCAGCGTGTACTGTAAGCTTGACCACCACAGAATAGCCAGGGTCATGCTGGTCGTGCTTTGCTGAACTAGTGTTTCTTGGGAGTTCTGGACAGACTCTGCTCTGGACACATATGTCTGCAGGGTCGCCCAGTGCCCAGTCAACTGGTCCACTGGTATATAGCTCAGATGCAGTCGCCAATGACAGATAAGCTAGGGGAGTTTTTGGCACTGTCCAGAAGCCTCAGAGACCGAGACAGAGAGGAAGTCGTCACTCAGTCTGCACAGCACCTCCTGAAGGTAAATAAGATGTTACTGGAAGCTATCACAAGCATTGGCTGCAGTGATGCAAGGGCAGTGACTTGGCATGTTTGCCAGCAACACTGGTGTGTGCTGTGCACGCTGAGAATTATATGTCAATATTTTTTTAATTAACATACAAATCTTTAAAAAAACACAGTGTGTGCTGTGCACGCTGAGGGTTGTATTTTGTCACTGCGGATGCAGCAGGCTCTGCAAAGTGACGTGCCAGCAGCCGCAAAGTCTGCTGCATCAGCCCGCAAGGTTGACCGTGAGCTGGCCAAGTTGCTTCAGGACTGTGCAAGGCAACAGCACAAAGCACAAGTGTGCAAGGTGAGCCTACATCTGCACTCGAGTTGCTTCTAACATAGTAGCATCTGAGCCCACACTTAATGGTGAACATCATGCACCAGCAGTTTCGGCAAGGCTTTGCCCAACATGTGTGCGCGTATGCATGAGCTGGAAAGCAATTTTATCATTAGCATTACTGTTATTATCATTATTATCATCATTATTATTGTTAATATCAGTACGATTATCATTGTCATTGTCATTGTCATTGTCATTGTCATTATCATTATCAGTATCATTATCATTATCATTATCATCATTACTTTTATTAGTATTGTTATTGTTGCTGTTGTCATTATTGTGATTATTATTATTATTATTATTATCATGATTATTTATTATGCATGAGCTTCAAGAATAGGTTTCGAGTCCAGAATGTGAACTGTTATATTTGCGCCTTGGCAGGCCTGTGCAAATTCTCAACACCCAAGACAATGAAAGTGTGCAGACTGCATGTTTGGCAAATATCTGTAACTCAAATGTTGTACGCCTTTTGCACGACACATGTCTCCAAGGTTAAGCATGCACATACAGGTGACACTGCAGAGTAAGGAGGTTACTGCAGCTGCAGCTGCTGCAGCGCAGCGAAAATTAACAGACAAGCAGTCTGCTGAGCGGGCTGTCATTGACCTGCTAAAGCAAGCCAAATGGATGACTCAGAGCAAAATTGACATGTGTGAGCAGCGCCAACAGCAGAAGCACCAGCTCTCATTGTTGCTTGGCAGCAAGGATGCAGGTGGCTCCCATGTGCAGAAGGGTGATCAACCTTCCATGCAAAGCATTGAGGACACAATGAGAAGCAATGATGAGCAGCTGGCAGCATGCAAGAAGCTTGTGCTAGCGTTCCGTGCAACTCAAGATGCTAGAGCACAGCTGCAAAGGTGCTTGCAGCAAGAGCAAGCGCTGCTACAAGAGTTGCAGGACCCTCTGCAAGAGTGTGTCATAAACTCCAGGCAGCTGCTCAATGCTGCAGCTGAGCGGCTGGAGAGCAGTGACCCTGCACATGAGAAGTGTCATGCAGAAATTCTCGTCAGGTGAACATCAAATCTCAAGCAGTTCTCGACAACACTTTTTGCAGCTTGCGAGAGTGTCCTTGCAAATGCAATACAGATATATGTGTGCTTTTCCTGAGCCAACTAAGTCAGCGCAATGCGAGCTGAAATTGGGGACTCCTTGTGAATTGCAGGGACTTGAACAAGCAGCTGGGGGATGCACAGCACCTGCACCAGCTCAAAACTGATGCCCAAGCGGCCATCACAGATGCTGGAAAGCAGAAAGAAACGCAGAGGGCACTCAAGAGGAAGCTGATCCATGCCAAGGCGGACTTGGAGGTGCTGCTGCTAGATGAAAAGCAGGCATGCAACCCAGCCTTGTTGCTTGTAGCCCACGCATGTCTCTCTCTTGAGCTGCATTGCCTGTATAGCGTGCTGTGCAACTCCCATAACCTTGTGTTGTGTCTTGAACTTGCCTTTGTACATGGCTGTGACTTGCGTATAGTGCATGAAACCTTACTTGCTGTGTAGTGTACAGAAAACAGTCATCAAGTTTGTGCTGCTGCTGCTGCTGCTGTTACTGCTTGTGCTTTCTTGTTTTGGTCTGCTTCTCTCTTGTTGTGCAGATGTCCGCCTGCCTGTTGAAGGAAAGGCTTGTGCGTATCTGCAGAGCCAGGCTGATAGAGTGCAAGTGGAAATTGATGAGACAACAGCAAAGCTGGCAGAGGTTGCCGCAAGAGTTGTTGCTGCAGCTGAGACAATGGCAGCTGCCATTGTGCATCACCCTGAGCTGCAGTGGGAGCAGGCTGCATCAGCCATGATGTTGCTGAAGCTTGGCGCTGTCAAGGATCTATTTGACAAGGACAAGCCCTTGCGTGACTTCAAGTGAGTCACATCAGTAGACCTCACAAGGATGCACAAGACAGACTGCTCTGGAGAGACAAGACTTGTGTTGTACATACCTCATGAGCTGGAAAGCAGTGTTGTTGTTATTCAGTGAGTGTTGCAATTGCAATGGCATCCATCCTGCCTTTCATGAAAGCAAACCATGTAGCTCCAGGCCTAAACAGATGCAGAACCAAACAAAGCAAAGATAGAGCTATGCTTTGTAAGCTCATTGTAGAGCAACAGATGCAGCGACTTATCTTGTTTGCCTGTCTGCAGTGTCGTTGCAAGGCATGGTCCATCCGTAAGGGAGGTAGAGGACTTGGGTAAGCAGAAGTGGGCCATTAAGGGCATTGATAGTGGTGCAAATGCTGCACGAGAGGCTGAGCGGTTGTGCAAGTTGCGCGGGCACCCCCTGATTGTTTCTCTGCGCAGCACGTTCATGGATGCTGACCGGCTGTACCTTCAGATGCCTTTCTATCAGAATGGGAATCTGCGCAAATGGGTAGAGCAGATCAAGGTAAACCTTACAACTTTCACGACTGTATGTTATACTCACAATGGCGAGTTCTGCTTTGTGCATGCTTGAAGGCAATGGTAGAGCAATGTGCGTCGATTTTTGTTAATGGGCAGAAGCTTCACCTTGCAGCAAGTAATAGATCAGAGCACAATCTATGTACCCGTTGTTCAAATTGAAATTGATGCACAGGCTATAGGGTCACTTCCAGTTGAACTTTCAAGGGGTTGCACCAGGTAGTAGATCTATTTCAGCAGTCGTTTTGCTATCATCCATTTGTGTTAGTTCGTTTGGCATGCTGCTGGCAGGTGGCTCGGCATACCAATGGCACCCTGTCACCTCTGGAGAAATCAGCTGTGCGCACAACCATGCGCCAAGTGGCACAGGCCATCAGCTACACCCACCAACAAGGCATTATTCACCGTGACATCAAGCCTGAGAATGTGCTGCTGCAAGACAACGGCAACATTGCCTTGTGTGACTTTGGCATCAGCAAGGACATCATCAGCAACAAGTATGAGAGCACCATGGTGCTATCAGCAGTAGGCACGGCAGCCTACTGTGCCCCTGAAGCAGGTGACACTTCAGAACTTGTCCATTGCTTGTGCTTGCAGAAGTCAAAAAGGGTCACAAACAAGCATATGTGCATAAAGTCAGTGTAATTGCTGTGTTTATGGATGTTAAGTGTCTGTGTTGGTGTTGTGGGCTCTGATGAAACAGGCTTGTGAATCTTGTCCAGTTGTCACGGTGCATGAGGCAAGAGCGGAGAATGGGCAGAAGGTCTTTGTTGAGCTTTGACACGCTGTCATGCGGGTTCAGATGCATGGAGGCAGCATGCGAGTGCTGTGGATGCATGGTCCTTTGGCATAGTGCTGCTAGAGCTTGGGGCTGGCTGTCTCTTCTCTTGGGTGGCACCTATTGGCAAGATCGCTTTCCAGGCGCCCACGCCTTTATCTCGCGAGGCACTGCCAGCCAACGACGACTGGTTTCAGGCGCTTTGGGAGGTAGCCATGCAGCTGCTCGATGCCAAGCCACAAAACCGCCCGAGCATGAGCGTAGCGCTGTTGTCTGACTTCTTC
>JAABUK010005065.1_pt1 | contig 20884 bp, 18 predicted proteins | sample 5559141 | NCBI WGS metagenome assembly JAABUK01 (sample SAMN10711869, study PRJNA513367) | rock metagenome | isolation source: Antarctica rocks | place: Antarctica: Victoria Land, Pudding Butte nord | collected 2016-01-03
TTTCAAGTTCCTGCGGTCGTGCTCAGGGGTACATAACTAAGTAGGGAGGGTCAATTAGGGCCTAAGAGAAATGCTGGCTCGAGTGAGGAACGGCGCCATTGGATGCTCTTCGAAGACTGCGATAGGTCGTCTGATGCGGTACGGTGGTATGGGCTTGTATGGCATGATTCAGCTTGTGTCTATGTTGGTGGGATTCTACAATGGTAGTGGTTACTGTAGTAGCTCTTACACCTTTCTTTCTGACCACCACCTCGACCGCAGAGACACAAGCGCCTCCGCGCTTCTCAACATCTTCTCTTTGAGGAGAAGATACTTGATACTCCGTGCTCAGTGAGTCAGGTGGCCTCCAAGTGTGCTTCACGATTCGCAGGAGCGCTCAATGCAAGGCCGCTCGCAAGCACGCCTTAGATTGAGCGGTCGTGAGCTGAGCTGTCGTGAGCTGAGCGGACAGGATAACATATGATCTACCGCTCCGCTTAGCCAGCAACCCCTGAGCCCCTATAGTCAGCCCTTCATCACCCATTTCTTATCCGCCTCTTTGACGCCCTGCCTGACCGCAATATGACCCAAAGTATCTTTGATCGTGTCCTTGGAGAGCTTCGGAAACCTGTATCAAATTATCATTAGCAAATGCTCCAGAATCTTAGTCACATTGGCTGAACTTACTGCTTCTTTAAAATCTCGATTAGCCCCGCCTTGGTCAAATCGCTTCCCAAGATAGCCTGCTTGAAGGCCGGAAGGACATCAGCAGGAGCTAATCTTAGCGGTTTGCCTGCAGGAGCTGCTTGGGCCTTAGTGGGGCCGGGGTTTGGACACAATGTGTCCGAGGTTTGCTGAGCTTCTCCGTTCACGGAAGGTGGCGTCATCGATGGACTTCTGTTGGGGTTCAGGTTCGACAACGGCAGTCTCGGTGGTTGCATGACAGCCTGCTTGGGTTGGTGCTGTAATTTTGGCCAGTAGGCAGTCGAAAAGGGGTCAATTGGGAAGACATGCTCCTCGGACAGCGTTTGCATGCGATAGTCTTCGAGTGGTCCCCTTTCGTCCTGCACGTTGCTGAAGCATAGTCCGGAGCTGACTGGTGTCATCTCTCCCACGATCTGTTTCCTTCTTCCCGGGTCGTCTTCATCATCTAGAAAGCCGTCCAAATCTTCTTCTCCTTCCTCGCCGAGATCAGATTCCTCATCACCCGATTCGAGGTTCTCGTCATCTTCGTTGGGTGGCTCCCATTCCGCCTCCGAGTCGTAATCGTAATTTGTGTCAGGAAGATGTCTCGTGAAGGGGCAACGCGAGAGCTTCAGCGTGGATTTTGGTGAGACCGCCCTAGTATAAGTACCTTTATACGGAGGACGGACGTCTTCTTTGAAGGAAAGGATTTTGTAAGGGACTTCTGATAGTTGAGGAGATGTGATTTCGCATGTCAAGTCAACTGTTGATGTGGGGGTGCCTTGAATGCTGTCAACTATCTCCTTCATTGTGCATCGGGGCTTTTGACAGCACTGTCGCTTCCTAGACCTAAACGTAGATATGAGATCTTCAGTCTGGAGACTGCTTTCCTGCTTCATTCGCGCGTCGAGTCGACTGGCCGCCATATTAGCAAGGTTTTCGTCCTCAACGAATCGATTCGGAGGCGCCACATTTACGTATTTCATAATAAAGAAAGATAGAAAACCATATGTTGCTTCTGGCTTCTTCTGCGGGGACGCTTTTGTCGGCGCCTCTTTCTCAAGGTCTTCAATACCAAGAAGGCTGACGACGGAGGATCTACGACTGGATGCGCTAGACCGTTCCTCTGATGCTTCTCCAACCACAGGTTTCTGGAAGAAGGATCCTAATCGTAGTTGTGATTGCTCCTTTCTTTTCTTTTCCTCCTCCTTCTTTCGCTTCGCATCCTCTTTTGCTTGCTTTTCAGCATCCTTGAATTTCTTCTCTTTCTCCTTCTTTCGCTTTTCAAAGTCCTTAACCTTCTGCTTCTCGGCCTTTTCAAGCTCCACTTTGATTCTTGTGGCTTCTTTCTCTTCCTCCTTCTGTCGTTTCTCTTCGTCCCTAGCCAGCCTGTCTTGCTCCTTACGTTGAGCTTCCTCTGCCTTCTTTCTCTCCTTCGCTTCCTTCTCAAATTGTTTAAAGGCTTTCAGTTGTTCCTTTTGGGCAAAGGTCAGTTTCTGCTTTTTTGCCGCTCCCGGACCCGGGGCCGACGGCGGAGTAGATTGTATTGCGGATGGCGTCATGGTTTTTGCGTCGCTCAGAATCGAGCTCTCGATGCTGATAGGAGGTGACAGCTGTCTCTTTGGCTCAGGTGCCGTTTGAGAGGCAGTGACACCGTTTGGTGTTGGCAACTGAGCCTCTTCTGATATCTCGATAGAGACTTTGGGCCGCTGAGGACCTTCGGCCTCATCGTGAGACCTCTTCCTTGAAGCCGGCATGCTTGCAAGGGCATGCTCGGACATTGTGAAATACTGCGGCTCAAAACGTGGTGGTTGCGAGGACGTTGAAGTAGAGGACCATGCACTCGGAAAAAAGGGTCAACGGTGATCAGACAGACAAGATAGACGCTGGCACATTGGACTCTAACATTTTGACGTGAACATTGGCAGATACGGTGTATGAGCAAGCTTTCGGGGGTTCCAAGTCGAGAATTGGAGAAGTTGCGGGAACGCGCTCGCGTCGCGTCGGAGATCAGCTATGTTAGGTTTAAGATCTCAGCTCGTTTGAGGTCTTCCAACGTCGCTTTAGCAACTACAGAGGCCAGGGAGAAAGCGAGTCAGTGAGAATGGCTGCAGCGATCGAGCACTCTGGTCCTGGTGTTCTCGATGCAAGGATGGGTCTTGCTTGCAAGGCCATTGTTACAAAGCAGGACGATAGATGCAGAATGCGAAGGAAACGATCAAAACGATGCGCTCCTTTCGTTGAGTAATTTGGCCAGGGATCAGCAACATACCATACAGCAAGATGAAAAGGACTCATCTCATTGGAGGGACTCCAGGTTCAAGCACATTTCGCTTGCAAAACTCTCCCGTCTCGGTCTACGCGATCCAACATCATTGTCCTTCATGTCCATCATGGACTGTCCCGTGGCAGCATGCACCACTTGAGACTACAATCTACTGCTTCAAGGATCACATGCTGCCACGAGACAGCACATGATCGACATGAAGGACCTGCAGTTGAACAAATTGAATATTGTGCCTGCCAGGGAGATATATGTGCCGCCCAGTGAAGCTCATATTGCTTTACCGCCCGTTGCGAAGCTTATTCGAAGTGCTTGAGAACCCAGCCATGTACACATCCTTTCCGAGCAAAACCCGTCGCCGGGATTTCGGCATACCAGGAAAGACAAGCTCTTAGTCCTGGCCCTTAGTTCCCCTGAACTTCTCCAGATCCACCCGTGGTCCCTCGTAATGCTTCCTTGCGTAGATAAACCAATTGATGACGGCGAACAGCGCCATCACAGCTAATACTGCTCCTACGTAGTTCGCTTCACTGCCTGTTGTTGGTGTGGTGGTCGGAAAGCAGTAGAAGATCAATGCGATAGAACCCCAAGCAACAGTGACGAAATCAAATATCCAACCTGAAATGCCGAGATTCCAGGACCAATTTGAGGACTTCTCTGGGAGGAAGTGCGCAGCGCGTCGTCGCAACATCTTGAGTCCAGCTGCAATGGCGAATGTGATGTGCATGAGGATGACTGAAGTCGCCACCATGGCGTTGAATGTAGCATTCGAGCCAAGATAAACGCAGCCCATGATGAAGACGACAAAGGCGTTTGCGATAAGAGCCCAGATCGGAACTCCGAGAGTTGGATGCATTGCTCCAATTGCGCCAGAGAATACTAGTCCACGATCTCGCGCAAACGACCAGGTGAGGCGGGAAGCTGTCTGTTGAGAGGCATTCAGAGAGAAGTATCCTGTAAGAAGAAGAAGGGCCGTCATGATTGTTGCTCCTTTGTCTGACCGAACGGCCTGGGACCAGATCTCAAAGATGGGGACGGGCGAGGCGAGCACGGCATCCGGATCTGATATGCAGTAGAACATGGCGACTACGAAAGGGAATGCAGTAAGGAAACCGATCGCCACAGTAGCGACTAATGCCCAGGGCACTGCCACAGCAGCATTCTTTGCATCTTCCGCGAGATGAATCGCGCCATCTATGCCCACAAAGCCAAAGTTTGCGTTGACAAGCCCCGTGAGAAAGACGATGCCGTTGCTCCACCCGGTGCCATTGTTGACAAACACGGTCCAGACGAAAGACGAAGGAAGTTTCGGAGAGGCGCGAGCTAGACATGCGATGAAGTAAGTGAGCATCATCATTAGAGACAACGCCATGCCAACCTCATGCGTCCAAGCTGCTCGGCGGAGAACGCCGATATTGTAGATCAGAATGACAAGGTTCGAAGCCTGGTAGATGAGGAAAGCCTGCCATCTACGCGACATGAACGTGGAGTTCCAGTATTGTGCGAGGCCAAGTATAATGGATGGAATGGCGGCGCAGACAGCGGCTGAGATGGCCATCCAGGCGAAGATGTTGACCATGCCGGTAGTGTAGCTCTGTTACTCCATATCAGTTGCGGAGCAATAAATCAGAATAGCGGCCTGCATAGCACACTTACCATTCCGCGTTTCATGCTCTCTGGGGACAATATCCACGTCCAGTGATATTGCCCTCCAGCTGTTGGATATCTCGCTGCCAGCTCTGCCATAGATAAAACACAACAGCCTACCATGACGGTCGAAACGATAATGCCGTAGATGATAGTGACAGGGCCCCCAGCAACGATTCCTAGAAACAGTGTCGCTGCAATCCCTGCCCAGCTATTACATACGTTGAAGGCGGCTGCAACAATATCTCTTGTATGGAGAGTCCTTGGAGGAGCATTTTCGAACACAACTAGGTAAAATCAAGGTCAGAGATGCAGTCTTGAGGAACAGCGAAGGCGTCGGATTCTGGGGACATGGGACTGACCTCCATCGGCAAGCTCTTCGTTCGTGGTGGTGCTACTATGCTCAGGCATCTGAGACTCTTTGTTTTCAGCGGACTGCATGATGATTGCAACGGATTGTAGATGAAATTGTCGTAGACACAACAGGATGGAGGGGATTTAAGAAGGAACGGCAATTGACAACAGTCAATTGAATGTTTCTGACAATGTACGGGGCCAAACACCCTCGGCATAGCGAACACCTACCGACGTCAACTGCAGCTATCAAACGAAGAAACTGAGCTCGCGTGGGATGCCATGCCTGTGTGAAGCCGTACAAAGCGGCCCGCGTTCTGTACACTTCTTTACTAACATAGCAGCGAAGCGTACAATGGGCGGCCAGTCCGTGAACAGCCACTCTTGGAACATGGCGATGGCGGCGACTGTACCGTCTACTTTGACTTCAATTACTCGCATAACACGGGATGTCAATTCGGCTCAATGGTCAGAAGTGAAAAAGTATGAGCAAAATCGTGCAAGTTGGATTAAGGTGAGGAAGAGCAAGTGCACGGGTTGTACAAATGAGGAATGCCGGGGAGAATTCGCCAGAACTTTGCGAGTCCCTGCATGTCGCCTCTGTACGAGTTGAATACTCGCCGACCAACCTGGTGCCGATCAACCTGGTGCCGATGCGCATTGGGCAAGGATGTGAAAACGAACCATGAGCGCTGGTCAGGGGTGAGCTCTTGTCGCGCGGAGGATATTATCCTACTTGCTCGAAACAGATATACCGTGACCTTTTATGACCTCAGGTGGGACTGCTGCGGATACGTCGTCAATACTCTTGTGCTCAATCCATCGTGACAGTGAGCTTCGTCGCGGAATAAAGTCGTCATCAGGGAAGTGTGCCGACAGGGGCGGTGCTTCATCTACAAGGGACAATGCAATGCGAGATCTGTGCGACCCAAGTCGAGCGTGAAGGTCGTATTTGACAGCTAGAGCGGGGAGTGCTCCACAAATGCAAACCTCTAACAGAGGCACTTCGATGCAAGACTTGAGAATTGCTGGCGTGAAGTGGTTTGAAACCATCTTGCTGGCCTGGCATTGTGAGATATCCAATACTCGATCGCTCACGCTGAACCAGTGGAGGTAACACAAGCCTAAAACCATACATTCTCATCTGATATCAGAACAGTAATTCTTCATTCGCCATCACACCCTTGAGCTGAAATAGGGCAAATCAGCGCACATAATGACCCAGATGTATCAGTCTACCGTTTCTCTGACGGGCCCAATGAACGATTTCCTGCCAAAAGCCAGCCAGCTGACGCAACTGATGGCCAAAGTCCCAACAAATACAACACTAGTCCAGTTAAAATTGCCGAGCGCCACAGGTATGACGACTGGGAAGAACATGAACAGGGAGGTGAAGATGGTGTAACAGACGCTAAAGAGATTGATGGCTAGGCCCCATCTGCCGAGCTTCCACGGACCAAATCTGATCTCGTCTCCCCTCAACCTTCTCATCAAGAGAAGGGCGACAGGCATGAGATATGTAAAGTACAGAGCGGCAGTCGCCACGCCTGAGATGGCAAGGAATGCATTTGTGTTCCATATATTGATCAAGCCAAGGAGGAGAAGAACAACGGTGGTGACCAGTATCGAATTGATAGGAACAGCTCGCTGTCGGTTGACGCGGTTTAGATATTTGCTGAAAGGCAGGCCGTTATCGCGACTGAAAGCCCAAGTCGTGCGAGAGGCAGATGCCATTAGTCCGAACACGGCGGCAACTGCTGATGCAACAATGCCGCAAATAGCTGCATTCGTGGCCCGTTTTGAATGCGTGGCATCATAGAAGATGACGATGAGTGGGTTCCCAGTTGTGGTTACCAGCGCCTTCTGCACATCTCCCATGCTGAACAAGAGCGCGATGAGAAAGGCAAAGCCGAGCGCGCCGTTCAAAAGGACCGAGATAATCAGAGCACGAGGTACAACCATTTCGGCATGCTCGATCTCCTCGCTCATGTGACACGCGCCATCGTATCCAGTGAAGGGAAATGCAGTTGCTAGCAGGCCCACGCACCAGGTCACAGTCTTAGAATGCCAACCACTGTGACTCTCGAAGTCTGTAAACACAAACGCCGCCGAATGTTGTGGCGCAAGATACACCAACGGCACCAGAAGCGCAAAGAAAAGTCCGACGTGCAGAATAAGAATAACTGTCTCCAAGTACGGCAAGAACTTGATCAGGAAGATGTTGACCAAAATAGCGAGAAGGATAATAGCGAAATATAACAAGGTGCCGTGCAGCCGCTGATACGAGTAGCTGGGATCATTGAGGACAAAAAGACCTTGGAGCAGTGTCGCACCAAGAAAGGCCGGGGTAGCAGTCGCCGCGATCCAAGCGAGCACCGAAACCCATCCTGTTATCCAACTTGCTGGGACCGACCATTTTCCAGTCGCCAGGAGGGATACCCAGTGATACTGACCTCCAGATGTCGGTGCCCTAACGTTGTCAAACAGGACTTCAGAATGCTCGGTGCCTGACTCACATCGAGGCGAGTTCACCCAAGGATGCAGCTGTCGCGAGGGTCCCGCAGAAGCAGAGAAGAAAACCGTATACCAATGATACAGGTCCTCCATTATTCAGGCCGGGTTGCAGGAGGCTAGAAGCAGTTCAGCAAGGTAGGGTACGCAGCGCTGAGCGAGTTGTTGTACGTTGCAAGAGGCTCCCAAGTCGCCATTAGCGTTGTCGAAAATCCAAGGATCGACATGAAGCCGAATTTTCTCTACGCAAAAGTGAGACGAGCATTCCCACCAAGAGACTTGGCAACGCGTTCGCAATCACACCTTCAGTTGAGGTCGTTTACCCAGTCTCTCCAAAACAGTGTCGTCTCGCTGGGAGGATATATGGTTCTTATGTCGACGGCGGACGTCCTCTTCCAAGGACTTTCCGGAAGCACGATCCAAGTCTTGCTCAACGGAAACCATAGCAGCGTTGGACGAACTGGACGAACCCAGAAATAAGTGGAGGACTGCTTTGACTGAATAATATCACCGTGGATACAACAAGTGAATGGAAGGAAATCGACCAGACCAGGCAGAGGTGTTATGGAGGACTATTTGATGCTATTGAAAACCAAGACTCTGGAAGCAGATTTCTGACAGATCTTAAAAAGCGCGTCTCTCGATAGCCGGAGTGCCTTCAGAGTCTCACAGTGGCAAGACGGTGCAACGGCTGTCTGGCTGGTGAAGGTTGAGGCAGCCATGAGCGATGCGAAAAGATCCAGGCTCAGACGCGAGTTCCGAAGACAGGATTCAACTTGAGGTAACAAACATCTGGTCACAAATGGGACGCTCCTCGGCAATCTGCATGTAAGGTGGCGTTCCTTGTGGGATATCCTTCAAGGCGACGGGCAGAACTCATCACTAGAGCTGGTTCGGCTCAGAGGATGAGAAGTTTGCTGTCGCAGGCTGGCGACAGTGCCATTGGTATATATCGATGCAGGGATGCGAAGCAGAGCAACCATTGTGATTGCAGGACTTACTGAGGATGCACCTGGCTACTTGCAATCGCCGGCTCGTTCTAGAGACAATGACATTCGAGAACTGGACGAGATTTTGTGATGCAGTGCTAGAATCTAGAAGATAATCTGCAAAGATGCAGATCGAGTCCGAGAGCAACACAAGCCCAGATCTTGATGATGCAAGCCACGTAGGAGCGTCCCACTCATACTGTTACAGGCAGTACAACACTCAACGGTTTCTTTTTGTCACACCACAGGGGAAATTGGGAATGTTCTCTGATAGGAGTGAGCTGATTGAAGGTGGACGTTCAACCGCTCAGGTGGGAATTGTGGGTGGTGGACAAAATGTGCCTCGAGTGTGGAGACGCAGCCTGATTAACACACTTCAACGCACAGCGTGCAACCACACAAACCTCATCAACCTTATCCTACATGTCGTCCTCGAAAGCTAATATAAAACTCGTTGCGTACTGCGAAACTCCTCTACGAAGGACGGGACTCTGATCGAACCCAGACAACAAGCTCTTCTCAAATACACCCATTGTACGTAATCTGGAACGGGCGCTGAACCGTTCGCTGGCCTCGAACATCGAGGGAAAATGTTCCGCTCCAGGAACAATCGGCAACGCTGCCGTGATGTGGTTTCACAGCATCGAAGATCATATCTGAGATTGCGCACTGCCGTGCCGCGTTGATTCGAGCACTATGTTCGCTCCTTGCTCTTAGAGCAGCTTCAACTCCCCGAAGATATCAGAGAGTTCTCTTGAAGCGGTAGATTCGCCTACGAGACTCAAACCGCTCTGGATCTCCATGTATTTGGCATAGCTATCATGTTGACTGAATGCTGGATATGTTCTCTCTCCAGCAACTCAAGCGTGCTCCTACTTCCATTTACGATCTCTCACCTCCACATGGTGCAATTACAGACCACGACCATGGAGCTTATGTGGTCATTTCGGGCTGGATAATGATGTGTTTCTTCTCCCTGTCCGTCGCAACTCGGATATTGACGAGACTCATACCGGTCCGAATTTATGGCACGGATGATATCGTGATAGGAGTTTCTACGGTACGAAGACTAGACTAGATAAAGTGGCCAGTCTAGCTATTGACCCACGCTGACATCGCCGTACAGATCATTGGTATTGCTCAGACCGCAGTGATTCATGTTTCGGCGTCGAACGGATTGGGACGGCATATGAACACACTCTCTTACAACTCGTACGAGGTTTTCGCTTGGACCTGTTATGTTTCTGACCTGCTCTTCATAATTACGATCTACCTCGCTAAAGTTTCGCTAATTCTCTTCATCATACGGCTCACACCGTCCTATAAAACCCTCTACTTCTGCTACGGCTTTGTGATAACACTCACCTTGTGGATGCTAGGGACAGTCTTTTCTCTGGCCTTTCAATGTCCACTCCCTAAGCCTTGGGACTTCATGCCACTTAAATTGGCAGGGTGTGGCGTGAACATTGCAGGAATATACTATTCAATTGGAGCTGTTGACATCTTCACGGATCTAATAATCATCGCTACGCCAGCAGTCATCGTGTGGGACGTTCAAATCTCTCGCCGCCAGCGTTTGACGGTCATCGGTGTCTTCAGCAGCCGTCTTACAGTCTGCGTCTGCTCGGCGCTGCTTGTGGCGTCAATCCCAGCATTTATCGAATCATCTGATCGCAGCTGGGAAGCAGTCACGCCTCAAACATGGAGACAAGTTGTCCAATGTCTCTCAATCATCACTGCCTGCATACCATGCCTCCGCCCATTCCTCGCATCACTCGAATCTGGCTTCATGGACTCAAGTATGGATGGCGTAATTGGCAGAACGTATGGCGGCGCCTCAGGACACGGCAGCGGCAAGAAGAAGGGTCCAAGCTCATTCGCACTGACTTCTTTTGCTGCGGGAGGTCGCAGAGCCATCATCATCCCTCGCAGTCCGAACGAGAACCGCGACGTTGAGAAGGACAAATCTAGGGAACTTGCGAGTGGCGCAATTTGGGCGGGATCCCTATTATCGCCGAGAAATCAGGCACTCGCAGCGGACCAGGGGCCTGGAACACGAAATAGGAGTAGCATCGTATACTCCGGACTCGAAACTCACCCATCAACTCACATTCCATCAACAAGAGAAATCTCGGCAAGAAGCCATAGAGCTTCTATCGGGGCGGGTCCAAGTCATCAAAGTCGGAAAAGACGAAGCACAGAGTCCATCGACGTACCCGCTTCTCGAAGTTCTCGCTGGCTCAACGAAAAAAAGCAACCAGGAGGTGTGGACGAAGGTTGTATCAGGGAGACTCGAGAAGTGGTGATTTCCATTGAGCGCGAAGGGTCGCGGTTGATAGACGGTGTCCTGTATACTCATGCCTCCACCGCCTGCTCCGCCCCAGCCACGGAGCAGCACTTCTTGCAGGAACATTCGGGCTACTGTTCGTCGTGACTGAGGATGATTGAGTTTATATTAGCGGCAATGCTTCTTGGTTCTGCTTCTCCTAGATGATACGTGTAGTCTAAGTCCTCCTCTAATTACAGCCTGCGATCCTTTCACCAGTTCAAACGTTACTCGACTCTGAACCTATGTTCGGTGAGTTCTACTGCCGCTATAAGCACTACTAGTACTGCTTTTTCTTTGCCGTGTTAGGGCCTCGGCAATTCTATGCTCTTGCCACAATAAACACATTCCAGATGATACCTGAACAGCGCACGCATATATCTTCGAACCTCCTAAACAATGGAGTGTTTCATGCTAACCGGAGTGAGCTCGATATCCACCTCGGCATCCCAAAACGCTTGAGTGAAGTATCGTTCAACTGTCTGAGCCCGCAAGGCAACACCGCAGCCTGCGGAGCCCTCTAGAAGCCTTCTCAGCTTCGGGTCAAATACGTTGATGCGAGGTATCAGCATTAGACCATAAGTTGGGATACATTCGCTCAGACCGATGGCTTGAGGATTGCTAGCAAAGACGTCGGCGACGTGTGAGAAGCCGAGTTCTACTTTTGGTTGGTCATTTAGGATTGAAATGTTGCAGAATGCTTCTTCGCAATCGTGGTCAATGGCTAGTAGTTGGACAGTATGGGTGTTTTCGAGGAGGGCCGAGGTTACATGAAATCAGAACATTTTCTTCTCGGAGATTCAGATGTCGTTTCAGTCTGCTCTAGTGAAGTATTCGTGGAATTGAATGTCAACTTCAATCTTGCTGTCGAAAGGCGGATCCGGTCTGAACCTACTGACTATGTCTGTGTTTGCTAGAGATGGTATGTCATTGGTACTGCCGAAGTAGAAGAAAAGTCTGTTAGCACTATTTGCAAGCTCGTCCGTAAAGATATCTTGCTGTTCCTCAGTCGGTAGTTTTATGATTTCCATGACCCATCGGTTCTCACGGTACTGATTTTTCGGCTTAACAAGATGTAATCTTGCATGACGGGCCCGGTGACGCTCGCGGGTGATGAAGTCCAAGAACTTCAATACCAGTATAATCGATGGTGTCATGCGTTCGTATGTCTGACAATCCATGCGAGATTCCCTGAAGGTTCGTGGAATTCTGAAAACCTCGTACTCACTTTCCTGGTGAGCATATTTTTCAATGAAAAGATCGTACTTTCGATCAAAGGCTGCTCCACTCAGTTGCTGGAGACTTTCCCACCGGCATCGCATCCTTCGATGAATAGCGCGGGCTGTTGTCCATATGACATGGTTTGCTCTACTTACATTACGGAACTCTCGATGACGGGCTTGATATACCTGGCCAGCAGCTATAGTCTTTTTTCTGTCCAGTCCAATTACCTCTTGACCGATTGCTTCGGCCAAAGATGGGAAATATCCCATCGTCAATTTCTATGCCTGGCGAAGTGGGTTGCACGTGTTGGAGAAGAACTTCATTTTGATCGACGTCAGCTATCGAGGGCCAATAGGCCATCCTGGTCGACTCTGGATTGTCCCGCTGTTACAGCAGGCTCCATGTACGCATTTTCAAAAGATTGAAGAGCATCTCGAGTGATACAAAGGTCGTTGTGGGGTCTGTGTCTCCATAAGGTAGGTCCAGAGTTGCTAGATCCGATAGAGCTTCCGTGATACTCAGATACTGACAAGAATCGCATGCTTGACTTACTTTAGCATACTGAGGTGTGTTAGCAGACATGTTTCTGCCATGCAGTCAACGAATCGTGAAGCACTCTTTAGTCCAAGCAAATGTTTGGGCCAGATTATTCTATCTAAAGCCTAGCGTTCTCTTGGCACTATCGAACCACTCGATTACAGCTCTGCCGACGACTTGCGTCAACATGAAATATGGGCGTGAAACGATAGCGATAGACGCATACAACAGAAAAGAGATCACCTCCTTGCAGCTCTTACACATGAAGTCGGTCTGAAGTCTCGCGATGATGTAGTGACGAGACTTCCTATTGCTGCTTGCCACTTCGCTTCGTACTGATCGTTATGTCCGCTTGTTCTAGAGAATCATCACCAACCGCTCAGAACTCGGAGCCTAATGCAACTTCTGCTATCCGAGAATCATCTCAAGCTTCGCATGATGGCAGTGATGCGGCATCGCCGCGGGAGCCCGTGACCGCAGATGCTGGAGGCGCCTCGGAAACGTCAGTGGGGGCTGCTGAACTGCCTCCCCTGCCGAATGAAGCGCCACCTGGGCAAAACCAAGATGATGGCTGGGATCCTGTCTGGGATGAAAAAGCGCAGGTCTTCTACTTCTATAACCGCTTTACGAAAATATCTCAGTGGGGGAATCCTCGACTCCCTGAACTCGCCGAGCCCGCCCCACCCGGCGCTGGCAATTACGATAGAATAGAACACTCTCCCATTAACGAACCACCAGCAACGGTTGAGCGACCTGCTGGTGGCTATGACCCTACCATACACGGCGATTATGATCCGAATGCAGATTATGCCAAAGTCCACCGAGAACCCAGGAACGGCGACTCCATGGGTCTTCATCCCCCGGGCACGGTCGATCCTGCAGACCCCTACGCCGCTGCCGGAACCTTCAACCGATTTACTGGCAAATGGCAGGCAGCGACGCTGAATCCAGAGAACTTCAATGATGAGAACAAAAGTCGGAGACAAATGAATGCCTACTTTGATGTTGATGCTGCGGCAAACAGTCACGATGGGAAAAGCCTCAAGGCGGAAAGGAGTGGAAAGAAGCTGAGTAAGAGTGAGCTGAAGGCTTTTAAGGATAAGCGGCGGGAGAGGAAAGAAGAGAAGCGGAGGGCATGGCTGCGGGATTGAGCTGGCGTGATGGGGCCGGTCCAAGCTCTAAAAACAGGAACTGTTGGAGATGATGCATAGTCCTGCCTCATAGCACAAGTACATACCAACTCGTTGTTCCCAGGTCAAGCAGGGTCCATGCTTGAGAGCGCACAAAGCACCATTACTTGGCAATGGCAGGTTCAAGCTCTTCGAATCCATTTGGGCCTCAGATATTCGCATGTGGGATGCGTGCGAAGGCAAGACTAGGGGCATATTCAGCGGATGCCTGACCAGAGGCGAATATCTAGCGTGTCGCAGCGAATGCCTGACTGGGGGCGGTTATATCCAGCGTGTCGCACGCGATGATTATGATGGCGCAGTTACTCGTACGGTAGTAGCATGCTATATGCATGCGTGTTGAGGCGGAGAATGCCGGTCTCAAGGACGAGCCCTATGGGGGGAGGAGATAATTGTTACCGCTGCCAAGATTTGCCAACACATTAGTCTGGAGGGTACAACTATCTGGCCTCGCCTCCGTAACTCCTGCGACTCTCCAGCTTTAAGTCCCTGTCGAGAAGCGCCTGCGAGTAGCTGCCATAACTCATATCTATCTATTTCTGCTTATAACTCTTTGCTATTGCTGTTTGCTCCCTCGTACCCCTGGCACGCGTGACAGCAGCACATTCAGTGATACAAGGATAATCTACACAAATAATTCGCGAGATAGGAGCTTTCCGCTTCAAGTCATCTTAAACAAATAACTCATCCGCCATAGTATATAAGCAGAAAATTCTTCCTCGTTTTGTGGATTTGGATCGTATTACTGCAAGCGCCAATACCGTCAAGGCGATGAGCGAGATCAGCAGAACGAGCTGCTCTCTACTGGGTATCCCTCATTGCGACAACCCTGATTTGGAAAGAGGAGTTTAGAGTCCGAAACCAAATATAATCTTCCTTCATCTCACTTCCGACCGTGTTCCGAATGATGATCTATCGCTTATATATCGGCTGTCACATCTTTCATATATTTCTGGACGGGAAGCAGCATATCTATTCTACAGCGAACCCGAAAGATCCATTCTGCTCAGGGGATGTTCAACTTCATTGTCACCGACACTACCGTTGTGCCTCCCGAGTTTGTTCCAGTTGCCTAAAGCCAGGCCTTCCTGGCCTAACTTCAACAAGTCGGTTCATATATGCGGAGACGAAACCCACTTCTTTATAAGTCATTCTTTATCTTCGGCTCGTGTCATACCTTGGTGGCCTTCTTCGAACCGCGACTGGCCATATTACATAGCCGCATGGAGCAGAGCTTCTGAATATGGACATCTTCTGCACGAAAGGAGTTATCAGGATGTGAATTCGCGAACTGTGCCTGCATCAATTTCAGAGGTTCAGAAGTGTTTTCTAGAATGGCCCGCATTGACCCTGAACGCTTTCCTGCTCAGGGAAGCAGCAGTCTCAATAGACTGATTCCAGCCAACCGCACTCGTGCATTTCTCTACTCGCGGGAAAGAAAGGACACCACCCTGGACAGTCGAAAGTCCTAGATGCCTGCAAGATGGCTATATTTGAAAGGCGAGGAAGCAGCACACGACGAGTACGAGATCAACCACGTCTGTTGAGCTGAGAAAAGCTGTGGGTAAAACCAGTTATCTTCACAGACGACCGATGTCTCAGTGCCCACGACGACTTGTTTTTGGAGGGCGACTCCCTCTTATGAGTCTCACGTACGCCACGAAGCATAGCCGCAACAGAAGGCAGGCGGTTTGGGGATGGTTGCGCAGACGCTTCGAGCGGGGTTCGTGCTGATGATGCGATTGTAAGAGGAATCTCCGACAGGTATAGGGTTGTGATCCCACGTTGACGCCAGGTGATATTCAGGAGACGGTAGACGCCCGACGCTTGAGTGTCAGACTCGCTGTATTTCTTTTGCTTACAAACTGCGCGCTCTAGCTTGCCGATGACTGTCTCTGCCAACGTTACATGGTATCTGGGCGCACACATCGACGAGGCAGGCTTTGTGGGATATTCTTCGTGCTTTATCGTGGCGTTAACGTCGCCGACAAATCTAATGAGACGTCCGAGGAGGAGAGGATACCAGGGGAAGGTGAGGTCTTATTGGAGCTGGGACCACAGTTTGCGTGGCATTCGAGAGTCCATACGCCCGAATCGCATAAAGATATGGCCTATCGTCAAGCTGAGGCCAAACAGGAGCAGATCCGGTAACTTCGCTCTGAAAAACAGGGGCGCAGAGTAGAATATATCGCCTGGTAGCGAAAAAGGAAGGAGTCTCGAGGACGCAAACAGTACTTCTGTCATGTCTCGGCACAGTGCCTCAGCAAGTTCTTACTACTCTCTCTACCAATCTGCAAGTTCCGAGGCGAGGCTTCGAGATCTGGGAGAGGTCTGCAGGTGGTATTAAGGCACCAAGGAAGAAGACGGCTTGGTGGGCACAGTTGACGTGCGGGCAACCTCCTGAACCATGTTTTCAAGGCGGGATGAGGCCTTCAGGTCGGCGCTGACACTACGTCGCAAGTTGTGTGTGGACGTTTGCGCCTACGTGAAAGGTGGTGTCTGAGGCTCCATGGCTGCGAGAATTGTCCTACTCCGTCAGACCCCGACCATCAATGATTGAGACCACGACTCGAGCATTTCTCGTCGTTCTCGCGAGTGGCTGAGAGTGTCCTGGAGCGCGACGTCTGAATCAGTACTACTTGGCCTGCAGGACACGTACGTTTGTGCGTCGACGCCTGTCAGCCGATCGTCCTAACTTTGAAATAGGTCGATGATCGTTGGTCTCTTTTTGTCGTCGACGCCAGATCATAAGCAATTAATCTGAGCACTTGCGGTCTGGCATGGCCGCACTCAAGACGTGGCTGACCGCGATCGGCCAGGTGGAGTTCCGCGGACGACTTCCTATCGTTAACCAAATTCTGTCTTTGGAGTGTCCGAAACAACCTTCTGGGTTCAGTGTAGTCGCTTGCAATGCTGGCCTCCCTACGAACGTCGCGCACATTTATCTGTCGAAGGAGAGGACTATTCTCATCCAGCGGTACAAAGTCCCTCCGATCCGCGCATATTCCTGCAACAGATCATCATGATCCGGGTGGACATAGGGCGGGAGCGGACATAACGCGCAAGAGATGTTTTCCGGATTCGTTCGGTGCCGTTTCCGAGTGACTCTCCACGAAAGCTCATGGAACCTCGCAGACACGCGATATTCTGCTGAAAGCACTCCTGTCGCGTTCTCAATGAGTAGTCGTTCTTGGACCAATCGACTCAGCGGCCACTGCCGTGGATAGCAGTCCAAACTCGGTCAATATCTGCCAAGCTGACTGTTATTGGGCTACTGGGGTCCAAGTACTATACATTGCAAGGAACAATGGAGATTCAGACTCATTCTGACGTGCCTGATTACAAATTCGGCTGTCTCCAACCCCTGCTTGCTTCCCGGCAGCATCGCTTCGTGGCGTTGTCCTAACTAAGACAGCCATTTAATGTCAGTAGCCTTTAGTAAGCCGTTTCCCACCCACCTCTGCTTTGTTTCCGCTCATTTTCATTCCTCAATCCATTCTCCTGCACCATTCCATCATCACTCGCACTGGTGACTCAGCAATGGTGCAAGGATCGCCTAAGACGAGGGTTCGACGGAGCGAGAACGAGCCTCACGTACTGGGTTCTAAAAGAACCATGGTGCGCAAGCGTGCCACTTTAGCGTGTGAGGAGTGTAGAGTGCGCAAGCGCCGGTGTGACGGCCTGTTACCGTGTGATGGCTGTACGAAGCGCTTGAAGGAATGTATATATTCTTCCGACGTCGAGGCAAGACAGTGGCATCAAAGGTAAGTTGGTTTCCTCCCCTTCGCTTTTTTCTTTATTGCTCTAACGCCCGATAGGATGATTCAAATACTCAGAGCGAGATTGCAAGAGTTAGAAAAGGGTGATGGGTTGCCTCAAACAACAGCGAGGCATCGGCCATTTGCAGATACAAATCCCTCAGCCGAAGAACCGGTTCCAAGCAGTCTTACAACAAGCTCGATATTCGCCATTAATTTGGAGCACACAGTAAACATGGACATGTCACCGCTTACGGAAAGTGCCCATTTCACGGAGAGTTTACTCCATGCTGCACCCAAAGGCGGTGCTGCAGAGCTTACGAGACAAAGCAATGACACGGCTACAGTAGTCTCAGTTGCATCCAGTCATACATTTGGATCACTTTTCTCAACTCGCTCGCTGGAGGACAACACTACTCGAGCTGAGTCAATCTACCGTATGGCTCAGGGAATTAATATCTTAGAAATCATGGACGATGAGGTAGGGATTGAGCCAGTCCAAGTCGGGCTCCTCATGGCTAACTACCTACAAAGCACAGAAAGGCTCTCAAAGTGTTGGAATGTTGCTGGCTTAGCGATCCGTATGGCACAGAACATGGGATTACACTTTGAAGTAGCTGAAGCTCGCAAAAGGGAGCTTTTGGCACCATTCTCGACGCAATTGGAGGCCGAAATACGGACTCGGGTGTGGTACGAATGTGTTTTGTTGGACACGTAAGTTCATTTCTCGATTTCTCTTCAATATCTTCCTTCTGATTTCGCGCCCCATCGACTGTTCATTATACCTCTTGGGCCTGCCGAGACCGCGACTGCTTAAAGAAAATGCGGAGATTAATCTCGTCCTAGGGAGATCTCGATGACTTTTGGGCAACCCTCAATGAATTCCCCCCAGTGCAGATCCAACCAAACCTCCCGAGGCAATTGATGATGACCGCTTGAGCAACACTCTGGCCAAGCCGAATGCGCAACCGAAGGATGAGCCAAGTCTATTGGAATACTCTTACCAAAATATTAAACTTTATGATATTCTGAGGAGGTTCCTCCAAAGAGAGACAGCAAGCGCAAGCACATTGACAGACATGAACTTGAAAACCAGAGAGATACTAAGCTTGGATACAAAAATCATGGAATGGCGGGACAGTCTTCCTACCTATCTCAAATACGAGCAAATTGATGGAGAAAATCAGCTGCAAGCGACGCTACTAAATAAGGAAAATGATGCTGTGGAAGCACTAGATCTCCCAGCTTTGTCTAAGCGACTATACGGCAGGTATGAGGGATTCTTGTCTCTTCCGACATGACACTAATGTTGTGAAGATTTCTTCATACCAGGCAACTTATCCTACGGCCGGCTTTCGAAGTGCTTTTCAGACAGCAACAAGACGATAAGCCAAATACAACAGAGAGGTCAATAGAGGCGAAGCTGCGAGAATCAACGCTTTCCAATATCGCATCACAGTGCGTTCAATGTGCTGTGAGTCTCGTTGATTTTCTTGTCGCTCATATAGAATCGGAAAATTTTGCTTGCTGGTGGTACAATATTAGCAGTAAGTGATGAAGGTGGGATAACGGAAGTCTCGTTAATCTTGGATATCAGTGTTGTACACATCCGGGAGTACGATATTGATGGGACAATCATGCACCTTCACCGACACAATTTTGGACAGCCGACTGCTTGCCACTAGCTGGAACCTTTCTTTGCGATATTTGTCTCGCTACAGCGAACTTAGCAGTATTGCGAAAAGGTCCGCCCACATTCTCCGAGACAGCTCCCATCGGCTGCTTTCGCAGAAGCATCAAGACATTGTAAGGCCCAGGCCCGATTGACCAATGAGTTGCTGATAGCATGCAGAATCTCCAGGTTAGAGACGAGGAAGGTCTACCTTCGATCTTCCAGGGAGCCTTCATGCAGAGACCTTGCGCTTCTGAAAAAGATCTGCAACCAATAAACTGTCTTCTCGAGGATCCAATGGAAAGCGATATCAACTATCAGCCATCAAGCGGTAATCCAAGTGGCCAGGCCTTGCTTGAAACAAATCTGCAAGAAGATTACCTTTCGTCCATTGTCCAGGACAGTGACCCTATGGGAACTTTACACTGGCCGTACATGCCATTCCTTTCTCAGCTGGAAGCATTCCCGTCAAATTACCAACCCTCAAAATTCTGATGAAGAGAACTTCGACTCAGTGGACAACGAATAATACGCCGCATTCCGAATAAGCAATCCATAAATCAGCGGGTCGCGGCCCTTGTCGTTCCGGATTTGGACGTTCCGAGAATCAGTTCCACTCACTTCAGCGACTACTAATAGGCAGCCAGCACTGGATTATTTCACCTTGGCAGATGATACGTTATGTGCTGCGACGTTGTACAGGAATACTAGTATCGGATCACGTTACGGAGTATAAGGTTGAAGTTACGGAAGAGTCCTTCCATTTTACTCATTATAGCGGTAGATCCGTGAAGCGGAGTCGAGTCAGAGATCCTTGACAGCCTCTTTCATCGCACGCTGCCCACTGCCTTTGTGCAGATCTAAACATCCTCCATCGGGGGGAATCTCCTTCGCGGTGCGCTCGTAGACCACGTAGTCCAGGCCGAGTCGTTCCAGCATTCCTGCTAGTGCAAGGGCCGGAGGGGCCTCCACCAACGAAGCAATGTCCGCTACCATGATTTTGTTGAGGGGTTTCGTCGGTTATGTCTGAATATGCTGAATATGGAATCCTTTTGCTGCTCTCCAGTAATTGTCACTTTTAACAGCAGGAGGCTTTTGAAGCCGAGGCGGAAAGCTTTGATTTGAAAGACTCTACGGTCCGGAGATAAAGCGATAAGTGTATCAAGCTGCAGGGCGGGATTCCCTCAAGATCGGCATTTCCGCATCTGGGCCCTAAGGTAGTGACTAGATGAAAGAGCAATCATAAATAGCAAAAGCCATCAAATGTATCCTAGGAACAGAGTGGACTTATTTTTCGGGTCCACAATCAGCTCTGAGAGACAGACGAATTGCCTTATTCGGTCTCGGCTCAAAGATCATACCCAGCCATGGTTCCGAAAGGCCTTTATAAGTTGGTGATGGTCAACACTGCATCCGACAGAGCAAAGAGGCTTAATGGCCGCGTTGTCGAAGATCTCAAGGAAGAGTGTACAATCCAACATATGGCCAATTGTGAAAGTAAGTCCTGGTATCTTTTGCTCGGAGTCTTTGAAAGGTACAACTAACCAGCTGACGGAGATTTGTAACCAGCGATTGATGCAGTCGAGTCAACGGTCAAGGGAATAAAACCAGACTTACTGGTATGCTTATGACCCCTTGAAACTTATATACATACGCCATTGGAAGGTCTGCTACGTATACACGGTCTTGTCTAACCGTTAATCTTCAGTTTTGTGCATCCATGTGGACT
>JAABUK010005066.1_pt1 | contig 20877 bp, 25 predicted proteins | sample 5559141 | NCBI WGS metagenome assembly JAABUK01 (sample SAMN10711869, study PRJNA513367) | rock metagenome | isolation source: Antarctica rocks | place: Antarctica: Victoria Land, Pudding Butte nord | collected 2016-01-03
AGGGGTGGAGTTGCAGAGCGACAGGGGTGGAGGTGCAGAGCGACAGGGGTGGAGTTGCAGAGCGACAGGGGTGGAGTTGAACACCTTGAATGGCATGGCGCAGCATCTTGGTTGCAACTGCACGATACCATGACCATACCTTTTGTCTGTATGGCTGGAGTATGGTAACTAGAAGCAGCAGTCTGAGTAGCAACAGATGTACAGAGAGAAGAATATTAAAGGCAAGGACTTACGAACGAAATCCACCAAAGCAGCGAAGGAAGGGCTCGGCGACGACGAAGCATGATTGTAGACGTCACAGAAGTCCACTATTAGAAGCAACAACCAGGGTGGTCGATCCCAACTGTCGAGGCGAGTTGTCAAACGGGCTCCTGCAGACACCAACAATCAGTCCTGCAATTTCCTAAAAAGCTAGCGATTGCCAGCAGCTGCCCATGTATTCAGCATAAGGCGAGACGCGTTGACTGACGACCAGCAGCAGTGCACAAGGATTGCACCCTATATAGGGTGCATATATGCACCCGATGCACCCTATGCACCCCATGCACAGCCAAATCCTAGAGCACCGCAGTGTCTCGTAAGCGTACCTGAAGATTTGAGATCCATACCCGGTTCCCCAGCCCGGCTCCCAAACCGCGGTCGCTCGCAAGTGTGCTCGTTGATGCTTTCTGTCTCAGTTTCTGGCCTCCTTCACCAGGTTTTGGTGTGCTGGGATTCTACATGCAATGACTAAGCAATTCTGCATGCAATGACTAAGCAGCGACTGCCAATACACACATTGTCATCTGTTGCTCTGCAGATCTGTTCCTGCACAGTGATTGCCACCAGCGATTAATACCGTTCTACGCTTCCCAGCTCATTATGAGCTAGATACGTGCGCGGGGACTCGCTACAGAGCAGCCTATCTTGTGCATCTCTGAAAGGCCTACTAGAACGACAGTTTTGCCAGTTACCTGATGCAATATCATTGGAACCAAGACTAGATGTAGTGCGGCCAGGTGGCCACCCACGGACCTATTGGTCCAGCAATCTCTCGACTTCATCAAACATCAGCTTCTTAGACAATATATTTTCAGGTATCCTGGAGGTATGACCAAGCCACCTGATCCTATATAGCTTTGCAGCTGCAGCTCCACCGTCAAGGTGTTGCACCTGTTCACTGACAGTATAATATTTGGCACATGATTTCACGCATGGCATTGCCACACTTGCTAGAGTTGCAATAGTTGCTTTGCAAGTAGTTCATCTGAAAAACAGTCAAAGGGCTACTTTTTTGTTTCATGGCCGTCCATGTGTCTGCTGAATTTAGCAGAATTGACATGACATTGCGTTCAAAGATGTGTATGTTACAGACACGGCTTATGCTGGCACAGCAAATGACTTTCAAACGCCAAAGGGGACAAGGCATCATACTTTAAAGGACACTCTCACAAAGTCCAATTGCTTAGGAGATGAGAAGACACAAGGCAATGTAACACCTTTTGATGCTTCCACCTACATAAAAGATTTCATGAGCATCAGCAGCAGATGTTTACCAGTGGACATCATGGGGTTTGGTTACAAAGCCTAGCTAGATCTATAGATCAGGGGCAGCCCAACCATTGTCAATGCCAAAATCTTCTTGGCACATCTGCTGGCATGCGTGTATACATCAGCAGCGCAGAGGATTACAATACTGCCTATGTCAAAAATACATCACGTGAGCTAGTAGGTCTTTTGTTGCTGTCTGGGGGTTCACTTGAAACAACTTCGCCATCCTCTGGCTCTAGATTGCCTTCTTGGCTCCCTCTGGACCTACGCAAACTTTGCTTAGCACTAGTGACACTTCTGCTATGGGAAGGCATGGACAGCAGAAACACCACTTTGAAGCATGTAAGACTTCTACAATGTAGACAGCATACGATGCATACACCAATATAACTGCTACAGACACAAGCTGAGTGCAGCTTTCATTCATTTGAATCTTTTTCACATCCTGTCATGTACTAAGTAGGTTGCCAAGCATACCTCTTGCCAGGGGTGTGCGCCAGAATGTCACAGTTCGGCGCGTGGAACACAGGGTTTTTGACCCTGCTGCCGCCTTCTGTTGATGCTTTGTGTGAAAGGGTAGGTCTGTTGTTGGCACTTGGCCTTCTACTATCAGGGCAGGAGGCTCCTGACTCTTGTTTGCTCTGCAGCGCATGGTGCATAGTATGGCAAAGCCATTCAGTGATTGTGTGGCTGCACTCAGCATGCAACAGCTCACGTAAGTCGGCTGAGGGCTGGTCTTTTTGGTTGCAGTTGAAGTCACGGTGGTTTTGGCTGCTCGAAACTGTCTTGTCAAAGGTCCTACGCCATGGTCCACGATCTGTGGCAACAATGTATGTTGCACACCAGCAGTGTGAGCTCTGCCAGTGAGCAGAAACGCTTTCTGTACGTTCAGCAGCTGGTGCAAAGCAAGATCTTTCTTGATTTCTTCGGCAGCAACTTGTCGCTTGCCTGTGCATTTGCCGAGGCTCTCATTGATGCGTCAAAGCGCACCAAAGGGGCTCGCAGTGTGGTGTCTGCGTGAACGCCTTCTCTTGTTAGATTGTCTTGTTTCTTTTCTTCACCTGCTGATTTTGTCATTGCGCCATCCTTTTCATGCTTGCGCTTGTCGCCATTCATGCTTCACAACTGTACTGATGTGATAGGCTTGGACGCCAAGACAAGTACGCCACGACTAGCAGTGTGAGCTTGTTTCAAGCTTGTTTTGCAGAATCTGTTTGAATTTGTCGCTTATGAAAAGATTGTTGGCGTTATGCCATGCTGCATGGCCTGGCATGGCAACGACGAAACCTGGGGGCCTGGGCCATTGACGACGCCTGCGTGCATCCGGTGCTCAGGTCAGCAAGTTCAGCGACGTCTTGCAGCTGCTCCTTTGGCACAGGTTGAGCCGTCGCCGTCATGCCCGAACTTGTCGAACCCCTCTTTGGGACTGCTGACTTGGAGCTTTTGAGCCAAGGCGCTGAGGCAGTAAGACTAAATGTTCTGCCAACCCACATTCATTTCTCGTGTTGTCTTGGCTGATGTTCACTGTCTCTGTAGCGAGTGTGGGAAGGGAGGTTTCTGGGCAAATTTGTCATAGTCAAGCAGCGCTTCAGCAAGCAGTACAGACATCCTGTTCTGGACAGCAAGCTGACGGTGGGCCGACTCAACCAGGCAAGCGAGTCCTGAGTCCTGCTCATCTATTGCTGGGCATTTGCTCTGCCTGTGCAGCTGCAAGGGCATTCAGCCTTCTTCCTTTGATACCACTCAGGCACCACCAGATCTCACGGGCTAGTGCAGTCATCAAAGACCATCATAGACCATCATAGACCATCTCAGAGCTTCAAGTGGCGTTTGCAGGAGGTTCGCAGCATGCTTCGCGCACGCAAGAGCGGGGTACTTACACCTGTCATTTACAGTGTTGAGCATGAAGCTGCCACCATCTACATGGAGCGCATTGGTGGAGCATCTGTCAGAGACCTCCTGCTTTCTGGGAAGTTAAGCTCAAACGGTGATCGCAATCTCTTCTTCATTTGTGCGGTGCTTTGAGCAGCTATACCAAAACCTCCTACACCAGGACCAGCCACTTGGCATCTGTTGGATAATGATCAGACTGTGCCAAGGAATGTCAAGTTTTAATCCGGTACGCAGAGATTAACAGCATGCTGGAGAAGATAGGCCATGCTGTTGCAACTCTACATGATGCTGGTCTGATACACGGGGATTTGACAACCTCCAACATGCTGGTTCGTAGAAGTGATTCAGCTGTGGTAAGGCAAATGTCTGCCGTGGTATGGATGCTGCTTGCTGAATTCGAGGGTGCTAGTTGGTGGTGGTCTATCATCAAGATAATTAAAAACTCAAAACACCATCATGCACAGGTTTTGATAGACTTTGGGCTGAGCTACAATAGCACCATTCCAGAAGACAAGGGAGTTGACCTGTATGTGTTGGAAAGAGCTTTCACAAGTGCACACTCCAAGCAAACTGACATGGTGATTTTCTCAGCTCATCTGCATGCTATCTCTGTGACCGAGACGCTTCCTGGCCTCACAGGCTAAGCATCGCTGCTGTGTACATTTCTTCATTGTCCTGATGGTCTCAAAGCTGGCATGCTGTCCTGCAGTTTGACACCCTCATGACATCATACAAAAGGCACTCACGGCAATGGAGTTCCGTATTCAACAAGTTTGCAGAAGGTATGTAGCACGTACACCTAAAACATCTCCACAATGTAGAAACACGAGTTCACTGTCCCCAGACGCTTCTGAGTTTAGATTTCCAGCGTAGGGACGTTTCTGAATCCAAATAGACATTTTAGGATTGAACAGAGCTTTCACAGGTTTCTGCCTGCCTGATCTAAACACATGCTTTAGTGATTGCCCTCCTGTGCCTGCAGTGCGGATGCGAGGACGGAAAAGAGCAATGGTTGGCTAATGCCTGCCTCCAATTGGCATGGCTGTGTCAAGTTTGCAGTCAACATGGCATGCCATCCGACAAGTGATGGGTTGTAGCTGTCATTTGTCTGCTCTCATGCTGGCGCATGCTGTGGAACTTTTATGTTACATGTCTGATTGGGCTACAGCAATCTCTTTTCCAGTCAATGAGCTAATGACTGAAGACAAGAGCAGAAGGCATGTATGCTCTGGGCGCCCTCAGCCATATAGTTGCAGCTCTGATTGCAGAGGCATGATGCAGCCTGCATCACTCCCAGAAAGAGATAAGGCAGAAGTTGATGACAGCCATCAGTGAATAGCTGGGTTGGCAGCGTCTCAATGCTTGGTCACAATATGCAAGTTAGGTGGTTAATAAACTGTTTTCAACTCTGTTAGCATACTAACGTTTGTTACAAAGTGCTGTGCATGTCATGACATTGCTGTGTTTGCTCGGACTCACAGTGGTGTGCAAAAAGGTCAGAATGACAGTGCACAACGTGTTATTTGGGGGTGTCAGCGTTGTACCTGGTGAAGCATTTAAGACATGTTTCCTTGATAGATTGGATCTCAGATACACTTTCCCAAGGATACACTAATTTGCAGAGCTTGGTAAAGTGCCTGGATCATTGGGGTATTGCATCTGATACAGTATGCAGTCAAGCAGGGTTGTGTTAGGCTGCGCAATGCATTGAAATGCATCTCGGAGGCTATTTTTACAGTCACGGAGAGTAAAGTCATTTAAGACATGTTTGACTCTGACTCTATACTTCGATTTGCTGTGCACTAGGTATGTTTGCTGGGCTGAACAGAATGGTTCAGCAAACACAGGCATGATATTTGTAGCTAATCACTTGGTGATTTTTTCAAATAGCTTGTCCCCCACATGCTTGATGAAGGACGTGTCACATGTAACGCTGCTGCTGCTGCTGTCACTGCATCTGCTCAAGTAGTTCTCCTGGTGCAATGTTTCCCAAGCACTATCAGCTATCTCCATCATGTTGAATTTTTGCTCAGCACTGGCCCTAGCCACACTAGCTAGGCGCACACACTGCTCCTTTGAGGGTGTGTGCTGCCGTGAAGCAGGTGCATAAAAGCTCATGTTGTCAAAGGGCCAGGTATCAGTGCTTTCTGGCTCAGAGCTGGAGTCGTCAAACACAGGATTCTCCCTGGTACCAGCCAAACCTGCTTGCCTGATAACACCACGTGAGCTTTGCTGGTCAGTGGATGCATAATCGAATGCCCCTGCAACACAAACACATTATATATACAATCAGACAGAAAAAGCCCATGCTTTTGCATAAAGCACACATTCCACTGTGGACCTACATGCACACATGAAATGGCCAGCAGTGTTTGAAGACACCCTACAGCATATGTCAGAAGCCCCACAAGACCTGACGAGCACACTAAAATGTCAACAGAAAGATTGCACCAAAAGACATATGACTGGTACACCACACGCAAGAGAACAGCTTCCGCACCTGAGTGCAGAGAAGGCTGGTAGGACTCTAGCAGCTCTGACTGGAAGCTGAATGCTGACCCCATCAAGGCATCAGAAGGGCTTGCCCAATTGGCATACTGCCCTCTGGCTGCCATCTTGTTACCTTGAGGGATGCAGCTGCCTGCAAGCTGCTCTGCTCTCCAGTCCCCTGCTGTCACATACCTGTCTCCCTTGCAGAGACTGTGTGTCTGTGTGAAGTCGTGCCCTCCAAAGGTGCTGGGAAGGTTGAGCTCAAGGGTGCTGGCTGACTCGCTGAAGCTGGAGGCAACAGTGATGCGTGAGTCTGCAGCACCGCAGGACTTGTGAGCCATGCATTGTGACATCTCTCAAGCTTTGCACTGCCAACCTAGTGAGACGCCCACATGCACACCAAACCTCAGAAATTGCCTCTGACCTGCTGGAGTGAGTTAAAGGCTGTGCAGCAAAACAGTGTACAGGCTAATATGCAATGCATGTGTGAACAACGTTGGCCTTTGGTGGCTTTACACCACAAAGCTGATGTAAGATGAGAGTGCGCACCCAAGTACACTCAACGGTGCATCCAAGTACACTCGATGGTGCATTTAGCCAGCTTTCTGACCGTGTCAGCTGGGGATGACAGTGACAGCTGGGGATGTATACTCAGGCTCACCTTTGGAAGCACTCTGCAGTGAAATTGGAGGGTAGTGCTGCATAAGGTGTGAAGCTTCCAGGCTGGGTTGGCGCCGGGGAACTCTCTTTTTGACAGCATACTCCTCAACAAAGTCCAGACGCTGATAAATGGCTTCCTTCACCTCGCTGTGCTTGAACACCCTTGATACAGCTGCAGCACTCCTTTCTGTTGACAATGTAAAGCCTTGCCTATGACTCAAGCAAGCTTGCAGCGGTCACAAGCATACAACACATCACAATGAGGCTTCATAAGTCCTTTTAAGTCAGGTGTGAATGAGTAGCTGTCATTGTTGACTGCCAATGCAGCTGTTGACCCTGATGGTGGCTGCCAGCTTTAGTGAGGTGGGTGTGCTCAAGCAGTATAGCCATTAGGCTGACATGCAGAGATGTGCTTACTCTTGCTTGCGCGCACATCCATTCCATCTGGTGTTGGCACAAACCCTGGACTCTTCTCAGCATATTCTCCCTGTGTGTATTGCTGCACACTGCTCCAAGTGCTGCTGAGATCCCCATGCATCGCATCTTCAGCATCCACAGTTGTGGAGGAATGCCAGCTGTCCAGCATCTGCAACTCCACCGAATTGTGTTGTTCAGCTTGCCCGCATCATCAAGGGCAAATGCTATTACAGGTGCTGCTCAAGGCTGTTCAGGACCATTGCAGCAGCAGAACACAGATGGGATCACAAAATGGGTCCACACCCATTTTCAAAAATTGGCTGAGCAAGCCGCTGAGCATGACATGTGCCCTTTAAGTAAAGCAACATGCTGCCTATGTGCAAGCTTTGGAAACAATCATGCTAGGCTAGCCAGGTAGGCTGTGCTATGTGCTGTCCCAGACAGCGACTCACATGAGCTCTGGTGCTGGGAGTGAGCTTCCCAGCAGTAGGTGGAGTGGTGCGAGCTGGCACAGCTACAATCTCCTGTTGAGTTGGGTCTGCCGCCTTCAGGCTGAAGAAGTGTGGACTGGCTGCTAGTGGCTGCTGTGACAGAACATCAACCTGCTCCTTCAGGCTGTGCCTTGCTGGCTTGAGTTTCAGCACAATGTCACTGGCTTGACCTAACCCAATAGCACGCCTGCAATCAGACAAGCAGCAGCTACTCAGACAGGTGGAGCTGTGAAACAACACATCATGAAACTGCCTATGCATATGGCTGCTGCGGCTGATGCCAGCAAGCTGCAGCGGTGCTGATTTCATGCTGACCAAGAAGTTTGGAGCAGCCAATACTCAGATCATCAGCACTGCTCCCAGAGTTTCTGGGCTGCTGCCTCAAAACGCTCCAGCTATAACTGCTGCACAGCACACACCTTCCTTTTGTTTTGTTTTCTGGCCCTTGTGTGATGCAGCAAGTGGTGGGCAAACAGCAAGCTGCAGCACCTGAGAACGAGCTCCTCCCCCAGTGAACCAGTGACATGCAGATCAAAGGGTGGCTTCAGGAAGAAGGACTGCAGATGCCAGGTGGAGGCGTTCACTCTTGAAAGAGGCGTCCAGCCACGTCGCACTCTTCCCTGCATTCAGTTACCACACCCCACATTTGCCTGGTGACGAATGAGCACCTAAGACGCATGAGGCATTGTTGCAGTCAAAGGATATGACCTGTGACAAACTTATGCTCAGGCTTTCTTTGCGCTGTCTGTACGTGACTGTGGTGACAACCTGGTCATTGCACCATCATTTCAGTCGGACAATCACAATCATGCAGGTCGTAACAGCAGTAGCAACACTTCAATTGTGCGTCATGGCATGCTGGACACTCTTCTGCCACTGGTCCTGAGTGCTGGCATCCTTGTGCTGTCCATTGCTGGGAAAAGCTGCACACCTCAGTGCTCTGCCGAATGTTGAGGCTCTGCAGTAGGACGTCTCCTGCCTTCTGAAACAGTCTGAGGTTCAGCAAGCCACTCTGGCTGACATCTAGCCGCTGCACTTCCAGCACTGCTGCACCTCGCAGCTCCACCTACGTCATTGCCAACAACAACACAATGAGCTCAATGGCACAAAGAAAAGACTCGCACTCTGATCCAGTTTCATGCATCAGTTCCAGCAGTGGCCTGAACTTTAGACTTGTCTCATACAGTATATGAGATTTAGGGGATAAGATTTGAGCTGATGCATTGAACCTGGTGAGGGCAAAAAAGACCCAGGCCGGTCTGCTTACATTGTGAAGATCAAGCATATCATACCATGTACCAGCTAAGTACAATAATTCAGTCGCCCTATCACATTGAGAAAAGGCAACCAATCATGCATGGCAGTTGTGGGCAACTACAGCGCAGCTTTCATCACCTCCTTGAGCGTTGCGCGTCTTGCTGATTGTTGGACAGTATATGCACTCTTTGCACTCCCCCTCAAGGCTGACAAAGCAGCAGGAGCAGCAGCAGCAACTGCTTCAGCTTCATACAGCTCATTGTACCTCTCAGTACAAGCTCTCTCAGGCACCTGCTAAGCGTTCCCCGAGTCAGTGCAGCCTTGACTGAAGCTGTTTTGCGATTGCATGTACCTTGACATGACATGTGTACACATGAACAGTAAAACCCTGACCAACCAACGAAACACTGTAATGGCATATCAATGAAGGCTGCTGTCACTGATGACACAGTGACTTGAGCACTTTGTCACTGCAAGTCATATTTGCAAGATAGATGCAGGGGCTTGAGCTCACCGGTAGTCCTGCATTGACCTGCTGCACTGGCTCCCTCACCATATGCCATGGATCAGGAACTGCAAGCATCAAGCAGAGGTTAAATCAATTATACGTGCAGACAGGCTGCTTGCCACATGTCATAGCTTCTGATGCAAAAGGAGGATGGCTCAGCCCCGCACAGAGGTCACTGCACAATCGCCAATAAGCTGTTGCACTCTGAAAGATTTGGGTCTGCAGCATAATTATAATGTCAAGCTGCCATCAGTCAACACACATCATCGCGTCCTGTGTCTGTCACCTTGATAAGCGGTGTTCTGATTCCACTTGACAGTCCCAAAACTGTCTTGAAGGTAGAACATGGGATCATGGGCTTCTACTGCAGCAAAAATATCCACATGACCACCATCGAGGTCAGTGTTGGTCTCTTCTGAGACGAGGGCTGGTTTGTGTCTGCGGCCAACAGCTCCCAAGGCAAGCAGCACACATAAGCCTGCACACATGAAGCGCTGAGTTTTGGGGTGTGGGGTGTAGGTTCTTCACAACCATGTGGCAAAGATGCAGACAGGCCAAGTTCACCTCAAATGCATAGTATGCCTAAAGCTGTATGCAGCTGCCCTGCATAGACCTCATGGCTGCCTGTCAAGGGTTGACTCAGCAGCATCAGTGCAAACTGTAAAGAATGCAATGACAACAAACTGACGCATCAGCATCAGCCAGCGCTCGGGTTAATTCAATGACAGTGGCTGAAACAAGCTCAGACCACACACAACTCCAAATGTCTGCCCCCACCGCAGTCGATGCTCATGAGATGTATCTTGACAGGACACACCTGCCAGCATTGCTGCCACCACAGCACCCAGCAGACTTGCCAGCACAATCACAGTGGTGTGCTCCTTCACAGGGTCCGTCTGGATGATGTTCTGAGCCTGAGCATCCCCAGGCGCTGCTGCAGGTCCAGGACTGCTGTTGTTGCTTGCTGGTGCAGGTGCAGGTAGAAGGGCTTTTGCATCTGAGCTGCTGCTTGGGCTTGGAGTGGACGTGACAATGGAAGAAGCACTGGGAGGAGCTGCTGCCGCTGCTGCTGCTGCTGCTGCTGCTATGGTGCTGTTGGGGTTGATAAGGGATGCTCTGAATGCAGTTGAGGCAGAGGGAGGTTCTGCTTGATCAGTCATTCCTGTCATGAGAGAATGTAGCAAGGCAGGTGCAGAAGTTGAGTGAGCAGGGTCAAGGTGGGGCAAGGATGCATTTGGGTTTGGGACAGAGCCAGACTGCATTGTTGTGTTAGTTGTAGAGGGGGGTGTGGAGCTTGAAGCGAGACGAGCTAGAGGGGAAGGTGAGATAGGCAGTGAGATGGCAGGCAGAGGTAAATTGGAGGGGAGTGGTGCTAGGGATGAAGGATTTGGTGATTCTGGGCTATCAGACAGGCTGGGCATGATGCTGTCTGCAAGCATATCACCAGAAGGACCTTGAGCATCACGACCACTTGCGGAAGTACCCGGTGATGTTGAAGGAAAGGGTGTATGATCTATATTGGGGTCAGCATGGGTTGAAGGGGCACCAGCAGGGGTGGCACTAGACTGGTTGTTGTCAGCAAAGCTGAAGGCAGGTACAACGGTACCAGGGTCTGACAGTACAGGTGAGCTGCCAGGTAACCTTGATGCAGGCATCAGCTGCTGGGCCGCATCAGGACCAAGCGCTGCATTTGGCAATGCGTCCCCTGCACCTGGTGATAAGCTAGCGTATGGTGCCTCATCAGCTGTGCTGCTGGGTGAATAATATGTCATGTATGTCGATCCTGGGGCCTGGGCTTGAGTGGTGTTACCCAGCAAGGCAAACTGCATGCCAGTCTGAACAGAGCCGATGAAGCCTTCAAAAGGTATTGCTTGCCTGCATTGATACTTGAATGTGTTCAGTCCATTGTATGTTGTACAGCTGCCAGGTGTCAGTTGTGCTGTGCAAAAGAGAGGCAAAGTATGGCAGGCTTTGCTACCTGACAATGAGTGTCTGTCCGGATGTGTCTGTGAGTCTGACATCAAAGGGTGCGGAGCCAAAGAACATCATGAGAGCTGTCCAGGTGGCACCTGATGGACTTTGCATGCTCAGCCATGCATTCGCAGAGCCCTGCAGAAAGCAAGCTATCTTGAAACACGCCTCTGAATGTCAAAATGCAGAGCGTTCCAACAGAAATGTGCATGACTTGATCTGCTTTGCAGGTCTTACAGTGCCAGCAATAGAAACATGCAGTATTTCAAACGGCATGTAGCAGGCGGCTCAATGGGGAGCACACAAGATGCTCATGTACATAGCATGCAGGGGCTACAGCTGCATTACCTCATCTGCATGTCCAATCTGTACAGCCTGCAAACTGCCACTCCCAGCTACATCATAAAAGTGTAGGGAGATGTTGCTGTGATCCATAATGTATTGTGTCACCATCAGCTGGATCATGCCAGGTGGCTGACACTCCACCTGCAATCAATGGTCGTGTTTCATCACCAGAAGCTTTCAGCTATGCCACAGTGCGGTGCAAGAGAGCTCTGACATCATGGCAAATAAGACTTCGTGCTACTGCAAGGCAAGCCAGGCAAAAAGCAGGCAAAGCAGGCAAAGCAGGCAAAGCAGGCAAAGCAGCAGACAGCTGCTGCAGAGCTGGGGCTGAATCTGGGGTTTCAGGCACACAGAACCTCACCTGTCTGTACTGTACAAGAGGATTGTCTGTGACAGCCAGCACCTCATGTAGGGCAGGAGCAAGCACAATGTCATTCTGCTGGCAGTCACTGCACCAGCCAACCATGTTGACTGTCACAGCTGCACCGTCCAAAGTGGAGCTGCAAGCACCCTGCATATCCACGTAGCAGACTTGACACATGCCGAGCCCCTTCAGGTGACTCTGGTCACAAGAAACACCCAAGAAGCGGTGTCAGCGAGGGCAAAGATCACAAGATCCTCTCAAAGTATGGCTGTGGATGAGCAGGACCGATAGCCTGAAAGCGCTCTGACTGTGATTTGTTCACCTCGTTTGCTGCAGCAGCACTGCACTGCACCTCCCAGCAGGTCCCGCAGCCATTCATCGGCAGTCCTGTGATAGCAGTGTTGAGGCTGGAGAAAACAGCGCCTCCTAGGGAAGGCCACTGGTGTTGCAGGGGACCATACCCACACGTGCCATTGTTCAGCTGATCTGTCAAGTTTGCCTGATGCAGCAAACAGTGGCTTTCAAACATGTCAAAGCTGATCTCTTGGTGTCTTCTTGCTGTGCAAGATCAGACAGATGACAAGTCACAGCCCAGTCCTGGCAATGCGCTAAAAAAGTGTATGCATGTATGCTGCTGTATGCTGTTGTATGCATGACACATTGCTCTGTTATAGATATAGTACCTGAACGGCACCAGCAGCTGCTGATCCTGAGGCTAAAGCATTGCCCTGTCTCCAATTGCTCAACCCCTGCTCTGCTGTAGTAGACACACCAAGCAACAGAAGGGACAGCACAGTGGCCGTCATTGTAACAGAATATGGGTGAAACACAGCTGCTCTCATGTTGCGCCAGTCTGAGACCTAGACAGATTCCAGTGTATTCAGGTCAGCCCTGCATTATGTCTGACAATTGAGTGTTAGGAAACAGGTAGCAAAGGCTTGAGTCTTGAGTGAGCGTAAGCTTTGTTACACAGGACAGGTGCAACTTGTCTTGACTGTGCAGCTACCTGTGACCTATGTCTGCTGCTGCTAAAGCTTGGTGAAAAGAGCTGTCTGGCAGAAAAGTCACTGCAAGCTGCAAATCAAGCAGATTTCATGCCTGGACCGAGCAGCGTTGCTCTGTAGCACCTCGTGAGCGGCAGCTTGGCATACCTCCCTGCGTTGCCGCTTTCCGAAGCTTCAGTGGCTGCTGCCGGCCACCTCTTGCAGCCATACACCGCCCGGAGACATTTTATATAGGACGACTGTTCCAGGATAGGCGACTAGGACACAGGCTTGTGTATGAGCGCCAACGAGGACGCCTGCGAGGTGTGCTGGCTAAGGTGACTGTGCTGGCGCCAGTGAATTCAAGCGAAGAGGTCAACATGACGAATGACTAGCTTCCGCCGTCTGGTCATCATTATGCTGTACCGTAATACCGTAACGGTAGTGCAACGAGAACCAGTCTGCCCCACTTCATTACCGACCATGGAAAAACGCCAGGCCGTTTATGACAAATACAGCTTCATTGTTACAGATTGCCTGGAATGTTGCTGATACAGTGTCTATCTTGCAGCTGTTAAGCAAGCACCTTGCAGTTGTGCAGCGTATGTGGACTAGATCAACTTTCCTAATAGCTTTGCTCGATTCAATAGAAAGCGCAGTCAGGCCTCAAATGTCCAGAATCACTACTCAGAAACTTCAAACCAAACACAAAAGCACATCATAAAGCATATGTGACCAAGACACAAGTGAGCAAGCAGGTTTCACAAACACAAGTCTGCGCTTGATACTGCTCTGACCACCGACAAAAACAGACGGCTCATAAGTTGCCTCCAAGAGGGTGGACAAATGCCAACAGGAACACACAATCTGGGACAACTAGGACTTCAAGCTGTGCTGCTAGTCAAACACAGGCAGATTCAGTTGTCACAACATCTACACCTGATCAACGCAGAACAGCAAGAGGTGTCAGCATTGTCATCAATGATCATGCTGTCACAAGTACTGTATCAACAGCCTCAACTGTTAGCTCTACTCTACGTGTCTACTGGGTTTACAGCAATTCTGCTCACATGGGCTGGGTCCAGTGTGCTTGCTGATGTGTCTCAGCAAATTTCTTCATAAAGTCTACCAACTGCTGGACGCCCTCAACAGGCATTGAGTTATAGATTGATGCCCTCATGCCACCGACTGATCTGTGACCTTTCAGCTGAACCTGCAGAAGGCAACAACAGTTACATCATCATTTGCAGCGCTTTCTGTCACAAGAACAACCAGACAATGCAAACTTTCAATGCATGCAGCTGCAAGTGCTCAGTACCACCACACCCACATGCAGCCGGAGCTGTCTACAGTTTGAAGTGGCTGAAAGTGTATGGTAAGGCATGCTGTAAACTCATTGGCCACACAGGGCAAATGATACGCTGCGTGAGCAACACAGACTTGAACACACAAAGAGTGCAAGCAGCACATATGCATGATTGATTGGGCGTGAGCACGCAGACAGCCATGGCAGTGTACTGACCATGCCAGCTGCAGCTGCCTCCTTGACAAAGACAGCCTCCAGCTCTTGGCTCATGGGAATGGTGAAGGGCACATTCATGTTGGAGCGGTTGGCTGGGGCAATGGGGTTCACATAGAAGCCATCAGACTTGTCAATGGCATCATACAGGATCTTGGCCTTAGCGTCGTTGGTCTTCTTCATTGCCTCAATGCCTCCATTGCGTAGCATGTGGTTGAAGACCAGGCCGCACATGTAGATGGCCCAGCAGGGGGGGGTATTGTACATGGACCCCTCCATCACCTTGAAATCTAGTGTTGCTGGTGTTTCTTCCCTGTGAACACAGGTGAGAGTGTTGTGCTTGACAGCTGAGAGTTGATAAATGGTGCTGCAAGCTTCCATGTCCTGGCCATGCAGCAGGCATATCAAATGCACCTACAGCTCACAGAATCCATGCAAAGAGCCTTGTCCACAGGCATGCTTGCAATAGACAATAAAAGGAGATCATTGTATGACATCAAAGAGTATGGCAATGATGAGAAGCATGGAGCCATGCATTGACATAGTGCAGGTGCATGCAGGTGGATCAGTAACGGCAAGCCACACTCAACTACTGGTGAATGCAAACACACCTGGCATGACCCACAAGATCATCACGGATGATGTATACAGTGACGCCAGATGGGCCAATGTTCTTCTGAGCGCCAGCATAGATCAGACCATACTTGGAGACATCCACCGGCTTGGAGCAGAAGTTTGATGACATGTCAGCTACCAAAAGTTTCTCGCCAACATCAGGGACAGACTTGAACTCAACGCCCTGGACCAGAAACATACAGCGTCAACATGCTACTATCACAGCAGTGTAAGGTAGTAAGTGAGCACTCAGCCAGTAGGGTGTGTTTGACATCAAACAGCATGCTGTGCAGCAAAAAAGCCGCAACACATGCTAAGAAGAGCTGCAGGTGTACCTGAATTGTTTCATTGTCACAGTAATGTACGTATTTGGCCTGCTTTTGCAGCTTCCAGCTTTTTTGCTCTGGAATGTGCTTGTTGTCGCCCTTGGCAGCGACGTTGACTTTGCAATACTTCTTGGCCTCCTCAGCTGCTTTCTTGCTCCAAGAGCCTGTGACAATTTGATCTACACTGTCTCCAGCTTTGGTCAAGTTGAGCGGTACATTGGCGAATGCAGTTGATGCCCCGCCTTGCAAAAATAGCACCTACACACACAAACAGAACACGCTGCATTCTGCACTCTGCATGTACATACACAGAAGCACAGCTCTGGAACAGCTGATGCTAAGCACAGCACAGCTCTGGAACAGCTGATGCTAAGCACAGCACTGACAAGTAACACACCTGGTAGTTGTCAGGGATGTTGAGCAATGACCTTAGATCCTGTTCAGCCTGATGGATAATGCTGCTGAACTCTTTGCCTCTGTGGCTCATCTCCATCACACTGGTGCCTGAGCCTTTCCAGTTGAGCAAGCCCTCCTGAGCTTCCTCGAGCACCTCAACTGGCAGAACTGCGGGTCCCGCGGCAAAGTTGTACAAGCGGCCATGGGGCGCAGGTTTGCTCACTTGCTGAGGAGCAAGCTCCCGTTCAGTGGCAGCTACTGCACGTACTGATAGCTTGCAGCAAGACCGACGGGGGATGGCTGTGACGTGCGCGTGCTGTCGGGGAAGGTGCCCCAACGACATCTGCATGATTGCAATACCTTACAGTTGCCGAGTCGCAAACGATTGGAGCTCAGCGACTCTCGAAGTTTGAAGTCATACACGCCTTGCGGCTTGCTGGCCTAAACCCTATGAGAAAACCTGGCAGGGAATGTGCCAGTTGGCATAGCAGTATTGTGCCATCCTGTGCAGGGCAAAGCTCTGATTCAGTTGTCAGAGTGAAGTGCCTGCAAAATAGCAAGTCACTACCTGACTGTCAGCCATTCCCAGACATTGCTGAAAGCTTGGAATTGCTAGGGAGCATGAGAATATGAGGACAACAAGAAGTGTCCGGACAGATCTCTCTTTAAATTGTCAAATAAAGAGCTGCCAGTCACAAAGCATATGGTACACCTAGCTATCTGTACATACTTTAGGGCAGGCATGTTGCTCTGTGATATGGTGCACATCGACTGAGCTGCCTTGTAGCTGTAACACTCAGCCATTTGCATGTAATCATCTGTATGAGCATCTGCACTCAGTAACAGCAAGGCAGGGACAGACACATATCTGACACCAAAACGGTAACAAAGTCAAAAGTAAACAGCTGTGTTATGAGGACGTATGCCTCATTTGCTGGACATGCATGCAGTAGCTCAGTGGGATATGCTACATTATTCCCTGGTGCTTTGACAGGCCAGCACCAACAGCCTGCACCATGCAAGCTGTGCAAATGCCTTGCGCATTGGCCAACACATAGTGTTTAAAAGGCTGTTGGTCACAGAACTTATCAAGGAGCGACAGCCGCAAAAAACAGCTTCTGATCCAGGCCATACATCTGAGATACTTGTCTGAGGGCATCACACTTCCTTAGCTGCCGATGTGAATTACCACTCAGGATCTGCTTCCAAAGCTAAGGGGATGTCTGACTTCAGTTACAGTACTTCAAAAGCTTCTGGCTAGATGCATCCATCACAGCCCAGCAGCATACATTGGACTTGTCCCTGTTCCCTTTATTCGTTGTGGAGCACTTGTGCTACATGACCCCTGCACTCCTGTACTATCAACTATGCTCCTGTACTTTTATTTGTGGCATCTTACGTAGCTCTGACCTGATCAATGCCCTCAAAGAGTAGCCGCTTGTGAAAACCCAATTCAAGCAGCCCATGCTGAAGCAGAAGCCAGCTGAAGGGTGTATGGAATGTGTTCCTCTGATTGGGCTGAGCTATATGCTCAGTAGCTTTTGAACGCTGTCAACTTCTGCTCACCCGGAGGCATTCTTGCCACTGCAACTCCTGCTTTGTCTGTAACAATGTCTGTCAGGTTGCTTGATGCACAGTTGTTGTGCAATGTAATACTTCACAGCCTTCACATGCTCATCTGACAGCGTCGCTCCTGGGGGTATCAAAGCTGATGCGCGGGTTTATCTTGGGTTTGATCTATAGCTAATCAGACAATGCTCCTGCAAGAAGTGTCCTGAATGGAGGTCTGGATGACTTGGAAGATGTGCTGGGCTGTGGGCCTCTTGGCTGCCTGCTGGTCCAAGCAGGCACACACCATGTCACTCACGGCCTGTGGGCACTCCTCAGGAACCTACAACCACACCCTAGGACATCTCCACAATGTAGGAACGCCTTTTTTCTGTCCCCACACATTTCTGAGTTCAGATTTCCAGCGTAGGGATGACGTTTGTGAACTACAGTACATGCTTCGGCATTGTGAAAAGCTACTCTGCAAACCACATTTGCAGATGAATGTTGTGCACATGCATCCATGCAGTGATGAAGGCAAGCCTACGGCATGTCCCTCCAGCCAGGGGGCCCAGTTTATGACCTTGTACAGCTGTCCATACAGCTGAAGTGGTCAGAGAGTATGTGCATGTACTGAAGCTGGTGTCATGCTTGTGGGTGCTGCTATTGTGTCTTTGAAAGAGTGAGCTATGGTGCAAGGCAGGTCATGCGGAACACTGGAGGTACCTTGAATTCTCGTAGTTGACCTCGCCGGGCATGCTTCTGTGTGATCAACTCCCACACCACAACACCAAAGCTGAAGATGTCAGCTCTCTCATCGCACCTGCCAATGTCAGCATGTCACAAGCAGTAAAGGCACCATAAAGCACATGCATATGCTCTCGTTGCGCATGCAGCAGAGCGTGTGTTTGTCTATCAACAACGTACAACACTAATTAGCTGTTGGGTAAAGCGTAGAAAACCTTGCTTGGCAGAGATAGCAAAGCTGCGAGACAGCTGGCTCAGCTGCTGAGTCAGCAACAAATGCAAGGATGTCAAAGCAGACTTGCTGCTGTGCAGTGATGCATGTGGGGATTCGCGCCAGAGCGTTGACCTCTCATTCATGAGCAGCTCTGGGGCAGCATATGTGAATGTGGTCTGCACGTAATGGCTGGAGCTTGACAGCGAAGTGTCGCCCATGATATGCGCCAGGCCTACGTCACAGATTTTGGCTGATCCGAAATCCTCAGACAGCAGCACATTGCCACTTTTGATATCCTTGTGCAGAATCTGCAGACAGCCAAAGTTGAATGTTCAGACATCTCACTCTTGAGAGCAGGTTTGCAGCTTCTGATGTCATGTCTTACTCCTACCTGTCTGACAGTTCCTATCAGCCAAAATGGCAAATTGTGCCAACAATGCTGACACATCTCATTGGTGAGTGCAGCGTCAGGTTAAGCAAACAAAACGTGCAATGCAGCACTGGAAGGTGTTGTTGATATGCTGCCAGCATGCAGAGCGCAAGCAGGGCGTGCTCAAGTGCACAGCTGTCAGTATGAACTCGCCATGTTTCAAATAGCCGACAGGCAGTCAGAACAGCTATGTGTCGTACACCTCATGAGCCACTTGCATGACACTTCAGCACAGCAAAGCTTTTACAGCTGCATTTTGCAGTGCACAGTATGCCAAAACAAAGGTGCTTAAATCAAAGGCACTTCTAGCAAGCCACCAGCCCAGAAGACAACAGCATTGAAGAAACATCATGCATGTCAGTAGCAGTGTCCCTGTACAGTCTGCAGTAGCTGTAGCAACATGTGCAGTAACAGGAGCAGCCTGGTACACACAATTGCATGTGCACCATAGCAGCTTGAGCAAAAGCTTACCCCATGGCAATGCAAGAAATGGACGCCCTTGATGACATCCAGGGCTATCTGTGCTCCTTTGTTGTACCAGCTGAGGGTGGCCGACAAAGGGCCCCTCAAAGCTTGTTTCAAGTCACCACCCTGCACAAACACTAGTAATTTCAACAGATCAGTCAAAGCACAGCGCATCTGTGTGAAGCATCAGCTTGAATGCCACACTACATTGAGTTTGGTGGACAGAGACTGTCGTTGCATTAAGCATTGCAGTGCTTGCATGGTACCCAGCTAAGATGGCTTCAGGCCGTAAGTGGTTGCAAGCAGCTTTGTGGATTGCAGTGCCTGATGATCCCCAAAGCTGCTTGCAACCATGTATGCCTTGAAGCCATCTTAGCTGGGTACCACAACAACCAAGTTGCAGCAGATATAGTGACCAAGCAGTCTGCTTTTGCAGCAGCAAAGGAAAAGGCAGAGGTGTGACAGCAAGCGTGAGCATAGAAACACCACCCTTCCCTTGACAGTATACACTGGTACACTTGAAGCAAATTGGGTGACAGCATCTGTACAGCGCTATTTTCTAGCATGCAGCGTCCCCTTGTGCAGATCTGCGTAGTTAGCTCTAGAGCACTGATCACTCAATGTTTGTTTTGTGCCACCCTGAACCATTTGTGGTTTGTTGTTTGACATGAATCTTTAGTCAGAAGTTGTACATTGGATCCTCTGATGATCCCAAGTGCAAGAAGTATAGTTGATTGATTGATTCACTGGCAAGGTACTGTTGCACATGCAGGACCTGGCCATCTAACGGATATGTGTATCATCAATTTGTTACCTGCATGAACTCTAGCACCATGTATATGTTGTCATCTTGAGTGTAAGAGCCGTGAAACTCAACAACGTGCTTGTCAAAAGGTAATGATTCTAAGATTTGAAGCTCCTGCAAAGCAAACACTGAGATGGTTGCAGATGGTTGCAAGGCACAGCAGGCAGGTAGACAGGCAAAAGGGAGGCAAATGGCCTTGCTAAGGTGCTATGCACATAAGTTTCAAGATCGTATTGTGGCAAGACAGACCTGCCATGCATGTGACGCACTGCAGCAAAATGCAACTCAATGGATGCACTAGAGGCAAGCCATGAGCAGGAGCAGATTCCCTTGGTATGCTTTGAAAGTACAATTTGGAGTCTGCGAGGGTCGCAATACAGCATACTATCACATCAGCTGCGTTTGATCATAGCATGATTCAACAGCAGGGAAGCAAGAGTGAGGTTGACCTTCTGCATGATGCGGAGAGCCTGGTGAGAGGTGAGCTGGGGATTAACATGCTGTCTGTGGATGGTCTTCACAGCAACATCCAGCTGGCCCATCTTGGCCTTGTACACCTACAAGTATGCACTCATACATGTGGCTGAATGGGCAATGCTGCTATGCACCTGCAAATGTGCATTCTCACAACAGGACTGAAAAGACAGAGCAGCAAGCAGGGCGGGCTATGAGCAGTTGAGGGGAAAGCAAGGGCAACAGGAGAAGCCTGTACTGGTAGGGATAAGGCCAAGGTCAAGGGCAGCAGCAGGGGTTACACTTAGGGGCAGCAAAGGCTTAGGTAGGGGTAGGGGTAGGGGTAGGGGTAGGGGTAGGGGTAGGGGTAGGGGTAGGGGTAGGGGTAGGGGTAGGGGTAGGGGTAGGGTAGAGTGGGGTTAGGCCAAGAAGAGGGTTAGGTAGGGGTAG
>JAABUK010005067.1_pt1 | contig 20870 bp, 17 predicted proteins | sample 5559141 | NCBI WGS metagenome assembly JAABUK01 (sample SAMN10711869, study PRJNA513367) | rock metagenome | isolation source: Antarctica rocks | place: Antarctica: Victoria Land, Pudding Butte nord | collected 2016-01-03
CAAGCGAAGGCGTAGAGATGGATGGATGGATGGTGAAGCCGGACAATTTTGATTCAACAAAAAAGTATCCTGTTTTATTTTATGTGTATACCGAGCCTGCCGGTACAACGGTAAAAGATGCTGCAGATGTTGCAGGCACACGTTTGTACGCGGGCGATATTGCCGCTGACGGATATATACAAATCAGCCTCGACGGCCGTGGCACTCCCGCTCCAAAAGGTGCTGCATGGCGCAAATCTGTTTATCGCAAAATTGGTATCATCAATGTTCGCGACCAGGCCATGGCCGCAAAAGAAATTATGAAATGGCGTTTTGTTGACACAAGCCGTATCGCTGTCTGGGGCTGGAGCGGCGGGGGCTCTACTACTTTAAACCTGCTGTTTCAATATCCTGAAATTTACAAAACGGGTATTGCTATAGCTCCGGTCGCCAACAGGTTGCTGTACGACAATGTGTATGAGGAACGTTATATGGGACTGCCGCAGGAAAACATGGAAGACTATGTAAACGCATCTGCACTTTCGCATGCAAAAAATCTTCGGGGCAATTTATTGGTCATTCATGGTACCGGCGATGATAATGTTCATTACCAGGGAACAGAAATGCTGATAAATGAATTAATCAAATACAATAAGTATTTCGAATTAATGAGTTATCCAAACCGCACCCACAGCATTAGTGAAGGAGAAGGCACAAGGCAACATTTATCAACAATATTTACAACTTACTTAAAGCAACATTGCCCGCCAGGCGGAAGGTAACCGGCATTTTTCTTCAACAGAAACTTTGTTTATTTTAAAGATTGATATTAAAAAAAGCACTTAAATGATTTATTTCAATAAAATTGTTTTAAAACCATTTATTTTGAAAATAAAACAAACATAATGAGAAAGAAAATTCTGTTCCTTTGTTTAGCCGTTTCAATGATATTAATGCAACAAAGTTCTTTTGCAGCTTTCAGCTTAAAAAGTAAGGAAAAAGCTGATTCTGCGATTATTGACAAGCCGGATAATGAAGGTGTGGAAAATGCAATGAAAGAATTTAACAGCCTTTCAAGACATGAAAAGAGAAGTAAATTTAAAGAAATAAAAAAAGCTATCAAAGACTATAAAACGCAAAGAAAACAGGGAAGTGAAGTAAATACAAATACGTTATTACTGGTTATAATCGCCATTCTTATACCGCCATTAGCCGTCTACCTGCACGAAGGAAGCTTCAACAATAAATTTTGGATTTCGGTACTGCTTACAATTTTAGGTTACGTGCTTTTTAATTTTGCCGGCATATTCTTTTTAGGTTCATTGCCCGGAATAATATATGCCTTGTACGTTATTTTAAGCGGTACATCTGTCTGATTTACCATTAATGTATTATAACAAAAACCTCTGAAAGGAGGTTTTTGTGTTTGTATTAATATTAATTCCTTCTTAAATTAAAGCAGGTTCATTGCTCTTACAAAAAATGTAAACACAAACGGAAGCGCTATCCAAAAGAATTTTGGTGCAAACACAATCATAAAAATCAGAAAAAGGACTGCGAAAAAAAAATATAACCAATATTTTTTTGAAGATTTAGTTGCTTCCATACATTGTAAGTTTCGGCAAAAATAAGGAACTGCTATTATTACCCAATATTTTGTTTTGTGTATTTAAAACATATTTTGAAAGGTTTTTAATTATTTTCGCGCTTTCAAAAATCTGTAAAGGTGAGCAACGAAAATTTTTTTATGGAAGAATATAATAGTTTGGAATTGGATGCTTTGTCCGGAGAAGACAGCAGTAAACAAAATGAAGAAAGCACATCCGGGAAAAAGACTGCGAAGAAAAAAGCTTCAAAAGTAACACCCGAAGACTCATTAACTTCAAAGCCTGGTGATACTCTTAATTCTTCCGTGAAACCGCTTAAAAAAGCCGCTTCAAAAAAAGCGGTTGGAAAGAAAGCAGCAAGTGCAGAGTCAAAACCGGAAAAGGAAAAGATTACAACTGTAAAAAAGACGCCGGGCAAAGTGCAGGAAGCAGATGAAGACAAAGTAAAGAATAAGAAACAACCCGCTGCAGAGAAGCAAATATTGATTGAAGAACAGTCTGTTGTTGCAAAAGAAGATGCAATTGCACAAACTTCAACAAATCCAATCCCTGAAAAAAGAGATTTACTTATAGAAAATTCTTTAGCAAGCCAACCATTGACCATTGACAAACAAGAGGAGTTTAATGTCGCTGCTGTAGTTGAAGAGCAACCTGAAAATTCAGGATCGGCATTAAATGAGCAGAAAGCAGCAGCGCAACCTGGCTTAGGAAAAATAACTTTTCAAATCAAATTTCACACCCGTTTCGGTCAATCATTATTTGTGACAGGCAACCATGCTTTATTAGGAAATAATAATGCAGAAGATGCTTTTCCCCTTAGTTATTTAAATAACGAATATTGGTCCGGTGTTTTAGAAATTCCTTCCTGGCAGCAGCTTACTGAAAACATTAGTTATCATTACATTCTTAAAGAAAGTGACGGCACCATAACTCCGGAGTGGGGAGACGATAAAATAATTCAACCTGTAGGTGATTCCACTAAAGAAGTTTTATTAATAGATTCATGGAATTCTTCGTCTTTCGTTGAAAATGCTTTTTATACAGAACCCTTTAAAGAGGTGTTTTTAAAAGATAATTATACTGAAGTTGAAAGTAATCAACCAACAACAGTTACGCACATTTTTAAGGCAAAAGCTCCGTTATTGGCGAAGGGACAAACATTTTGTATTACAGGCTCTATACCTGAATTAGGAAAATGGGATACTATAAATCCTATTCTGCTTTCAAAAAAAGAAAATGAAGATTGGTATACAGTTGCACTTGATTTATCAAAAGCCTCTTTTCCTTTTAATTATAAATATGGTGTTTTTAATATTAATACAGATAAGTTCCTCCGGTATGAAGATGGAAAAAATCGTGTGTTAAATGATAATCCTTCTCCAGAAAAACTTACTGTCGTTTCAGACGGATTTGCCGTTTTGCCTGCTAACGGTTTCAAAGGCGCAGGCGCAGCAATCCCGGTTTTTAGTTTACGAAGTGAAAACAGTTTTGGAGCAGGCGAGTTTGCCGACATAAAATTATTGACTGACTGGGCAAAGCAAGTTGGCCTGAAGCTGATACAAATCTTACCTGTTAATGATACAACAGCTACACATACATTTACCGACAGTTATCCGTATGCTGCCATTTCTGCATTTGCTTTACATCCTTTATACCTGCATTTACCTTCCATTGTTGATGACGCAAACCGTTCTTTATTATCTTCTTTTGAAGAAAAAAGGCAGGAGCTTAACGCTTTGCCCGAAGTTGATTATGTAGAAGTGATGGCGGCTAAATGGTCTTTTATAAAACAAATATTTCCCTCTCAAAAACAGCAGGTTTTTGAAAGCGAAGGTTTTAAAGCATTTTTTACAGAAAATGCTCATTGGCTTATTCCTTATGCAACCTTCAGCTATTTTAGGGAAAAGTATAATACCGCAGATTTTAACCAATGGCCAACCAATAAAACATACGATGCTGCTGAAATAAATAAATTAACATCATCACCTTTAGAAGCTGATGAAGAAATCAGCATGTACTTTTTTGTTCAGTTTCATTTGCACCTTCAGTTAAAAGATTCGGCTGATTACGCTCATGAAAACGGTATCATTTTAAAGGGTGATATTCCCATCGGTATTTACAGGTACAGTTGTGATGCATGGCAGCAGCCTTTTCTTTTTAATATAAATATGCAGGCAGGAGCTCCGCCCGATAACTTTGCTGTTAAAGGTCAGAACTGGGGCTTTCCGACTTATAACTGGCAACGGATGCGTGAAGATGATTTTGCCTGGTGGAAAAACCGCTTTACCCAAATGAGCTATTATTTCGATGCTTTCAGGATTGATCATATTCTTGGCTTTTTCCGCATCTGGAGTATCCCGATGGATTCTGTTGAAGGAATTATGGGTTATTTTGTACCTGCTGTGCCTGTTAGCACAGATGAATTTACAGACCGGGGTATTTTATTTAATAAAGAGAGGTTTTGTTCGCCATTTATTAATGAGACCATTTTAATGGAATTTTTTGGAAATGATGCAGAAACTGTTAAGCTTCAGTTTTTACAAATTTCAAAAGATGATAACTACAAGCTGAAACCCGAATTTGACACACAGCGAAAAGTGGAAGCACATTTTGCAACCCTTGAACAAACAGAAGAGAACAAAAAGATAAAAACGGGACTATTTGACATTATCAGCAATGTAATTTTATTTGAAGAAGAAGGATCTGAAGGAAAAGAGTTTCATTTCAGGATAGCTATGGAAAGTACTTTGTCTTTCAAAAATCTTGATGAGTATACGAAATACCGGCTAAAGGAGTTGTATATAAATTATTTTTACCGCCGGCAGGATGACCAGTGGAAGAAAGAGGCAATGCTGAAACTGCCCGAACTGAAACAAAGCACCAATATGCTCATCTGCGGCGAAGATTTGGGAATGGTGCCGGATTGTGTGCCTGTCGTCATGAAAGACCTCGCCATTTTATCGCTTGAAATTCAACGCTTACCTAAAGACCCTGCACTTGAGTTTTTTCACCCAAATAACTCTCCATACCTGAGTGTGGTTACACCTTCCACACATGACATGAGCACGATACGTGGCTGGTGGGAAGAAAACCGTGTGGTGACACAACGGTTTTTTAATAATGAGTTAGGCCAGTGGGGTACGGCGCCTTATTTCTGCGAACCGTGGATAAACAAAATAATTGTTGTCCAGAATTTGTATTCCACTGCCATGTGGAGCATTTTTCAATTGCAGGATTTATTAGGAATGGATGGAGCATTGCGCCGGCAAAACCCAAATGAGGAAAGGATAAATGTACCAGCGAATCCTCAGAATTACTGGCGCTACCGCATGCACCTGACACTTGAACAATTAATTAATTCAAATGAATTTAATGCTGAATTGAAAAATGAGATAATGCAAAGCGGGAGGTAACTGACTGGCAATTATAATAATGGAGTAAAGCTATTGAGAAGAAAACTCTCCTAAACCATCCCGCCGTTAAAAATCTTTAGGCAGATACAGCTTATTTTTTTCTTTCAGTTTATTATCCTCGTATAATTCAAATAAAAACCATCCAGCGTGCACGAAATTAGATCTGTCAATAATTAAAGGCGACTCCTTTATTTTGTTAATTTCAAAAAGTGACGAACCGTTTTCTTCAAAGAATTTTATGTTGTATTTTTTTTCTGCAATTAAAGGCAGTGAAATATTTATATACCCGTCTTTATTAACATAAATAAATGACGAAGCCTTCACATTTTCCAAGCCGGTATATGGGCTTAAACCTACAAGAGAATCATTGATTGCAAACAGGCTGTCTTTTGTCAGGTGTAAAACACTATCGCGAAAATTGCGAAAGGCGTTTATAGATATTCTTTTAAAAACAACATTTCTTATTTGTATAGTTACCATCCGTTTATCTCCGGCAACAATATTTAACAGGTTAGCATTGATTATATCTCTTGAAGAACTTGCTTCGTTTGATGCGCCATTTGCTCTTTTTGCTTTGGAAAAAAAATACTGTCCTCCCTGCAATACATAAAAAATCTTATAATATACGCGGTTAGCAGGCTTTTTTGTATCTGTAAAACCGTTTTGCGGAATTTCGGGGGAAGGAGCTGAAAAAATAGTGGAGAAAAATTTCAAGCTGTCATACGATCGTTGCACATTTAGCTGAACGAGATTTTGATATGGATTTGTCCAGCTAATAATTACTTTATCCCCTCTTTCAGTTATTGTAAATCCTGGTAATGTGTCCTGGCTGAATAATATGCCGGAAATAAAAATTGCCAGAATGAGAACAGCAAATTTTTTCAAATTTTTTTTCAATTATTGCAGCAAAGATAACGGGTGAAGTATAATTAAAAACGGGTAAAGTATATTTAAAAGAGTAAGACATTAGCCGCCAGGCTGCTGTTTCCCTGCAGTCCTCCGCTATGGATCATCAACACGTGGCTTCCCGGCTCAAAAAAGTCTTTTTCTGTCAAATTTTTTATTCCATATAAAGCTTTGCCGGTATAAACAATATCGAGCGGTAACCGGTGCTTTGCATACATTTCATTAATAAAGTCAATAAGTGCAGAAGGATGTTTTCCGTAACCTCCAAAATGATAGTCGTGTATTATTTCAAATGATGCTTCCGGCTTTTGTGCTGCAACCAGGTTCAATATCTGACTTTCTAATGAAAAATTTCCTTTCATACAGCTAATGCCAATAACCTTTTGATTTTTTTCTGCTGCAAGCAATAATCCTGCAACCATAGTACCGGTACCGACCGCAGCTATAATGTGTGAATAAACGGAAGTATCAGAGGTGCTTAAAATTTCTGAGGCTCCTTTTGCTCCCAACAAACCATAACCGCCTTCATTAATCCAGTACCAGTTTCTGTCTTCAAATCTTTGTGATATTAATGCTTTTTGCCTGTATTCTTCCCTGGTTACAAAGTGTAATTCCATTCCATATTCTGCTGCTTTTTTTAGTGTTTCTGCTGGTTGCTCACCGCGAATGATACCCACACTTTTTAATGCAGCTTCTTTGCACGCAAAGGCAACAGCTACAATGTGGTTTGACCATGCACCACCAAATGAAGCCACCGTAGTTTTATGCATCATAACGGCCTCCCGTAAATAATAGTTCAGCTTAAACCATTTGTTGCCGCTAACAACAGGATGAATGGTATCTAAACGCAAAACATCTAATGAAACCTTTTTATCAGTAAGCCACTTTGCATGTAAAGTCTCTACGTTAATTAAATTAAAGTTCAAGGTATTATATTTGCAATATCACAAAAACGTGATACGTTTCTGGCAGGATCAATCTGGTCAGCAAAGTTTAAAAAATATATATGAAACCAACATTAGTTATTTTAGCAGCAGGTATGGCAACCCGCTATGGCAGTATGAAACAAATTCAGTCATTTGGCCCTTCCGGCGAGACAATTATGGATTATTCTATTTATGATGCCATTCGTGCCGGATTTGGTAAAGTTGTTTTTGTTATCCGTGAAGATTTTGCGGAAAATTTTAAAAGCATTTTTGAACCAAAGCTAAAAGGTAAAATTGAAACAGATTACGTGTATCAAAGTTTAGATGCTCACATGGGTGCACATATATTGTCTGCAGAAAGAAAAAAGCCCTGGGGAACTGCTCACGCAGTTTTGTGTGCAAAAGATACAGTGAAAGAGCCTTTTGCAGTAATTAATGCAGATGATTTTTACGGAAAAGATAGTTTTAAAAAAGCGTATGAATTCTTAACCGCTGAAGTAAATGACAGAACATATTGTATTATAGGATATGAATTGAAAAAAACACTAAGCGATAACGGCAGCGTAAGCCGCGGCGTGTGTGAAGTGGGTGCTAACAATAATCTCACTGCTATAAATGAGCGCACCAAAATTTACCGTAATCAGGAAGGTAAAATTACCTATGAAGATGATAACGGACAAACACATGAAGTAAATGAAGATAGCCCGGTCAGTATGAATTTCTGGACTTTTGCGCCAAATGCTTTTGGATTGATGGAAGAATCATTCCGGAAGTTTTTAGACAATAATATGACTAATTTGAAAGCGGAGTTTTTTATACCGATATTTGGGGATGAGTTTATAAAATCAGGTAAAGGAGTTATAAAAGTTATTCCCACGGCTGCACAGTGGTTTGGCGTAACATATAAGGAAGATGCACCGGTTGTGTCAGCAGACATAAACAAGCTGGTACAATCAGGAGAATACCCGGCTAATTTGTGGGCTTAAACAGGCAAACTATCTAAAACGGGACGTGCGACCCTTTCAACCTCAAACAAGACGTGCCACACTTTCAAAGTGTGGCACGTCTTGTTTTATCACAATAAATTGTTTTTACCTCGTAAAGCTTCTTACCATGTATACGCAATCCTCTATTTGTTTTATCTGCTCAACCCTTTCCATTCCTTTTATATTAGACACAGAAGGAGCTTTAATTTTTTGATAGGCAGTATCTTCTTTTTTAAGATCTTCAATTGCCTGGTATACACTTTTTGATTTAATAGCAAACACTACGCCTTGCGCTTTAATCTGTGCAGTGCTTAATATTCCAATTACTTCGCCATTTTTGTTGAAAACCGGACCGCCGCTGTTGCCTGGGTTTGCGCTTACAGCAATCTGGTAACTGATTGTATCGCCATTAAAACCTGTTTTAGCGCTCATATACCCTTCGTTATAAACTATCTCGTCGCGCGGATAGCCAAGTGTAAACACCTGTTCGCCAAGATCTCCTGAATTTTTACGGATGCTGTAAGGTAAAACGCTCACAGGTTTATAATCTTCATCATCAATTTTAAGAATAGCCAGGTCTCTTATATTATCAAGCAGCGCAATAGTCGCTTTAAATTCCTGTCCTTTATTATTTTGAACGATAATAGTGGAAGAACCGGCGACAACGTGAGCGTTAGTAATAAGAAATCCTTTTCTGTCAATCAGAAAACTGGTGCCTCCCTTGGTTGCTATCTCGTTTACCGGCACTTTGGTTTGCAATACGTTCTTAAGCTGGTTGCCCTGCACATTTACATTACGCATTACCTGGTCAATTTTCCGGTTCAACTGCACAAGTTCAATTTTATTACGGACAGGTGTAAAATAAGCAACTAAACCGCTGATAAACAAAGCGGTAATACCGGCAATAGTAGCAGCAATACTGGTAACCTTTCTATATCTGTTCCACATGTGTACTGCCCTTCCGCGTGTCGTCTGGTGTCCTTCATTCAACTCACCTGACTTTGCTAATTTATTATGAGTTTCATGCAACTGGTGTTTGAAATGACGGTTTTGTCCGAAAGCAGTAATCTGGTGCAGAAACATACTGTGCTCTACCACCAGTTGGTCTGCATCAGGATTTTTTCGGCGAAGCTCTTCAAATAATACCTTTTCTTCTTCACTCAGCTCTCCTTTAAGGTATCGCTCTGCAGTATCTAAAAGTAAAATGTCATCCATCACTTATTCTCCTATATTATATTGTGAAAAAAATAATTTTTTCAATCTTATTAGGCATTTGTATTTCTGATTCTTAGCATTATCAGCATTGGTATAACCAAAAGTTGCAGCAATAGCAGTCATATCTTTTTTCTCGAGGTAATAGGCTTCCAATAAACTTTTACAAGGTTCTCCCAGGCTTCCCAAAGCTCTTTCCATAATAGCAAAATCTGCATTAAGCTTGTCTTGTTGTTCAATATCTTCCTCAGCAGGTACGGTTTCCTCAAGACCTTCAACGGGAGTTATAAACCTATTAGAATATTTAAGCCGCTTAAGCCACAATCTCCGGCAAACAGAATATAGATATGTTTTGATCTGGCAGGTTAATACAAATGTTTCTGATTTAACATTTTCATACAATACAATCATCCCTTCCTGAAATATATCTCTAGCATCATCATACGTGCCGTTGTTATTTAAAATAAACGCCTGAACCATATTAAAGTTGTTCTTATAAATGGTTTCAATTGACTTTGCATCATTCTTTGCCAATCCTTTCAATAAAACCTGTTCGTTGAATTCGGCCTTCACTGATTTATATTTAATACGGTTGTAATATTAAAAGTAACCCAAATGCTGAGTCAATTATTCTGTTAAACATATTATAGTGCAATTTATAATTACAATGACTTTTTAAATCATTTTTTACTTCTAAAGATCAGAATACCTGTTATTATTCAGAATACCTGTTATTATATTGTCCGGGTTTTTAAAGTAATCTCTGCTTTTTCTCCCAAAATAACTGTGTGCTTAAAATAAAAAACCTGAAAAGCAGATAAACATAGTTTGTAGAAAACTAAAATGCAGAACGATTCAAAGTTCTCTATTTGATAAATTAAATACAGAAATGTTTTTAGTATAACAGGGTTACCTTGCTTATTTGGGTGTATTAATTATTAAATAAACAATAACATTCAACAAAGAAACAATGAAAAAATTATTATTTGTATTTGTAATAGGCGCTTTTGCAGCCTGCGGTAATGGAAGCAGCAGCACATCTGCTGATACAACTTCAGTAACTGCTGATACTTCAACTATGAGTTCCGGTTCTTCAGGTGGTGGTGCAATGAGTTCTGATTCTTCTAAAATGGGCTCTGATACCGGGTCAATGAGCACTCCTCATTAATATGATTTATTACTGTAAATATTAAATTAGGGAATAGTTTTGTTGGTAATCAGTTAATAAAAAAACTTTTTAATTGCCGGGTTACTTTTCCTTGTTTACCGTATTAACAATAAATAAATAAAAAATGAAAAAGTTATTATTTGTATTTGCAATAAGCGCATTTACCGCATGCGGAAACGGCGGCTCTGATTCTGCTGCTACAGACTCTACCTCAGTAACTACTGACACTGCTGCTTCTGGCACAAATGACGCTTCAACAATGAGTTCCGGTTCTGGCGCAGCGGCAGGTTCTGCTATGAGTGCTGATAGCTCAAAAATGAGTACTGATACTTCGAAAATGAGCTCAGGCGCCTCAGGTATGAGCTCTGATACAACGAAGATGGGTATGGACACGTCAAAAATGAGTACTCATACTTCTACAAAGACTCATACTTCAAAGAAGATGAAGCATTAATAATATAAATGTCTCTGCGTAAATATAAGCGAACTTGCCGTCTTTTATGCAGTTATTAAGATTTTCATATGGCAAGCAATCGTTAGAGGCCGTCCTTATTCTTAGGGATGGCTTTATTTTTTGCAAATTTTTTTCTATATTCTTTAAGGATCGTTGTAATAAGTCTTTAAAATTGTGTTTAATTATTGATGTTTCTTTTTTATAAATTTTATGTCCCTGAAAAAAGTCTTCAAAAATATTTTTCTGTTTCAATTCAATTCTTACTTTTACAGAGTAATGAAACAAACGATAGCAAAAACTCGTTTTGGCTTTTATTTTTATTTCTGCTTTAAAAGTGGACAGGGTGCCTATTGAGATTGAAAAATAATCAGAACAATCAAAATACAGTCCCGGTCTTTAAAAACCGGGACTTTTTCATTTATCAGCTATGACTGCAAGTAAAAAAGAGACAAAACCAGGTTTGTCAAATTCCCCCTTTAGGGGGTCAGGGGGCTTAAAAGTTGCTATCCAGGGTTATGAAGGAAGTTTTCACCAGGAAGCAGCCCGCAAGTTTTTTGGTAAAAACGTAGAAGTCATCCCGTGCGATACCTTCAGGCAGGTAATAAAAATTGCATCAGACAAAAAACAAAGTGATGGAGCAGTAATGGCTATTGAAAATTCTATTGCCGGCAGCATTCTTCCTAATTACAATCTTTTGCAAAAAAGCAATCTTACTATAGTAGGTGAAAAATATCTTCACATCCGTCAGCATCTTTTGGTAAACCCCGGTGTGCAGCTGCATGATATTAAAGAAGTGCATTCTCACCCGATGGCGCTATTGCAATGTATAGATTTTTTGGAGTTACATAATTTATGGAAGCTTGTCGAGACTGAGGATACGGCATTAAGCGCTAAATATATTAACCGTCATAAAAGTAAACATACAGCAGCAATAGCAAGCAAGCTCGCATCTGAATTGTATGATCTGGATATACTTGCACCCGATATACATACGTTAAAGAATAATTACACCCGTTTTTTAATGCTGCAGAGAAAGGAAGATGCAGTTGCGGTAGAAGATGCAGATAAAGCTTCGGTATATTTTGAAACGGATCACAGCAAAGGAAGTCTTGCAAAAGTGCTTACCGTAATTGCAGACGGAGACGTAAATCTCAGCAAACTGCAGAGTATGCCAATACCCGGAAGTGACTTCTTATATGGTTTTTATGCCGACATGGAAATAAATGATATGAATGAATTCAATGAACTAATGGAGAAAATAGATAAGATAACGGTGCATATGAAAGTTTTTGGCGCATTCAAAAAAGGAACTTTACAATAACAGCAAAACCGGCAGAAATGAACATTACTGTTTCAGAAAGACTTAACGGAATTGGTGAATATTATTTTTCTCAAAAGCTGCGCGAGATTGACGAACTGAACAAACAAGGCAAAAAAATAATCAACCTTGGCATTGGCAGTCCTGATTTGCCTCCGCACCCTGATGTAATAAAGGTATTGCAGGAGGAAGCGGCAAAACCCAATACACACGCTTACCAAAACTATAAAGGCAGCCCTGTATTAAGAAATGCAATTGCAGATTTTTATAAAACCTGGTATGGAATTAATTTAAATCCGGATTCGGAAATTTTGCCTTTGATTGGCAGTAAAGAAGGTATCATGCACATTTGCATGACTTATTTAAATAATGGCGATGAAGCGCTGATACCAAATCCGGGTTACCCGACGTACAGCAGCGCTGTAAAACTTGCAGGCGGCAAATGTGTAGAATATGATTTGAAAGAAGAAAACAATTGGGAACCCGATTTCAATTTTTTAGAAACAACAGACCTTAGCAGAATAAAAATAATGTGGATCAACTATCCTCAAATGCCAACAGGCAGGCAAGCATCCCCTGAATTGTTTAAAAAGGTTATAGCATTTGGCAAAAAACATACTATTTTGATTTGTCATGATAATCCTTATAGCTTCATTCTGAATGATAAGCCAGGAAGTTTAATGAGTACAGAAGGTGCAAAAGAAGCAGCAATTGAGTTTAATTCTTTAAGTAAATCGAGCAATATGGCCGGCTGGAGAGTAGGTATGATGGTTGGCGCCAAAGAAAGAATTGATGAAGTGCTAAGGTTTAAAAGCAATATGGATAGTGGTATGTTTCTGCCGGTTCAGCTTGCTGCTGCAAAAGCCTTAAGTCTGGGTAAAGACTGGTACGACGAACTGAACAATATTTATGCAGAAAGAAGAAAATATGTATTTCAGCTTCTTGATATATTAAAATGTGAGTACGACAAAACCCAGGCAGGAATGTTTGTTTGGGCTAAAATACCTTTATACTATAAAGACGGTTATAATTTGAGTGATGATATATTACACAAAAAAAATGTTTTTTTAACTCCCGGGGGCATTTTTGGCAGCAACGGAAATGAATATATAAGAGTGAGCTTATGTGCAAAGAAAGAAGTTCTCGCAGAAGCGCTTGAAAGAATAAGCTCTCCAGACACTTTCTGAAAAAGGGGCTTTAAATGAAATATCTATGAAAAAAGACAATGTTATAGCAGAAAATTCAAAAGTCAAAGGTTCAAAACGCTTACCTGACCGCAAGGAGTTAGGAGGGGTCGTTACAATAATAGGAACAGGTCTAATCGGCGGGTCTTTTGCTTTGGTTTTAAAAGACAAAGGACTGGCCAGCAGAGTTATCGGTGTTGATAGTAATGAAGAACATCAGAGGAAAGCATTAGAATTAGGTATCGTTGATGAAGTGTTGCCACTTAACGAGGCAATTGCAAAGAGCAAATTAATAGTTATGGCCGTTCCGGTTGATGCTTTAGATAAACTTTTGCCTGCTGTTTTGGATCAGGTTAAAGACCACGTTGTAATGGACATGGGATCAACCAAAGAAAATGTCATTTCCTTAGTTACAGATCACCCGAATAGAAAAAGATTTGTAGCAAGCCACCCCATGTGGGGAACGGAATACAGCGGGCCTGAAGCTGCTGTAAAACACGCCTTTTTAAATAAAGCCGCAGTTATTTGTGATTCTGAACATTCAGATGCTGATGCTTTAAAACTTGTTATAAACCTTTATAAACAATCGGGCATGCACCTGGTTTACATGGATGCTCATGCGCACGATCTTCATGCGGCTTACATCAGTCACATTTCGCACATTACCTCTTTTGCCTTAGCTAATACGGTATTGGAAAAGGAAAAGGAAGAAGATGCAATATTCGAATTGGCAAGCGCCGGATTTGAAAGCACTGTACGTCTTGCCAAAAGCAATGCCGCTACCTGGGTTCCAATTTTTAAGCAAAACCGGGAAAATGTACTGGATGTTTTGAACGAGCACATTTCTCAACTGCGTAAGTTTAAAAGCTGTCTCGAGAAAGAAAATTATGAATACCTCGAAGAACTGATTGAGAATGCAAATGGAATCAGGAAAATTTTGAAGTGATGACGGTTCGTAGATGACACATGACGGTTGACAAATGATAGATGACCGATGGCAGATGAAAAAAAATTCAAAATAAATGATCGTTTATCAACAGTCGCCCGAAGGCTTTTGCGCTCTGTCATCAGTCATTTGACAACTTTCATCTTTATATTATAATAACAACAAAAGCATTAAAAGGCCTGCAAAATAATAGTACCTTTGCGCAAATTTTAAGAATATATGATGACATTTGAAGGGTTGGGAATTGACGCAAGGTTAATTCAGGCAACCGATGAGTTGGGGTTTGTGAACCCGACGCCCATACAGGAAAAGGCAATCCCGGTGCTGCTGAGCGGTACTAAAGACTTTGTAGGATTGGCTCAGACGGGTACAGGAAAAACAGCAGCATTTGGCTTACCGCTGTTGCAGTTAATTAGTGCAGAGAACAAATTTCCACAGGCTTTGATAGTTTGCCCAACACGCGAGTTGTGCATGCAGATTGTAAAAGAAATTGAACTTTTTAAGAAGCATATAAAAGGCGTCCATACAGTAGCCGTTTATGGCGGTGCGTCTATAAGCCTTCAGATCAGGGATTTAAAAAGAGGTGTGCAGATAGTAGTTGCAACTCCGGGCCGGTTAATAGACTTAATCGAACGTAAGGCCATTGACCTTGAGCAGATACAATATGTGGTGCTTGATGAAGCAGATGAAATGCTGAATATGGGTTTCAGAGACGATATTGAGTTTATATTAAAAAACACGCCAAAACGTGAAGCAACCTGGTTGTTTAGCGCAACAATGCCACCGGAAGTAAAACAGGTAAGCAAGCGCTACATGAATAACCCGGTTGAGGTAACTGTTGGCCAGGTAAATACCGGTAATGAAAATATTGACCATCAATATTACGTAACAAGCGCGCAGAATCGTTATGAAACTTTAAAGAGAATTATTGATTTTAACCCCGGTATTTATGGTATCGTATTTACACGGACAAAGTTAGATGCACAGGATATAGCAGAAAAGCTGACTCGCGAAGGTTATGATATTGATGCTTTGCATGGCGATCTTACACAAGGGCAGCGCGATAAAGTGATGGGTCAGTTTCGTGATAGGACTTTGCAGTTACTTATTGCAACAGACGTGGCTGCACGCGGTATTGATGTAAAAGACATAAGCCATATTATAAACTATGAGTTACCCGACGATATTGAAGTATACACGCACAGAAGCGGTCGTACCGGGCGGGCAGGAAATCAGGGAATTTCCATTTCTATTGTGCATGCAAGAGAAGTTTTTAAGCTGCGACAGATTGAAAAAATGATTAAGCAGCCTTTTCATAAACTGGACATACCTGGGGGGAAAGATGTCTGCCGCAAGCAGTTTTTTTACTTCATGGACAAGCTTTTGAAAACCGACATCAGCCACGGAGATTATGAGACGTACGTGCCTATGCTTGAAGAAAAGTTTGCAGACGTGAGTAAAGAAGATGTCTTGAAAAGAGTGGCTGCAATGGAATTCGATCGTTTTCTTAAGTATTATGAAAATGCTGAAGACCTTAACGTACGTGAACCAAGAGTAAGAGAAAGAACTTACGACAGAAGCGGGGCAGACGCAAGCCGTCCGCGTGAGATAAGGGGAAGAGAATTTGTGCGTGGTAATGTTAATGGCAATGGTGATTTTGCAAGATTATTTGTAAACCTTGGTACAAAGGATGGTTTTTATAAAGCAAGTTTTCTTCAGTTTATTCTCGATATGAGCGAGCTTAAAAAAGAAGCTTTGGGAAGAATTGATATGAAAGAAATGAATAGCTGGGTAGAAGTTGATAAAAACGTTGCCGAAAAAATGGTTCGTTCAATAGATGGTAAAACATTTAAAGGCAGAAGGATCAGAATGAATGATGCGAACAGCAGAGGGTAGGAGAGAGTTGGCGGTTGTTGGATGACAGTTGACAGTAAAAACTGAACCATAAAAACACAAGGAACACAAAGCAGCACAAAGAAAACTTCGTGTCTCTCAATGCCTTTGGGACTTGGTGGTTCAAAAAATGCCTAAAGCATAAAAATGCACAGTTATATAATAAATGCTTCCATACAGATATTGCCAATAGTGCATGATAAACATCCTTACGAATGGGTAGATGAGGCAATAGCGGTTATCCAGCAATCGGGTATTAAATATGAAATTGGTCCGTTTGCGACTGTGGTAGAAGGAACGTATGGAGAGGTAATGAACGTGGTGCAGCGTGTAAATGAGCATTTATTTCAGCAGGGTTGTAATGAGTGGATTGCAGGTGTACAGTTTAATATCAGGAGCAACGGTGATATCACCGCAGATGAAAAAGTATCAAAGTTTATTGTTTAGATAAAATTATTTTTTCAATACATTATATATGGAACAAACCTTACAGGCCTCATCGAAAATGGATGAAGTGCTAACCAAGCGTCCGCTTATTATCTCAGGGCCATGCAGCGCCGAAACTGAAGAGCAGGTAATAGAAACTGCTACCCGCCTGAAAAAAACAGGCAAAGTTGATGCCCTTCGCGCCGGTATCTGGAAACCAAGAACCCGCCCCGGAAGTTTTGAAGGCGTGGGTACAAAAGGCCTTAATTGGGTAACGCAGGCAAGAAAAATAACCGGTCTTCCGGTAGCTGTAGAAGTTGCTACTGCCAAGCAGGTTGAAGATGCTTTGCACTTTGATATAGACATCTTATGGATTGGCGCAAGAACCACTGTTAACCCTTTTAGTGTTCAGGATGTTGCAGATGCGCTTCGCGGAGCAAATGTTCCGGTATTGATAAAAAATCCTATTAATCCTGATTTGGAACTGTGGATAGGTGCAGTGGAGCGTGTGGCCAAAGCAGGCATTAAAAATATTGGTTTGATACATCGCGGTTTTTCTTCTTACGGCAACACCGAATACCGCAATGCTCCCATGTGGCATCTTGCTATCGAAATGAAGCGCCGCAATCCTGATATGATGATGATTAATGATCCAAGCCATATTTCAGGTAACAGAATTTTACTGCAAAGTGTTGCTCAAAAAGCCATTGACCTCGATTTTGACGGTATTATGATTGAAAGCCATATTGATCCTGACAAAGCCTGGAGCGACGCCAAACAACAGGTCACTCCTGAAAGATTGTTGGAGATTCTTGATGGAATTAAATGGCGGCATGAAACTACGGACCAAAAAGAATTTGTAGTAGCGCTCGAAAAATTAAGAGAGCAGATTAATCATGTGGATGACGAACTGATGCAATTGCTTGGGCAAAGAATGAAAATAGCAGAAAAGATAGGAGAGTATAAAAAGAACAATAATATTACTATTTTGCAAACCAACCGGTGGAATGAAATACTGGAACGGGCCGCTAAAAAAGGCGAAGCATTAGGATTAACCAGGGAATTTATTACAAAGTATTACGATGCTGTGCACATGGAAAGTATTAATCATCAGAACAACATTATGAATAGTTAAACCCTCTAAATTTCCTAAAGGGGAGACTTTTGAGAGATTAATTTATTGAAATTCTTATTATTAAATAAGCCCCTTCAGGGGTTTGGGGGTTTCCCTTTTGGGATTTAGGGTATGACAAAAAAAACCTTTTCATTTTCATCTGCTAATGTCACTTATTATTTAAATGCAGATTTTGCTTATCTGGAAAAACTGGTGTCTAAAGAACAGGCAGTAATGGTAACTGATGAAAACATTTTCGCAAAATACCAGAAAAAGTTTAAAGGCTGGACGGCAATAGTAATCAAAGCCGGAGAACAGTTTAAAGTTCAGGCAACAGTTGATAATATCATACAACAATTAATTGATGCAGGCGCAGACAGAAAGACAATACTCATAGGCGTTGGCGGCGGTGTGATTACAGATATTACAGGTTATGTGGCGGGCGTATTTATGCGGGGAGTAAAATTTGGCTTTGTTCCAACTTCGGTTTTGGCAATGACAGATGCTGCTATCGGCGGCAAGAATGGCATTGATGTGGGATTGTATAAAAATATGGTGGGCCTGATTCGTCAGCCTCAATTTATTTTGTATGATTTTTCTTTACTTAAATCTTTGCCTAAAGAAGAATGGATTAATGGTTTCGCAGAGGTTATAAAGCATGCATGCATAAAAGATGCAATTATGTTTACTTTGCTTGAAAACAATAAGCTTTCATTTTTTCAAAAGGATTATACTGCCCTGGCAAAACTGATTCAGAGAAATGCACTTTTAAAAACCAGGGTTGTAATGAATGATGAGTTTGAAAACGGCGAAAGAAAGCTGCTGAATTTTGGACATACTTTAGGACATGCGATAGAAAATTTATACCATATTCCTCACGGCCATGCAGTAAGTATCGGGATGGGTGCAGCATGCAAAATCTCTGAACAAATTACAGGTTTTAAAGATACAGACAGGGTTGTAAATGTTTTAAAACAATACGGACTCCCCCCGCAATTTGATTTCGATAAAGCTGAAACTTTTAGAATTTTAAAAAGTGACAAAAAGAAGGATAATCAATCAATTAATTATATTCTTCTAAAAAAAATAGGAAAAGGTGATATCGTCTCTTTGCCTTTTGCAGAAATAGAAACTTTAATAAACAGTTTATAAAAGTCTCCTTTAGGGGATTTAGGGGCATGACAGTAAAAATTCAAACTTCAACTCTCCACGGAAATATTGTTGCTCCTGCCGGTAAAAGCAGCATGCAGCGGGCGTGTGCGGCAGCTTTACTTTGTGAAGGTGCATCTGAAATAATCAACCCCGGAAAGAGCAATGATGATATGGCAGCCATAGATGTTATTCAAAAATTGGGTGCAAGAGTCGTAAACAATCAAGATGGTTCATTAACCATATTCAGCCATGGAGTTGACCCCGTAGTAAATGAAATAAACTGCGGCGAAAGCGGTTTGGGAATAAGAATGTTTACCCCGATTGCGGCATTAAGCGATAGGTCTGTTACAATTAACGGTACGGGAAGTTTACTTACCCGGCCAATGCATTTTTTTGATGAAATTTTCCCACAAATAGGAATAAAAATTACATCCAGGCAGGGAAAGTTGCCTTTACAAATCCGAGGTCCGTTGGTGCCTTCAGATATTGAAGTGGATGGATCATTAAGCTCTCAGTTTCTTACCGGTCTTTTAATGGCTTATGGCGCATCAGTCACTAAACCTGTCACTATTAAAGTAAACGGATTAAAGAGTAAACCTTATATAGATCTTACTTTGCAGGTAATGGAGAGTTTTGGCAGAAAAGTTATTAATGACAATTATGAACACTTTCATATAGAACCTCAAACAATAAATTACGAGCCGCAATCTTACACGGTAGAAGGCGATTGGAGCGGCGGAGCTTTCTTACTTGTTGCCGGCGCCATCGCAGGAAATATTTCTGTAAAAGGTCTGGATATTTATTCAACGCAGGCTGATAAAGCAATTTTGCAGGCTTTAAAAGATTGCGGATGTTTTTTATTAGTAAAAGAAGATCGTATTGATATTGGCCCTGCTCCTTTAAAAGCTTTTAAGTTTGATGCCACCGATTGCCCCGATTTGTTTCCGCCGTTAGTTGCTTTGGCTTCTTACTGTGCGGGAATAACAACTATTGCAGGTGTAAGCAGGTTAGCACATAAAGAAAGTAACAGAGCGTTGACACTTCAGCATGAATTTGCAAAAATGGGAGTGGAGTTAACTTTGCAGGAAGATACAATGCTTATAAAAGGAGGAAACAGATTAAAAAGTGCCACTGTTTATTCACATCACGACCATCGGATTGCTATGGCTTGCGCCGTTGCTGCATTGAAATCAGAAGGGGAAGTTATCATTGAAGAGGCTGAAGCAATTAATAAGTCTTATCCTGAATTTTATGATCATTTGCAAAAACTCGGAGCAGGTTTGTTGCCACAAAGACACAAAGACACGAAGTAACGAAAAGAATCTTACGCATCTTTGAGTCTTCGAGCCTTCGTGGCAAAGAAAATTTAACAATAAAACGATTAATCAATTGAACAGTTTTGGCCGGCTTTTCCGGATACATATTTTTGGCGAATCTCATGGAGAAAGTGTTGGGTTAACCATTGATGGCTGCCCTGCAGGTCTGCCATTGTCTGCAGATGATTTTATCACAGACATTGAAAGACGCAAAGGCGGTGCAAAAGGAACTACCCCACGAAAAGAAGACGATTTGCCTATTTTTAAAAGCGGCTTATTTAACGATAAAACTACCGGTGCGCCGATAACAATTATTTTTGAGAACAACAATACCCGCAGTACCGACTACGCAAAGCAAAGAGCTTTTCCAAGACCCGGACATGCAGATTTTGTAGCACATGAAAAGTACGGTGGCAATGAAGATTTCAGAGGTGGCGGCCACTTTAGCGGGCGCTTAACTGTATGTCTCGTAGCAGCAGGGGTGATAGCAAAAAAATTGCTGAATACCGTTAAGGTTGAAGCCACTATTAAAGAAATTGGCGGCGACGCTGACATTGAAAAAGGATTACAAAAAGCAATAGATGCGAAAGATACTATTGGCGGTATTGTAGAGTGTAAAGTAACCGGATTACCCATTGGTCTTGGCGAACCTTTTTTTGACTCGGCAGAATCTGTTATCAGCCATGCAGTTTTTTCAATTCCTGCAGTAAGGGGTATAGAATTCGGAAGCGGGTTTGTTGCCGCAAAAATGTTTGGCAGTGTGCACAACGATGCAATTGAAAATGCAGAAGGCAAAACACGAACAAATCATGCAGGCGGCATTGTAGGAGGGATAACAAATGGCAATGAAATGATTTTCAGGATAGCGGT
>JAABUK010005068.1_pt1 | contig 20868 bp, 37 predicted proteins | sample 5559141 | NCBI WGS metagenome assembly JAABUK01 (sample SAMN10711869, study PRJNA513367) | rock metagenome | isolation source: Antarctica rocks | place: Antarctica: Victoria Land, Pudding Butte nord | collected 2016-01-03
AATCATGAGGGGCCAGCGAGAGCTGCGAGTGACCATGACTCCATTCTCAACAGAGAAGGAGTCTGCCGGCAGGCCAGCAATGGTCCAGTCCCTCACATCCTTGGGGTCTGCCAAGAAGGAAGCAAAGTCAAACTCCTCAGATGCTGGCAGATTCAGGGCCTTCACCTGCACATACGCACAAACTGTAAAATGACCCGCAGTACCTTTAAAAACTGCTGCTTAGCAGGTATGAGCTTGCGCATTGCATTGCTTTGAACCACTCCTGATGTCATGCCAAAAGCAGGCAGCCTATTCCTTTCATACAGCGGAGCTGGGCACAACAATTGCGACAACCTATGATGCCTGGTAAGCTTCATCATGGCCACAGAAGATCAGCACAAGTATATGAGTGTATGCATGGCAGGACTGCTGCAGCATGCTGACCTGTTTTTGCCAGGTTTGCTTGGCCAGATCCTCTCTGTATTGACTGGGGAAGGGGCCAGCATAGCTCATGAAGGCGCTGGCCAGAGCCACATCTCCAGGCAGAGCCGCCAGCTGTGCCTCCAGGCTTACTATGCTCACCTCCCACCTTGACCGCTCTCCAGCCAACCCTGCCATGTCATTGCTGTCTCAATACACACCTAGTAAGGGACTAGGCCCGGACTCAACAGGAATGTCAGACGGCTGGGCCATGTACAAGCATCAGTGTGCTTTCTGGACATGTATTCTGACCAAGCAAAAGAAGCAGAATGACTGAGCCTTGGGCAACCGACTGAATGGGTGTAAGAAACGTTGAGGGGCACGTACCTGATAGCAGCTTCTCAGCACGCAGTAGCTTGCCCTCCAGGTCTTCAAGCTCCTCTTCCAGAGCTTTCTTCTTCATCATGCTGCTTTCGTACTGATCCTGCAGGCCCAGAAATGCGCTTTCCATCACTGCTAATCAGCAGAGCTGCTTGCACATCAAAATGGCCAAGCCACATTCCTGCTGCTACGGCAAGTACTGTCATAACCATGGGCATCTTGTCGAAACACTTTTGGACATCCAACCCACAAAGGCAGTACTCCAAGAGAGTTGCAGCCAGGGTGTATGGCATCATCAGGCACACACGGCATGCTGCTCTGTTGAAGCAAATATGATCTACTGATCATGCTGACCTTGAGGGCTTGCACTTTAGCCAGGACCTCAGCTAGCTGCGTCTGGGCTGCAGCCAAGGCGGTCTGCTTCTTGGACAAGTTGTCCTGTGCAGTCTTCAGCTTCAGCCTCTTGGGGGCTACGTCCTTGGCCACAGAGCCATACGTCTCCATGGCACGCACCCACAAGCACAGCCCCTTGGCTGCTAGGGACACCTTGCCAACTGCCTGCAGTAGACACGACATGGCATAGTTGCTGCCGTTTTGTCTGTTTTGTTTACAGATGAGACACCGCAATCTAGTCAAATGGGCTAGCTGGCCCCAACGACTGTAAAACCCCTGACTTAGCCGCTGCAACAGTGTCATGCATGTATCCCAAGGGCAGCAGCATCTTCACCCCAGAGAGTCCCCTGCAAGCTCAGGAGCCAAAGGCTTAGCCAGCAGAGCAGAACAGAGCAGGCTGACTGTTGATGTGCATGAGATGGTCTCATTCCTGGTCCACATGCTCAACTTGTATTGTTGTCCCATCAGTCATTTGACTTTTCCCATGAATAGTTTGCCACAGATAGCGCTGAGGGTATGATACAAGCCGCTGTAGCATCGTGAGGGCATGCTCTATGACAGGCCTGATGTCTGGGATTCACCTGTGATGTTGCTACAGGGGCATGCTGAAGGAAAAGAGACGCGAGGTTGGAGATAAGGCCGGCAAGCTCAAGGGTGGTCTGCAGAAGTTGCAGGAGACTGGGGAGCAAGTTGCCAACATGCAGGTTGGTCACCTCTGTCTGCCTTGCTGCACATGCTCAGCCCCACTCTCATCAGCTTCAACTTTGCAAGTGCATATTGATCGGTGCATGTCTGTGTTTGCCTAGACTTGCATGTGCTGAAGCAGACGTGATGTGTTTGTTTCTCACTGAGACACTGCCTGCAGGTTGTGTGCCAAGATAAGAAGGTGGTGGTGGCTGAGGCCAAAACCAGCTGTGAGCAGCTGCTGGTTGCCATTGTACAGGACAAGCGTGTAGCTGATGAGCAAGAAAAGCAGGTCAGACACGTCTCTATCTGTCACCTTATTCAAAACAGACGCCAGTCCTGCGCTTTGCCTCTTTGGTTTGGCAGGCAGGCGCTGAACTGGTCATCACGCATTGCATCCATGATCATGCGCCATCAGCTTAATGCAAGCAACCTTTTTCCATGTCACACCTGCATCTCTGAGCCATGACTGATCCGATCACTGAATCACTGTCCAATCTCTCCTGATGCAGTCATTTCAGGCACTGACGGTGAATTGGTGTAGGTGAATGCTGAGGCCATCAAGATAGGCAAGGAGGCAGAGGAAGCCAATGCCATTGCCTCAGAGTGTCAGGCAGGCCTGAACAAGGCTCTGCCAGCCCTGCAGGCTGCTGAAGATGCCCTTAATGTACTCACAAAGAAGGACATGTCTGAGCTGAAGGTCAGTCCTGCTTGGCTGACTGGTACACGCAACTGCTTATGGCCAGGCACAATGCTCGGACATCCCTGTTGCCCAACCAGCTTGTGAACATTGCTGTTGTTGCACACACCAAATGCCTGTGTTGAGGCTGCAAAAGCAGCAGCCCTGTTGGTGTCTGTGTTATGCCACGCAACACGCGTTGTTGATACTTTGTACTACAATATTACCTGCTAAACAGCAACAGCCCTTCCACCCTATGACAACGTGTGAAATTTCTTGTTGAGCGCAGGCTTATGCAAAACCACCTGCTCTGGTGGAGCTGACACTGTCGGGAGTGATGACAGTCCTGCAGAAGACCCCCACCTGGGATGAGGCCAAGAAGCAGCTGGGTGATGCCAGCTTCATGGAGAAGCTGCTCAAGTTTGACAAGGACAAGCTCAACGATGCCTTGCTCAAGAAGCTGCAGAAGTTCACCACCAACCCTGACTTCACCCCTGAGGTCAGTCATGCTTGCTGGCAAATATGAAATGTTTTGTTACTATGTAATGCAGCTAAGCAAGATGTTTGGTTTGAATCCTGCAAGCTAATATGCCATAGACAAGACTACGTGCTATCATAAGTTCTTTGCTGGTGCAAACTGTAGAGCATTGGCATCAAGGACAAAACAGCATCATTCAGAGTACTGGTGCTGCCATATAGTACCTGTAGCCACGCACGGTCTCAAGGTAGTTGGTCGGAGTGACATAGTTGTGGCGCTTCAGCTCTTGCAGCATCTGCTCACTCACAACAGCCACAGACTGGTGAGCTGTCACAAACACCTGTGCACAGCAGCAACTTGAAGCTCACAGTGACTGCAGGCACAGAGCTGTCAAGAAGCACTTGTGGCGGTCACTCATGAGTTCACTGATGCCAATCAGCAAAAGCAACTGGGCAGCAACAGATGGAGTGGCAGGAGGGGTGATTTCAGCTGTGTAGGTACAGGTGGGTAGAAGGGGCAAGACCGACCTTGCACATGTTGGATTTGATTTCCTGTGAGCCCAGATCCTCATCAGCCAGCTGTTTGACTGCAACCTCATACAGCGCATCTGCTGGCCACTCTGTGAACCAATCAATGGTGGTGCAATTCACCAGTCCTACACAGCCACCAAGAGCCCTTGAGTTGCAGTCAAGACATATGACAGCCATTGATAGAGGCACTGGCAGCAGCATACGCCTGACAAGCCAGGCATTAGGCCAACTCAGGACCCCCTTTGACTCATGCTCCAGCTTTGCATAGGTAATCTGGCCAGCCATTGACATGCAGAGCTTTTAAGTTACTCTGTTGCAACGCATGGTGATGTTTGTGGCAGCAACAGCAAGTGGCGGACATGGCGAGGAGCTTGACAAACCTGGGAACATCCTGCAGCGCTCCCTGAAGGCCTCCCCAATGGGGCTGAGGCACAGGATGACGTGCAAGTTGGTGCGCACACGCTCCAGGAAGAAGGCATACAGGGCCTCCCCAGTCTCCCCAGCCCCTTCCTTCTTAGCAGCAGGCCTCACCTCATCCAGCACCCCTGCCAGCTCATCCTTGGGGAACAAGTTGGGCACTTCACCTGTGTGGCAGCACACCGATGCATTCAGGTGCAACGTATGCCAGAGTGTGAACAGTGTTATGTCATCTGCTGCACAATTGGGCTGCAGCAAGCTGCTTGAGCAAAGAATGCAGGGGTGTCAAAGTCTCAGACCCAACCGTTCAATGCTGGATTTTGGCCATGGCTGAGGAACAGCAAGTCTTACCTGAGGTGAGGATGTTGTTGATGTCTTCAAGGAAGGTCTCCTGCACGATCTGAGTCTCATCAAACAGGAAGACTGTGGGTTTGTTCTGACAGCCAGCCTGCAGGGCAGTCAACATTTTGCTGTCAGCCATGTGACCAGCCATGTGTGACTCAGCACATCACCAAGCCTGCTTTCGCATGTGGGACAGGGTACAGTAAGCCTGACTTGGCATTAGGGAGTGAGTGCAGTTGATATGCAGGTGCAGCACCTGTCTGTACAGGGTCTTCAGATCCTCCCTGAACTCAGTGATGCGGTAGCCCTTGCTGATCTCTATGCTGAAGCACCTTTGGTCTGCTACGTAGGTAGCCAGGCGACTGAGACTCTTGCGGCCACTGCCTCCCACCCCCACCAACAGGGCATTGCCACGTGGCTGCATCAGGACCCGGTGGATGCGGCAGACATGCAAAATGGCATCCCTGCAGCAGTCATGATCAGGTGAAAGCAAGCACACTTGAGAAGTTTCACATCAGTGGTGAGCATGGCAGGCTTGCACAATTTGCTAAATGTTGAAGGCGGCCTTATTCCAAATCAACTGTTGGCGCGTTGCATGTCAAGGGAGTACTTGCGCAGTGGTGATGGAACCACTAAAGCACAGTGGTCATGACCTGCGCACTGCTCAGTTCCTTACCTGAAGAGTACCAGATCCATTGCACTCTTCCCAGGCTCAGAAGCGTAATCCTCCAGCTTTGTCGTAAGCAAGTCCTGCAGACAGCGCTTCTTTCGTGCACCGTGACTGTGCTTGCACACACATACATTGCACAGACAACTCTACAAAACAGATCACCTTCTGGTCTCTAGACTGTGACCGTATCATGCAGCAACAAATCAGCATGATATAGCTTGGGGTAAAATTTGTTCAGCGACAACATTGTACAAAGATGTTGTGTATGAGGCATGCCAGGCACAGAGCAGGGTACATGCAGCTTCTGGTTGCAGTAGTAGGCTCTGACCTTCAAGGCAGTAAAATCTGTGACAGGTTCATAGGGTGGGTTTTCTGTGGTGCGCATGAAGGATACAAAGGGAGGGCAGTCTTTGCCCTCGCCAAAGAGGTCATTCCAGGAGGTGCCAAAGATGGCCTTCAGCTTGTCATCCAGCTGCCCCTTCAGCCACGTCCTATCTGTGGGGTCCCACATGCGATCTCCAATGATGCGGAAAGTCTCGTGACACCACAGCTGCAGCATTGCATCCTGCACAAACATCACCTGTTGCAGACATGCAAGGTTGCTTGCACTAGCCCATGAGCTTGGTGCGTTAGGGATGTAGGGGGCATTTTCCTTCTTGCTGGATCTGTTTGTCATCATGGCAGCTGGACACGGCTTAAATCGTATGCCAAGCTGCGCCTTCCAATGTTTGCTATCAAGCTCGCTACAGGCAAAATCCAAGAGAGAAGCTCTGCTCATGTTTCCACATAGCTTCAATCGCTCACCTGGTTGTCATAGAAGGTCTTGGTGGCCTGCATGACTCCCTGGATGATCTTGGCCAGGTCGCGAGTGTTGAAGAGGTAGTGAGATTTGGCAGGGGTGGGTAGCAGCTCCTTGACTACAGCCCGGTACACCTCTATGCTGCCCTGGCTGATCTGGTCACCCAGAGGCTTCATCACATCATCAAAGTCCACCAGCTTCAGGTTGAGCAGGCTGCCAAAGATGCGCTTGAGCTGAGCATCATTGGGAGATGTGACGTTGATCAGAGAGAAGCATGCCTGCACATATGTATCTTGTTGAGCATGCTTGCAGTGACCAGAAAAAGCAGGCTTTGTCAAATGTGATCTTTGAACACACTTGGACATACTGTTGTTGCCGTGTATGTTGCCATGCTTCTGTCAAAGTGGGTGCGTCAGCTGTGCAAAAAGGGGTTAACTCATGAGTTCATGCACTATTGCAAGGGAGATTTGGAGTTGCTGACCTGCAAGCGCTGGCTGAAGGCATTGCGGCCTCCGCCAGGAGGTGCCATGGCAGCCATGAGCTGCATGTCCTTGATCTGCTTGGCCTCGCACCTCTGGCGGTCGTACCAGAAGCCGTAGTCCACCCACAGCTTCAGCAGCTCAAGGGGTGGGATGAAGCCAAACTTGCTCTTCTGAGGCATGTTGAGGTCATCAATGAAGGCTATCAGGTGCTTGCCTCCAGGTGGGCCAAACACACCCTGCAGTGCAGCAGTACGCACTTGCGTGGGGCAAAAGCAGGTTGCAGTGAGCGGCAAACTTGAGTCATTGCATGGGTGTTGCTTTGCAATGGCAGACACATATGCGACGGCAATCACAGATGTCACATTGGTGTTTCTACAGGCAGCTCTTTTGGAAGGGGTCTCGCTGTTTCTTGGTGCAAGCAAATGCATCAGGGCGCAGCACAGCAGTAGTTGCATGTGTTTCAGCCATATCTGGTCATGCATGCGATTTAAGGGTTGCGAGAGTTGTGAGCACCTTGGTGCGCTTCTCCAGCTTGCCCTCAATAGTGTCTTGCAAGGAGTTTGAGGAGGTCTGGGCACTAAAGTTGATGTTGATGGCGCCGTAGCCTGTAGGCAGACCCTCCAACACGCTAGAGGCCATCATGGTCTTACCCACCCCAACCCCTCCCACCAGCAGGGTGTGCACACCAACCCGTACCAGGCTAGAAGCAATGAATTTGACCCTTACCGTGTCCACTGTGGGCACCATAACCTTGAAGAAAGGTACATCAGCTGGAGGCCTACAATAAGCAAAAATCTGTCAACAGCAGAAGCATCGGGTTGCACGTGCAAAAGGACAAGGTTGAAAAGTGCTCAAGAAATGAAAGATGGCTGAGGTCAGATGCGAGTAGGCTCTGTCCTCTGCGGAAACCAGCAATTCAAAAAGTGAGCAGCTGTTGCACAACACTTTACACGTTGTCATGAGCAACAGTGGCAGCCAAGGCAGAGCTGTTTCAATCAGCATCAGCACAGTGTGTTGATGGAAGGCCATGAAGGCATGAAAGCAGGCAAGACCAACCTATAGGTGGAGCTGAGCTTGTTCTCCCAGGATAACCAGCCTTTCTGGTTGGGGTCCACGCAGTACTCAAACACTGTGTCGGTGGTAGGGAAGCGAGTGTCCATCTCACGCATGAAGGCGTCAAACCTGCACATATCTCAATTCAGCTGCTGGTATTGCAGTCATATAGCTCTCTACAAACTCTTTGACAGAGACACATGACATGAGACACATTGCGATCATGACTTGTCTTGCTGTCAGGTCTGCAGGCAACTTCATACCTCCTGCTGGCACAAGAGAGGGTGCAAAAGACAAATACACCATGATGCTTATCTTGTGAGCATATCACGTGCACTTCATCCTGCTTGCCATCATCCTTGTGAGGCATATTGAATGCCTTACAAGCATGACTGACCCAAATCCAAATATGCTGCAGCAGGTATGGAGCCAGTAGCATTAGCAAAGGCAGCAGAACTTACTTCTTGCGGCCGTCCTCAGCAAGGGGGCCGCCAATACCCCAGATCAGGGCAAACTGGAACCACAGCTCAATCATGGCAGGGTAGTTCTCAGCATCATCAGGCAGGACCCCATTCTCAGGGGTGGCCAAGGCATCAAACAGGCGAGTGAGGGTCTTCACACAGCTCAGGCGGTCAGTTGCCACCAGCTCCTTGCATTGCAGTCGCTTATGCTCTAGTGTGGCTTCCATGTACCTACGTGAAGAGCATCTCAGTTGAAAGCCTGAAATCACAGCGCAAAACAGGCAAAGCGCATGCCATGTCTATTAAGATCATGTGTGTTCTATGAGAGAAGCAGGCCACCCATGATGCAGAACTTGCTGTTCTGCGTTTGCAGGGCATCCATCACGGAGAACAGCCAGTCCATGTGTGCACATGAATCATCTGTCAAGCATCAGTCAGGCTGCTGTCCAAGTCACCTCTCAATGAGCTTGGTGAGGTTGGCAACAAGAACGTCACTTTTCTTGGTAGCCAGCCAAGAGGTGATGAAGGGCTGCCAGCCCAGGTCTTCAACATTCAGGTAGATCATGCCAGCTCGGCTGACTGTGGCTGGAGATGCTTGCGACAAGTCCTCCACCTCAAACAGAATAGACACCTGCAAAGCAAGTGGTCACCTTGGGCAGCACTTTGAGTGTGCCTTGCAGTGTTTTGCAAACACAAACAGGTTGAGGAGATGCAACAACGCCTGCCACAAGCCAGATGGGTACGGATGAACAAAAGGTGCTAAGGTCATGCACACCTACTGCAACGTGGGCCCTGGGCTGCAAAGCAGTCGCAGTTGGTATTGCTACCAACGCTCAGGGCTGAAAGGCTGCTCATAGCCAAGCCTTTCATTGTGGCCAAGCAAGCGAGCTAACCTGTGGACTCATGGAGATGCGCTCGCCACTCAGCAGCGTGAGCAGCTTGTTGTCATCCAGCAGGGTGTTCATACTCTCAATCCAAAGTGTGTCCACCGGTCCATCAAACAGAATCCACTTCTGGTCAGAGCTGTCATCCTTGCATAGCGTGCGCATGATGCGAGCCAGCACTCCGTCTTGCCACTCATGCGTGCCCTCATCAAAGGACCCGTACAGCTCGTTGTTGGACAGAGCCAATGGGTTGATCACGTGCACTTGCACCTGCAGCCATTTGATTCAGCATGCAGTACCCATTGGCATCACAAAAGTCTGTTTGATGTGGTTTGGGCATTGCTGGATTGACAGGACACCTATGCTGTGGCATGCAGATCAGCATCTGTCTGATAATGTCGATCAACTCTGCAAAATAATGTGTCATATTGGGGTTTTGTCAAAGCAGCAGTGTATCTGTCAATTGGAGGTTGCTGCTGTTACCTTTTGGAACTGCTCACTTTCATGGGCGTCCTTGCGCAGGCGGCCCATGGCGCGCTGCAAGGTCTGCCAAGCCACACTCTTGCCAGCGCCAGTCTTGCCAACAATCATGTTGCCATGCCTGGCCACTTTGCAGTCAAAGATCTGGATGATCTTGGTCACAAACTCTGGAATGACCTAGGTAACATGGACTGAAGAGTGAGTGTACACAGCAGATAGATGCACAGCCAAACTTCAGGCATAAATTTGGGTGGATGAACTGAATCACAGTAAGGTTTGCAATACAGGCCAAGGCATTTGTGATGTTATGCTGTCTCAATCAAACAGCAGCAGCACCTGCAGGTTGTTCTCAATGAGATCAGCCTCGATGGCGTTTCGCAGGGCCCCAGCAGGGGCGGGGGGCTGCTCAACCCCGGGGAAGAGGTCGCTGAGCAGAGCCATGAAGAGGGGCAGGTCCAGGTACACCAGCTTGGGCTTGATGAGGTCCAGCATGGTGCGGTACATGATCAGCTCCTCTGATACCTCCTGGTCCACCCGCTTCAGTGCACCTGCCACCACCAGCATCATTCTGAACAAGGCACCCTACCAGCAGTAGGCTTTCCGGCAGCTGATTAACATATCATTGACACCGACGTTTGACCACAGATACAGGTGAGAGCCATCCTTGTCGAAATCATAGCAATACATGACTTAGGGTGATGTGAGCTACTAGCTACAGACTGCAGGTAAAGGCAGCCGCAAGACATGACAAAACATGAGATAGACTTTTGGGCTGAGATGAGCAGGTCTTACCAGCAGCCCTGGCAATGGGGATGACGAAGGAGCGCAGACCATAGTCATAGTGGTCTTGCTTGGACAATTGCTGCTGTGACAGCTCCATGATGGCGATCATCTTCTTGGCCAGCACCTGTGCAAGCATGCCCACAGTTGTGGGTGTCATGAGCAAGCTGACAAGGTGATGTGCACCCTCACATGTGCATGCAAGCCAGGTCGGCAATTCTCAGCAGACAACTGAGAGAGGGAAAAGTCTGCCAATAGAGCAGCATGTACAGACGTGTGTGTAGCAATTCATAGCTTTCTGCTGATTTGCATGCAGATGGTACCTTGGCAGTGGAGAAGCCCTCAGAGAACATCATGATCTCAGCAATGAGGGTGAAGTCTGGCACCATCATGGACACAGGCCGCAGAATAGCCTTCAGGTTGTCAGGCAGCTCAGAGCGACCAGCATACCCAGGGTTCATGGTCACAAAGATCCCACATGCTGAGTTAAGACGGATGTCTTGCCCCAGGAAGTTGAAGCGGGTCTTGCGCTCCTTGATTGCCTGCAAGACACAGCATACATGCTGTGACAAATGGTACCAAACATGAGATTCCTCAAATTGGCTGATAATGCCTGCTCCAGGTCCAATGACTACGGCAAGAGGCAGGCTGGTGGCAGCTGCAGAGCACTATTTGCACTGGATTGAACAGTAGCAAATTGTGTAAGAGGTTTAACATGCAGCTTGCCTGCATGACGGTGGCAATCTGTGTGGCCACCACAGACAGCACCTCCACTTCGATACGGTTGAATTCATCCAGACAGGCCCAGGCGCCAGTCTGCGCCAGACCACTGAACATCTTGCCGGTCATCTTGTAGTCCACACCATCACTGCAGTTGAACACGATGACATACCGCGCCAGTGCCTTGCCAAAGTCCTGCAGGTACACCAACTTGGCTGCTCGTGTCTGTTGAACACTCAATGCAAGTCAGCAAGTAGTCAGGCAGACCTCACGAGCAATCTGGCCCAGTGACTCTAGTCTGGCTCGTGTCTGTTGAACACTCAATGCAAGTCAGCAAGTAGTCAGGCAGACCTCACGAGCAATCTGGCTCAGTGACTCTAGTCTGGCTCGTGTCTGTTGAGCACTCAATGCAAGTCAGCAAGTAGTCAAGCAGACCTCATGACCAATCTGGCCTCAATGACTCTAGTCTGGCATTGCAAGTGAAACAGCACAGGGGCCAGCTTGCACGCAGGGGTGGACTTTCAGAAGTGTCATGCCATGTCAGTCTGTGCAGCATACCTTGACGGTCTCAGTTTTGCCAGTACCAGCAGGGCCCAGAGGGTTGCCACCACGCAGAGTGAACATGGCAGCTCCCAGTGTCATGTAGCACCTGTCTGTCAGGGGGGTGATGACCAGACGCCCATTGTTGCCCTGATACTCATATCCATATGTGAAGATGGACAGCACCTGTGGCAAAAGAACAGATGAGTCCATCACACTCACCATGTATCAGGCAAATGAACAGATGTATCTGCTACACTCACAACCAGGTCAGGTTAGCCAGTCCTCACTGACAAACTAACCAGGTGGCTGTGCACAGGTACAGCTGGCAAGACAAACCTACAGCTATGCAGACAGCTGCTGCAAGTGTATACCTGCTTGACGACGCAGTCGTTTTGGTCCCTGTCCCAGTAGAATCGCAACTGGCTGACCCACTCAAAGTCATTGGCATTGGTGCAGCCAACCTTGCCCAGCTTCTCAATCACATCTCTGGCGTGGACCTCAATGGTGATCAGAGCCACCACCTAATGCACAGGCCCCAAGTCAGCGCACATGTGTGTAAGTTTAGTTGGTCAGATTGAATTAGTCTGAGGTCTTAGTATGGGCTATGCAGCATACCAAGCTCATACAAATCAATGCGACTTTGAGAGGCTGCCAAGGCAGTAGGGAAGCGCTTGATAGGCCCAGATGCTGACGCTTTCCTGACACAGTCAACATTATGCTAGTCACTATTTGCAGCTCGCCTTGTTGCGCTCAATCTTGGTGAGCTTGGAGCATGTGATTGCAGTCAGCTTGTTGAGGTAGCTGATCCACTTCTTCTTGAGGTGGCGCAACGCAGCCTTGGCTTGGTCAGGATCTGCCAAGGCCTTCTCACACTCAGTGGTCCACACAACCTGACCTGCTGTGATGATCAGCTGGCCCTGGTTGTCCTTCACCCACTTCTCCTTCTTCACTGCCCGGTTCTCCTCAATCACCTGCAATCAGGGCACGCACTTCATGAGCAGACTTGACTATGCAGTGCTTGATTTTGGCTGGCTGGCTGGCCTGGGTTGACGCAATGATTGGAACAGACAAGTGCATTCTGGAAGGTTTGTCAAACGAACAGAGTGAAAGGGATACACACCTTGTTGCAATGCCAAGCATGCACACATGAGTCCTGCTTCTTAGTATGCAACTGCAAACTCTCAGGTCAATTGGCAGTATAGCAAGTGCCACTGCTACATGGTGCTGTTACCCTGTACAGATGCCTCTTAGTGGCAGCAAACATGGCCTCCTCCACTGTGTTGAGCCACTCCTCAGGTCGGCCCTCTGTGACAATAGGCGCCACAAAGGGCAGGTACTCCCCATCAGGGGAGAACACGCCTATGGTCTCATAGTTGCGGCGGCCCTCAGACCCTGGAGGCTGCATGTCCAGCTTCTTGATGCCTGCCAGTCATGACAACACAGCAGTTACCATTAATCCCAGGTTGGTGTTCTGTGAGAATCAGACAGCAACGTTCAAGTTGGAGCCATGCGCTTTGGTGCTGTCGGCTGACAATCTGATCAGATGCAAGCGGTGACATGAATTGCGGGCTACACTCTCACATGCAGCACAAGTGCATGCAACAGAACAGCGCAATGACATAAGATGTTGATACTTTGTAGTGAGGTCTGGTACCTTCAAAGCATTTCTTGAGGTGAGGCTGGACGTTCATGGGGTCCTTGGCCTGCCCCAGGATCTCCAGCAGGTCATCGCTGGACAAGAAGTAGAAGCGAGGGAACTGCTGGCGCTTGTTCTCCAGGTAGTTCTCCAGGCTCTTCTGGATGCGCTCCAGCTTGCTCTCCAGATCTGTGAAGCTATCTAGCACACCTGGGGCTGTACATGCCTGCATGCCAGGACAGCACAGAATACAGATTAGATGGCACTGATGCACCCAAGCCTTTCACTCACTATATTGACTGATTATACTTGATTGGTTGATTAATTTGGACCTGTGCCAGCCTTTGCTCTTGCATTAGCCAGGTAGAAATCAGGTATGCCTCACCCCGATTGAGGACGCCATACAGCAGACTGACTGATTATACTCTACAGTCACGACCCACTTGCAAAAACAAAGCCTGAGCGGCTGACAGCAATTGGACTCACTGTGTTGTGTGTAAGGTTTGCATACCTGTACAACATTATGTCCTGTGTTCAGCTGCTGCATCTGGACCATGAAGGTTGCATGCACTTGGTCAAACATGAGGGACTCCTGAGGTAGCTGCTTCCTGATGTCCTCAGACCCAATGAAAATGTTCTCAAGGTACATCCAGTTCCTTTGAACCTGCAGCACAGAAAAAGTACAACCTCGCTGACTTACACATAGAAAGTAACATGCTGTGGTGATTGGCAGAGCTTTTGCGGACAATGAGCAGATATGCAACAGATCAGCAAAACTGCTACATTGCAGGCTGCAACAGTCTGGATGAGATATTGCAAGCCATTAGAGCGATCGCCATCGTTGTCATCAAGCAATGTGAGGTTTGTCTATTACCGTGAGAACCAGCTCAATGGTCTCTGAGACCAGCGCCAGTGTTTTCTCCCAGTAGTTGATGTCCTTCTCAAAGACTGCAAAGAAGCGGCTGGCCTTCATGGTTGACAGGGTGACCGTGTTGTCCTCCAAGGCTGCAAACACCTCCTCTGTGCTGCGTAGCTTGTAGGTGGCCTTGTACTCTGCCATATCCAGAACTAGACTGGCCCAAGTAGTGGCAATGGCCTGCGACGACACAATGGAGTGCATGAGCTTCAGACGATACTCACACTACGATCAGCCAAGCACAGCTGCCGCCAGAATACACACTCAGAGCACTCATCAACACCTAAGCCTTTGTGACTGCTGAGCCTTGATCAGTATTGCAAAGCTAATGTAGCTGGTTTGCAGGAACGCAAGTGTACGATACCTGTATGGACATCTCAATGGCCAGCTCCTTGCTGGCATTGCCAGACAGGTCAGCGATGAGGTCAGCGTGCTGGTCCAGGTGCAGCTTGACCACAGAGTCCAGGGTGAAAGTGGGCCCTGCAGGGTCAAATCTGGATCCCACCACCTCCATGAGGTTGGCCCAGTGGCGGGGCCGCATGGCTGGGTTGCGCAGGTCCATGATCAGTGGCATGGTCTTCTTGAAAGAGTCCACAGTATCCTGTGGCAATACAGACCATGCCTGAGGGGTTTTGAGCCTTTGTATGCAGTGGCTTGCCCTGGCCACCTGGGTGCATGACGGCCAAAAATACCCATACTAGGCAAAAAAGACAGTGATGCAGGAAAGTTGGCTGTGCATGGCCTTGTTCTAGTCAGTTAGCCATGGCGGTACATTTGCTTGGCAAGCTAATGTACCGCCACGGCTGTTGTCCTTGGCTGTTCATGGCTATTGTCCTTGGAGCAGTTATTGCAGGAAACATCAAGCAGCAGCAGGTGGTTGACCTGAAGGTGCAGCAAACGCACAAGCATGTTGTGGCAGAGACTTGATGTTTCACCTTGATCCAGGCCCAGGCGGGCCAATGCTTGATCTCTCTGCCCAGTCTCTGCAAAGACTTGGCAACCCTACCAGCTGCTTCCTCCATTTCTTCCACCTTCAGGTCACCAAACCTACCATCTTTCCACCCATTGTACAGCTGCTGCCACTCAGCAATGGTACCCCACATCTTCTCCAAGAGGTCCACATCCTGCAATCAATCAAGCAGACTATCAATAAAGTGATGCACAGAAGCAGTGTAGCTGGCAAGTGAAATTCCAGATTAGTCAGTGGTGGCTGCACTTGTATCTGCTTCTGCTTGCGAGCTGATGATCACATGTTGTACCCACTATGTCATGATTGGACAAGGGTCTCATGTGATACTTCTCATATGCAAGAGAGTGCATTGTCAAACGTGAACTCGCTCTGTCACAAATCGAGTGTGCTGACCTTCTCATTCTGCGTGAGCTCCTTGTATGCTGGCTGGGAAATGTTGAAGATGTCCATGCCAGACTTGAGCTCTGCAGCCTTTTGGTGCTGAGCAGCCAGCTCAGCTTTTGCAGCCTCGATGAACTGCATGGCTGCTGCAACATTGTTCTTCTGCACATGCAACACAGCAGCCGATCAGTCATAATGATTTGCAGCCGACCTGCTTGCACCCAATGCACCTTTCAGCTCATTCACAGTCTCACAACTCTTCTGCTAAAGGCCTGCTGTAAGACAAAAGCTTTTTGGCTTGTGGACAGAAAATTGCCGGCACAATGAAAGGGTAGCTATTGGCTTGGAGAGTGTGCTAGCAGGTAACATTCACGCGCTGGCAGTGCAAGTCACCTCATTGCTGAAGGGCGCGTCCTGTGTGAACATGTCCCTGGAGACTACCACTTCAGTGGCAAAGGTGTCCACCATCTGCACAAGCTTGTCCCGGAAGCTATCCTTGGCACGCTCAAGGCTGCTTGCAGTCTCGTCCAGGCAGCTCCTGAAGGCTGCCCAGCTGCCTTCCAGCTCATCCAGCTGAGCCAGCTGTGCATCTGGCACGCTCATCTGCATTGCACATGTATTGGTCAGGAAGCAGCTCTTGTAGAAAAAAGCAAGAAGCTGCCACGTGGAAGCGTAATTTTCTGAAGATGTGTGGCGCATCTGTCTGAATGCAAGGTGAAGATCCCATGCCTTCATATCTGTCATTGGCTTGCAGTCAAATGTAAGCACGGTGCAGTAAATACTGGACAGAAATTGAATGTACAGATTGCATCAACCCAGATGCCAGATTGAGCCATTACCTCAAACTTCTCCAGGGTGCGGTACTTGTCATGCAGGGGCTCAAAGCGGGCCTGAATGGAGGGCTTGTCCAGCGTGAGCTTCCTGTGCAGCTGTACAGCCTCTGCAAGCTTGTCCAGGGTGGTGGGCGGACGGCGCAGGGCAGCTGTGTTGCTCTGGAAGTACTCATGCAGGGCTTGCAACTCCTTCAGGGCGATGGCATTCAGCAAGCCTGTGAAGTTTGCCCGCCAGGCCTCGCAGTGACCCACAAGTGCCTGCAGGCATAAAGCAGCTAAGGCGCGCTTTGACTTGGAGTAGGGCCTTGCCATGGCGGGTTGAGCAGATTATATGCCAACAGAAGGCTGAAACATGCAGCACTCAACAAAAACACTCTCCATTGGTTTCCATGTTTGGTACCAATACATGGACTGCTGAAGTCATCAGTGGTTGCAAATTCATGCCCAACTTCACATGCAAATTCGACTTTATCTTTGCATACAAATGCCACACATGTCAGATGCACTATGTACCTGCTTCAGAGGCCCACAGTCAACAAACAGGAACTTGATACTTTCTGCTGCGTTCTCAGCCAGCACTTCCTCGGACAGGTCAGCATACTTGCTGATGTCAGCATCAAAAGCTGACAGAGGCTTTTGGGCCTTCTCATATCGCCTGCACAGCAAGCAGTGCATGTGTGGGTCTGCAGTATTGCTTGGGGCTTTGTGAGCGACACCAGGCAAGCTCAGCAGCACAACGAGGTAGAAGTATAAGCAGGTGGCCCAAGCCACTACATATTGTTCAGCATCAGCTGATGCAGGCCCAGTGCCATGGTACAGTACCTTGTGGTCAACTGAAACAATCCTATGACTTGAAGGTTGGTATGACCATCAGCGCAGCCGGCGTCACCTGATATAAGCATCTTTGTCCTGGTCCCACATGTGCTTATACTTCTTCTCCCAATATACTAATAGAGTCTGGACCTTGTCCACGATGCCAGTGACACCATTGGTGATTTGCACAATGCTGCGCAAGGTAGTGTCCTCATCACCAGAGATGATGTCAAAAAAGGTGGGAGCTGGAGCCTGCTCAGGCTGGCCATTTGCCTGCATGAAGCACAGATCTTGAGCGCACATGCTGCACCTCAGAAACAGCCTGCCAGCAACCAACATTGGGCAGACATATCGCAGGCCTTGAAAAGCAACACAACCAGCTAGCACTCACATCAATTGCAGCACTCATGACAAATGCTGGGGGTGCACTTCAGAGCTAGGCTGAGTTGGCTGTTGCACATGTGGCGTGCTGAAGCACAGAAAACGGCGGCAGTTGATGGACAGACAGCTCAAATGCAAAGGGCAGCAAGAGACCTTGAGCTGGGCTGCAGTGGCTGGAGTGATGCGTTCTGCTATTCTGGGCACGCACTGTATGACAGTGATCATCTCTTTGCTGACACTATGGATCATGTTGAACAAGTCCTGCAGTGAACAACCCCTTCAAAGCATGTCTCAGGTGACATGGGAAGCGTGCAGAGGTATTTGCATGAGCTTCCAGTCATCAATGTGGCCAAAAGATGCCATCGTCTCTCAGGACGCATATGGTAAGAATGCTTCATGTTGCATCATGTCGTGCCATGCATGCTGTTTCTCCACAGGCTTAGAGGCTGAATGCATTGTTGGCCTTGAATGACTCCATGTCAGGCCGTGGGACATGAGTGCCAAGTCATGTTGAAAGCTAGAGGTAGACAGTAAACCTGGACTGTAGGCTTAAGTTCCACACGGTTGGTTTTGCCCAGGTTGATGGTGACAGTGAAGACAGGAACCACTTCAGTCTTGTTATCACCATTCAGGACCCTGGACAGCTCCTGGAGACTGCGCTTGACTGTGTGCCGCAGTGCGTCCTCCATCTTCTTATCAATCTGCTCAAATGCGGTTCAATTGTTTTCAGAGGCACAACACACACAAAACAGAAAGTCGATAGAGCACAGTATGCAACAAGGCTGGATGACCAGCAACAAAGAATCTGGCCCGTTGTGAGTAGGGCTCCCAGCAGTTGTATTTGACTGCCAGATGTATAGTGGTGGTGGCTGGAGGTGGAGGTGAGCAAAAGTTGGTGGTGCTGACCACCACACACCATGCAAAGTACAATGCAAGAAAGTGAAGATGGATGCACACACGACAGCCTGACTGTACAGCACAGACATTGTCAGCACGTGCCAGGGTCGTCAACATGAATCATCAGATATGCTCACAAGGTTGAACACATGAGACACAGGAAGGTGTGTGTGTGTGTGTGTGTGCAATGTAACAGAGTGGTGAACCTTGTGGGTAAATTTGAGCCATTCCCGCTGCACCTCCTCGCTGTCTGTCTGGAAGAAGCTGTAGAGCTGGGCCATGGTGGTCTTGACCTCTTGGTACGCATTACGGAAGCGGTCCTGGATCTGCACAAAGCCTCCAGCTTGCATTGCAGATCATGCAGCATGTGTGATTACACTCCTCAACCCAGCTGGCTTAGGTAGATGTTGGATCTACAGGAGAGTCAAACTCTCTATGGCATGTCGGCGCCTCAGATGTGCAGAGCAAGTCAGGGGGCCAGGAAGGCATACCTTGACATGATGCTCAGCCTGCTGGGCAGCAAACTCCCGATGGTCATACATGCGCTTACGCTCCACCTTGAGCAGCATGGTCTCACTGATCAAGCGGCAGTTGGCTTCTGCCTTCTGCAGAGCTGCTTTGAACTCAATAACTGTGTTCTCAGCTTCCTTGCAGTACCTGCAACACTTGAGCCTTTAGGCTGCAGGTTCCTTTTATTGCACGAATGCTGTCAGATGTCAGGTTGGATAAGCTGCATGCTGCTGAGCTGCTGACACAGTCCTGTCAAGGGGTCATGCTTGAGGTAGCTACGTCCCAGCAACGTGCATAATGCTAAAGACAATGAGTCATGTTGACCGCTGTGCAGCTTCTGCTTGTAAGAACTGCTACAGCTCCAGGCAAACGTTGGCTTTTTGAAAAGCTCACGTGCAGGCCTCCTTGTAGAAGAAGTCCAGAGTAGCCTTAGGGGAGGTCCAGGCCAACTTGTTGACCCCAGGTGTGATGCGCTTGTCCAGATACCGCAGCCTGTCATGGAAGAGCCTGCGCTCCTCCTTATCCAAGGCAGTCAGCACCTGCTATCACAACCCACTCTGAAGGTGCCGTACTGATATACCTTGCCAGGGTTTTGGAACCACCCAGAGCATAGCAGTACAGGCTCCCAGTAGGCACAGCCTGGAGCTTATCATGGCAGCTGCTTGCTCCTGAACAGAAAACTGTGACAGGAGCACATCTCAACCTGTTACCTTGTTGTACATGCGCACCACAGTCTGCACATTCACGCGCAGGATCCTGTAGCGCTCTCTTTGTGCGTTGACTTCCATGGCAGTGTATGGGATAGTCAAGCGCAGGCGCTCCCAGAAGTTGACCTGCAAGCAGTAGACATGCTTCCGCCTGGCGTCTTGCACCTGGATGTGGTTGTGAGGAACAACACGGTGATGGGATCAGAGCTTGATATTGAATCAGCATTGACCATCGAGTGCTGTGCATGCATGCAGGCATGGTAACGACTGAACTAAGAAGATCAGCTTGTCGTGTCAGCTTGTGGTGCACGATTTGCATGTCAGGACTGACAGATGCAGTGCCAGCAGCCTGTTAGGTCAGGCAGAGGATCATGACCTAGATCTCACCTCCTGCAGCATCTTGAGCAGCTGCTTGTCAAAGTTCATGACCAGCAAGCCCCCCTGTGTTTTATCTTGCAGAAGTAGACTGTTGGCCAGTGCTCCAGCAAAGTTGCCTTCTAGGCCGTTGTACCACTCTGCATGAGTGGCCTCGACAAACTGATGCAGAGCAGTGTGCAGGGCCTCATACTGCTGGCTGGCCTCTGCAGCTTCTGGCACCACAGGCAGCATGTGCACCACCTCCTGTGACAACACACGTCAGCTGATTCCATAATGCACAACAATGGTGCAGCAACCTGAGAAGCCATGAGGAGATGACTACGTGACATTCAAGGTCTTTTTGGTTTCATGCACTCCTACATAGCAGATACTGCGCCTCTAATGCAAACTCAGAAACATCATGATCTGATATCTGCGAAACTGCTGCACATCAAAAGCAGACAAGCTGCCGTTTACAAAGCTGCTGAGAGAGGGTGGCGTTGTGCATGTGAGCTGACTTTTCTGTGCAGAAAGGACTGCAAGACAGTATGGTGGTCGCGCACAGGTGACAATCAAATGTGAGCAGGTCATAGTGAATGGCAGGCAGGCAGGTAGACAGGCAGGCCGACCTGCAGGGCCTGCCAGGTGTTGTCTACACGCTTGGCCAAGACCAGTGCCATAGTGGCCTGGCCAGCATAGCGGGGCAGCACTGGATCTGCCGGGGGCACCCTCTTCAGGAGATCAAACTGCTTCTTGACCATGTTCAGGTCATCTATGAACAAGCGCTGGAAGTCAGCAGTCTTCCTTTCCACAGCCCTCTTGATGGACTCTCGTTTGGCCATGGTCTGAAAGGCCTGCAAGGGCAAATGCAGCACTTGCATTTCGTCCTCAAGGTATGTATCAGTCATTGACATTGCAATTATGGCATGAACAACAGCCAACTTTGGCAGCACAGGGGACAAATCATCATGCATGTTACTGCAGCGTTTAACAGCAGGTTGTCTGCACAGTGTATCAGGTACAAGCAAGGATACATGCGCAGGCTGTGCCTGTCCTCAAGTGTCATGATGAAGACTGCATTGCTTGGTGCAAGAACGTGCCTCGAGGAGCTCAATCCTGGCCACAAGGGACGAGGCATTGTCGAAGCCAAGCTGGATGACATTGGTCAACATGACCTCCAAGTCCTTGATGCCAGCCTTGAACTTGTTGTAGTCATCATGCCATCTGTGACCGTTCACGTCCAGAATGCTGTAGTCTAGGGACTGCAGGCCTTTGATCAACTTCTGAAAGGA
>JAABUK010005069.1_pt1 | contig 20861 bp, 21 predicted proteins | sample 5559141 | NCBI WGS metagenome assembly JAABUK01 (sample SAMN10711869, study PRJNA513367) | rock metagenome | isolation source: Antarctica rocks | place: Antarctica: Victoria Land, Pudding Butte nord | collected 2016-01-03
CTGGATGCCCGCCTGGTGCAGCTCGGCGGCCCACTCGACGCCGAAGCGCCGCGCGTCGGCCACGGTGGTGCCGTTCCCGGTGGTGGCGAAGTACTCCGTGTGCAGGCCGCCGATCGCCCCCTCGCGCGCGAGCTCGCGCGCGGCGTCGAGCGGCAGGATGCGGTTGGGCTCGGCGTTGGCCCATTGCGTGGAGAAGCCGCCGTGCACGGACTCGAACGTCCCGGCCTCAGCCGAGTCGTGGCCGTCGAGGGAGTGACGGATCCACTTCGTCGCCCGCGCCGACTCGAGGCGGTCGGGGTTGCCGGTCGGCACGAACCCGCCCTCGGTCAGCAGCGCGAGCAGCGCGTCGGCGGGGTCGCCGATCGGTGCCGCGGGCGTGACCCGGTCGAACGCGGGCAGCGGGATCTCGGTGGCCTCGCGGTCGCCGCCGAGCCGCGCGACCACGAGGTCGACGGCGCGCACCGCGGCGCTGCGTTCGGCCATGCGGTTCGTGCGCGGGACGGGCCCGACGCGGCCGTCCTCCTGGGAGAGGGACTCGCCGACGGCGACCTTGCGCGCCGCGGCGGCCAGGCGCTCGAGTGACGGGCCCATCTCCCTGGCGGTCTTGCCGCTCTCGACGACCGACGTGCCGGCGGCCTCCGCGAGCCCCGGGTTGTCGGGGTGCATCGCGGCGAGCGCGGGGAGGCCGGCCTCGGCGGCGGCAGTGGCGATGCGTGCGCACGCCAGGCCGTAGCGGCCGCTCGTGAAGGCGGGCCCGGCGATCAGCAGCTCGGCGCCGTGGGCGCGCGCCTGCTCGACGAGCGCAGCGGCGAAGTCGGCGTGCGTGGCGGCGTGGTCGTCGCCGCAGGTGGCGGTCGCGACGATCTCATGCTCGTCGCCCAGCAGCGCCGCCAGCTTGCGGCCGGGCCCCACGGGGCCGTCGCGCAGCTCGGGCCCCGTGCCCGCGGCGTCCTCGCCGCCGACGCCCGCGAAGAATTGGTTGAGGTAGTGGACGACGCGCATCAGGCGGCCGCGTGACAGGTGAACCGGCCCCAGCCGAGCGGGTTCAGCGCCGAGTAGATCGCCGCGGCAGGCAGCTCGAGCGCGTCGGTGGCGGGGCGGTCGACGAGCGCGACCCGGTCGCGGCCGAGCGCCCGCTCGCACGCCGGCAGGGATAGACGCTCGTCGTAGTTGCCCACGCTGACCATCGCCGTGGCGCGCGTGGGCGCGACCACCAGTGGCGGTCCGGTGCCGTCGCGCCCGGCCATCTCCGCGAAGATCCCGACCGCCGCGATCCCCTCCTCCTCGAGCCGGTCCATCTTCAGCGCGACGTCGGCGTCCGCGTTGCCGCCGCCCTCCTTGGTCAGGATCGCGGCGTCGATTCCGAGTCCGGCGCACAGTCGCGCCGCGTGGGCTGACACGAGCTCCTTGGCGCCCTGCTCGACGGGCTCCGGGCACAGCACAAGCGCCGCCAGGCAGAGGTCGTCGCGCGCGCGCAGGGCGGCGACCACCGGGTGCGTCTGGTGCAGGTAGGTCGGGTTCTTGAGCGCGGGGTGACCGTACTGCCCGCTGACCACCGCCCCGTCGTCGAGCTCGTTCGGCGAGATCACGGTCGGTAGGCCACCGGACAGGCTGCGCCCGTAGACGAACACGTCCTTGAACTTCCCTTGTGTCTGCAGGTTGGTGACGACCGCCACGCGCGGGCGCCCCGCCGCACCCGCCCCCGGTGGGGGAAGCTCCTCCACGGCGTCGGGCTCGGCCTCGAGCGCCGCATCGGCGAGGTGGACCGCGACGCGCAGCAGCCCGCGGCGCACCGCCGCCTCGACGTCCTCCCACGCCGCTCCGTCGGCCCGCTCGAACTCGATCACGAGGTTGTGGGTGGCGGCGAGCGGCGACAGCGGCGCGGCCTGCCCAGACATGTCGATCACGGCCTCCTGGGCGCGCGGCAGGTACCCGGCGGCGAGGACGGCGGCACCTCGCAGCACGTGGGTCTCGCCGCGGCCGGCTGGCAGCGCGGGCCCGACGAAGCCGGGGAAGACCCCGCCGCCTCCCGGGCCCTTCGAGCACGGCTGGACGGCGTCCAGCGCGCCCACGATCCGGACCGACTCGCCCGGCGCGGCGCAGGCGAGGCGGACCGCGGCGAGCGCGGGGTCCTCGACCAGCGCTCGGGCGGCCTCGTGCGAGACCGTGACGCGGCCGGAGGCGTAGCTCGTCTGCTCGCCGAGCGCGAGCTCGCGCACCTCGTGGACGAGGCGGCGCAGCCCGTCACCACTCCCGTTGCGCGGCGTCTTGGCACCCATCTCCGAGCGCAGAGTCTACGGGCCGCGGGTGCGGGCGCGTGGATCAGTCCCGCCGGCGTCGGCTGCATCAGCGAGAATCTGCGAGGGCGGCAGCTACGGCGATCGGCCTCGGCTCTCCGGCTGCGCCAGTGTGGCGGGGAAGCTGGGTGGCGATGAGGGCCCCGAGGGCGGCGAAGGCGGAGGTGGTCGCGATAGCGGGGGTGAAGCCGTTGGCGAATACCGATGGCTTCGGCGGCGACCCACCCGACGACGGAGTTCTGCGCGGAGGGGATCGCAAGAGAGATGCCGACACCGGTGACGATTAACGGCACGACGAGCTGGTTGTAGGCACTGCACGCGAGCACAGAGAGGCATCTTCGTCAGGAGTCCCGGGCGGTGGCGCCGTGCTCTGGCCGGCACGAAGTGTTGGAGCGACTTCCCTGACAGCGCGGCCGGTCTGCGGGAACGCTTCGACGAAGAACGCACGAACGGGGCTGCGCGCGGCGGCGAGGTGGCTATGGCGTTCGCCGCGGCGCACGGGCAGGGCGTGTCAGCGCGAGAGGTGCTCGCGGCCGCGAGGCGGTTCGTCGCCCGCGGCGATGTTCAAAGGCTGGGCGAGGCAGCGGAGGAGACGGCGCTTACGACCGCCGGGCTGTTGGCCTGCGAGCGAGCGATCGTCCAGGGTGCCGAGCTCCGCCAGGGGCGGCGTGTCGGGGTTGTCGAGGCAGGTGTAGTCGCGCGCGTCCTCGCGGCGCAGCCCCGGCCGCTCAACTCCGAGCAGGCGGCGGTCCTGGGCGCCATCGCGGCCAGCGGCCGCGGAGTCGAGACCGTCGAAGCGCTAGCGGGAACGGGCAAGACGACGACCGCGGGGGCGCTCGCCGATGTGTATCGGCAGGCGGGCTATGACGTGCTGGGGGGGGCGCCGACGGCGCGGGCGGTGCGTGAACTCAAGGAGCAGGCCAGGATCGGCAACTCGTGGACGCTGGCCGGATTGCTTGCGCGCCTGGACCGCTACGCAGACCGCTTCCCCCTAGGACGGTCGGTATTGATCCTCGACGAAGCGGGCATGGCCAGCACGCGCGAGGTTGCGCGGCTGCTCGACGCGCGGAGCGGTCGCGCGTAAAGATCGTGGCTATCGGCGACCCCGGGCAGCTGCCCTCCGTCCTGGCCGGGGGATGGCTCGGCTCGCTCGGCCGCCACTTCGGCGCCCACCACCTCCGCGAGGTGATGCGCCAGCGCGACCCGCACGAGCGGCGGTCTCTCGAGCGCCTGCACTCCGGCGATTCGGACGAATATCTCGAGGGCAAGGCGCGCAGTGGTCTCTTGCACGTATTCGCGGGGGACGACGCCCGGGAAGCGGAGCACGCGGTGGTGAGCGCGTGGCGAACGCGTCAGGCCGTCCTGCCGACGGGCGAGGCCGTCATGGTCTGTCGCGACAACGACCGTCGACGCCGCCTCAACCACCTCGCCCGGACCTTGCTCGCCGACGAGGACCGGCTCGGGCCGCCCCTGGTCTGCGGACGCCGCGAGTTCACGGTGGGCGAGCGGGTGATCTGCCGGCGCAACGCGCCTGGGCTCGACGTCGATAACGGAACTCGCGGAACCGTCGTGGCCGTTGACCATCAAGGCGGCCGCCTCACCCTGCGCACCGACCCCGGGGCGACTCGTGTGCTTCCCGCCGGCTACTGCGCCGAGCACCTCGAGTACGCCTACGCGCTCACCGCCCACGCAACGCAGGGCGCGACGGTGGAGTGGGCGGCCGTAGTGGGAGCGCCCGCGGAGCTCACTCGCAACTGGTCCTACACGGCTCTCTCACGCAGCCGCGAGCCGACCGAGCTCTACATCACCGCGACGCCGAGTGTCCACGCCCTCGAGCGAGCCGAGATCGCCCCCGGCGATCTCCCGTCCGAATCGGACGCCCTCCCCGCGCTTCGGCGGACGATGCGCCGCCGAGACGACGACGACCTCGCCCTCGACCGCGTCACCGCCGCGCGCCTGCCGCAGCCGGCCGACGGGCGAGCTCGACCCCTTCACCGACACCGCGAGGGAGTGGGTCTCAATCTGAATCCATAGGTGGGCGACCGGTACGCGCAGTCCGCGTGCCGTCCAAGCCGCGGCGCGGCAGCACCCCGACCTGCCAGACGCCTCCCGCCACGCCGGCGCGCCGCCACCGAGCCGCGCGCACCGGCCAGACCGTCGGACACTCCTTCGATGACGCCGAGGGCGGCGGCGGGGGTTCCGAGGGCGCTGGTCACCGGGCTTGGAGCAGGGTCGTGCGGCACCTCGTGGCCCAGGTCGGCGAGCAGGCTCGCCGTGCCGATCTCGCGCACACCGGAAGTCAGCCACTGCTCCCCTATCGGTTGCTAAGCGAGCGGTCGAGGTCATCGCCCGCTCATCCTGGCGCACGTTGCCGCGGGGTAGCGCATCCGAGCGTCCGAGATGCGTGCCGGCGCAGTCAGACACCCATCTCGAACGTCGCGAGGAGGCCCGGGTGGAAACTGGGGCGGGCCTTACAATTTGGGTGAGTTGCTCCAACGCAGGCGTCTCGTTGCCCGTTTCGCCTTCTTGGAGGTTGGCGAGGCGCTCGTCGCCGTGCTCGTCACGACGGGGTTGGTGGCGGCGTTGAACGGTGTCGCCCCGGTGACGGGGCTCGGAGTGATCTATCTGCTGCCGGTGGTGTGGCTGGCGGTTCGTCGAGGTCTGGTCACTGCGCTGATCACCGCCGTGGTGAGCGTGCTGGCGCTCAACTACTTCTTCATCGCTCCGGTGCATCGGCTCACGATCGCGGATCGCGAGAACGTCGCCGCGCTTGCCGTCTTCTTGATCGTGGCCGCGGTCGTCGCTCGGCTGGCTGCGGCCGCTCGGGCGCGGGCTGCGGATGCGGATGCACGTGCCTCCCTTGCCGTTCGACGGGAGCGCGAGACGGCGGTGGTGGCGGAGGCCGCTGAGGCGTTGTTGAGCGGGCGCGGTGCGGTTGGGCCCTTGGATGCCATGGCGGGCGCTGTTGCCCGCGCAGTGGGTGGGGGTGCTCGCCTCACCCTGGATCGGACCGCCTCGCCGAAGGCGGGGGAGCGTGCGCTGGAACTGGGGGCCAGACCCTCCGGGGCAACGCTGTATCTCAGCCGGGTCGACCCGGCCTGGGGCGACGAGGACCTCGGTCGCCTGCGGGAGCCGCTGGCCCGGCTGGTGGAGGTCGCGCTCGAGCGCGGACGCCTGGCCGAGGCCGCGGCGGAGACGGAGGCCGCGCGGCGGGCAGCGGGAGCGAAGACCGCCGTTCTGCACGCGATCTCGCACGACCTGCGTTCGCCCCTGACGGGAATCACGACGGCGGCGGGCGCGCTCAAGCAACCGGGGCTGGGGAGGGCGGACCGCACGGAGCTCGTAGAGCTGATCGATGAGCAGTCCGCGCGGTTGGCTCGCATGGTCGACGCTTTGCTTGATCTGTCGCGTATCGAAGCCGACGCCGTCGAGCCGCGCCGGGACTGGTGTGACCTTTCCGACGTCGTGGCCGGGGCGGCGGAGGCGGTGCGGGCGACTCGCGGCGAGTTCGCGATCGAGCTGCGGTTGGCGGACGACCTGCCGCTGGTCCAGGCCGACCCAAGCCAGCTCGAGCGGGTGTTCGTCAACCTGATCGAGAACGCGGTCAAGTTCTCACCCGCCGGCGAAGCGGTGCGAATCAGAGGCAGCGCCGGGGGCGGCCGCGTGGTGGTCCGCGTGATCGACCGGGGTCGGGGGATTCCCGCCAACCAGCGAAAACAGGTCTTCGAACCCTTCTTCCGCGGGCGCAGCGGCGACATCGGTACCGGACTCGGGTTGGCGATCTGCCGTGGGTTCGTCGAGGCGAACGGGGGCCAGATCTTTCTTCAGAACGCGCCCGGCGAGGGGACGTCGTTCGCCGTCGTTTTCCCCCTGGTCGCCCAGCCTGTGGCCGCCCTGTGAGCCCCCAGCCAGCCGTCCTCGTGGTGGACGACGAGGTCCAGATCGTGCGCGCGCTGACCGTGGTCCTGCGCAGTGCCGGGTACCGGGTGGACGCTGCCGGGAGCCGCGAGGAGGCGCTTGCCGCGCTGGCCGTCCGGCCTCCGGACGCCGTCGTCCTCGACCTGGTCCTTCCCGACGGCAGCGGAGTCGACGTGTGCCGCGAGCTCCGGAGTTGGAGCGCGCTTCCCGTCCTGGTGCTCTCGGCCGTCGGCGACGAGGGCGAAAAGGTCCGAGCTCTTGACGCGGGCGCCGACGACTACATCACCAAGCCGTTCAGCACCGACGAACTCCTCGCGCGACTGCGGGCGGTGCTGCGCCGCTCGGATGGCCCGCAGCGCACTGCCGTCGTGACCGTGGGTGATCTCGCAATTGACCTTGCCGATCATCGGGTGTCGGTCGGAGGTCGAGATGTGCACCTCACGCGCCTGGAGTTCGACTTGTTGCGCGTCCTCGCTCGTCATCACGGCAAGCTGGTCACCCATCGGATGCTGTTGCAGGAGGTTTGGGGTCCCGAGTACGGCTCGGAGACCCACTACCTACGCGTGCACGTGTCCAACATCCGCCGCAAGCTGGAACCCGATCCCTCGCGTCCTCGGTACATCATCACCGAGCCGGGGATCGGCTTTCGCCTCCGCGCTCCCGCCGCATAAGGCCTCCCGGGCCTGACTTGACGAAATCCTTACGCTCCTGAGCGGAGACTTAGCGCGTCGTTGACGCCCTGACGCTGATCGTCAGGGTGTGGCTCGCATTCAGGTCCGGGGGCTGCGGCGGACGGTGGGGGTGCCGGGCCTGTTCGCCACGGCGTACGGGAACGTCGGTTCCTCGATCTACTACGCGCTCGGGCTGGTGGCCGCCCACGCGCTCGGGCTCACGCCCGTGGTGTTCATGCTCGCCGGCGGGCTCTTCGCGCTGACGGCCAAGACGTACGCGGAGGGCGCGGCGATGTTCCCCGAGGCCGGAGGGTCCTCGTCCTTCGCGCGACACGCGTTCAACGAGGTTGTGTCCTTCATCGCGGGCTGGGCGCTGACCCTCGACTACATCCTCACCATCGCCATCTCGGCGTTCTTCGTCCCGCACTACCTGGCGGTGTTCCTTCCCGCGTTGCGCCATAACCCGGGGGACATCATCGGCGGGATCGTCGTCATCGCGCTGCTCGCCGGACTCAACGTGCGGGGCTTGGGCGAGTCGGCCAACCTCAACCTCGTTCTCGCCCTCCTCGACCTCGGCACCCAGGTGCTGCTCGTCGTCTTCGGGGCGATCCTCGTGCTCGACCCGTCGCTGCTCGTCCATCAGGTACACCTCGGCACGGTCCCGAAGTGGTCGGAGCTGATCTTCGCCCTGTCGCTCGCGATGGTCGCCTACACGGGTATCGAGACCGTCTCGAACATGGCCGAGGAGGCTCGCGACCCGGGTCGCGACGTCCCTCGCGCGGTCAACCTCGTTCTTCTCGCTGTCCTGGGCGTCTATGCGGGCATCACGGTCGTGGCGCTCTCGGCGCTGCCCGTCGTCCAGCACGCGGGGCACTACACGACCGCGCTCGGCTCGACCTACGAGAACGACCCGGTGCTCGGGATCGTCTCGCAGCTCGGGCTCAGCTCGGGACTGCTGCAAGTCGCTCGCGCCTACGTCGGCCTGCTCGCAGCGACCATCCTGCTCATCGCCACCAACGCCGGCCTGATCGGGATCTCTCGGCTCGCGTGGTCACTGGCCGAGCACCGGCAGCTGCCGGTGCTGTTCACCCGGTTGCACCCGCGCTACCGGACCCCGTGGTTCACGATCGCGGTCTTCTCGGTCCTCGCCGCGCTGCTTCTCATTCCCGGCAAGACGGACTTCCTCGGCAACCTCTATTCGTTCGGGGCGATGCTGTCGTTCACCACCGCCCACGCGGCGGTGATCGCGCTCCGGATCAAGGATCCCGACCGCGAAAGGCCGTATCGGATGCCGTGGAATTTGCGCATCCGCGGCCGGCAGATCCCGTTGACGGCGGTGCTCGGCGGTCTGGGAACGGGCCTGGCCTGGGTCTCGGTGCTCGCACTTCACGTCGAGGCCCGGACCGTGGGCATGGCTTGGATGGGGGTCGGGCTCGTCGGCTACTTCATCTACCGCCGTCGCCTCGGACTCGACCCGCGGGTGATCGGCCGGATCGAGCGCGCCGGTCGGGCGTTCGACTTCATCGACCTCGACTACCGGTCGGTGATCGTGCCGATCTTCGGCACGGACGCTGACGCGCGCGCGCTCACCAAGGCAGCCCGACTCGTCGGCGAGGGCGGGCTCGTCGACGCGATCTACGTCCTGCCCATCCCCGCCAACCTGCCCATCGACGCCGACCTCCTCCAGGAAGAGGAGATCGCTCGTCTCGTGCTTCGCAAGGCTCGGGCGCACGGCCGGAAGGCTGGGCTGAGAGTCAACGGCCGCGTAGTTCGGACGCGCAATCCGGGGGCCGCGCTCGTGGACGAAGCGCGTCGCTCCGAGGCCGAGGTGATCTACCTGGCGACCGAGCATGCCCCGCTCAACGAGCAGACGGGGCTTGGTCCCACGGCGAGCTATCTCCTCACCGCTCGGCCGTGTCGAGTGGTCATCGAGACGCTCCCGGGACAGCGGCGGGCTTTGCGGCCAAGCACCGGTGGCGCTATCGCGGGCCGCGAAATCGACCACGCGGGACGAAGTTGAGCCCGAGGCCGCCGAGTCTCCTGATGTTGCGTTCTGTCTCGTTTTGTGTCGTAGCGCGGCCGTCATCCGCCCGAGCGTTCCGACGCGACCGCAGCTCTTGACCTCGGACACCCATGCTTCGGACCACGTGTACCCACGGGCCCTCTGGCCGCGCTTGCGGGCGCAGTTCCTTGCCCGGTCGTCGTCGCCAACCCTCGACGCCCGGCTGGCCGCCGGAGTGGATCCGCTCAGCGATCCCGTGCTACACGTCCGGGCGCGGCAACTGACGAGCAGACGGGCCCGCTCCAAGCTCGCCGAAAACTTGGAGCGCGCGATGGCGCACGCCGGTATTTGCGCTGCGTTCAGTCCCGCTGTGCCCATCAACCCCGGCGCGTCGGGGCGAGCACGCACCGCGCTATGTCAGCTCGTACGGCGCCTGCGACGCGACGAGACGGTGCATCCGTCCGGCGTGAGCCTGGCCAGGAAGCTGCTCGTGGACGGGTCCAGCCCCCTCTACCGGGCGTCGTCCGAGGGGGCTCTCTGGGACGCGGCGCGCGAAGCCCTCCTGTGAGGCTCCCTGGCCGCGCAAATTGCCGCCCACGACCGCCGCGAGGAAGCGCCCGTAACCCAAGGCGGCAGCGTCGAAAGAGGCGAATTGGAGGCGAGGAAGCCCGCTGCCCGGTGACGCGGCCACCAGGAGCGCGTCGGGCCCCTCGCCGGGCGGTTCATCTGCTACGGACGCACTTCGTCCGCTCTCGCGACCGTCGGGGCGCAGTGTCCGCCGGGCAGCGAATTTCCAGGGTCACGGCACAGTTGAGACGAGCCCGCGATCTCCTCGTCGCGTGGTCGCCGCCGGCCAGCCGATCTCACGCTCGACCGTTAGCCGGAAGCTACGCGCGCTCAACCTCGAGTCGCGCGCTCGAGGGAAACGACCAGGACTCCGATGACGAGGCACGGGAGCACCCACCACGAAGACGCGCCGAGGCCGGCGATGGCGGCGGTGGCGCCGAGCGCGATCACGACCACGACCGCGATCAGCGGATCGTCCCCGATGGCGAAGTCGTACAGAAAGGCCAAGAAGGCGCGGAAGCGCGTCATGCGCCCACAACTGCGGACGCCGGAGCGTCTCGGTGGGCGTGCCTACGGCGCAGGGCCGTAACCAAGCCGAGTGATGCGAGCACCGTGCCGGCGAGAAGCGGAAGGATCGTGGCATCACCGGCGGGCCAGTTCGCGCCTGCGCCTTCGGTCCCCCAGAACATCCCAAACGATGTGAGCATGACTCCGACGGCGAACTTCATTGTGTTCTCGGGCACGCGGCTGAGCGGCGCGCGCGCTGCCGCGCCGGCCGCAGCGACGAGGAGGACCGCGGCGAGGGCGGCGACGGCGGCGAGCGGCACGTTGTGCTCGTTGGAGCCGAAGGTGACTGCGATGAACGCAACCTCCAGACCTTCGAGCAGGACGCCCTTGAAGGCGAGGGTGAAGCCGTACGCATCGATCTTGCCCGCCGTCGGGTGCCGCTCGGCGCGTGCAGCGGCCAGCTCCTCAGTGAAGACGGCGTCTTCGTCGTGGAGGGGCTTGAAGCCGCTCGCCCGCAGGATCGCCTTGCGCAGCCACTGCAATCCGAAGATGAGCAACAGGCCGCCCACTACGAGACGAAGCACGTCGAGCGGAAGAACGGTGAGCGCCGGGCCGAGCGCCGCGACGATCATGGCGAGGAGCGCCAATCCGGCTCCGACGCCGGTCAACGCCGAGCGCCAGCCGCGGGTCAGACCGGCGGCGAGGACGATCGTGACGGCTTCGACGCCTTCGACGGTGCACGCGACGAACACCGCGAGAAAGAGCAGGACGTCGCGACTCATCGGCACTGATGGACAGCCCGCGACAGCAACGACGTGGCGGGGGAGGTGGTGACAGTCACAGCGTATGTCTCGCTGAACCGGGCGGTCCGGAGCTCGGGGGCGACCTGGCGGGTCCTGGTGCTGCTATCAGCGACAGGGGGCGCTTCGCGCGGCCTGCCGGTCCCGTCCGCGACGCTACCGCTGGTCCTCCAGATCACGCTAGATCCCTGAGCGCGGGGTCGGCCGCGCCGTAGGACGGTCAGCCACGTAGCGACGAGTGCCCAGGCAGCGACCACGTCGGTCACGTAGTGGACCCCGAGGTAGAGGCGGGAGAACCCGATGAGCGCGACGAGGACGATTACTGCTCCCCAGACGGCGCGGCGAGCGAGCCGCCCGTCGTTATCGCCGTGTTCCCAGGTTCCTGACGCGATGAGAAGGAGTGCCCCGTACAGGGCCATGGAGCTACTCGCGTGACCAGACGGCCAGCTGGCGCCGCTCGCGGCGGCCAGATGCTGTCCTGCGGGCCGGGGGCGCTCCACGGTGCGCTTAAGGATCTGTACGAGCAGGACGGTTCCGGGGCTGGCAAGGAGCAGGAAGAGCGCGTCCCGGCGACGCCGCAGGGCGAGCAGTGCGCCCATCGCGACGGCGAAAACGACGTCGAGGATCTGGGTCCCTCCCAGATCCGTAATGAAGCGCATAACGTCGGAAAGTCCGCCGCGATCAGGACCCCGGAGATCGGCCAGCAGTGCCGCATCCCAGGCCGGGTGGGCATCGGTCACGAGCCGGCCCGAGACGTAGCCGACGGCCAGAAGCCCGAGCCACGTCAGCGTGAGCCGGCCAGCGGTACCGGTCGCGGACGTGAGCTTCGGCTCCTCAGGTGACGGGTTCGCCGGGGCTCTTGTGGAAGTGTCGCCACGCGAGAAAGCTGACGATGACCAGCAACGCGATTGCGATGCCAACGACTCCGACGTACTTGAACACGCGCTCGGCGGTAGGCCCGAGGTAGTAGGCCAGGAGTCCGACCGAGGTTGCCCACGCGGCGCCACCGAGGGCGTTCCAGAAGACGAAGGTCGGCCATGGCATGCGGTTGATCCCGGCAAGCCAGGCCGCGGCGATCCGGAGCCCAGCGACCCACCGGCCGAGGAAGACCGCCTTCGGTCCGTGCTTTGCGAAGAAGGGCTCCCCCTTCTCGAGGATCTGGCGACGATGCTTCTCGAGGAAGCCGGGCCGCTCGAGCAGCCTGCGGCCACCCGTGCGGCCGATCAGATAGCCGATGTTGTCACCCACGATCGCGGCGATCGCCGCGACCACGATGACCAACCAGATGTGGAACTGCCCGTGGTTGGCGAGGATGCCGGCGGTGATCAGGGCGCTTTCGCCGGGCAGCGGTACGCCCGTGGATTCCGCTCCGACCAAGCCGAAGAGGATGAAGTAGCCCAGATGGGCCGGCAGCTTGATCAGCGCGAACACAAGACCACGGCTGGAGAGTCAGGGGTTGTGAGCACTGCGCTGACGCTAGGCGCGCACGATGAACCAGGGATGAGTGCGTGGCCGCCCGCGTCACCTTGGTCTCATCCGCCGGTGGGAAGCTGGGTCGGTGGACCCGATCTCGTATTTCCAGGCCGCCGTGCTCGGTCTGCTCCAGGGGTTCTCGGAGCTATTTCCGATTTCGAGCCTCGGGCACAGCGTGGTGTTGCCGAGGCTTCTGGGGTGGAACATCCACCAGAACGACGACTACTTCGTCACGTTCCTGGTGGCGACGCACTGCGCGACCGCCGTGGTCCTCTTCGCGTTCTTCTTCGAGGACTGGAAGCGCGTCCTGGCCGGGATGCGGCGATCGCTGCGCGCGCGAGAGATCGCGCCCGACAATCCCGACGGCAGGTTGGGGTGGCTCCTGGTTGTGGGAACCATCCCGGCGGGGCTCCTTGGGCTCGCGCTCGAGCACGCGTTGCGCAGCGCGTTCGCCTCCGCGCGGTCCGCCGCATTGTTTCTCCTGCTCAACGGGGCGTTGCTCTATGGCGCCGAGCGACTGCGGAGGCGCGCTCCGGCCCCGGGCGACGGTGGAGGCGACGTCGATGCCGTGATCGCGCGACGGGTGGGCTGGCGGGCGGCGCTCGGCATCGGTGCGGCCCAGGCGCTCGCGCTCATCCCGGGCTTCTCGCGCTCGGGGGCTTCGATGGGCGGGGGGCTCCTCGCCGGGCTTTCCAACGAACACGCCGCACGCTTCTCCTTTCTCCTCGCCACGCCGATCATCGGTGCGGCGGCGCTGCTCAAGCTGCCCGATCTCTTCGGCCACAAGGGCGACGGCGTACGCGGACCCGCCCTTCTGGGTGCCGTCTGCGCGGCCGGAACGGCGTATCTCGCGGTGCGCTTCCTTGTTCGCTTCTTTCAGACCAATCGGCTGACGCCGTTCGCCGTCTACTGCGCCGTGGTGGGACTCGTCCTCTCCGTCGTTTTCGCGGTGAGTTGATTCCGCCCACTCGAAGGAGAACCAGATGACCAAGAAGCGCAACCTGATCGTCCCCGCCCTCGTACTCGGCGTGCTGCTCGCCATCGTGGCGGTCGTCTACTTCGTGGAGCCTGCTGGGAGTCTCCCGAGCGTGCTTCCCGGGCACGAAGCCGGTTCGGCGCACCACCACATAAAGCATGGCATCGCCGCCGCAGCCGTCGCGGCCGGGTGCTTCGCCTTCGCGTGGTTCCAGACCGAGCCCCCCACAAGCCGATCTCGCGTGTCCGGCACCTAGGCCACGCCTGCGGGGATCGTGATCGAGGCTCTCACGCCTCCTCTGGGCTCGGGCGCAAGCACGGCCGTCCCGCCGTGCGCCAGCGCCACGGCGGAGACGATCGAAAGGCCGAGACCGGCACCTGGCCGCTCCGCCGTCCCGGGCCCACGCACGAAGCGGTCAAACATCCGCTCCGGCGCCGCCCCCTCGGCGAGCCGGCCTTCGTCAAGGACCCAGATCTGGACGCGGGTGGCGTCGTCCGCGGGGTCTGCGCCGAGAAGGATCGCTCCGCTGCCGTGGATCAGCGCGTTCTCTGTGAGGTTGCGCACCGCGCGCCCCAGCTCGACGCGGTCGCCGCGAACGCGCAGTCCGCTCGGCCGGGCCTCGATGTCTCGATCCTGTTCGCGCGCGGCCGGTCGCATCATCTCGGCAACGTCGCTGAGCAGATCGTCGATGTCGACGTCCTCCTTGAACTCGAGCTTTCCGTCCTCGGAGCGGGCCAGGGTGAGGAGCTCGTCCGTGACCGCCGTGAGGCGATCGGCGTCATCGATCGCCGCCTGCAGCGCCGCCCGAAACCCGTCGGGGGTCGACTCGTGCCGCACGGCGAGCTCGAGCTCCGCGCGCAGCGCGGCGACCGGTGTGCGAAGCTCGTGGCTGGCCTTGGCGATGAAGCTACGTTCAGCAGCGGAGGTGTCGGCTAGGCGTCTGAGCATCGCGTTGAGCGTCTCTCCCAGACGGCCGATCTCGTCTCGTGCCACGGGTACCGGGAGACCGGCGTCAGGATCGGCGCGGCTGATTCCCTCCGCCCGTCGTCGCATTGCCTCGACCGGGGCAAGCGCCCCGGCAGCAACGCCATAGGCGATCCCGGCCGCGAGCAGGAGCGCCAACGGCCCGCCGATGAGCAGGGCGCCGCCCAGACCCTCGAGGGCCCTCTCCCGATCGGCGAGAGAGCTCGCCACGACGGCAACCGCCGGCTGGCCCTGCAGCGTCGTCGGGCCCGCGAGCAGACGGGTGTGCTCATGACGCTCGAAGAGCATCACTCGACCCGACGCCCGGCGCACCTCAGACGCCGTCAGCAGCGATGGGGTTCCCCCCGGTCGACCCACGCGGACCTCGCCGTCGGGGGCGAGGACCTGGGCGAAGCGCTCCCCCTGCGGGATGGAGAGACGCCGACGCGGACTTGCGCTCCCGGCAACGCTCACGAGGTTGCCCTCGCGGGCGCGGAGAGCCTGGTCGATCGCGTCATCGAGGTTCTGTCTGGTGCGGTAGTAGAGAAACAGGCCAATCACCAGCAGCACGCAGCTCATGACCACGACGAAGACGCCGGTCAGGCGAAGCCGGACGGGCCAGCGCGTCATCCGCCGCCGTCGCGGCGAAGCCGGTAGCCCGCGCCGCGAACGTTCTCGATCGAGGCAAGACCGAAGGGACGGTCGATCTTCTCGCGCAGGTAACGCACGTAGCTCTCGACGACGTTCGAGCGCTGGCGCGAGCCGGCGGGCCACGCGTGATCGAGGAGCGTGTCGCGAGACAGGACCTGCCCGGGATGACGCATCAGCACCTCGAGCAGCGCGAACTCCCGCAGCGAGAGGTCGATCGCCGCATCGCCACGCCCCACCTCTCGCGTCGCCGGGTTCAGGGTGAGCGAGCCCGCCCGGAGCACAGTGGGACGGACAACTGGTCCGCGACGAGTCAGGGCCCGCAGCCGGGCGAGCAACTCCTCGAACGCAAACGGCTTCGCCAGATAATCGTCGGCGCCGACGTCAAGACCGATGACCCGATCCTCGACACCCGCGCGCGACGTGAGCATCACGACGGGCGTCCACACATCTCGCGCCCGGAGCAGCTCGCACACCGCAAACCCGTCGCGGTCCGGGAGGCCGACGTCGAGGACGATCACGTCGTAGCCGGTCTCACCAACCGCGCGCAGGGCCATGTCACCGTTCGAAGCGAGATCAACGATCAGTCCCTCGGCCTGTAACCCGCGCGAGAGGAGCTCCGAGAGCCGACGATCGTCTTCAACGACCAGGACGCGCATCAGGGGCGACCGTATCCGGCGACCCGCGCCAACACCGCGCCTATCACTTCGGCGTCATCGTCGGCTGGGAGACTCGATGTCGTGCGCATTCTCGTTACCGGAGGCTCCGGGTTCATCGGCTCTCACGTCGTCGACAAGCTCATCGACGCCAGCCACGTCGTCCGCATCTTCGACATGGTCCCCTCGCCCTTCCACACCGAACAGGGCATCGACACCTACATCGGCGATCTCAGCGATTCCGCTGCCCTTCAGGACGCGCTCGAAGGGATCGATGCCGTACTCCACCTAGCTGCGGTCGCCGACGTCAACGAGGTGGTGCTGGATCCGGCATGGGCCGAGGAGGTCAACGCCCGGGGGACGCTCAACGTGCTGGAAGCCGCCCGTGTCACCGGGGTACCGCGCGTGATGTACGCATCAACAATTTGGGTCTACAACGGTCTGGGCCTCGCCGAAGTTGACGAGGAGACGACGCTCGCGCTCCCGGGACACCTCTACACCGCCACCAAGCTCGCCGGCGAGATGTACTGCACCTCCTACGCCGAGCTCTACGGCCTGAAGTGCACCATCCTTCGCTTCGGGATCCCGTACGGACCCCGGGCACGTCCTGCCGCCGTCGTCCCCGCGTTCGTGCGCCGCGCCCTCGCAGGGGAGCCCCTGACGATCGCCGGCAGCGGCGACCAGTCCCGACGCTTCGTCTATGTCGAGGACCTCGCCGACGGCTGCGTCGCCGCCCTCGCCCCCCGTGCGGCCGGACGCGTGTACAACCTCGTCGGTGACGAAGACACCACCGTCCTCGAAATCGCCGAAGTCGTGGGCGACCTCATCGGGGACGTCGACATCCTCCACACCGAGGCGCGGACCGCCGACTTCACCGGCGTCGAGGTCTCCAACCACCGAGCCGCCAACGAACTCGGCTGGACCGCGTCGACGCCCTTCGCCACAGGCGTCCGCCGCTTCCTGGGCTGGTACCAGGACACCCACCGAGAAGCCGACCGCCTCTTCGAATGAGGCAAAGACCGGTATCGCAGGGCGCGACTCGGTCGTCCTCGTGGGACTCAGTTATCCGCACCGGCTTCCTCGGGGTCGCGGCCGGCGGGTCCACCGGTGTTGTCGCGGGGCTTGCGTTCTTCGCCCATCAAGTCCCCGTTCCGGTCGAGCTGACGCTCGCGATGGTCCTGTCCGGGGCGGTCCTCGGGACGGCCATCGGTCTCCTGAAGCGCCGAACGTGCTCCTGACACGACGACACAGGGGAGTGGGAATCGTTCGAGAGAGTGCGCTTTCGCCCCCCACGCAATCCGCGCGCCTGCCAACCCGAGCAGGTGACGCCGCCAACGTCGGCGACGTCGCGCCCGTGGAGAGTGAGCGGCTGCAGTCGATCCTCGCGACGGTGCTCGCCGTCGTGCCGTTCGCCCTGGTCCTTTACGCCGGATGGCTGGCCTGGGAGCGCTCGTTGCACTGGCAGGACCTCGTCGTCCTCGCGATCACCTACCTGCCGGTCGGGCTCGGCGTCACCGTCGGCTGGCATCGGCTGTTCACCCACCGCAGCTTCCAAACGAGCCCGCTCCTGCGCGGCGCCCTTGGGGCGCTCGGCAGCGCAGCGGTCGAGGGTCCACTCACCCACTGGGTGGCGGTCCATCGCAAGCACCACGCCTTCGCCGACCAGGTCGGCGACCCGCACAGCCCTCACGTCGACCACGACGGTGGCGGGCTCGCATCCGTGCGCGGGCTGGCCCACGCGCACCTCGGCTGGCTCTTCCTCCCCACCCAGCGCCCCATCGTGGAGCGCTACGCACCCGACCTGCTCTCCGACCCCGTGGCGCGCTTCATCACCCGCACGACCATGATTTGGGTCGTGGCTGGTCTCGCGGTGCCCTTCGGACTCGGAGTCGCGCTCACGGGAACGGTCACGGGCGGACTTACCGGGCTGCTCTGGGGCGGAGCCGTTCGAATCTTCCTGCTGCATCACGTCACGTACTCGATCAACTCCCTCTGCCACGTCTTCGGGCGTAAGCCCTTCGCGACGGGGGACGAGTCGCGCAACCTCGCTTGGCTGGCGCCGTTCTCGCTCGGCGAGGCCTGGCATAACAACCACCACGCGTTCCCGACCTCCGCCACCCACGGGCTCGGTCGGCGCGAGCTTGATCTCTCCGCGCTCGTGATCCGCGCTCTGGAGCGGGCCGGGTGGGCCTGGGGCATTGTGAGGATCAGTCCCGCACGCCAAAGCGAGAAGACTCAGGTTGGTGGAGCGGCGGTCGCCCGCGAGTGATCTCGAGGAGCCAGACGGCGCATGCTCCCGGCGACGACCATGCCAGCGCGCCTCGATCGCCTGCCACCGTACGCGGAGCAGCGCCCGCGCTATGACCGTGGCACCCGTGAAAGCTGATCGAGCTAGCTCCGGGGACGGCATCGCTTAGCGGCGGTGCTGCCCGCCCGATTACCGTCAGCCCTACCTGGGGATCGCTTCGGCGGAATGGCGATAAGCCTAGGCGATGCAGGGATCTTTACCGATGGCGAGACCCGGACTCGAACCGGGGACACCACGATTTTCAGTCGTGTGCTCTACCAACTGAGCTATCTCGCCGCAGCGTGTCGATGATAGGAGCCCACCCCGTAGCCTTGCCCGTCCCCATGCGACGCGCGGCCGGCCTCTTCCTTTCGCTGCTGGTGCTCCTCTGTGCCGCCTGCGGCGAGAGCTCGGGCGGGTCGGGCGGTGACGATGCCGAGCGCGCTGCGCTCTCCTACCTGCCCAAGGACGCGGTGACCGCGTTCGTCGTCCAGACCGATCCGGACGCGGGGCAGGTCAAGGCGGCGCTCGACCTCGTGCGGCGCTTCCCGGGCGGGGAGGGGATCCTCGGGCAGGCCCGGCAGTCGGTCGAGAAGAACGGGCTCTCGTTCGACGCGGACATCAGGCCCCTGCTCGGCAACCCGGTCGCGTTCGCCCTCCTCGGCCCCGCGGCCGACGACCAGCTCCTCGCCTGGAGGGTGAAGGACACGGATGCGCTCGCCCGCGTCATCCGCAAGGGCACGGCTCGGAAGTCCGGGGAGTACAGGGGCGCGACGCTCTACTCGGACAGCGGCAGCGTCGATGCGGTGAAGGGCGATCTCGTCCTGAACGCGAGCACGGAGGCCGAGGTGCGGGCGGCGCTCGACCGCGCCGACGCGGGGACCGGCCTCACCGCGGACGACTTCCCGGACGACCTGCCGCAGGATGCGCTCGTGCGCGGCACGGGCTCGATCGCCCAGGTCCTCGCCCACGCCTCCACGCAGAGCGTGCGCAGGGTGCCGTGGCTCGCGGCGGTCAAGCGCTACGGGTTCGCCCTCACGACGGGGGACTCGGGGGTCGGTCTCGAGCTGCGGGCCGACACGACGGGACGGAAGCTCGACGACGCCGACGTGCCGCTGGCCACGGGGGACGCAGCCCCGAAGGTGGCCGACACGGGTCAGCTCGCCGTGGGGCTGCGCGACCTGGCGCACGTCTTCACCTTCTCGCTGCGGGCCGCGGGGGTGGTGAACCCGGAGGGCACGACCCGCTTCCGCGCCCGACTGCAGGCACTCAAGGGCCTCGCGAACGTGGACGTGGAGCGCGACCTCGTCGACCAGCTCGACTCCGACGCCACCTTCACCACCGACCTTGGCGCGGGCTCCGCCCTTCGCGCGACCGCGAAGGACCCGGCCGCCCTGACCGGCTCGCTCACGCGACTGGAGCGCATCGCGCCCGCGCTCCTCGACGGCGCGGGGATCCCCGGCGCCACCGTCGCGCGCGTGGCACCGGGACTGTGGGCCGTGTCGCAGTCCGGGTCGGTGGTCGGGGCCTACGGAGTCGTGGGCGACCAGTTCGTGGCCGGTAGCGGGACGCCGAGCGCGCTGCGCTCCCTGGCCTCGCGGCCTGCCGCCGGGCCCGAGGGCGCGAAGGGCGCGCTGGCCGTCCGCGTCCCCGGTTCGGTCACCGGGCGCCTCATCGCCGCGCGGCTCCGGCTCCCGGGCACGCTCGCGGCGCTCGCGCTGGGCCGGCTCGGCGACCTGACGGGCTCGATCGCCTTCACCCCCGCGGGCATGCACGGGTCGTTCAAGCAGGAGGTTCGCTAGGAGCAGGCCGTTGAGCGTCCCAGCGCAGGAGGTCGGGCAGGGGATCGATCTGGACGACCAGCGGCGAGCATGCCCCGCAGGAGATCCCCGGCGCCGCGCTTGGAGAGCGTCTCGTTCAGGTTGCCGCACTTGGGCGACTGGACGCACGAGGGGCAGCCGTCCGCGCACGGGCACTCGGCGATGAGGCGCTCGGCGTCCGTGCACAGCTCCTCGAAGCGGGCGAACCCCTGGCGGGTGATCCCCACCCCGCCCGGGTGGGCGTCGTAGACGAAGATCGTCGGGCCACCGGTCTGCGCGTGGGCGTTGGTGGACAGGCCGCCGATGTCCCAGCGGTCGCACATCGCCAGCAGCGGCAGGACGGCGATCTGCGCGTGCTCGCAGGCGTGCAGCGCCCCGAGCAGGAGCTCTCGGGGGAAGGAGGACTCGAGCACCCCCGGCAGCTCGAACCAGAGCGCGCGGGTGGAGAACGAGGTGGAGGGCAGGTCGAGGACGTGGAAGTCGACGACGCGATGGTCGGAGTGGCGCTTGCGCTGGTAGCCGAGCACGGTCTCGGTGACCGAGACGACCCCGTAGGACAGGGTCACGCCGAGCGCCTCACGGCGCTCCAGCAAGCGCTCGATCCCCGTCTCGGTCTCCTTGCGGGCCTGGGTGAACCAGTCCCCGGAGAAGGGCCGCAGCGCCGCGCGGCGGTGGTGGAGGTCGAGGTCCTCGATCTCGTAGGAGCGCCCCATGTGCAGGTAGACCGCACCCGGGTGGACCGTGGAGAGCGCGCGGGCGAGGTCGATCGTCCCGATGAGCTCGCCCGACTCCACGTCGACGAGGCTCACGATCTCCGAGGAAGCCGAGCGCAGCGCGATCCGCGCCGCCGGGTAGTCCTCGGGGTGGCGCAGCCCGAAGGCGCCCGCGCGCTCTGACAGCAGCCCGGCGGCCACGAGCTCCTCCGCGTGCTCGCGCCAGGCGGGGCCGAGGGTCGCGTCGTCGGCCGCGGTGAGCGGCGCCTCGTGCGCGGCGGCGAGGATGTGCGGGCGCATGACCTCGGGCGATTCGTGGTCGAGGATCGCCGCCTCCACCGGGCGCTCGAGCAGCGCCTCGGGGTGGCGGCAGAGGAACTGGTCCAGCGCGTCCTCGCCGGCGATGTAGACCGCGAGCCCCCGCCCGCGCCGCCCGGCGCGCCCCCACATCTGCTTGAGCGAGGCGATCGTGCCCGGGAAGGTGACGACGATCGCCGCGTCCAGCGCGCCGATGTCGATGCCCAGCTCCAGCGCGTCGGTCGCGACCACGCCCAGGAGCTCCC
>JAABUK010005071.1_pt1 | contig 20856 bp, 20 predicted proteins | sample 5559141 | NCBI WGS metagenome assembly JAABUK01 (sample SAMN10711869, study PRJNA513367) | rock metagenome | isolation source: Antarctica rocks | place: Antarctica: Victoria Land, Pudding Butte nord | collected 2016-01-03
GAAGAGAGATGGGAGGGGGGGATGGGGGAGAGAGGGGATTCACTCGTGCTTTAACTTAACTATATCGCATCTCGTCCAGAACAGGACAGGAGAGGACGGTACAGCTTTGTGAAGAATCGAAGCAGGGGCAATGAGGTAGCAGGGGTACACGGAGCATGAATGTGCAGAGCATGAACATGAAGATGAGAGGTTGGTACTTTCCAAATGCAGCGACAAAGACGACCAACAACAGCTTTGATGCGAGAAGCGAAGACGAAGATACCGGCCTTGCTTGGAACGGTCTCTAGCCCACTTTGCTTCATTCATGCCCGACGTCTGTTCTACCTAATGTCTATGCCGCGGTGGTCGCTGTCACGATGGCCCCCTTTTCCCCCGGCTTTGCTTCCCCGACGTGGTGGAGGAGTGTGGAGAGATGGCAGGACGATGGATGTACCGATGGATGTAAATCTTATGAGGGGAGATAAGTTGCGGATCAGACGAGCAATGGTCCGAGGGCATGGGATCGGGACAGGAACCATGGGCACAAGAAGGTGCGTGGTTGAGATGATGTTGGGAAAAGACCTGCAGAGACCATGAGAAATGAATTTGGATAGAGGTGACTGGGTCGCGAATGGAGCAGAGAAAGGTGAAGCAGGAGACACGGTGATTCAGAGAAACGGGTGACATTGTTGATCGTGGGACGCCACGCTGTGGCAGAGCAAAACAGAGTCGGGATGATAAGGATTTCCTCAGAATCGTCGTACGCCCACAATGCCAGACTTCAAGAGCACAAACACGCCAGAACACGTGAAAAACTTCGAGAACCATTCCAGCTTGCAAATTCGCGTCTAGTCGTCGCAGTTTGACAAACAAAACCAAATAGGAAAAAATCGCCGGTAGGATTAGAGACAGCAGAATATGTTCATCAAGCAGTACAGTACCCTTCGTCCAGCTCTCCCCAGGCTAGAGCTATAGACTTCCTGTCCATCCGTATGGTAAAACGGGGGTTGGCGCGGTTTTTGCTGGATGAAGCAGTAAGGTAGCAATCTAGATTGGAGATGGCTGACTTGAGTGATACTCGTATTGTCTCGGGGGGTGTTTGGAAGGTGCTTCGTATGCTCCCTATGAGTGGTGTGGTTGTCGAGCATATCGGTGAGGTTGAGGGGGAAGAAGCTTGAGAGCAGTCGTTGTTGAAGCTCATGGGGATCTTTGTGTGCACTTTCAGAGGGCGTAGGTACTCAGTCCCCTTTGCTGTTGACGTCTGCATGATGATAGACAAGGGTGACGTCCCAGCTGAACTAGAAGTGTGCATCAGTTTGATGGGCGGCTGCTCCTCCACGTCCAGGCTTGATGTCTCGCTTCGAAGGACTGGCATCAGTGCTCTTGGCTGCTCCATTCTCGCCCAGCGCTCCCACATCTCTGTGTCTCGATCAGGGCCATTGAGAGCTCTCCGGTACTTATCCAGCAATGCACGCCAATTCGGTTTCAGGACGTGATCAGGTCCCCACGGTTGATATTTCGTGATCCAGCTAGCCCACCTCTCAACGACCATCCTCGCTTCCTCTACACCAAGCTCAAACCACTCTTGGTGCTTTGTAGAACATGCGGCTTTCCACTTGCATCTTTGTTCTATCTTTCTATACTGCTTCAACTCCTCCTGGGCCAATCTCTCGACTAGCCAAGCATGAGGCATCTTCCCGGTGTCGAACTCGTGATGGGCTTCGTAGCAGCAATTTCTACCCCACCTAGCCACACGGGCTTCACCGGAATGGATGGCGAATCCTATTTTGACGAGGGATGGATTGTCTGGGCGAGTGAAAATGTAAACATAGCCATCTAGCTTGGCCTGGGGTTTGAGTTCTCCTGATAGGACCGAGAGCAGGGAGGTATTCGTGTAGTGGATGAGCTGTGAAGGAGTGTAATTCAACAGCTTAGGACGGAAAGGCCAGTATTCGTCGTCAGGGTAGGAGAAGGTCCCGGAGCGTGTCACTCGTTCAGGTAAGGGTGGCGGCAGCGAGGCTGGGATTGCCTTGTTTCTGGGCCCGGATTCTCGAGGCCCTGGGTGGGAAGGATTTGTTTTCTCTTTATCAACGGCCTTCCTTCTTACCAATACTGCCGGCCTGTCAAGCAAAGAATCATCTTCGCATGTCACTACCTTAGAACAAAGTTCCTCTTCGTCCAGAATTTCAGATCCTGCAGAGCTTGGATCGTTAAGGATCGTGCTGCTTTCTTGATGTCCATTGCGAGCAGATAGAACAACGGGATTTTGGAGTAGTAGGCCGGCATCCTGCACAACTGCTTCATTGACGACTCTCTCGACCGCTGGATCTTCAAGGGCCCCTTTTTCCGGATCGATATCATTGCTCCACTTCTGGGCAATTCCGCTGTATAACGCCCTCGTTCCATCACGAGGACGATGGACATGATTGCACAAGGTGACTTTCGCAAGATCTGAAAGTAAATCCTGCACCGAGGTGCCACTGACCAATGAAGATCTTATCTTTAGGTATAGGCATCTTGCTTTCGCACTGTCCTGCTTAATTGAATTTCTGCACCTTCTAACGCTGTGTCCTGTTGTCAAATGGACACATTTGTAGAATTCTTCTTCAGGGAAAAACTCATCAAAGCCGACGACTCTCGCCGATTCTGCAACAGACGGGCTGGCTTTACGCTTTGAAAAAAGATGTCCAGGCATGATAGGGTCTCCAGGGTTTTAGCAGAGGCAGCCACAAAATAGAAAGTTGCGTATAAGACAATTGAGACCTACTGAAACACATGGGCTAAAATGAATGTGTACTCGCTTTCCATGATGGTGCCTCTTCATCTTATATTGATAACTCACCTCGATTCAGCCCACTTCATTATGCAGAAGTACATCTTTCTGCCTAGTTGCGACGAGGCTGCAGCGAGGGAACAGCCCCAAGATCTAATTCCTGTGCCGCTTGACTGCATAAGAGCCGTTGAAAGGATCAATACGGGGCCTTGGAAGTGGACCCTTGCAGCAGTAGAAAGTCTAACTCCTCGAGCTTCGCCACGATGGCAGTTTTTGGGTTGCGCTCATGGCGTGCTTGTCCGAATAAATTGGGGGCTCGTTGACCTTGCAACCACATGAAACAGGACATTGCCAGGCGCTTAATGGCGCAGATGAGGCATGATTGGGCATTTGATGAGATGTACTCGATGCTACAGGCCATTGTGCTGCATTACGCTCGCAGAGAAGGCAGTGTAGACCGACACAGAGGAGTTGTGTGCCTGATTCTGTGCGAGGCGTCTCGAATCTGTTTTCAGATTGGGTTAGACGGCCAAATCGTAGAATTGTGCTGCAGATTTGCGACGGAGAGACAGGAAGATCTGAAGATGCAAGAACTAGAACTTAGAAGCACGGAATGCTGGTGAATGAGAAATGATGGCTCATGATGAATGACCACGAGCGTCGCCAGGAGAGCTACCTACTCGCAAACATTTGCCTTCAGATCGATCTTAGCATTGATCCTCTGGTAAGTCCAGTGAAGGAAGACGAAACGCATCTCGCTATTAATAGAGCATTGTGACTTTGCGACTTCAGGTCCAGTATGGAACATATGACTTTTGATGTTGTCGCGTCAGACATTACAGATACCACCTTATTGCAACATCTTCGCGTCATGCCGTCAGGGTGGAATCCGGAAGACATCACAGTACTAAAGAGGCTACTGCATGGGTCTCTTGTTACCTTCGCCAACCTCATGGAATATTTGACAGCAATGAGAAATAACTTCTCAGCTGCTAAATGATGCTGCTCCCCTCGCACATTGAAACCATTTGCGGTCTGTAGGTACGGTAGGATGTCCGTATCCGTTACGTGCCGAGTGGAAGCACCTTCATGCCATGTGCGACTGATCTTAACCGCGTTTCCGGATGTTTAAGTTCAGGTATCGGTCGGAAGAGATTCGTGCTCGATGACTGTAGAGTACACTGCCCTTGATCGATTTCGAAAATCACGGCAGGTTGTTGTTCCGACGATGTGAACCAGAACCGGGGCAAACCATCTTCTGGCGGCACGGGTAGAGTTTCAGGTGGGAGATAGACAGCTGAGCCCGGCTGCAAGAGGGCGCATGACTTCTTTCATCCTCCGGATCAGAGCAACTTCTCACTGCTGCTGATAAGATCTTTCATCGTCTCAACGCTAATGGTGATCACGATAGTTCAAAGCACGATTTCGATTGTCATGTCTGGCGCATTAGACTCTGCTGTCGACATTGTGATCGCTTTCGATTGTATACGGGAAGCGATCAAGTGAAATACCGCGTCGTGCGTCGGGCGTCCGCCTTCGTAACGGGTTTGGTGCCGAGGCAATGTCAACAGCCAGGACGTTTCAACATGAAGGCATGCTTCACTTCGGCGGAGCCAAGAAATCCATACCTTGTGGCGACATATACTGCATTGATGGAGTCGAAGTTGAAAGCCCCCGGGCTTGAGTCTCCCGAAATTTGATCTCCTTTTCATCCTGACTGAGCGTGCAGCAACAGCAACCGCAAGCTCTCACGAAGTCTGTGCCAACACCACCCGGGATATCATAAGCCTTCCTCAAGCGAGAATGCTGGATCGCAGCTAGGATCAAATTACAGCCACAGAGGACTGCAAACGCGGCACAAGAGCCGTTGAACATCGAGTAACCCAGCATGTTGGTAGGATCCTTTCTTTCGGATCGTTGCGAAAGTCGATATTGCGTCTTACCATAGATGATGCAGGGACACCAGACACCTGTACAGCAGACACCTATGTCTCCACAATCACACAAGCCGTATTTCCATGTTCCGCCCTTGATATGTTGGTTGGCATGTATCGCCTGTCCCGGTAGATGATTATCAATGGCTGCATCAGACTCAGCGTGAATATCCCGATGCTGACTTGGCCTGCTCAGGAATGTTGGGCTGAGAGGGTTCTCATCTGGAACAATATTCATGGCTCCTGGTTGCGGGTAGAGCTCCCTCTTCGACTTGAGTGGCAATGAACCGTGATGTACAGAAGGCGCCTCGGATGCCTCGGCTTCAGCTGCCAGTTTGCGAAGGTAACGTGCATCCTCTGGAGTAATGCTGTCTGCATATCGTGTGGACTCTGCAGGTGTCGTAAAGGTTCTGGGGTCTGACTTATGATCCGAAGGATGGGAGGCGGATGACTCGGACGGCCCGTATGATGAATGCAAGATGGTTGGGAAAGCTGGAGCATCCGAGCCGTGGGTACGATGGTGATTGGATGTGCCGTCCATAATGGACTTCTACGAAAAGTCCAGAGATTTTGTGCAAGTGTGCAACCAAGTAGGCAGACCGAATGCACCACCCGGCCGAGTCGACTCGATTGGGCAACCTGTGCTCACTGGTGGCTTCGAATCCAATAAATAGCTTTTGGCGCTCGAGATGGCTGCGCCGCGGGTTGCGGCGCTAAAGAACGAAAATGAGTTTCTCGATGGAACGAGAAGCAGGAAAATCAATGGATGCCAACAAAGCCAGCCACGGCTTTCCAGTGACAGTAAGATCCTCCCTGTACCACAGGAATTGCTGTGAGGACTTCCTTCGCTCGTCAGTGTGTGCGCATACAACCTTGGGGAGTCGTGCGGCAGTGCGAGAGGGGTCGTTGACTCGGCGAGCAGGGCGGCTGCGGGGATGACAATGCTGGGGAGTTGCTGAGCTGGGGTACTGAAACGAAACTTAAGAGGCCTGAAACCTTCTGTGGAATTTCTGCCACGAGGCAAACAGGAGGGAACACGGGGGATGGGACATGGAAAGCGCTTCACGAGATGAACGGCTGATTTATAAGACAGACGGAGTCGAGAGAAGGACGATGAAGGTACTGGTAGGCTGGGAGGCCAGACCCGAAGCTACCCCCAACTAATTAGGGCTCAGCTATGATCGCCAACTGCTGCAGGGGTGCGGCGCTGAAGCGCTGGGAGTGTGTGCACTGCGCATCACAAACCCACAAACCAACAAACCGCCGAAACCCACAAGATTCTTGCTTCAGATGGGTCAATCAGATGGTGCTCAGTCCTTGTAATCACATGCCCGAATGCGGTACTCGCTGGTCAGGAATCTGTTCATCCTGGATCATCTCGAATGCCATCACTTTCCAACTACTATCGAAATGGTTTGCAAGCCACGTTGGCCCCTTTCACAGGCGCTTATGGAGGCCTTCTACCACATCCTCCACAGGCTTGCCACCTAATATGAACTCATTATCAGGCCTTGCCACAGTGATCCAGAAGCCCAAAGACCTTGAGACCTGCGCCAAGTACTTACGATGAAATGGGCGTGAGAAGCGCGCTGCCGCTGGAAGAGAGATCCACAGACGGCAGTTCCGCCATGTGAAGTTTCGCAGCGCCATATGGTTTCAACGCGATCGTGAAGGGCTTTCCAGTGCACTTCCGCTGGTCGATCTTGGGAGGTTTCGCGGCGTAGCCGTCCGTCATATTCCAGTGAATCTCACATGCAAGAGCTGAAATGGCCACCGGCGGAGCGTTTTCGGCAAAGATTGGATTCGGCAATCGCTCATCACGACTGCTGTTGGTCACAAATTGCAGGGTTGAAGTATCAATTGCCACAGCCCAAGTAGACTGTGGTGTGATCGTCCAGTCTCGCGCCTGGGAAGGTCCACCAGAACCCTCAGGATAATTTTGCGGCGGACGCGATGAATACTTCCCAGCAACGGATACCGCATATTGTAAGGCCCCGTGGTACACGGCAACGGTGTCGTTGGCTCTATGTTCGATCCGCGTGTCGGCACCAAGCTGATAGATCACGATGGTTGTTCCAGCCGTGACATCAATGGTATGCATCCCAGTGTGAGGGTCCGGGCTGACGGTCTTGGGAACTTTGCCATTCACCGACACTGTCGAAGTGTGCTGGATTGCCCAGGATGGAACTCGAACTGAGAAGGAAAAGTCTTTATCTGCATCAATTGTGTAGTACAGGACGTAGTTGAAAGGATAATTTGTATTGCAGGTGATGTGGACTCTGGCCCCTAAAATGGTGGTTACCGTAACTTCTGATGGTCCAAGAAGAGCATGAGCTAGACCAGAATCGCCTTGACGGACAAAAGATGCTGACAGAAATTTCGGGTAGCCCTGAGGATGGTTCACAGTGCAGCAAGGATAATTCGGCTCTGTGCCGTATACCTGACCGAGATTTCCCACATTCCAGAATGGTGATCTGGAGAGTTCGTGAGAGATGGGCTGGTTGGTCTGAGCTACATATTGATGAGCCCACCAATCGGGTGTAGCCATGACTGGAAGAGCGTTGAAGGCTGCACGCTCGCATTTGTCTGCAAGATCATTGTCGCCAATGGTCTGATAGAGGTAGCTCAGAGAGAACATCGTCTCTACTACCGCACAGAGCTCAGTTCCTCTGACTGGGCTGAGACCGGACAGACGCTCGTCGCCGACAATGCTACCGGATGGCGTTCCATGGTAAGTGAACGTGAGATCGACCCCTTTCCGAGTACTGTTAAGGAGCCCATCATTCTTTGTAAGCCTTCGGAAAACTGCGCCAGATTTCAGACCTTGACCAGCATTGACGACATGAATGTACGGAAAAAGAGAATTCGTTAGTTCGGCCGGAAGGGTGTCTAGATCAGCTTTGATGTGATCCTCCTGGTTGAACCAATAGGACCAATCATACGCTTGATCGTAGAAGAGATGCATGCATTCGGAGATGTTCCGCTCATTACCCTGGGGATACTTCTCGTAGAGCCACTGCAGAGCAAGGACCATGTCCGCTGCTCGAGATCGTCCCCACTGCTCGTCAAATTCGTCGCCTGGATGCCAGACATAGCCTTGGTAGTCATTCGAGAGCATTGAGTGCATCAGGTTGACGAATTTATGCATTGCTGAAATGATAGTGCCAGCGCTCGTCATCCCTGTCTCGGCTTCAACCAACTGCAAAAGTCCAAGGAACACTGGATATCTGCCCCAGAAATTTCGCTGCTTTACATTTGTTTCTGGGCCAAGCCAGCCATCCTGCTGCTGATGAGATATAATATACTCGGAAGCTCCAAGAACTTGCTTCTTCAGTCGCTGGTCGTTTAACGCGTAAGCCAGTGGCACCAGTCCGTTGAACCAGTATGGAAATGCTTCATTGAGAGGGCTGTATTCTGAAGTGCCTCCGAGCCACGGACTGTCTTTGACCGCATGATAGAAATCAAGTTCGTGTCCAGGGAGGCCGTCAGCCATTAATTGAAGTTGATCTCGCAACCATCCCAGAGGTTTTATGGAGCCGAGAGGAAGAGGTTCAAACACGTAAGGGAGCACTGTGAAATTGATCAGGATATTGAACTTTAAGCACCTGCAGTGAATCGTACAGCTTCGGTTCTGAGCCAGTGCGTCCACAAAGCGATTCTTGTCTTCCTCAGCAACCGTCGGAATTCGAGATTTGCAAGATGGTGGGAAGGACTCCCATTGACGCGGATCGGCCATGCTACACAGACCTAGAAAGCAGCATTAGAAGCTTGCATGTGTCCGAAGAGCATGGTCACGTACTTGCTCTATCTGGTTGGCCCGAGCCCGTACTCGTTTTGTGGGAATACTTCAGGAAGCCCACGTGATACTCGTACCAGTTGCTGAGCCCAAAGAGGTAGAACAGAAGCACGCTCCCAGCGACGAACGCTCCTGTCCTCCACGGCCAGGAAGCCATGATTGTGGGGAGAAGAGAAAGAGCTGGGAGGAGGCATCTTGCAAAGACGAAGGAGCTGTAACCACCAGGCCGTTTGCAAGGGGCGGTTTGGCAGCAGTTACTCTAACAGCGGGGGCTTGTGGTCATAGCCCACCACGCGCATGGCAGCGGCATCGAATCGCTGCACTTAGGTTCTCGTGCCATGGTGTAGCATAGGAATCAATCATCCAGATGACCGCTTCAGAGACAAAAGCAGAGTTACACGGGAAGGTCTGAGGTTCTGCACGGCGCGAAATGCTTCTACTTCACTGGATCTAGGCCCCATATCTACGCAGTTCCAGCGATGCCCGTTCGTGAACGTTTACGCACAACCAACATTGTAAATCGCACGGGGATACAGAAAGGTATGCTATCCAGCTCTAGTTTTGCATAGAGGCCGAGGCTGATTCAACTCGAGTCTGAAGACAGAAATCTGCGCCCAGCTCACCCTGTTCTGCACAACTAGTTAGCCCGCCCAGAAACTTGGACTCTTGGCATCAATTCAAGGGACTCTTTCTCGTCGTCTGTTATCATAGCTAGGTGCATGGATGTCTACATAAGATTCGTCCTCGACATCCTTACCGAACCACGCAACTCGAGATGGATCTCCCCAAGTCTTCTGGCTGCCGAGGCAGTCTTGGGAGGTCTCATCATTTGGAAAATTCCGTGTACGACTCCCCCCTCGCTCTCACTTAGTGATCCTTCAGCTGACTCGCCCTTTCAGATACCGAGATCGACTGGACGACCTACATGCAACAAGTTCGCCGCTTCATCGACGGTGAACGCGACTATACACTCATCAAGGGGGATACAGGTCCACTGGTGTACCCCGTGATTCATCTGTACATCTATTCTGCACTGTACTATCTCACCAACGAAGGAACGAACATTGCAGTTGCGCAAGGCATATTTCACATCCTCTACCTCGTCACGCTCGCATTTGTTCTGGCGTGCTACAAAAGGGTCAATGCTCCGCCATGGCTGTTAGCTCCGCTTGTCTTATCGAAAAGATTACACTCCATATTTCTGCTGAGATTGTTCAATGATGCATGGGCGACCCTGGAACTTTGGATTGCAATTTACTTCTTTCAACGACGTAAGTGGGTCGTCGGCGCAATAGCATGGTGCTTGGGCTTGGGAGTGAAGATGACTTTATTGCTGGCCGCGCCTGCCGTGGGGGCAATTCTGCTTCAAGGTGCTGGTATGAACAAAGGGGTGTTGATTGGAATGATTTTGCCACAACTACAGGTTCGACCATAAGCACGATGGGTGAATCAATTTGCTGATTTAAGACTGTCTAGCTTGCGCCTGCGTTGCCTTTCCTTATCGAAGGCAAGAGCAAAGAATATCTGAGTAGTGCATTCGATTTGGGCCGACAATTCCTTTTCAAATGGACCGTCAACTGGCGGTTTCTGGGTGAAGACGTCTTTCTCTCCCGCAGTTTTGCGTACTCGCTCCTTGGCGCTCACGTTTGCATTCTCCTGTTCTTTCTTCAGACAAGATGGGTCAAGCCTTCCAGCTTTGGCATCATCGATTTCGTGCGAAAGTACAGTCGAACCAGGAATGAAAGGTTGGAAGAACGGGTGTCAGAAAGCGTTACACCGCTTTTCGTGATGGATACAATGCTCGGAAGTATGGCCATTGGCTTGTTGTGCGCCAGGAGTCTGCATTATCAATTCTATGCGTACATTGCTTGGGCAACACCGTATCTGTTTTGGAGATCCGGCTTGGGCCCGACTTGGGTGTTTGGGAGTTGGGCAATGCAGGAGATCGCGTGGTTGACGTACCCAAGCACGAGCCTGAGCTCTGGTGTAGTCGTCCTCCAGCTGTTGCTGGCCATCGCATCCCTCTGGTGGGGCTCGGGAAGACGACTTGCTTCGTCATCAACTGTGGAGAAAGCAGTCAAGAAGAGGCACATAGGATGAGAATGACTCTGCGCTTTGCTGCGTTGTGCAATATCAGAGGTTTAACGCGACGATGTGATCATTTTTCCCCTTTATTCCAAAACTTCTTCATCCGAGCTCGGCATTCGTCCTACCATAGATTCCTCTTCGTCACTCCCAGTCTGTTCCACTTTCTTCTTAGCGAACTCTGCAGGCCAGTAGTTCCTCTTCCTCCACCTCTTCTCCTCCCGTACCACATTCACTATCTCACCATCGATCTTATTCTCCCTCTCACCAAACACCTTCCGGTCTGTATCGATCAAGACATAGCCACCTCGCTTGAGCCATATCGAAGATCTGAAGCGCGAGGGCAGCTCGACCAGTAGTTGTTCCCCTGGCGGAGTCTCTATAGAATAGAGATTATTGCCCTCGGCTTTGATGATGCGAGCAATTTGCTGAGTGATTGACAGGGTTGGTGGTGGATTTAGGGTCTCCTCAACAGTGGCTTGCAGTATCCGGCGAGGAGGTGGCATGGTCTCCTTACTCGTCAAAATGGGACTGCCGCTCAAAGATTGACGAAGTTGTTTCACGTGGGAGCAAATCTGATTTTTGCCCTAAGCTTTCTCATTTGTTAGGGAGAGCAGGATGACTAAGCTGATCTATACCCTTTTGCTGACCACATCCCGGGCCGAGAATTTGTGGTGGTGTGGTGGTGGTGTGGTGGTGGGTGTAAGTAACAATCTAAAGTGGAACTTCTTCCTGCTCTGTCTCTAGTTTTCTTAGTCCAATTCTGGCATGTCATTGGCCGAAAGTAGCGCAGGCAGGGCCATCTTCGGAAGAGCTTCTTGTGATCAGCGAAGATCCCTCGAAAGACCTGCCAAATGCTTTGACAGCGTAGTCTGATCTGCAATCGAGTCAACTTGCTGAATAATGCTGCGAGGTATGGCGCGCCATTACCTTACCGGGCAAAAGAGCTATATGCAAGGTCTGTATCCGTTCGACTGCTTCTGCCTTCATTTCATTGCCATGATCTTCTGCTGCGCTGTTGCTAAATTCAGCGTCCATTCATGATAGCAAAGAGCCACGTCTGCCTTCATGTTACTGCAAAAGCCACGTTAAGATCATCCCTGCGTCTAGATTCAGCCTCCTTCAGCTCCAGTAATGTCTTCCTACATTTTTGGCTCTTTGATCGAGCATGAGAGCTCACAATTCTCTGATCCGGCCCCTCCTGCACCTGTGGCGCAAACAAGTAAACCGGAAAGAGGCCTTGGACCTACGGAAGTCGAGCTTGACGACCTGCGATGGGGACAAAGGCTGAATGGCCCTTCTGGACACCCATCAATCCAGGCAAGATCGACTAGTGAATGGGTAGCACCAGCTACATCACGAGAACTCGAGCAAAGCAATCCGCCCACACCCCAAGGGGATCAAGCTATGGATCCAGGCATGAGCACTTCCAATTCATCCATGAATAACTGGAGACTGGGTGCCAATTGTCTCATGATCTTCAGCCAAGGCGTTAGCGACTCTGCGCCAGGGGCGCTCATCCCATACATGGAACAGGACTACAAGATTGGCTACGCGATTGTGTCTTTAATTTTCATCACCAATGCCGTTGGCTTTATCTCGGCAGCTCCATTGGTGCAAGCCATCGAACATCGCTTTGGTCGGGCGCGGGCTTACGTGTTCGCCGAAAGCTTGATTGCAGTTGGGTACATTGCTATCATCTGCAGGCCACCATTCCCAGTCGTTGTTATGAGCTTCTTCCTTCTCGGATTTGGAATGGCTATAAATCTCGCGTTGAACAATGTTTTCTGTGCCAATCAGGCAAAAGGAGCAGTTCTCCTAGGCTTCATGCACGGCAGCTATGGCGTCGGAGGTACCGTTGCACCACTAATGGCCACTGCAATGGTCAGCAGAGGCATTCGGTGGTCCTACTTCTACTCGATTCCGTTGTCTCTAGTTCTGATTGGCACTGGCTTTGCTGGCTGGTCTTTCTGGGATTACGAGAAGGACACGCCAGTACAACGGCTGACAGCACTGGAGCGGACAGCCTCGCGCCATGCAATTGAACCAGGTGATCCTTCAAGGGCTCAGTTGCTCAAACAAGCTATCAAGAACAGAACGACTCTCCTCGGTGCTCTGTTCATTTTTGCCTATCAAGGAGCCGAAGTGTCTATATCTGGCTGGATTATCTCATTTCTTATCAATTATCGCAACGGGAATCCAGCCCAAGTAGGGTACGTGACGGCGGGCTTTTGGGCCGGAATCACACTGGGCCGCTTCTTGCTTGTGCAGCCAGCAACCAAAATCGGTGAACGGATCTCGGTCTTCGCACTCGTAATTGGCGCAGCGGCTTTCCAACTCCTTGTCTGGCTGCTACCCAATGTCATCGGCAATGCTGTTGCTGTCTCACTAGTTGGACTTTTGCTTGGACCAGTCTACCCATGTGCAACCATTACCTTCAGCAGGCACCTTCCGCGTAACATTCAAATGAGTAGTCTGAGCTTGATCGCGAGCATGGGCAGCAGCGGAGGAGCAACGGCTCCTTTCTTGACTGGTCTTTTAGCACAACGACTGGGTACTTTTGTCCTCCATCCTATTTGTTTTGGACTTTATGTTATGATGGAGATGTCTTGGGGCCTATTGCCAAAGGTCAGCAAGCGGTCTGAGTGAATTGATTACTTAATGGACGACCACTATGATTCGGCGCTTGCAAGGAAAGTCGAAGGAGAGGTGTTCCGAGATTTTGCCGGCGTTCAGTTAGTAGAAACGCGACATTGCATCGGCCGAGTGATCACTTCTTCCCCTCTTAATCCCTTAATTCATGGTCCTCCGGTCCTTCAGATGTAACCACGACTGGTTGTTATAATGTGGTAAGAGTAAAATGATACGAGAATTCGCACAATGCCAAATCAACGCCTTCAGATGTGTTTCCTTGTTGACGGAACTTCACCTTCGACACTTTTCCGTTCTAAGACATCAGCCTAAGGTAGGACGAATCTGAGCCACATGATCTCTCTAGAAGTCATACTCTAGTTGCCACGAGAGTCGAGTCCTCCAACCAAGAACCATCACCATGGATCCGGGTCCGCATGGGGAGCACAAGATCTACCACGAGTCTAAGGGTCACACAACCAGCAGTCGGAAAAGCCAGTCCATCATCCTTGACTTTATTGCCCGCGCGCCGCTTCCAGATTGCTGCAAAATCAAAGTCCAAAGAATGCTTGACTGTTGCCGAAGACGTCCAGAACCAATGGTCACGGAGAAGATCCTCTTTGTAGTAAGTTCGCTGTGGATGATCGCCGTGCGGTGATACAAGACTCTGTCTCGTATGGACTCTGCTGCTTTGATCACGGACGACCCTCTTCCCGAATTGTTGAGAAGTGTCTGTGCAAAGACGAGCCGACTCATGATGCGGTACGCCGCCGAATATTGGTGGATCATCATTGGAAGCGACAATAGCTCAGCAATCGTGGCCCTCCTTCACCCGCCCCTATTGTGTGAACGGATCTCCACCACAACACAAAAACTGAATCGCTGCTTGCCACCATTCTGTTCAAATATGTCTCTTCGTCCTCTCCAGATCGCATGCCTCCTTCATCACTCTCACTCATTCAATCGGGACTTCTGCATCTTCTTCCATCTACCTTTTCATTTACCCAGTATAAGATGTATTGGAACATCGTTTTTCACCTTTTCTTTGGTCTAATCACATATTCACAGGCTGGCCATATCCAAAAGCACCACAAAAGAGGGCAACTGCCGGTTTCGGTAGCTTGTGCCGAGCTCTTGGGAAACGTCCGTAGCTTGACAACGCACGTCAAGCGGGACTTGGGATTCCAAGGAAGGATCGGTGGCCATGTTTTGCTTACCTACGGCGACACCATGTACAGTGATGCCAACTACACCGATACTTGGCGGGGCATGACGAGTGATTCGATGGCATATGCCACTCACAATCCACTGGAAGTCCTTGACGTTGGTTTGAACGACCAAGGATATCCTGGCCAATTTTGCCCTATCGAGAAGACGTATGGAGAAGAGGCAGCACAATGTGCTATGGGCATCACCAACGTGGTTGAGACGTATCCGGGTCAAGGTAACCGAGAACCTCTTCTTTTCACACTGCAGGTACTGAGTCGGCTCTGTAGGCATACTATACTTCTTGAAGAATCATCGACCAGGCGGAAAAAATCATCTGATGGGTGCTGGTCTGGCAACTGTGACAATGTCCAACGACTACCCGCCTATCCCGCAGGTGCATCGGCTTTCAGAATATTGGTGGAATGGCGAAACGGAACCCTGGTACGGAGATGTTGGAGCAATACGGTCTGGCGACTATATTTTTGCGTATGGGCACGCCAAATCAACACCATACATTTATGTCACCCGCGTTCCGTGGGACAAGGCGGCTGATCTTGCTCGCTACGAGTACTGGAATGGCAAGACATGGCAGACTGATCGCCTATACAATGTTGGTGAAAAAGAAGGGGTCTTTTGGCAGGTCAACCAAGGCCAGGTCGTTTGGTCCAACTACTATGGCTGCTTCATGTTCGTTTATTGTGGTAAGCCACCTCGATAGGCGGTCTTGGTCCTCTTTCGCTAACCCTCGAAGACAATTGGATGAACAACAAGGTGTTGGCGAAAGTCGCGTACACTCCTACTGGCCCTTGGTCGGACCCTGTTACCCTCTACCAGGCGACGCCGATCACAAATGGCAGCTCCGTGTACGCCGCAGTCCCGCACCCGTATTATGATGAGACTGGAAAGAACCTGGTAGTGACCTTCACAAACCATCCAAACCTCATACAGGCTGTGAACATAGTAAGTTCACTGGGAAAAATCGCTACATGGCCCGCTAACATCGATTAGACATTTGCCTAAGATTGAAGTTGAGACGAGCGTTTGGACCGAGCTTCCCCCTCGGAGTTTTCAGCACATACAGATGCCATAAAGTTGGCGCATGGTACCTCTGAGCTGGGGCGTATCTGCTGGCAAGGTGTGGTGTGAATAACCAAGGCTGGCTGTGGAAAGGAAAGCAGGGCAATCGTGGAAGCTCCTCTTTAGTCGACGATCCACCTCGACAAATAGAGGCCGATTATGGCAATAATGATGGGTTTGATACCTCACAAGACACGAGGCAAAGTGCCATCTTTCGGTACGGAGTACATTATGTATTTACTTAGTCAGTCGCTCTGTAGCTGCATGTTTCATACGCCGAGTCAACCACCACAGGCCAAGCCCCAAGATGGCATTCTCCTCCCCAATCAAACATCCATGTGCGAAACAGCCACTTAGACCACCTTTCACGCCCGAGTCTCTTGCCTGACGCTGGTTCAAGACTCAGCTTCTACTGAAGGTCCTTTTTCGCTTCTAGATGATTCCGCTCTTTGCTGCGAGTGCTTTGTTCTTCCCGGATATTTCAAAGCCGCGTGGCACTGCAACAGACGCAGAAAGGTAATCAGCTCGAGCAAGTGGACGCCCACTGCTGATCTCTCGTATGTTGCACATGCTCTTACATCTGCTACTCAGGAATCTCTCTAACCAAGCCCCAGATCCAAGAGTACCGGGTACCACATGACTGCGCTTCAGTTTGCTGTCGAACTGCGCATTGACACTTATCCGCTGACCCCACCTATCGGCCTTCGAAACAAGTCCCCGAACAGTCTCTTGCCACGACCACTCCGACATTGATAGGACGCAGTAGAGCATCTAAGCAGACCCAGAGCATCATACTCTAGCCCATCGCCAGATTTCAATCATGGCTTCGGACCAGGATAGGCTCACGGCGGAGATCTACCGCAAGATAGATCGCGAGCGGGCTCTCATGCACGCAGCATCCGATATGCAAAGGGCGACCGATAATGCAACCGTACAGGATAAGGCCGACAAATCGATCCGGGAAGGCCGAAAGAATATCCGATATTTTGAGGACATGTTACGGACTCTACAACTCCAAATGCAGCCCAGCGCGCCAACACCACCACAACATGGCAGGGAAGGACAATACGGTCAACAACAGGGGAGGGGTATGGGAAGTCCTAGACCTACTCCACCGCCCAAGGATCGAAATGGAAGACCATATGGAGGGGAAGACCAAGGAGATTGCGGCGATCCTGGTCCAGGCGGATATAGCCAAGGTGACACCAGTACTATGCCACCAAGGGCTCCTTTTGCAGATCCACGGCCTTTTCAAGCTGTGCCCAAAGCGAGACCCAACTTTTCCAAGCTTGGTAGGACTCTTGAAAGTTGTTTTAGCACACGATATCGCTGGCTGACCAATCCTAGATCTTATCAAGTACGATACTCCTTACCTCGGTCCAAAGATCCAGCTTATGCTCTCACAATTGGAATTCAAGCTGAGTGTGGAGAAGCAATACAAGGCTGGGATTGAGAAAATGGTCCGATTATACCAGGACGAAGGTGACCGAAAGAGCCGAGCAGACGCCGAGGGCAGACGGATTGAGAGCAACCAGAAGATTCAACTACTGCAACAAGCACTCAAGCGATATGCGGATCTGCATGTGGGAATCGGCGAGGACGACGCTGGGGATGGTAAGGTGCATGAAATAGATACGTGAGATGACAAGCTGACCCGGCCAACAGATGATAGCTTGAATGCTCCAAACATGCGGAAGCCTTTAACAGGTCACCTGCAGATGCGCATTCACGCAGTGCGGGATGTGGATCACGCAGTATCCTCGAGGTTTTCTCGAGGACCAGAAACCTTCGTCATCATGAAGGTCGAAGATAACGTGCGCGCAAAGACAAGGGCGACGCGAACGGACAAATGGACCGAGGAATCTTTCAACATCGATATCGACAAAGCAAATGAGATCGAACTGACAGTCTATGACAAATCTGGCGACCGACCTTCACCAATCGGCTTTCTCTGGGTACGAATCTCAGACATTGCGGAGGAGATGCGACGAAAGAAGATCGAATCTGAATTTCAACAAAACGGATGGGTATCAGCAGACAAAATGGCCAATGGTGGCAGCCCCCACAAACCTGGGAGCCAGTTCCAGTCTCCGCAAACACAGTTCATGCCGCCCGGTGATGTTGCTGGCCAAAATTCAACTCTTAGCCCAACCGGGCCTCAGCAATCTTCGAACGCCGTTATGATCGACGCCTGGTTTTCACTGGAGCCTGCAGGACGAATCCATCTGACGATGAACTTCCAGAAGCAGATGGGCGGCCGGCGTCCATTCGATATTGGGCTAAACCGTCAGGGCGCCGTTCGACAGAAGAAGGAAATCCACGAGAAGCAAGGTCACAAATTCGTCAAGCAGCAATTCTACAATGTGATGCGCTGTGCACTTTGCGGAGAGTTTTTGAAATATGCCGCCGGAATGCAATGTGCTGACTGCAAATACACTTGCCATCAGAAGTGCTACCCGAAGGTTGTCACGAAGTGCATCAGTAAAGCGAATTATGAAACCGATCCGGACGAGGAGAAGATCAATCATCGTATCCCACATCGTTTTGAAGGCTTCTCAAACATTGGAGCAAATTGGTGTTGTCATTGCGGTTACCTCCTGCCTATTGGGAGAAAGAATGCCAAAAAATGCTCCGGTATGCCAATCTTGTCTATACAGCGTGCCGGCTCAATGCTGACTCTGTTACAGAATGTGGCCTCACTTGCCATCAACATTGTGCTCACTTGGTTCCAGATTACTGTGGCATGTCCATGATTGTTGCAAACGAAATCTTAGAGACCATACAGAGAACCAAAAATCACAATAAAACTTCATCGATAAGTTCTAGCTCTGGACTGAGTGGGAAGACCTTAAGACCAGAGTCGAAGAGGCCAGGATTGCCCACCATTGCTTCGAGTAGAATAAATCATTCGTATGATACCGGAGCGTCTCAACTGCCAAGGTCGAATTATGAAGTTGGCGGGTTTGACCCACAGCAAAAAACACCTTCAACGGATGCGAAAACTGCTGCCGCCAAATCATTCCAACAACCGACGTCGCCTGGCAGACCGGAAGCTCCACGAAGAGGTTCGACAAACGATGCCATTCTTGCTGCAAGTGCCGCAGCTGGCAGACCCAGCTCAGCACAGAACTATGCAAAGCAACCGTCGGCTTACGAACGACAAAGCACTGCTCCACCACCACAGATTGCTTCGTATGATCCCTCCGCTTACGACAAATTCAACAAATCTCCGCCTCAAGCTCCACGACAACAACAGATTCCACAACAATACCCTCCTCGCACTGAGCCGCCTCGCATGCAACCACCACAGCAAGCGCAACAACAAGCGCCGCCTCAGCAAGTAGTGGTGGCCAAGCCAGAGGTTCCACCAGCAAGTGCTCAGGGTTCCGGTCGAAGAATTGGTCTAGACCACTTCAATTTCTTGGCTGTCCTTGGAAAGGGCAACTTCGGTAAAGTCATGCTTGCCGAGACCAAAGCGTCCAAGCAGTTATATGCCATCAAAGTACTGAAGAAAGAATTCATCATTGAGAACGACGAAGTCGAATCCACAAAGTCGGAAAAGCGGGTCTTTCTCATTGCCAACGAGAAACGACATCCTTTCCTCCTCAATCTGCATGCATGTTTCCAAACCGAAACTCGGGTCTACTTTGTCATGGAGTATATATCAGGAGGCGATCTTATGCTTCACATTCAACGTGGTCAATTTGGATTGAAACGAGCACAGTTCTATGCTGCGGAGGTTTGTTTGGCTTTGAAATATTTCCACGAACATGGTGTCATCTATCGAGATCTGAAACTTGACAACATCCTCTTGACTCTGGATGGACATATCAAGATAGCAGATTATGGTCTCTGCAAAGAGGATATGTGGTATGGCTCTACGACATCGACCTTTTGCGGAACACCTGAGTTCATGGCGCCAGAGGTAAGCTATGGGTTATGTATAGGTGAAAAATTTCGCTAACATCCTCAATCAGATCCTCCTCGACAAGAAATATGGCCGAGCAGTCGACTGGTGGGCCTTCGGTGTGCTAATCTACCAAATGCTCCTCCAACAATCCCCCTTCCGCGGAGAAGACGAAGACGAAATCTACGACGCCATCCTCGCCGATGAGCCCCTCTATCCGATCCACATGCCCCGCGACTCTGTGTCCATTCTCCAGAAACTCCTCACTCGCGAACCCGTGCATAGACTTGGGTCTGGGCCTACCGATGCACAGGAGATCATGAGTCATGCTTTCTTTAGGGGAGTGAATTGGGAGGATGTGTATGAGAAGACGTTGCCGCCGCCGTTTAAGCCGACGGTTAAGAGTGAGAAGGATACGAGTAATTTCGATACGGAGTTTACGAGTGTGACGCCTGTTTTGACGCCTGTGCAGAGTGGTATGTCTTCGCCCTCTCGTTATTACCATCTTGCTTGAAGGTTAATACTGACTTGATTTGCAGTACTATCCCAAGCCATGCAAGAAGAATTCAGGGGGTTCTCATATTCTGCAGACTTTGTATGAGAAGGCGGGTGAGCGACAGAGAGGCAGGCTCGGCCCGAGGATCATGAACATGACGCAGAAGAGAGAGAGAGCGCTCGACTGGCCGATCTCCGGCCAATTTGCTGTCTTGGAGTGCCCGTGGGCATGGATAGGATACAACAGCCTTGCATCCTCAGGACTCTCCATCAGAACCTCGTCCGAGAGAATCCGAGAATGATGATCATGAATGTGGGAAGTCATGTCGCATGGAGAGACACGAACGAATCCGATGAATGACGGAGGGGGCAAGCCAGTCTTTGAAGTGTCTGGTTCACTCGTGGACAATTCACCGGATATCATGCCACATAATTAGACGGTGCGGGTAGTCGGCCGAGGAAAATGGGCCGGGCGAAGTTGGCTAGATCGCTTTCATGATAACACGCGCACACGGTAGTAAAGGGGATGAATGCCCTGTTGAATTGAGTTGAGTTGAATTGAGTTGAATTGAATTGAGTTGAGTTGAATTGAGTTGAGTTGAATTGAGTGCAATGGCAGTGATGACCCCCCCACGGTTCCTAACTGGCCCTGAGTCGTGATATGATGTGCGCTGACTGCTTATCGTGTTCACAACCTTCCAGGTATAATGATGATTGCACAAATTACCCTTGTCTGACCACACCACCACCACCACCACCACCACCGTCTCCCCTCTCCTCACATCCACGTCTAAGTAAAGTGGACATCAGATCGTCACCTCGCGATGCGACGTCTGTTTAGCTCCTTCCAGTAAAGGAGGCAGCTGTCCATCTCTACTACCATAGCAATGGGACTTGATGATCGATGGCAACGTTGAATTCATCTCATGATTGACGTGCGCTATTCAAATGAGTAGTCTATACAACGCTT
>JAABUK010005072.1_pt1 | contig 20853 bp, 16 predicted proteins | sample 5559141 | NCBI WGS metagenome assembly JAABUK01 (sample SAMN10711869, study PRJNA513367) | rock metagenome | isolation source: Antarctica rocks | place: Antarctica: Victoria Land, Pudding Butte nord | collected 2016-01-03
ACCATTGGTTTAGACCTTTTAGCCAGCATAGGCGGTATTGTCAGCTGCCTGTTTCTGGTAGGCGCATGCAGCGGTTTCTTCAGTTTAGGCTGGGCTCTCATCAACTGCCAATTGTTCTCGGGCGTTTGGCCGGGGGTCAGCATGTTGCCAGAGCCAATAGGGTCTGCACACATTGTGGTGGTGTGGCTGTGGCAGATGAATTGCACATGATTTTTGAGTGTCCAGCTCTCCAGGCAGTTAGGCAGCGGTATGCTCCTTTGTTTTCCACGGACACAAACACCGTGAGATCCTTTTTTGCGCAGCAAGATCATATGCAGGTTTTCAAGCTCGTTCTAGACTGTCTTGATGTTTTTCACATTTGACCTTCGTCTTCTTCTATATGTGATCAGACTTGCTGGCTAAAGCATTGTAATCTCTCTCTCTCTCTCTCTCTTCCGCCCAAGAACGTCAATCGCAACAAGCTGATGCCGGAGCGAGCGCACTTGGCACCAGACGCTATCAAAGACATCTCGCAGCGGCTTTCAGGGGACCTGAGCTTGCGTTTGCCTGCTAAGTTACAGTGCAATCTCGACGAGCCGGTCACGCCTCAGCAGCGTAAAGACTACGTCACTACACTGCTGGAGCGCGACCCGGGAGTGTTCCTCGAAAGGTACGCCAACAAGCTGCTGGAGCAAGAGAGGGCACAATTTGAGCCTCTGCGAGACGACTATGAGGTGGACTTCTACTTGAAACTTGCTGAAGATGAGGCAGCCTCAGCCGCAGCAGGCATGTCAGCTACTGCCAAGAATCGAAGACTTGCGCAGCTTAACAGATTGATTGATGAGGGCAAATTCTTCTCTGAAGATGCGATGCGTGGACGTGCACCTCTGCTTCACCAACAGTATCTTGGGCAGTATGCGCCAGCTGCCACATCAACTACTGCACCTACGCTGTCAGGCACTTTGCTTCGACAGCATGACGAGGAGCAGCACCGCAACAAGCTGCAGCAGCAACAAGAACAGGAGGACCTGGTAGAGGAAGAGGAAGACACATCCTCTGATGAATGTGACGCTTCATGTCATAACAGCAGTCACCAGGAACATCCAGCAGACAAACATGATACAGTGTTGTCTGGACAGCAGTTGCAGAACTCAGAGGATTTCTTGGCATTGATGCACCAGCGCTTTTTAGCGGGTGATGACAAGGAGTATGTAGACTATGTTGCTATTGACAAAAATGCAGCACTGGATGATGACTGGGCAGCACAGGCTGAGGATGATGCACAAGAAAAGTACTTTGATGCAGAGTGAGCTAGCATGCATAGCTTAAGTTTTCTTTGCTGTTGCATTGAATTTGTTCAAGGTACATATGATCTTAGTGACAGCTAGGCCCCAACTTGCTTTCTCCCCTAATGTCTACTCTGAACCCATCATGAACTCTTCCTGCCAGAGTGCAGCAACCAAGAATCTAATCAAGTCAGGAGCACACATGTTGCCGTTGGCTGAGCTTGCCATTGGATGGATGCTTTTGCAAAGCAGACAAACCTGGACAAGGTCACAAGTGTAAGGCAGTACCGCTGTTGCATGCTATTGTCGGGTTCGAGTTGACACACATGTCTGCAGGCCAGCGTACCAGTCACTGCATTCAGTGGTTTCTGTTGAAGTACCCAGGAGGTGCTGTCCACCCATAGCTAAAAGTATTATTGGTCCAGGGTCTTTACTCATGGTTTGCAGAATGGCCTTGCAGAGGGGCATGTAGTTCATGATGCCAAAATCTATACCAAGGCGCCAAAGCGCAAGCTAACAAGCTGTCTACTATGTTACAGGTCTGGGTTGGAGCATTGTCTCATTGTGGCTTTGAATGTATTCACTTCAAGAAAGCCCGATACACCTCACCACCTCAGGCTTTGTTTTCTCCAATGCAAAGAGGTGCAATGTTCTCTTTCATTTTATTTCACATGCAGCTCAGGTGCAGGTCATCTTGCAAAAAGCAGAATCAATCAAAGTTTGAAGTCAAATTTGATGTACAAAAAAATACCATGAGAATCATCTTTTGACATGGCCTTGGTAGGTAATCACCATGACCCAATGAATACTAGGACACAGCAGCAGTTGTGTTGTGTGTGGGTCTTTGTGCGCAAGCTGCTAGCCAGCAGGTGCATGAAATCAAACCTCAGACATGACTTGTGTGGCTTGAGCTACAGAAAGCTGTCCAACCTGTGCCTGCTTGCTCATTTCAACAATGACATTTTTCAACTCCCCTCTTGTGCTGACAGGCCTGCACAGCAGAAATACAGATGTTGTCAACAGACAGATAGCAACACATAGAAGTACAAAAGAATCTTGGGTCAACTTTGCTTTGCAAGAGCAAAAGCGCCCACTAGCTGCAGCATAACAAGCTGGGTTTGACTGACTTAATACAAAGAAACGCAGGAGTCTACAGTGTTGCGTACCTGGTGTACGGCAGCCTACATTTGACTCGCTCTTTGTCCTTTATACAAATGCAGTCCATGCCAAGCCGATCTAGCGCCATCAACAGCGTCTGATCAACCGTCAAGCCCGTGAAGTGTTTGACCATGGCTATGAGAGAGTCTTTATGGTCCTCATTCATATGGCGCACAACATGGGCAGCAAAGGGTGCAAGGGGGTCTGGTGCTGTGCTCATGAGCTGCTCTGGTGTCACCTGAAAACAGCATCATCCATGTCAAGAGACAAAGTAGACTATGGCATGTGTGTCAGTTGCAGTGCTTGCAGCATTGTGTCAGCAGCAAGCCTGAACCATCGCCTAACGGCTACTAGCAAACTCGTCTGCTTCAGTTGTGCAAATTTGGACATGGCCATGAAAGCCCCTGTTTACCATGTCTCTGACATGAACACGATGATGCAAACAGTGAACTGGTAGATGATGCTGTTGCTGGAGAGCTCACCTTTCTGCTAGCTCTTCCAAAGCCTCCATTGAAATGCACAGCGACAATGTCTTCCATGTAAAAGGGTTTGAAATCGCCAAAGTCTGCCCAAAATGAGTCAGCATTCTTGCTTTTGTACAGACTGCGTACTGCATCCTGCCTTTCCTCAGGCATAGCTTTTGCATGACCAGTTAACGACACCCTGGCGTCTGCAAGATCCTGCAAAGAGCTTGTGACACTGAATGTCCTTTCTGTTGGTGACATGCTACTTTAGCATGCCAAAAGTGGGCGGCCAGCATACACAAATGCAGTATACATTCCCTGCAGCATGCATGCATCAGTGCAGACACAGGTAAAATTGACACTTGTTCTGTAGCTGTTATGTAGCTGCAATGGTCTACCTGCGCATGAGCCCAACTGCAGATGGCATTCAACAACAGTGCCAGGAGACAAGACCCAGCCACAGCTGTCTGACTACGCATGAGCAACAAAGCAAGTGCAAGGATAGTCATAAATCCGTAACATGGTGTAATTGCAGTCAAGCATTGACAAAGTGATGAAAAAGGTGCATCAGGTCATGGGCACGCACCCTGAAGGCGGGTGCTAACACAGTGAAGCTGCACCTGCTGTCCAGTCTAAGGTGCTTTGTGTGTGGTGAGATGGAGCTGAGCATAAATATGGGTCGCCCTTTCTCATCTGGAGCGTACTCTACAACAGAACCTGATGGAAAGCCCGATGCCGCACCATCAGATGCAATTGTTGACAAGGTCCCGATCCTGCACAAAACAAGGAATGGAATGGAAAAAGGCATGGAATACCTGCACAAGCTTGAAGGTATCTGGTCTTACCAACATCACTGGAAATTGACAGCAGAGTATGATGCCAAAGAGCTGGGCTACAGACATATCTGTTTGACAGTGAACAGTCTATTGCATGATCACCTGACAACGTCCAGCAGCGTGCGAGCTTCCTCAGCCAAGTCCAGGCGAGCGGCATTTGCCTGGTGGTGATCAAAGGCTTCCCAGTCTTTGTCTGCGGCATCTGCTGCACCTGGACCGACACAAGAGGATGGCATACAAAAATGTCACGACAGATTTTTGGAGACGGCATACTTTGAACGGACCTGACTGCACAGCTGCTGCTTCAACAGTTTGCATATTTGCAAGCTGCCTTGAATGCTTCTTGGTCTTGCCCACGGCGGATTTGGCCACGGAATGACTGGTCTGGAAGCATGAAAACAAGGTGGCCAGCAGAGCGTATGTGAGCGATTATCACTGCACACAGTCTGAGTGGCGTTTGAGGCCAGCATGCTTGCATGCAAAGGCAGATGCTCACCAACGGCCCAAAGTTCCCATGCAATCTATCCAAAGTTCCGGACGCGATGCGCAAGTTGCGTACAGGTAATACACCCAGGAACACAGCACGGTGAGCCATCCAATTCGGAAACACCCGACCTGACAAAATTGCGTGGACATATACCCATGTCGTTTCGTCTCCCTGAGAGCGTTAAACACATTATGGCTTCAGAGCGCCGGCCTTCAAAGAGTCCGGCAGTCACTGGACGTGATTTGGGTTGACCGCATTGACTTCATTCACCATGTCCGTCAGCGAGGCCACCGTGCGGCTCTACGTTGGCGGCTTGCCTGGTGACATTACACCGAAGCAGCTTGAGGGACGTTTTGCTTCTTTCGGCACTGTCTCCAACACCAAGCTCATCATCAGCAAGCAGCAAAGTACTTCTCCAGGCTGTCGTGGTTTTGCATACGTCGACTTTTGTCCAAAGGATGACCAGTCTCTTCACCGCTGTCTCAGCCTGGTAAGCAGCTGCACCACAAATCTTGTGGTCAAATCTCATGTGTGACAACAGCAAAGCATGCAACAGACCTGATACAGCTACAAGCGCAACAGCAACATACACGTGTTTTGCAGTATAATGGGTGCAAGTGGCTTGGGGGTGTATTGCGTGTTGAAAAAGCCAAAGAGAATCACCTTGCCAGGCTCCAAAGGGAGTGGACAGCTAAGTCTGATGTTGAAGATGACACAATGGCAGAACTTAATGTTGCTCAGGATCAATCCCTGCAAACAGAACCGCTGCGCATTCCTACTCCTGCCAGTGGCTTTGTCAAACGAAAGGTGCGAATGCACTTTGCAACATGGATATATCCCATACATCAGATGCCTGCATCATCACAAGGATCATGGCCAAATGCATGTTTTGTATACAACATGCTGAGACAGAATTGTCAACAGGTACATGACGACAACTGCCATAGTAATGTTTGCTAGTATGCATGTCAAGCCATTGTTGACAAGTATGTACAGCAGCTTACAAGCTGCTGAAATCTCCCTGATCAGTTGATGCAACGCTGTCTGCTTCTTTGCCTGCAGCTCATGACAGTAAAGCCCGGCCCAGTGAAGCGTATCTTTGCCCCTTACAAGGGGGAGAGGCTCAGCAACCTGTCATGGGACCCCCCACCAACCCCCCCTGGGGTACGCAAGCGCAGAGCAGCTGAGGCGGCAGCTGCTGCATACATCCCTCTGCCCCCTATTCAGCAGCCAGGGGGTGATACTGCCCTGCCGGGTCCACCTACATTGACTCACCATACAACACAGCAAGCTGTGGAGGGCGAGCCAGATGCATCATCATCATCATCAGCAGCAGCAGCAGCAGCAGCAGCAGCAGCAGCGTCAGAAGAAGAGCAACAGGCACAGGATCAGCCAGAGCCATCAGCTGTCAGCTCAGATGAAGGTGTGGTGGACTTCATGACTGATGATGAGTCACAAGAGTTAGCCAACCACGACGCCACCAATGGTCACAGCAAGGACATCGGCTTGTCCAGGTTTGATGATAGTGATGATGAGCAGATGACAGCTCCTGAGCCATTGAACCAGAGTAGCTCTGGTGCTCTTGCAGTTGCACCTGACTTGTCAAGGTTTGATGATGATGATGATGATGATGGTAATGATGATGATGAGCAGCATCAGTTACCAACAGGTCCAGTGCGCCAGCAGCCAACGTCCAGTGCAGTTACAGCAGCTCCAGGCTTGTCCAGACTTGATGTTGATAAGCAAGAGCAAAAGCAATCTGAAGCAGCGCAGCCCAGCTGTGCCACCACAGCTGCTCCTGACTTGTCCAAACGTGATGACAGCAGCAGCGACGAGCTAGCGCAAGATGTTCCCCTGCATCAGCATCCTGCTGCTGCTGCTGCTGCAGTTGCTTCTGCTGCAGCTGCTCCTGTGGCTGCTGAGCAGGACGTGTCACGCTTTGATGACAGTGATGATGCCGATAAAGAGCAACAGTTGCCGCAAAGCAGCTTGCCACCTAGTCAAGCAGAGCCAGCACAGGTCAGTCTCCCTATGTCCAGTCCCTTGGAGCAGCCAGCTTCCAGTCCAGCTTCTGAGCTGGCTGCTGACACAGCTTCAGACTCAGCTTCAGAAGCAGCTTCTGACCTGGTGTCAGCTGACAACGTGCAGCAGCTCAGCTGCTCGTCTGAGTCTGAATTGTCTGGTGAAGAAAGCAGTACCTCAGATGGTGGCAATCAACCTGATTTTGATAGCCGCCATGACCCCTCAGACAATGCTGTCCACCCCCACATGCAGCATGATCACCTGCAGCCGCCAGATGACTTGACTGATTTGCTAGGGCACTCAGCAGCAGAATCCCAACTTGGCAGCGACGCTGAAGAGGAACAGTTCTCAGCCGACTCAGATCTGTCAAATGCTATGAGTGGCTCACAGCAGCTTTCAGAAGTGCTCACAGGGGCACAATCAACAGAAGATGTGACAGAAGTTGGAGATCCAGTTGAGGCAAGCAGAAGCAGTTCAGATGCATCACAGCGGTCTGGCAGCCCTCGGCAGCTTCAGGCAGGCGCAGCTTTGATGGCAGATGCTGCTGAAGCAGCAGCAAGTCCACAGCGTGCCGATGCATCAGGTGCTGCTGCACAACATGCTGAGCCTGAGGAGGCCCCGCTGTACCCAGGTAAACCCCCCCCCATCTGTCTGTCTATGCTGCTGTGCTGCTGTCTTGCATCATATCGTTCTGCACAACTAGACTGCTGTGACCTTTCATTGCTGCACCTTGCACAGCTCATTAGACCTTAGGCAGCCCTTCAGGTGATCTGTCCAAGTTCTTTGGAGTTGCACATGTGTCTTATAGCTTGATGGAATGTTCACTGCCAATTGATTGCCACTGTTGGCCATTGTGGACCCTGCAGCAGCAGCAGATGTGTTTACCCACATCGTAAGATCTGCGATTTGTGCATGCAGATCTGATGTCTTTGCGGGTGGGTTCTGGGTTCTGGAAACAAGACAATGAGGTATCAGACAAAGAGTGGCAGGCACAGCGACAAGTGCTGCATGCTGACTATCGCGCAAAACACAGAGCAGCTGCCAAACACACCCAGAAGGCTAGAAAGCCCCGCCGAGGCTGAAGTTTGCCCTGTTGCTGTGTCTGTGGCAATGCTGCCTTATGCTTGATTGGGCTTGTAAACCTGACGGCGTGACTGCAATTGTGTTTGATCTGCTCTGCTCTGAAAATAGGATATAATGTTGCACGTACTCAATGACAGTCAAGTCAGCAAATAGCTGCCAGCCTTGTGACCAACCCCTACTGCTTTGCAATCTTATGGTCCTAGGAACTCACGTCACTTTGCTCGCTAGCCAAAAGGATTCGTTGCACAATACAACAACACCTTGACACCAAGAGCTTTTCTGACCACCTCAATTACCTTCATCATGAAGAGTCACCAAGGCTCATTTTGAATCAAGAAGCTCTAATTTGTAGTTGCATGCGCTACATATTGAAGTAGGTTTCTGCCACGTGTGCACAGCAATATCATCATTGGAATAGACAAGCAGTGGCCCGAGGGTATGCTGTTGCAGCACTGCACCCACCTAGGTCAGTGCATGGTTGCAATCACTGCTGTGTCGACATGTGTTGGTGCAAGGCATATGCTGCAGGAACATTAGCTTACTGATCAGTCATGCAAGTCTGTTACAGCAGATGTGCTGTCTGTGTATTTGTATCGTGCACCGTTTGCGAATCGCCACGCTACGACAGATCGCAGATCTCTGCCCTAAGCTAAGATGACTTCCACAATACTTACTTCAGCACATGGCGGCATGGCTGTGATCAATACTCAACAATCACGGCCGCAGGTGCACCGCTTGATCACGACACACTGTCGTGCTAGACAACCTTTCAGCGTCAAGGTGCAGCGATACCGGGATTGCAAGTAGGATGCTGTGCATTTCCAGCATGACCATTTCAACGAGGGCCAACCTCAGGCGTCCCGTGACGCTTTTTGCCTAATGTAGAGTCAGAAGCTCCCCAGTATGTGCCGCAAGCTCTGTCGAGGCCACTGGTGAGCGATCGTTCTGTAGACATGCCTAGATTTTGCTTTCACGTAAGCCTACAGTTGGACATCTATTTGCAGGCAAAGATACCAGCACCTGCGTCACGCTTTTGCAGCAAGCTGCAGCTACACGCGCTGTGGCACCAAAAGAGGTCTTTGCAGCCATCAGAAAGCTTGAAAAGGGGAAGCTTAGTGTAAGCAGAGCGCGCAGTTTGCTAACATGAAATGAAGTTCCTGCTTGTGGTGTCAAATAGTAGTCTGGCTATTCTGAACAGGCTGATGGATGGGCAGAGAAGCTTGGGGGTGAGTCATCTCCTGGCAGACGGTGGCAGCTGGTGTTCACAACAGGTATCTGCTGGTCAAACACTAGCATTGCTTGCTAAGTGGCAATTGGCCTGGCAATCTTGTTGCCAATCCAATCACACATCATGTGGAGCAGACACAAGCTGTGATTGAAGCATGTACTGGGGGGACTGATGTACATGGCGTGTGCGATCACGCAATGATGCCTCTGTCATGTAGGAACAAAGCAGGTTCAGGATGCACTGAAAGGCGGCAAGGGTGGCGGCAGTTACTTTCCCCTTATTGCTGCACAGGTACAGTCTTCATTGTAGAAAATAACCTGGTGAAGTCAAAAGCCATGAGCCACAACACTGCCATCTTGGGTGCATGGCAAGCTTGAGAACTCACAGCAGTCATAGCAGCAACTGCTCTGCAGAAGGCACAATGCATGCAAGCACATATTGGGTCAAGGCCAATGTATTGACATGATGTGCAGCAGCAGAGCATGTTCCAATGCCTGTCTATCGCTGAGCACAGCACATTGCGCCATCAATGTCTGGCCACTGTCATTGGCAAAACATGCTGTGCTGGCAAAACATGCTGTGCTGTGCATCACAGCACCATCACAGGGTAGAGACTCAGTGCTGTTGAAAGCCATGTGTCCATCCTGCTGTGCATTTGCAGCGATGGGACGCACCGAAACAGGAAATTGAAAACGGTGTATATCTTGGTCATATAGCCTCCATTTCTTTCCTTGGACCCTGGGCATTGCAATCGGTGAGCCCTTCCTTGCTCTCTGTATTCTTACAGACCTTGTTTGTGCTGAGGTCTGATATGTTCAGCTTCACACAAAGACAGTGATGGTCCAAGTTCTTATCCACACTTAGGCCTTTGCATCTTCTCTGGTCACAAATCCCTGCAGCGTGGTGAGCATGCTTAGCTTTCCAACCTGACCATTGTCCACTGCCATGCAGAGAAAGATGACATTTGACTTCAAACGCATCAACATCAAACTCGGACCCTGGAAGTTTGGTTTTGATCTCAAGGCTGGACAGTTTGGGACAAAGTAGGCTCCCAGCCCAGATGCACTGCAGCTTATTTTGCTCACCTCGTACTCTATGAAACCATCAGCATACATAGCTGCATGTGTCCACACTGTGCATCAGCTGTTCATGATAGGGGACTTGACAAGTGCTCTGCTGCTGTATCTTGAGGTGCTGCACTTTTGTACAGCTCGCCAGCCACTGAGGCGTGGTCAGCAGTGATCCAGCCTAACATTGTCTCTTGCATTGTTCAGCATGTTTCGGTTTGGCATTTTGCATGCAGGTGCTCACAATTAGCCTTCAATGGTCCTGTTCACACCCATAGAAAGCACAAAGTCTGCAGCAAACCGCTTACACCAAAGCTGGCTATGCTGTGGCAGTTCATGCCGTACTGATCTGTTTTGCAGTACAGAAAGAATGCAATGACTGCAGGAAGGCTCCAGAAGAAGGTGAGAAGCAGAAGGACGGCCCTTTCTTCCTGTTTATCTATGTAGATGACAAGATTTGCGTGGCAAGAGGCAGAGGTGGAGGGCTGGCCATGTGGTAAGGCCCTTGTCAGTTTGCATCCCTTTGCCTGTTGTCATGCTGTTCATTTGCTCTTGTCTTGTGTAATATGTCTCAGTACCAAAGACCCTGCAGGCTTAAGACCCTGCACATACAGGCTTGCATCACTTGTCACTGCAAACGCAACTTCTGCTGGTGGTGCTGCTACCTGCCAATACTGCCTTTGGTGCATTGTTGCATTGTGTTGTGTTTTGCACAGGGGCCGGACCTCCCCTGTCTGGGAAGCAAAGGCAGGCCTTATTCAGGCGTGAAGGAGAGATCGCAGCATGCCTTTCAGACAGACAAAAACGTGTACAATATTCTGACCTTTTCTGCATTGAGCTCACTTGTATGTGAGCCCACAAATTCGCATGCAACAGCCACAGAGCCCCAGCAGCAAATGGCGCCAATCTTCATGAGACCCAGTGGTGCTAGACAGAGTTTGCCGCAAACCCAGTGCCATGCCAAAATGTGTGAGCGGACAGCAGACTGTCATTGCAGTAGTTTCCCAAGTGCATGTGACCAAGAACTCAGCTGTCGACGTTGCTTCAGGCGCTATGTGAAGCTCCGAGCCTTTGGTAACATAGTCAATAGGAGTGGTACCTTGGCTTGTTGGCGTTTCACCCACTTACCAGATTTCAATTTACAGTTACAATAGAAGTGAAGTGCAGCTTCCCTGATTCAGCAGTCCCGCATATCGAGAGGCACCGTACATCTCAGAATTACAGCCGTCACGATAGCGAGTTTTTGGCTGTCCGCGAACTGTCGGAACCTCGTAGTTGCATCATACTGTTTTGCAAAAGCGCATCGCAATGTCAGGTCGGTGCTCCGGGTCACTGGTTGGTCAACATTGCGATTTGATTTGAACCACATTCCTGTTGTAAGCTCATTGAAAACATCTTGACCACCTGCAGGACCGCAGGCTGGTGATGGCTGGTGTGAAGTAGGGCCCCAGGGCAAACATAAGCATGTCCCACGGCATTATCAGAGACCAGATTGTCAGCGTATTTTGCACCAACATTATCAGCCACCAGATGCCGCAGATCTCTCTGATAGCGGAGAGCTTCAGGAAGTCTTGAACCTTACCCTTCTACCAGGCACAGCACTCACCTGCGTTTTCCACCACCTAGACAGCTCTTCCGCCTTCAGCCTGGCACAGACATGCCGGGCATGTGCCAGTGAATTTGCACAGCAAAAGCCAGAACTTGCCAAGAAGTGTCTTGCTGAAGTTGCCCCAACCGTCACCTGCACTCCCAAAGGAGACCATGGTGAAGTTGGCCAGGATGGTGTATGCGTTCCATTACTTTCCTTTGCAGTGCATTGGCAAGACAACTCAGAAGACGCCATGTGCCGCATCTATGACTTATCACAGAAGCCAGGCTTTTGGAGGAGCTTTTGGAATGCAGTGTGGCCAACATTCCAATGGTCAGAAGCACTTGTTGATGGCTTGCTGACTTCCACCTATGAAGCAGATATCGCCTATGCCCACTTTTCAGATAACAAAGTACATGTTGATATGCTGATGGAAAGCAATCAGAAGCTTTATGTGAGCTGGGAGTGGCTGTGTGAACAACTCCTGGATTCTTTAGCTACAGTCTTGTCGGAAGCCTTGTGGGCGGGCATGACAGCCAGGTCATGGCCGCCTGGGGAGCACGAATCGTGCTGAGGATGCGTCTGTACAGGCCTGCAAACAATGGAAGATATCAAGAAGTGATACATCATACCGTAGACAGTTTCGGTCCAGCTGGCTCTGACTATATGGAAATGTTTAGCATGCAATCCTGTGACATGCACAATTGGGGGGAGTTTTCCCAAAGTCCGATCCCTGTGCTGCCTGCTCGTATGCAGATAGTCACAGTGACAGGAACGTGGTGTTGCTGGCTTCCTAACGCAGATTGGCCACTGTGGCATGCCCACCATGGGAGTAGCATGCAAGGCACAGTACTAGGGGACTTGTTCCTCGAGCCGTCTGTAAAGAAGCCCTCTACGCAGACTTAGAAGATGACGTAAATGCATGTCATCATGTTACAATGTCATATTAGAATGACCTGATTGCGCTTGCTCAAGCACAGTCGTTGAAACCATTCACATGTGAGGTCGATGTTGAGCCCTGCTGATACATCTATTGCTCAGTAATTCAAGCTAGGCTTGTGATTCAGCGTATACTGTGCCTGTCTACAGATGGCATATTGTGATGCTCACAGCACTCGTCAGGCATGTTGTTCTGTCATGTCATACCGATGCAAGCATCAAACAGTGCAAGGACACTGGCAGCAATGTGACCAAGCTTTGTGCATGATTGATAGATAGACAGATAGAATGAATTGTATGAGCCACACTTAGCCGCCTTATACTTAGACAAATACTGCATCACAGATAGTAATGCAGCACTTGGCACTGCAGAGCAGTAACTGTTGGTACCTTGGCTTATTGGCGTTTCAGGAGAAGTGGAACTGGAACTGAAGTGCAGCTTCCCTGATTCAGGCAAAGGCCGCAGAGCAGCGGCCGTTCCCGCAATGCGAGTGCACCAAACAGCTCAGAAACACAGCCGTCACGATAGCGGATTCTTACCTGTCCTCTCGGGACCTCGTCGTTGCACAATAGTCGCAAAAGCAGATCGCGATGTCAGGTCGGTTCTCTGGGTCACAATCCGGTCGTCATTGCCATTTACTTTGTCCACAACCTTGTGGTAAGCTCATTGAAAACACCCCGACCACCTGCAGGACCGCAAGCTGGTGATAGCTGGTGTGAAGTTGGGCCACATGGCAAGCATAAGCATGTCCCACGGCATCACCACGAACCAGATTGTCAGCATCTGTCGTTCCCACACTTTACCCATCAGCCACCAGATGCCGTAGATGTCCCTGATACCAAAGAGCTTCAGGAAGTCTTCAGCCTTACCCTTCTACCAGGCACAGCACTCGCCTGCATTTTCCAGAACCTAGACAGCTCTTCAGCCTTCAGCCTGGCACAGACATGCCGGGCATGTGCCGGTGAATTTGCACAGCAAAAGTCATCGCTTGCCAAGAAATGTCTTGCTGAACTTACCCCAACTGTCACTTGCACCCCCAGAGGAGACCATGCTGAAGTTGGCCGGGATAACGGTCGTGTTCCATCACTTTCCTTTACAGTGCATTGGAAAGACAGCTCAAAAGATGCCATTTGCCGCATCTATGACTTATCGCAGAAGCCAGGCTTTTGGAGGAGCTTTTGGAATGCAGCGTGGCCAACATTCCAATGGTCAGAAACACTTGGTGATGGCTTGCCGATATTGACCGATGAACTAGATGTGGGCATACAATATTCATATAACTCAGTACATGTTGACATGCTGCTGGAAAGCAATCAGAAGCTTTATGTAAGCTGGGAGTGGCTGTATGCTCAACTCTTGGATTCTTTTGCTACAGTCTTGTTGGAAGCCTTGTGGGCTGCCAGGTCATGGCCACCTGGCGAGCACAGAATCATGCTGAGGATGCATCTGTACAGGCCGGCAAAAGACAGAAGATTTCAAGAGGTCATGCGTCATACCACAGACTGTAGCAGTGCAGACTCTGACTCGGAAACATTCAGTTTGCATCCCTATGCTTGGTCAGAGTATTCTGAATACCCGGTCCCTGTGCTGCCTGCTCATATGCAGAAAGTCACAGTGACAGGAACGTGGTGTCGCTGGCTTCCTAATGCAGATTGGCCACTGTGGCTTGCCCACCATGGGGGTAGCATGCAAGGCACAGTAGTAGGGGACTTGTTCCAATCTCCCCTCAACCCCTTCCTGGAGTATGCAGACTTAGAATATGACCTGTATGCATATGATCCGTGCTACGATCACTTGTCTGTGCTTGCTGAAGAACAGGCATTGAAACCGTTCACATGCGAGGTCGATATTGAGCCCTGCTGGTACAACTATTGAGTCATTCACACCTGCCAGGGTCTTGCTGCAGCGCAAAGTGTACCTTTTGCTACCTTTTGCACAAACGGCATATTATGTTGCTTTAGGGCTCTGGCCATGCATGTTGTTCTGTGATGTCAATACTGATGTATGCACGTGCTGGCAGCAGTACACTAGTGTGACAAAGCTTTGCGTATGAGTGAGCCACAGTTGGCTGCCCTGTATATAGACAAACACTGCATCACAGATAGTACTGCAGCACTTAGCACTGCAGAGCAGTGTTTCGTTAGCATTGAACATGTTCTCTGACTAGTCAGCTTTGAGGTTCTGGAATCGATTTTGCATGAGACCGTTGCAGATCATAACTGATCGTTGTAAGCATTTTTACTTGGAAGCAGTGCTCTGGTGCGTTACTCTGTCCTGACTCTGATCCACTCTCTGTCATGACTATTCACGAAACAAAGTTCTATCAGCAGACAAGCTGCAGTTCCAGACGACTTCACCTGCAATCTCTCACTTAGCCTTGTAAATACAGTCCATGCATGTTTCAGTAAACACATCTGTTTTGGTGCGTGTAGCACATCCCTTCTAATGTTACAGTAGTCTGGGGGGCCAAAAAATAGACCAATGTATAGGCATTGTACCACTGCTCAGTACAAACACAGCCTGTTGCACTACATATTGTACCACCATACTTGCTGGTTACAAAGGAATTCAATGGCCAATATGTTGCACGCTAGGCACAGAGGCTGGAAAGAAAACAAGGCTTGAACTTACCCAACTTACTGTCTATGATGCTAGCTGACCCAAGCATCCTCTGCTGTCCATTGACATCATGAACAGTATGATGGTGATGATGATGGCACTGACACTGATACTGCCTGACAATCTATAGTTGCACATCTCTAAGACTGCTGTTTTGCTGCATGAAGCTGCTCCTTGCGCTGTACATTGTCTTGTGCCAATGGCCAGCGTCCTCAGCTGCTGGAACCACACTGCGACGGACTGCCAATTCTGGTATTCAGGTTGGTGTCAGCCTTGCGCGCCTCATTCAAAGAGCTGTCCTGCAGCCCTGCTAAGTCAATCAGAGGGGGGGGGGAGGGACTAAGTCAACCAGCATCCTGACATTGCCAAACAATTCCTGCACACTTGCTGTCTGAGGCTTTGTGATGTGGTGGGCTTGGCGTTTGTGACCAATGTTGGCATTGACAATAACTACCATTTCACGTATTGATGATGGCAGTGTTGGCAAAATTTGTACTTGCTCAGCAAATCCTGCTGGTGACGACTTAGATCACTGGCAGCGTGTAAATTAGTGTCTGAGCAAGGTTTGCTGATGTAGGGCACAAGGCAGAGTCTTCTGACTTAGGTCGCACAAGAGTATGTTCCCTACCGTGCCGTTCTTCCCATGGGTTTGATGAACTTGGCCTTCGTCCACATGGTTTCGTTTGCAACGATTCACGACAACAGGCGATTCACGACAACAGGCTTGCCCGATTTCCGTTTACCACCACCACTGTGAAGACCCAGCTTTCGTTAATGGGTCTGTATTCGGTCTTCGATGCCTCGCGTGTTCGCTAAGCCGTCGCACCCGGTGGTTGAACTTCCAACGATTGCTTTGCGACCCAGGCAATATCCTGTGCTATCGCTCATCGCAAAGTCCTTACGATGGTTTCGGAGTGCACCGGTAGACATTAGTAATCAGGTGTCAAGTCGCTCCGAAACCAGCTGGTGGGCTAAACCGGCGATCTGTAACAACAACCGCAGCCTGCACGCTTTCTGACAGCATGTCAGGCTTTGCAGAGGCACCATTTGAGATTTTGGGTTCCATTGTTCGTTTGCTGCCTTTGCGCCAGAAGCTGCTGTGCGGATGCGTGTGTCAAAACTGGTTGCAGCTGTTACGCGGCTCACACACAACAACCCTTCCCCAACTTGCCAGCGCGGTATGGGGAAATGAACTCCGCATCATTGCCTGTGGGCCGCAACGCGTACGAGACAAAATTCGCATTTCTGCCGTTGAGGCCACTGCAACTCGTTCTGCGCGTACCGAGATTACTTTGAGTGCGGCAGACACAAGTCAAACCGCAACCGAGCGACAGTTTGTTCGCTGGTTCGCCAGAGTTGCACCTCACATAGGCAAGGTTGCTGTCTTCCTACAAGCTGGCGAGACACCTCCTGAACACTTGGGGGGAACAGTACGTCGGGGTGGTTGGCTATTCCCTCAGATTTTGACTACACTGCATCTTGGACAGAGGAGGGGCCATGCACCGGAGCTACATCTCTCAACAGGCAAGTTGTGCAGACGTAGCCATGACAATGCTGCATCCTACACCTCTGATGTGCTGTTTGACAGCAGGCTATGCAGGACACTGCGCATGATGTACGGTTTACCTGGTCACATGACAAATACATTGTGCAGAAGACCATGTAGTCATTACAGAGTTTACAAAATCTGTTCCTGCAACTTTCTTTACTTCTTTGATGCAGACATTGAAAGATTCACACACTTCCCAGTTTGCCTCAAGATTCTGGCAGGCTTGCTGACAGAGTGGACTATGACAGACCTGGTGACTGACGCACAGCTCCAGATGTGGGCCCAAGTGAAACAGTTGACAAGCCTGACCCGCATGACCATCAATGATCCCTACGGAGTTTTTGATGACAATGAGTACTATGACATGGTGGAGTTGCGAGTCTTGTCCAAGATGCACAGTATGGTCCTGAACGACTACTGCAATTTTGCCACAAGGGCGCCAAACTATACACGTCTGCAGCGTCTTGAGCTACATAGCGGATCAGATGACGTGGTTGACTTGAGCTGCTGCACCAGCCTGACAGCCTTGCATCTCGGTGAGCGTCAGGATGTCCTCAGGAAGATGATGTTGCCTGAAGGCGAAGATGTACGCTTGGAAGATCTGCTCATTGAGTGCCTTATTGCAAGAGAAAAGGGGCCTTTTGACATGCTAAATCTTGACATGGCGCTGCAGTTGACGTGCTTGACACTGCGCAATGCTTGTCCTGAAACGCTGCAGCAGGGTGCGTGGCCTAAGGCCCTGCCAGCTCTGAAGAGCCTCACACTCACTTGCGTCACACATACCTTATCACCCAAGCTGTGCTCATACACACAGCTTGAGGACCTGGGCTTGTCATTCATACATGTTGATACCTTGCCTGAATGGTTCAGCAACCTGACACAAATAAATACTCTGCGTTTACAAGGTTGTCAGTTTTCCCAGTTCCCCACAAGCCTCTTAGGACTCTCTCAACTGAAAACCCTCAATATGAGGTACATGTATCCAGTGTTGCTGCCAGAGAGCATCTCAGCATTTGTACACTGGCCACATCTGTCTGTTCTTGACCTCTCTACGCATTCTGACAAATTGCATGACTTGGACTCGCATTTGATTCTGTTGCTTCTGGACCATGCTTTCAAGCAGAGGGGAGTCAGGTCACCTCTGCTTGTAGACAGCATCTATAGTATGTGAAGCAGGCAACTGTAATGAAGGTCAGTGACATTGCTGGGCAAGATGCTTGTGATGAGATGTTGACTTCGAGGGCAGTGTAGCCAGTGTTTCCACATTACATGATGATTGCTTTGCTGGCGTGATGTGCTTGCACTGCTTTGCTGGCTTGATATGCTTGCACGGCTTTGCTGGCTTGATGTGCTTGCACTGCTTTGCTGGCTTGATGTGCTTGCACTGCTTTGTTGGCTTGCTCTGCTTTCCTGGCTTGCTTGGCTGTGCATGTGAAAGCACTGGCAATGTGATTGGTGATAACAGAGTGGACTTTGCATTCTGGGAGCTAAACCTGTGACACCCCTGATGTCAATGCACTGCAGTTGCTGATTATTGCTGGCTTATCTGACCATGCTGATGAGGTGCCCGGCAGCAGTTGTGATGCAGCTGTGCATTTGCATCTGCCCAGTGGTTGCAAGCCCAGTGTGACATGGTTGCAGGAGCAGACATGGCTTTTGAGTGTATTACTTAATAAGTACCCTGTCTGCAGAAGATAAATCCAAACTGGCAGTTTCTTCAAAACAATTCAAGCTGTTCATGCAGCTGATAATCCAACGTTGCCATAAGATAAGGCAACATTAGGTCACAGCGCGCACAAGTATGGTCACCAGCTGGTGTTTGTCTTAGTTTGTACAGTCTCTTGGATGCAAACTGGTCATTATAGCAGAGCAATGCATTAAGGGAACCACACCAGATTGCGACCAAGCCATCCGGTCGGGTGCAAGTTTCAAGACAATCATTGCTGTTTGAGTACAGGACTTATTGACACGATATGCGTGCAATTACACTTACCGACTAACAATAAGTTTTCTGTGCCTCTGGATTCAAGATAGGTGTCTGAGTGTCACATTCTCGACATTCCAATCAATGTCGAGACATAACACTGATAGTTCTGAACAAATTCGTCATGCAAACCAAAAAAGACCAAAGGCCCCAAATCATTGCACTATATATGAAGATAACAACGACATTCGAAGATAAAGTGAAACAAGTGTGCAGGGCACAAAAGCATGACGTTTCCTCTAGTCAGCCAGGCGTATGGGCAGTCCAACACATGCTGTGCTAGCGAGCTGCAGGGCTACACTGCCTTGGGGACTGCTGCGGTCAAATCAGCCATCCAAACCTGCTCGAACATGCTGTAATCCACAACTTCCTTAGCATCCCTGGGAGATGACGTCACCCCTGCTGCATTCACCACCTTTGCAGTTGCTGCCATTGCTGCCCTTGCACTCACTCCACCAGACTCCTTTGCGGCAGCGGCAGGCAGAGTTGTCTCTGATTCAGCTGCAGAAGCTGCAAGGGCTGCATTTGCATCTCTGGATGAGGCAGAGGTGCTAGCAACTGTGGCTCTACCCTTCTGTGCAGCACTTTGGAGTGGACAGAAGGGAGCATCTGTGTCTTCTGACTGTGCTATGAGGGACTTGATGAGCTGCTCAGCAGCTGCCGCCTCCGCCTTGGTGCAGCCATGACTGATCAAAGACTCCTGCATGCCAAATAAAAACACTGGCATCCCCAATTCTCACAGATCCTATACCGCCTCAATTTGGGTGCTTGACCCAAATGGTCATACAATGCGCAATGCAAGGCAGCTGGTCAAGCCACTCGTATCAACCCTCAACCCTGAGGATAGTGAGTGAGGCAGCTGGCCAAGCAATGAACATAAACCTGATTCCTGATCATCATTGGAGAAAGGCAAATGATAGCTGCAGTACAATGTACACCAGCAGGAAGCCACTGAGAAGCACTGCAGTACAATGTACACCAGCAGGAAGCCGCTGAGAAGCACTGCTGCACAATGTACACCAGCAGGGAGCTGCTGAGAAGCCGCTGCAGTACAATGTACACCAGCAGGAAGCCGCTGAGAAGCACTGCATACCTTGACTTGTGCAATGGTGATCTTGCTCTGGCCTTCAGCAATATCATCAAAAGTGTCCAGCAGGGGAGTGGAGCCATCGGTGACATCAGCCTCCATCATGATGACTCGCCGCATGGTGCGATCCCACTGCACCTGCACCGTAACAAAACAAGAATCTTGTCTGGCAAGTTTCCACTTCCCTGTAGACCAAAAATAATGCCTTGCAAGTTTCCACCGTCTTGCAGACAAAAATTATGCCTTGCGAGTTTCCAATTCCCTGTAGACAAAAAGTTATGCCTTGCAAGATTCAACCCCCGTGTAGACAAGATTGAGTCAGAGACGCCCACTGTGTGGCCTTGCGTCACAAGTAGCTCCTGTTGGGCTAGGTGTCTGTCACGCAACTTTGTGCACAGTCTTGCCACAAAGATCTGCGGTGTTTGATGAATCTGCTGTGCTGAAACAGCTACCCAAAATGCTCGGCATGACCGCTGACGGTGCTTGACCGCTGACTGTGCTTGAACACTGACTGTGCTTGACTGCTGATTGTGCTTGACCGCTGACTGTGCTTGACCGCTGACTGTGCTTGACCGCTGACTGTGCATGACTGCCGACTGTGCATGACCGCTGATCGACCATCGCTGTAATGTCACTGTACCATATTACAGGGCTCACTGAAAAAGTAACATCATGTGTATTCAGGCCAAAAACAGACCATAAGAAATCCAAAAGAGCACACAAGCAAATCCTACTGGTCTTTCTGTGGACTGACCTGCCAGTCAGGCTTGATTGATGCTCCCTCCAACAGCTCCAGATCATCCTCCTGGGTTTTGCCTTCAGATCCTTCCATGACCTGCACGCACAAACACTAACAGTCAATCCTCAGCTGCCAATGTATGCCTATAGAACCTCCAAGAAGCTGCACACAATTTGGTGGTCAAAGCACAGATGCTGACTTCACATTGCGCTATGAAGGTCGTCAGCATTGGTCGGCTGCCCAAAGAAAACAATCATAATTGATTTTATATTATAGTATTATAAAACAATTTGATTATAAAAATGTTCAAGGGCTTGGCATAGGCATTGGCAGCTATGTTGCTGCAGCTGGGTTCCTTGGGCAGTCACTCAGACAGCAAGCAGATTGCTGGTGACAGGCACGACAGTAAGCTAGTCCTCAGGGGTTGAGCAGGCAAGACAATGAGGCAAATCCCATTCACTGGTCATTTTCAGCTGCATTGCGATGGTGCATGTTGGCTCACAGGACTTTAGGGGTTACGCACACCTACCAGGTATCTGGCAAGAACAATTAGCTGGAACGCCTTATTATCATTATGGTTATTATTAGTATTGTTGTTGTGGTGGTTGTGGTTGTGGTTGTTGTTGTTGTTGTTGTTGTTGTTGTTGTTGTTGTTGTTGTTGTTGTTGTTGTTGTTGTTGTTGTTGTTGTTGTTGTTGTTGTTGTTGTTGTTGTTGTTGTTGTTGTTGTTGTTGTTG